>Ga0209607_1001804_pt1 | contig 17778 bp, 12 predicted proteins | sample AD_UKC117_MetaG_FD_184413 | JGI IMG/M metagenome (GOLD analysis project Ga0209607, IMG submission 184413) | Active sludge microbial communities of municipal wastewater-treating anaerobic digesters from Hong Kong - AD_UKC117_MetaG (SPAdes)... | ecosystem: Engineered > Bioreactor > Anaerobic >... | reverse complement strand
GATAGATTGAGGTAGCGTCATGTCAGAAACAACCATGAATCGACGTCATTTCCTGAAATTTGGGCTGGCCGGGCTGGCGACAACCACCATTTCGGCCCGTTACCTGAGCCGCGAAGCCTTCTCCGGCGGACCGGCTGAAGAAAAAAGCCCGCACCAATGGGCGATGGTGATCGACCAATCGAAATGCGCCGGCTGTGGCTATTGTCTCAAGGCCTGCCAGGCTCATAACGATGTAGCCCCGGACAAATCCTGGACCCGCCTCGTGGAAGCCGAGCCGGTTGGTGGCAAAGAAGTGTTCTTGCCTATGCCCTGCATGCAGTGCCAGGATGCGCCCTGTGTGGATATTTGCCCGGTAAAAGCCAGCTACCACCGCTCTGACGGCATCGTGATGATGGATTACGACCGGTGCATTGGCTGCCGCTACTGCGAAATGGCTTGCCCGTATGGCGCCCGTTCTTTCAACTGGGAAGAATTTACAGGGCCTAATCCGGCTGTGCCAGCCTGGGGGCAGCCCGATGTGCCGCGGCGTCCACGCGGTGTCGTGGAGAAATGCTCTTTTTGCTTCCAACGAATTGATCGCGGGTTGGAATATGGTCTGACTCCGGGCGTGGACCAGGCGGCGACGCCGGCGTGTGTGGTTGCCTGCCCATACGGCGCCCGCATCTTCGGCGACCTGAACGATCCTAATTCGCCGGTCAGCAAGGCCTTGGCGGATCATTCATCCTACCGGCTGCGCGAAGATTTAGGCACAGAGCCGCGTGTTTACTATCTGCCGGTTCGCAGCAGTGAAGAAAGAGAGGAGATAGTCCCATGTTCAAGCAACGCATAAGCTTTCTGCGCCAGCCGTTTTTCTGGTGGGTGGCTGCTTTGTTGACGATTATGGCCATTGGCCTGGCCGCCGCGTTTGTCATCTTTACGCGCGGCTTGGTGGTGACGAACCTGACCGATCTGGTGCCCTGGGGGTTTTGGATCGGCATTGACCTGTCATCGATTGCCCTGAGCGGCGGCGCTTTCCTGCTGTCGGCGGCTGTGTATATCCTGGGCATTAAGAAATTGCAGCCGGTGGCGCGCACGGCCGTTTTCATGGGCCTCATTGGTTACAGCATGGCAGTCCTCACCTTGCTGCTGGACATTGGCCGGCCGGATCGCTTCTGGCACTCGCTCCTCTACTGGAATATCCATTCGCCATTGTGGGAAGTCACCATGTGTGTCACCCTCTACCTGACGGTTTTGGCGCTGGAAGTCACCCCCATCGTGGGTCATAGCGATTGGGTCCAGAGCCGCTGGCCCGGATTGGGCAATCGGTTAGGTTCGGTGCATAAACTCGCCCCCGTGCTGGCCATTCTTGGTCTGGGGCTGTCCATGCTTCATCAATCATCTCTCGGGGCAACTTATGGCGTGCTGAAAGCCCGGCCTATCTGGTATCGGCCCGGCCTGGCGGTGTTGTTTATCGTCTCGGCTATGGCGGCCGGCCCGGCGATGGTCGTCCTGGCCTCGACGCTGGCGGGCAAAATAACGGCCCGCGCCCGCGTGGATCGCTCCCTGCTGGATATGGTGGCGCGGTTTATCGGCTGGGTGTTGGTCGCTTACCTTTACCTGCGTTTTTGGGATGCGCTTTCCATGAGCTATACCTATGAACCGGGACGCAGCGAAGGGCTGATGTATCTGACCAAAGGCCCATTTGCCCTCAACTTCTGGATTGGCGAGATTGCCCTCGGCATTGTTATCCCCATGGTGATCTTGCTGAATGAAAAGTGGCGGCAAAATTCCCGCCTGCTGATCACGGCTTTGGCTTTTGTCGTCTTAGGTTTGGTTTTCTATCGTTGGGACACGAACATGGTCGGGCAGCTTGTGGTCTTTAACCAGATTCCGCAAGCATTGACCCCACAGTACACACACTATCGCCCTTCGTTGATAGAGATTGCTGCCGGCACGGCCGTTATCGCCTATGGGTTGCTAGCTTTCACGATTGGCGTTCGCTATCTTGGCATCGTTGACCATGAAGTAGTGGAGGAACATGAGGACGTCTATGTGCCGCAGCCCGCAGTCTCTACTGATTAGTTCGGAGCGAACAGGCAAATTTTACTATCAAGCAGCAATCATCGGAGGTTTTTCGAGGTGAACGAAATAGAAGGAACAGGGATTGTTATATTGCTTTTTGCCCTGCGCTGCATCTTGCCCATTGCGCTGACAATCGGTATTGGTTACATGATGAATCGGATGGTGGACAAATGGGAGCGTGAAGCGGCGGCTGCCCGAGAAGCGGAGAACATGCCGCAGCCTGAGTCGGTGACGCCGCCTGCATCGATACCAGTCCCGGCGATGACCGGCCCCTCGTTGGCTAAAGAGAAACGGCCGTCTATCGCCCTGCCGTGTTGGGTAACCAGGGGATGTGATCCCGCCCAGCGCAGCAACTGCGCTGCCTTCAAGGAGCGTGGTAAACCCTGCTGGGTAGCTCGCATGACCACGGAGGGCATCATGCCCGCCAACTGCCCAACCTGCCCGGTTTACCAACAGGCCCACGCCTGAACTGCGCCCCTGGCCGGTTACAGCTAAACATCTAAAAACGCCATGCGTCGGTTCAATGTGACGCATGGCGTTTCGCTTTGTCTGGCGCTCAGCCTGCCTATACCTAATTCTCTAAATCTACAATCCCTTTCTTCAGCGCATATTTCACCAGGTCGATGCGGTTGTGGATGTTGAGTTTGCGCATAATATTTTCTCGATGGCGATCAACCGTCTTGACGCTGATGGTTAATTGTTCGGCGATTTCGGCGTTGCTGAGTCCTTCGGCAATGAGTACCAGCACCTCTTTTTCCCGAGGCGTCAGATCGCCTAGATCTGTCTCGGTTTCTGGCTCATCATCACGCTGCAGGTATTCGTCCACCAGGTAGGCGGCCACCGACGGGTATAAAAAGACTTCCCCGCGCCGAACGGTGCGGATAGCGTTGACCAGGGCGTCTGGGGCGGCGCGTTTGGGGATGTAGCCGGCCGCGCCGGCCTTGAGCATTTCAAAAAAGTACTGGTCGTCTTCGTACATCGTCAGTGCCAACACGGCCGTTTCCGGCGCCCTTTCTTTTATCTTGCGCGTCGCCTCGATGCCATTCATACCCGGCATTTGGATGTCCATCAACACCACGTCGGGCTGCAACGCGAGGACTTTTTCAATGGTTTCGTGGCCATTTTCCGCTTCGCCAACGATCTCCATGTCCGGCTGCGCGTCCAACAACATGCGCAGCCCTGACCGGACAACGGCATGATCATCCGCTAACAGGAGTTTTATCTTCGACACGGGCTACCTCCTTCATTGTGAGTAAGGGAATACATACCTGAATGATGGTCCCCACACTTGGGCGAGACCGGATAAAAAAGCCCCCGCCCACCAGTGACACGCGCTCCTGCATCCCCAGCAGCCCCCAGGCCTCCCGTTCTTTCATCCCGGCATCCATCATCGCCTCCGGGTCGAACCCACGGCCGTTATCCCGCACGCGCAGACACAACCGATCCGCGCGAAAAATGACGCGCACGCGCACTTCGGTGGCCTGCGCATGTTTGGCGACGTTGTTCAGCGCTTCTTGGGCAATCCGGAAGGTGGCCATCTCCACGTCCGGGTCCACCCGGCGGCTCTGGCCGCCCACCGAGAAAAGCGCCTTCACGCCCGTGCGCTTTTCAAACGATTGCACCTGGCTGCGCAGCGCCGATACCAACCCCACGTTGTCGATGAGCGACGGCCGTAAATCGGCGACCATGTCATGGATTTCTTGCAGCGCATGGGAACTCAACGAGCGCAGTTCGATCAGCTGCGCCGCTGCCATCTCCGGGTGATGCTGCAAATTTTCGTTGGCCGCGGCCAGCCCCAGCCCCAACGCCGTTAACGTCTGGCCGATGCTGTCGTGGAGTTCCCGGGCAATGCGCTGCCTTTCTTTTTCCTGCGCCGTAACCACCTGATGCAGCAGCTCGCCGCGCATCGCCTCGCGCTCTTGCACCGTCTGGTACAGGTTGGCGTTCTCCAGGGCAATGCTCAACTGCCCGGCGACGGCAATAATCAGGGCCAGGTCGCGCTTGGAAAGCGGGTCGGTGAAGGGATTGACGCTCAATACCACGCTGCCCATCACCTGCCCCTGCACAAACAGCGGCACGCCAATCGTGTGGCCGCCGGCGTCGATGGAGAGCGATTGATTGTCGTCGTAATTGGCGATGATTTCGGCGGCCGCGCCCAGGTCGATGATCTGGATGCCGTCGCACCAGGCCAGGTGGCCGGTATTGGCCACGTGCTCGCCCAACAGGTAGGCCTGGGTGTAGGAGCAGTCGAAGGTTTGCAGACCATTGCCCTCGCGGACCTGGTAGCCCGAGCGGGCGATCAGTTCTAACGGCCGTCCCGCCTTCTCCCGCAGCAAAATCATACCGCCGCCAATACGCGGCAGCGAATCAAAAATCTGGTTGATGGTTTGCTGCAGCAGCGTGTCCCGGTCGATGGTGGCCGCCAGATTACGCGACAATTCATACAGGATAGAAAGCTCTTGCACGGCCGTTTGCAGTTCCTGGTTAAGCTGCTCCGTTTCCTGGCGCGCTTTTTCCTGCGTAAACAAGGCCGACTCTTGCGCTTTCAGGCGCGCTTCGTTGGCCAAAGCCAGCCGCTGGCGGCTCTCCACTTCAAACACCTGCAAGGCCCGGATCACAAACAAAGCCATGATGGCCGCCATGCCGGCCCGGAAAAGCTGCACCGGAAAGCCAAACCATTGCAAAAAGAGCGTCGAATTGACGATGTTGGCCGGGAAAAGAAAGGATGGCGTTACAAAAATCTGGCCGATCAGACCATACATCACCAGCGCCAGAGCGGCCCACACCAGCGCCCGGCCAAAGTCGGGCATGGCCCGCGCTTTGAGCGCCCGCTGTTCCAGAAAAATAGCCCAGGCCGCCAGCAGCGCGCCGGGAATGCCGATGATGTAGCGGGCCAGCACGTCTGCTCCGTTGACAAACGCATCTGGGTCGGGATTGTAAATCCAGCGCGTCAAGACGACGCTGATCAGCCAGAAAAGCGTCAACGCCCCCGCCGCCGCCAAAGAAAAGGTACGGCCCCGGTCTTCATTGTTGCGGTCGGAGAAGATGAGGCGGATGCCAAAAATCACGAGCATGGCAAAAGAAAGGGCCAGTTCGCCCAGGCGCATCCCGTTGAAGAGGAAAGCGCCTTCCGCCGACAAGTCGTCGAATTTGCCCATGCGGATAAACATATCGAACCATTCGTGCATGCCATGGATGATGCCAAAGGCGGCCAAAAAGACCATCGCGTCGGCCAGATGAAACTCGGAGGCGCGGCGCGATTCCAGCCAGATGGCCAGCCCCATGCTGAAGAAGGCCAGGCCATAAAAGAAGTAGACGATGTCGATATGCTCGATAAAAAAGGCAGACAATTCTGTCATGGGCATCATTATACCAGAGAGTAAGCGACTGTTTCGGCGGATGTGGCCTGGAACCAGGCCGCGCCCCATTCATCCTGGCGGTAACGGCCGTTCACCACCACCACCTCACCCGGTTTCAGCGCCCCCCGTTCTAAGCCCTGCACAATCACAAAGTCGTCGCCGTCGTCCAGAAAGACGCCCTTGCCGCCGGTCCAGCCCGGCAGACGCACCCCGGCCACGCGCACCAGTTGGCCCCGGCTGTCTGGCAATTGGCGGAGCGGCACAGTCTGGCCAATCTGTCCGGCGGCCAGTTCCAGGGGATGCACGCTGATGGGCAGGCCAAGCAAATGGCTTTCCCAGGCCAGCCGCTGCGCTAAAGTTTCCGGTTCCGGCCGCGCCCGGGTGAAGGCAAAGGCCAATTGTCGGGCGCTGCCGGCCCGCACAATTTCTTCCGCTTCGGCCAGCAGCGCCGCGCGGCTTTCGCCTAAGCCATCCAGCGCGCCGCACTGGATCAGGTGGGTGATTTCTTTCCCTTGCAGCGTTACCCGCTCCAACAGGTCGGGCAGAGAAGTGAACGGCCGTGCCCGCACAATCGCCTTCACCGACTCCCGCCGCAGTTCCCGCACCTGTCCCAAACCCAGCCAAAGGAGGGGAGACTGGAGATTGGAGACTGGCGATTTTCTAGTCTCCAATCTCCAGTCTCCAGTCTCTACCGACAGCGTAAACTTCCGTCCGCTAAAATTCACATGCGGCGGGCGCACCGGGATGCCCAAGCGCCGCGCTTCAGCCATATAAACGGCCGGATGATGAAAGCCGCCGTGGTCGGCCAGGCGGGCGCAGAGGAACTCTGCCGGGTAATGGGCCTTCAGGTAGGCCGACCGGTAGCTGACGTCGGCGTAGGCCGTGGCGTGCCCCTGGTTAAAGCCGTAGCCGGCAAAAGCCGCCACTTGTTCCCACAGCGTATTGGCCTGTTCGGGCGAAAATGCCGGTCCTTCGGGCAACTCACGCTGACAGCCGCGCACAAACGCCAGGCGCAGCGCGGCCATTTCGCGGGATTGAAACTTGCTCATGCCCTGACGCAGCCGGTCGGCCTGCGCCCAGGTTAGCCCGGCAATCTCTGTCGCCACGCGCAAGACCTGCTCCTGAAACAGCAGCACGCCCTGCGTCGGTCCCAAAATCGGTTCCAGCGCCGGGTGCAAATAGCTGACTTCTTCCTCGCCCCGGTAGCGGCGCACGAAGGCCTGCGCCATGCCGCCGGTCGCCGGGCCGGGTTTGAAGAAGGCGTTGGCGACGGCCAAATCCCGCACGGAACGCGCCCGAAGCTGGCGCAGCGTGCGCTGCGCGCCGGTCGATTCGCATTGAAACACGCCAATCGTTGCCCCCCGGGCCAGCATCTCGCCGGTGGCCGGGTCGTCCAGGGGGATGGCTTCCAGGCGAAAGTTGGCGTCGTGGGTTGAGCGAATCATTTCGGCGGTATCGGCCAGGACGGTGAGGGCACGGATGCCCAGCAAGTCCAGCTTGGGCAGGCCGATGGCTTCGACGTCGTGATGGTCGTACTGCGTGGTGAGGAATCCCTTGGGCGCGGCCTGCACCGGGAGCGTATCGGTGAGCGGGCCGGGGGTGATGATGACGCCGCCGGGATGAATAGAAAGGTGGTGGGGCTGCCCGACGAGGCGGAAAGCCAGGCGGAAGACTTCGCGGCTTTTGTCGTCGGGGAGCTGGGCCACGGCTGTTTCCAGGTCGAATGGCTCACGGCGGCGCGGGTCCGGGTGCCAGCCGCGCGGGACCAGGGCGGTTAGCTGTTTGATGCCGCTTTCTTCGAAGCCGAAGGCTTTGGCTGTTTCGCGCACGGCCGATTTGGGCTGCAGGGTGCTGATGGTGGCCACCAGGGCCACGCGATCTTCGCCGTAGGTGCGGCGCACGTAGTGCAGCACTTCGTCGCGGCGGCGGCTGCAAAAATCGAGGTCTATGTCGGGCAGGCTGGTGCGGGCGGGATTGAGAAAGCGTTCAAACAACAGGCCGTTGGCCACCGGATCGACGGTCGTGATGCCTAAGGCGTAGGCCACCAGGGAGTTGGCGACGCTGCCGCGGGTGCTGACAGGCACGGCCGTTTCCCGGGCAAAGCGCACAATATCGGCCACCACCAGAAAGAGCGGCGCAAAGCCGTGGCGGTTGATGGCCGCCAGTTCGTGGGAGAGACGGGCGGTATAGGTGGCGGAAGACTGGAGACTGGAGACTGGAGACTGAGCGTTATTCGTTAACTGTTCCCTGTTCCCTGTTAGCTGTTTTTCGGCCAGTCCGGCGGAAGCTTTGGCTAACAAAGCTTCTTCAACGGACTGATTTTGCGGCAGGTCCAGGGTGGGCCAGAGGGCACGGCCGTCGGGCAGGCAGGGTTCGCAGCGGTCGATAATCTCGCTCACGGCCGTTAACGCCTCCGGGAATTCGGCAAACCGGTGGGCCATGTCGTCCGGGGCGAGCCAGTGGCGGGTGCGGGAAGGGTTAAAGGGGATGGCGTCGACGTGGCAGTTGGCGTCGATGGCCGCCAGCACGGGCAGCAAAGGCGCGTCGTCGGGGTCCAGGCAGTAGACAGGCTGGGCGACGGCCGGCCGCAAGCCGAAACGCGCGCCCAGGGCAATCGATTCGTGCAGCACGGCCGTATCTTCCGCCGTCTGCCATTCTAATCCCAGGTAGGCGTTGTCCTCAAAGATGCCGCCCAGCCGCCCGGCGTAACGGGCGGCGGCCTGCGTTTGCCCGGCGTGCAGCGTGCGAAAGAGCCAGCCGTCGCGCCCGCCATCCAGGCAAATCAGGCCGGCGTGGTTGGCTTTTAGTTCGTCCCATTGCAGCATGGGCTGCGCCTGGCGGTCCGGGCTGCCCTGCATCAGGGAGGAAAGGCGGCAAAGGGAGCGGTAGCCTTCCGGCCCATCGGCCAGCAGGATGATGAGACCTGACAGATTTCCAAAACCTGTCAGGTCGGTCTCGATGGGCGGCAAAACGGCCGTCATGCCAATGATGGATTGGATACCGGCGCGGCGGCAGGCGCGATCAAAAGCTACCGCGCCATACAAGGCGTGGGCGTCGGTGAGGGCCAGGGTTTTGAAGCCGTCGGCGGCGGCGCGGGCGGCCAGTTTGTCCACCGGCGCAGTCCCGCCGAGGAAGGTGTAGTGGGAGTGGACGTGCAGATGGGTAAAGCGGGCCGGGTCGATGATGCTCATAAGGGGGGATGATAGCATGGATGGGAACGGCCGTCATCGGCGCAGGCGCAGATTGGGCGTGAAAATTGGGCCGCAATGCGTTCCGTAGGGGCGCGACAGGCGGGCAATTCGCCCGCCAATCCCCCATGATTATGCCCCGCCTGTCTCGCCCTCGCCCTGGCGCTGGCCGGACGTTACGAATGGACTAACACCTGGGCGAGACGGCGCGAGATGAGGCCAACCATCAGGCAAAGGTATCGCCGCGCCGTCTAGCCCCTACGCGGGGGGTCTTGTTGGCCGGGCGTTTCGTAGGGGCGCGACAGGCGGGCAATTCGCCCGCCAATCCCCCATGATTATGCCCCGCCTGTCTCGCCCTGGCGCTGGCCGGACGTTACGAATGGACTAACACCTGGGCGAGACGGCGCGAGATGAGGCCGTTCATTGGGACAATTCCTCACCGCGCCGTCGCGCCCCTACACGGCGGGTCTTGTTGGCCGGGTGTTTCGTGGGGATAAACCCACGGGCGAGACGGCGCGGGATGAGGCCGTTCATTGGGACAAATCCTCACCGCGCCGTCGCGCCCCTACGCGGCGGGTCTTGTTGGTCGGGTGATTCGTGGGGATAAACCCATGGGCGAGACGGCGCGGGATGAGGCCGTTCATTGGGCAAAATCCTCGCCGCGCCGTCGCGCCCCGACGCGGGGGGTTTTGTGGGTTGGGTGTGATGTGGGGGTAAAATACCCCAACGAAATTTCCCGCCCCGGCCGTGCCAAGCACGCCCGGCGTTTAATCTTGGAGGCGCAACCCATGAATCCCGACAACCCCGTCGTCAAATTGTGCATTGCCGGCACGCAGGCCGAGTTTAACGGCCGTATCGACGCAGCGCGCGCCCTCTACCGCCAGGCCTGGGAAGCCGCCCAGGATGATTACGAAGCGTGTATTGCCGCCCATTACGTGGCCCGCCATCAACCCGATCCTCACGAGACGCTGCGCTGGAACCGGGAAGCCTTAGCTCGCGCCGAGGCCGTGGGCGACGGCCGTGTCGATTCCTTTTATCCCTCGCTTTATTTGAACATGGGGCAATCGTTTGAACGGCTGGGCGATGAGGCCGAAGCGCAGCGTTATTACGAGATGGCGGCCGCTTTAGGTGTGCCGCACGCCGGTGAGTAGGGGGTCAATCTTCCGGTTCGAGGGTAAAACGAAAGGGGAAACCTTCCAGGCGCGCTGCGGCCGTGGCCCGGCCCACGCGCCGTTCCGCCTCTCCTCTGGGCAGCACGTCCACCACCGATTGGCCTTCCGTATGCACCTGCCACATAATGGCTTCGGCCAGAATGAGCGGCTTTTTGAAGATTTGCACCATGATGCGCACCACAAATTCCATCGTCGTCACCGGATCATCATGGGCGATAACCTTCCACAGTTGGCCGCCGGAAACGGCCGTGCTGGCTTTTTCGGCGGCCGTCGTTTGCGGCCGACCGACGTCGACGAGCGTTTGCATAGGAGCGGCTGACGTGGTGGTGGTCATAGAGTGATAGGGTAACGGCCGTTGAGCGAACCGGCGTGTGGGCCAACAAGTATTAACCGTGGCAAAAAGTTGACAAACTGCGGGCTCTGGATTAATTTTGCCGTACCAATCGCCCGCAAAAAAGGAGTTTCCAGCATGCCTATTAAATATAGCGTCGTCACCAAAAAGAATCCACAAAACCTGGCCGCGCCGCCGCGTTATTATCCCGTCGTGAAGAGCAGCGGGCGCAGCAGCCTGCGGGTCATTGCCCAAAAGAGCGCGCAAATGTCCACGCTCACCGCCGCCGACCTGGCCGCAGTCGTCGAGGTGTTCCTGGCCGTTATTCCGCAAGAACTCCTGGACGGCCGTATCGTCGAACTGGGTCCATTGGGCTCCCTCCACGTCACCATCACCGCCAGCGGCGCCGACAACCCGGAGGACGTGTCTGCCCGCCACATCAAAGGTCTCAACGTGCGTTTTGTGCCCGGTAAAGAGTTCTTGCATGCCTTGGAAACGGCCGTGTTCGAAAAAGTATAGACAATCTTAACAAGAGATGCGCATCTCATGGCAAAATTGTCAAGACAATTTCATGATGAGATGCGCATCTCACGCGCAAATTGTCAAGACAATTTTAGGAACAGATGCGCATCTCTTGGGGAAGTTTGTTTGAGGAGGGAGGGGGGAGTTGAGAAACGGCCGTAAGACCAACCAACTGGGAAATACTTTACAATATTCTTTTAATATCATATCGAACTGAGAAGAGTTTGAACGAAGCCGATTTTCCATCTATTTTTATAAATCAAAGTCAATCGAACAGATTCAGGCATGTCGTAAGGAGTTTAACATGAATGAGGCACTAAAGGGATCGAATATCGACTATATAGTTAGCAGGTTGGATGAAAAATATAAAGATCTACTGCAAATCGTGGGCGAGCGGTATGAAATAGAACCCTTACAAAGTTTGAATGGCGGATTTTCTGGTGCTTATCTTTTTTTGGCGAAGGTCAAACCCAAAGAGGATTCTGAATCCAGAATTGTTGTATTAAAGCTAGATAGATACGACAAACTCAAGAACGAGAATGAACAGCACGAAAGGATATTAAATACGTTCTCTGATGGTTTTAGGCAAAATCATCTTGTAAAAATGGCTTTTCCCGCCGTCATATTATCAAAAAAGCGCCGAATTGCACTATTTTATGAAGTTGCCGGACAATCATTTACTGATTTTCGCCCTCTTAGAGACTATACCAACAGAAACCTTACCAAATCTGTTATTGATGAAATTGTAGAAGATTTGCTAAATGAATGGAAACAAAAAGCAAAGTACAATCCAGAATATGGGATTAATATTACTCAGACTTTATTCAATGGACGCTACAATGTTAAAAATAATAATATAGAGAGCTTTTTATCAGAACAACTTGGTATTAATCCCACTGATCAAGGTCTCTTAGTCGGAGATTCTATCTTACCCAGCGCGTTTGGTTTTTTAGTGCAAAATCATCCAGATGATACTGAACGAAAAATATATTTGCCTTTATGCACTCAACATGGCGACTTGAATCAAGGAAATATTCTTGTTAAGAACCCTAGAGTTCCTTCTCAAAAGCATTCTATACCATATTATTTAATTGATTTTTTGCATTGTAATCCAAGTGGTTCTTGTCTTTTCGATATTTTATCTCTCGAGTTAAGCCACATTGTGGATTATGTGGTTCGTACACAATTGCCTCTCGACAACTTGCTTACAGATATTGCTAAACTAGGAAGCCTAGATCTATCTGCTTTTGATTTTTCTACCGAATTCGGGGTGGTTGATACATTTATCAGTCTTCGAAACATACTGGTAAGTTTTGTTCACAATCATGCTGAATCATATCAAGATGATTGGTACGCATCCTTTAATCTGGTTGGAATTGCTGTTGGCTTGATTGCAACTAACACAAAGGGCTTACCTCTTCCAATTCGCACTTTAACATATATTTATGCTGCATCTCATTTGAAATTTTATATGGAACGTTTTGAGTTGCCCGGTCCCAAAAATTATTCTCAGATTGAAATCCCTTCCGATAACAACATGTCACATCAATTTTTAAAATATACAAATAATGATTTCGAGTCGTTTTTTCGTGCTTGTAATTCTTTTGCACCTGACCATATATATATTGGTATTTTCGGTCCATCAGAGGGAATAAAGACAGAAGCTCTTCGTATATTTAGTCGTATTCCCTGGAGTGCCGTTATTGATTTTGACCCAAACACTGAAAGTCCGACTTGTTTATTAGGAAGTGTCAAAGAATACATAAATCAAGATCGTTTTGTGCACCTAATTTTGCCAGATAACAAATTAAGTAGCTTAAATCCAGAAAGAGCTTGTTATTGGTTTGCAGCCCGTGGGCTTGCTGATCAGGGTGATGTCTCAAAATTGAATTTGACCTGGAAGTATTGGTACCGGAATCAATCCCGTGCTCTTGAGGGTTTCTTAGAGAAGCTAGCAGCTTCTACACTAAAGCCCATTACAATAATAATATTTTGGAATGACAAAGAAGACTATGTTGAAGATACTATAAAGATGATCACAAGGCTTTTTGATGAACGAGTGAACTTTATTCTTGCACATCCAGAGGCTAACAAAAAAGAAAGTACTGTTGAACGCTTTGGGATATTGGCATTCCCTCTCGAGCTACCAATCATAATTAATGGTTTGAGATCCAAGTTGCCCGCTGTCAGAGAAACGAGAGAGGATATAGTTCTTCCAGTATTTGAAGGTTTGGAAAAGAGTCCAGGATACCTTTCTTTGCCTATTGATGTTTTTAACTGGCTAGAAGAAGATTGTGCAGTCATTCATATTAATTTAGCTCTTACCCAAAAGATAAACGATGATGACGCTACATCTTTTCTTAGGGGGCGGCGAATTAACTGGTTTGAACTTAATTTACATATAGATATAGATAGAGAATTAACTCGTGAACTCTTGCCAATAGTTGAAGAAAGCCTATCAAAAAGAGAGAGAACTATAATCAAACTGGCTCATCACCCAGGAGCAGGAGGAACTACGATTGCATGCCGCATTGCATGGGATTTACATTGGACATACCCGGTGCTGGTTCTGCGACGATTTTCTACTTCAACCATTGATAGAATCCGTGATGTCTATACCCGTACCCAACAACCCGTTCTCCTTGTAATTGATTCAAGTTTTGTGTCAGTCACTATTAGTCAGACTTCGAATCTCTATGAAAAGGTTCTTGCTCTTAGAGTACCAGCAGTGTTTTTAACTGTGGTACGGGATTTTGATTTGCCCAAAAAAACAGAGCGTGTGTTCCCCTTGCACCAACAGCTCAACAATCTAGATGCTTATCGTTTTGAATCCATATTAAGTCGTGAAGTCCCTGAAAAGAAGAGAATTCTGGAAAAACTTGTAAATCAACAAGACCTTAATCAACGCACACCATTTGTTTTTGGTCTAACTGCATATGAAAAAGATTTTCTTGGCATAGAAGCCTTTGTCAGAATGCGACTTCAGAATATTTCAGAACAAGAACGCACTATCATAGTATTAATCTCTTTAACTAACTACTTCAGTAATCAGGGCGTTACTCCACAAATTTTTACATTTTATATTGGTTTACCACCATCACAATCAACAGATCTTAGAAAGTATTTAGATAAACGTAGATTGGACTTGCTAATATCAGATGAGAATGGCTGGCGACCGCTTCATGCCTTAGTTGCTAAAGAGATATTGGTACAATTACTTGCAGACAACAAAGAACCAGAGCAATGGCGCGAGATGCTACCAGACTATGCTGTAAAAATAATTCATATTCTTTCAGAAGCAGGCTACCAAGCAAGTGACCGTCTCAACGAAGTGATATCAAATCTTTTGCGAGGCTTGTTTATTGACAGGCAGGATGCCGAATCCGATGATCAAGCAATTGGTACCTTTGAAGCTAAATTTTCAAACTTTATTGAAGCAATACCTTCAAATGAAGGTAAGAGAATGGTTTTTAATAAACTTGTAGAAGAATTTGATGATGAACCTCATTTTTGGGGGCATAGATCTCGTTACATCTGGCATTCAGCTAAAGATATCTCTGACTATGAAGAAGCCATTGCATCTGCCGAAAAGGCGTTAAGTTTAAGCCGTGAAGAAGATTCTGCACTGTATCACATTAAGGGAATGGCATTAGCAAAGTGGGCAACTTTTTTAATGAGGTTTGTCAAGGTGGAACTAGACTCTATTTCGGCGGAAATGCTGAAAGAAAAAGAACTAGAAATAGAGCAACTTGTTATAAAAGCCTTAGAAGTATTCAAATATATCCGAGAAGAATTGAGAGTGAATGAGGAGAGGGCCTATGTCTCGGCAATCGAACTCCTTACCAGATTTATCGAGTTCGGAAAAGAGATATCTCCGTACGAAACGTTTGCGGAATTTTTCCGATCACCTTCTGGGCGAGAATATAGTGAATATTTGCAAGAAGCAGAGAATCTTCTTCGTCAGGTACGTCGAATAAAAGTAGGGTATTCTGGAGACAGTAGATTTGTAAGAGAAAGAGAAATATTTCTCGGAAAAATTTATGATAATTACTCGCTCTTGATCAGTGGTTTGTGGGAACTATTAGCTAGAGACGACGTATATCGTCCGAAATACCGCAGAAGTTTAGCTTATGCTTACCTTGCTAGAAGTGAAAGAGACTGGGACAAACTTAATGAACAAGATTTAAATAGAATACTTTCTCTTATGGAAGAAAATCTGTTAGCTGATCCACAGAATAACAGTCACAACATACGTCTTTGGTTCGAGGCTGCACGAAGGTTGCGATCTACCGGATTAGATTCTGCTATTCAGAAACTAACTCAATGGGTAAACATTGCTAGTAGAGTTGACGTCCTCGACGCTTACTACTATTTGTATGCATTGCAATCAATTGCAGCAATTGAAGGCTCTAACATGGCGTCTATTCAGGCTCAAAGGAGTCTAGAAATGTCTAAGCAATTGGCACAGGATCGACCGAATCGAGCCAGTTCCCTGGATTGGGTTGGCAATTTGAATGGGGTCCGGAAATTAGTGTCAAGAGGAAGTTTGGGCAGATTCCAAGAAGAGACTATGTTTTTCGGATCAGAAGACATAACGCGTCTGGCCCGTTTGTCCGGCCGAATATATAGAATCCAAAGTGGGCAATCTGGCATTATTAGAGCTTACGGATTAGACTTTTTCTTCACGCCGTCACCAAGAACTGGTCCGTTTCAATTCATTCGGGAACGGGATGATAACCTTTCTGTTTCTTTCTATGGTAGTTTTACATACGATGGCCCTAGGGCTTGGAATGTAGAACCAATTTAATAGACATTATCGGGAATAACAGTCAGGTGCAAAAGTCAAGGAGGTTGAGAGAAGGCACCGGACGTCGAGAGGCAACACGGAGATTGTGCAAGCCACAAGCGACTTCTATGACCAGGTCGGAGAAACCCTCTTTGAGATTACGGAATGTATCCTTAACAATGTGACACCTTTTAACACCGGCAATGACATGCTCAACCTCAATTCTGAAACCAGCAATGATCCGATTAAGAAAGACATCCTCAGCGGACAACTCTTTACCTTTTGGCTTTTTTTGGCTGCGAGGTCGCCACACCGCCTGGCTCGTAGCCCTGAAAGCCGGTGTCTTTCCCCAGGGTTGTCCCGGTAGGATAGACAATGTTTTCCTGGTCAGCCATTTTCTTGTCATGGCTCTTGCCTGGCTCGGTTGGGCTGAGGTAGACAACTCGGTTGCTTTGGCTGTTGACCAGCAGCAGATTCTTGTCGGTATGAGCTTTCTTCTTGCCACTGTAGTGTTCTTTCTGCTTCTCCCTATCTTTGGGTCGTTGGCGACGACGGTCACTGCCATCCAACAGCCAATCGGCCGGTTCAGCAGCCACAGCGTCACTTTCAGCCAAGTGGCTTGCTTCTCGCTCAGGTTTCATCCCCAACTCCGCCAAAGCTGTTTGCAACACCGGCATCAAACGATGAATCCATTCATTGGCCTGGGCTTGGCTCATCTCAAAGTGCAAACCCTGCATCGTTTGCAACGGATACGTTAAAGTGACCCCCAAAGTCAGGTTCATCCGCAATTTTTGTGAAACGAGGCCGCAAAAAGCATTTTGATGATAATTCAAGAAATCTCATAGGAACAATGGAGGTTTCTTGTGCTATTAGAATGTCTCTGGCCTACGGAATGGAACTTGAAAGCGATCGGGCTACAGATTATTGAGGATTCACTTCTCGTGGAAATAGAAAGCACACAACAGGGTGGTAAATGCCCGGCTTGTCAGACGTGGTCACAACGCCTAAATGGCCATTACATACGCCATCCGCAAGATTTGCCCTGTGTTGGCTATCGCGTTCAATTGCAACTGAGCGTTCCTCGTTTCTTTTGTGATAATGTTGCCTGTCGCCGGCGCACGTTTGCTGGTCAATTCCCTGGGTTTGTCAAGAGATATGGGAGGCGTTCAGAGCGATTAACGACTCAACAATTGCAGGTAGGATTGATCACCAATAGCGAAGCCGGGTCACGTTTATTGCAGACATTCGATATGAGCGCCAGTCCGGATACGTTGTTGCGTTTAGTTCGCGAAATTCCAGACCCCCAACCTAAGACGCCACGTATTCTAGGGGTAGATGACTGGGCAAAATGTAAGGGGCAAACCTATGGCACTATATTGGTTGATTTAGAAGAAAACACAGTTGTCGATTTGCTTCCAGACCGAACGGCCGAAGTATTGGCAGAATGGTTACAGAATCACCCTGGTGTTCAAATAATCACACGTGATCGGTCAACAGAATACACGAGAGGCATTAATGATGGCGCCCCAAATGCGATGCAAATTGCCGACCGTTGGCATCTATTCTTGAATGCCAAGCAAATGCTACAGCGATACTTTGGACGAGTATACCATCGTTTGAAGAAGCTACCTGCAATGGAACAAACGGAAACGGCACAGTCAGGGGGGCAGAATTCAAACCAGCGCGCTCAGACATTTCCTCGCACCCGTCGAGATTATGTACAAGCCTTGTCTAGCAGAGAAAGTCGTGTGGAATTGTATGAAACGATTCAGCAATTACGTCGTGCGGGACGAAACATTAGGCAAATCTCCCGTGAGTTAGGTGTTGCGCGGAATACAGCCCGTATTTACTTTTACGCTGAAACGTTTCCTGAGCGTCAACGACGTCAAACCAAATCAAGTATTTTGGATCCCCACCTTGCTTATTTGCATAAACGAGTCGAGCAGGGATGCGAGAATGCCTCTCAACTATGGCGTGAAATTCAGGCACAGGGATATCCAGGCGCTCGCAGTCAGGTAAGCAAATGGCTGCAACTTAATCGAACAAAACCATCCTCGATGGGTCCCAAAAAATATTTGGCTGATTTCGAGCTCAAGAAACTGCGTCAACTAAAAATGGAAAAGGCAGCTTGCGATGTTCCAACCATCTTAGAAATGGTGTGGGTGTTAATAAAAGAGCCGGCCAAGCTAACCGATGATGAAAAAGCCATTTTGAAATGGGTGCAACAAGATCCTTCAGTCAAAAAGCTGTCTACGCTCATACAACAATTTACGACGATGTTTCGCGAACGTCAGGTTAACGTCTTGGACAATTGGTTAGATGCCTGCCGCCAAAGTGGTGTCGTCTGCTTGTCCTCTTT
>Ga0209607_1001796_pt1 | contig 17808 bp, 18 predicted proteins | sample AD_UKC117_MetaG_FD_184413 | JGI IMG/M metagenome (GOLD analysis project Ga0209607, IMG submission 184413) | Active sludge microbial communities of municipal wastewater-treating anaerobic digesters from Hong Kong - AD_UKC117_MetaG (SPAdes)... | ecosystem: Engineered > Bioreactor > Anaerobic >... | reverse complement strand
CCGTTCGCCTCCTTGCTCAAGGGCGATATGAAAGGTGTGCTGGAGGGTGGCGAGAAAGCCATCGCCGAGATCGTCATGGCCACCCATGCCGGGATGACCACGGCGGAATTCGAACAGACGGTGAAGTCCTGGCTTGCCACGGCAAAGCATCCCAAGACCGGCCGGCCTTATACCGAGATGGTGTACAAGCCGATGCTTGAACTGCTGGCCTATCTACGTGAAAACCATTTCAAAACCTTCATCGTGTCCGGCGGGGGCATCGAGTTCATGCGGCCATGGACCGAAAAAGCCTATGGCATCCCGCCCGAACAGGTGGTGGGCAGCAGCATCAAGACGAAGTACGAACTGCGCGACGGCAAGCCGGTGCTGGTGCGCCTGCCTGAAATCAATTTCATCGACGACAAATCCGGCAAGCCGGTCGGCATTAATTCACACATTGGCCGCCGGCCTATCGCCGCGTTTGGTAATTCGGACGGCGACCAGCAGATGCTGGAGTGGACGCAAGCCGGCAGCGGCGCGCGGCTGATGATGCTGGTGCATCACGACGATGCCGAACGTGAATGGGCTTACGGCGCGGCGTCAAAAATCGGCACGTTCAGCGACGCGCTCATGACCGAAGCGAAGCAGCAGGGCTGGGTTATCATCAGCATGAAGAATGACTGGAAACGGATCTTCGCCTTTGAACCATAAGGTGGCGATTTTGGCACTACGTCACCGATACGCGGACGCCCATTCTCCACGACATCATCAGCAAAATTTCGCTCGCATCCGCACACACTTAGCGGATGCCCCTGTCCTATTGGATCTTAAATTTTATATCCACCTCAACTGTAAGGAGAAAGAGTAATGATGAAAAATATTCGTAAGACAGCGGGTTTCGCCGTATTAGCCACCACGCTTCTGGTAGGAGGACTGGCACTGGCGGCGGACGCTAAAAAACCGTCCGGAACCGTTTCGATTAGCGAGACGCAATTCGCCTTCATTCTGGGCGGAACCCGTGGCGGCGGCACGCTAACGTTTCATGGCAAAGAATATCCCTTCAAGATCGGCGGCATAACCGCAGGCGCCAATGTGGGTATTTCAAAGATGAGTGCTGCCGGCGAGGTGTACGATTTGGAGGATATTTCGAAATTCCCAGGGACCTATACCAAGCTGGATGCAAGTATTACGTTGGGCGGCGGCATAGGTGGGTTGCGACTCAAAAATGAAAATGGCGTGATCATGCGTCTGGAGTCGCGAACCAAAGGACTGCAGCTGAATGTCGGGTCCTCCAGTGGTATTACGGTCACCATGGAGTAGCCTGATTAGGTACTCGATAAAAACTGCCAGTTGTAACGCGGCTGGCAGTTCCTATGATGTATCTTTATTTTTCAAATGACATCCCTGCCGTGCATGAGTTGCCCATCTTTTCATCCATCGCCATGGCTTCGACTACGTTGACATTCCAAATTGAATCACCACCCAATTTCCTGAATTGATAGACCGTTTTCCAGCAAAATAAAATAGAGTTTAAAATCCCATAGTCGGCAGAGTAAAGATATATGAGCACCAAAACAGTGGGCGCGCTTCTGAAAATAGTAGTATTAGCCTTATTGCTGGACAGTAAGGCATTTGCCCAGGATCAATCGAATGCAGCTGCTCAAGCCAATAATCCATTGGCCAATATGACGGCTTTCAATATTCAAGACTATTACATTGGTGATCTGACCGAGTCAGACGATTCAGCGAATCAAGCTTGGTTCCGTTTTGCCAAGCCGTTTTCCGTATCAGACACCAACTGGCTATTTCGGGCCTCATTACCTGTCAATACCTTTCCCACTTCCCCGGATGGTGATAAGAAAACCGGTATCGGTGATTTTAATGTATTTGCAGCTTACTTGATCGATACGGGCAACCCGGCTGTTAGCTTCGGTTTTGGCCCACAAATTACGGCACCGACTGCCAGTAAGGATGAATTGGGCAGCGGGAAGTGGTCGGCCGGTTTTGCAAACGTGTTGTTCAACGCGAGTTCACCCCGGTTTCAATACGGTTACCTGCTGACTTGGCAGGAGAGTTTTGCCGGTGACAATGATAGAGAATTCGTGAATATCTTGGCATTTCAACCGTTTGCCTTCTATCAGCTAGGCGGAGGTACCTACCTTCGTGCCGCGCCGATCTGGGCATATAATCTGAAAACCGACGCTTACAGCGTGCCGCTGGGTGTCGGTATTGGCCAAGTCATAAAAGAGGGTAAAACCGTTTATAATGTTTTTGTGGAACCTCAGTTTTCCGTTGCGGACGATGGACCGGGGCAGCCACAGTGGCAAATCTTCTTTGGCTTTAACATGCAGTTCCTCAATTGATTTGGAGAAGGACGAAATCCTTCTCGCCAGCTGCCCCAAGTGTTGATGTAGTGTATTGTTGAAATGTTCTAAGCGGGTTGGTCTTGCCGCTGCCGTTGTTGCACGAACCGTGCTATTTGGAAAAGGTCGCTTGCACGTAGGAGAGTCTAGGCGCCATGGTGAACACTACTCCTCGACTTCCGCAAGGCTTGTGGCCTTCTCTTAGCCGGCATTGGCTCCTCATTGCGACCATGATGGGAACGGTTGTTGCTCTAGCCGGCATGTGGTATCCGGGAGCAGTGGTCGCGTACTTTCGTCATCATGCTTCCCCGTTCGAGAAATTCACCCTGGTTTTGTTTCTGGTGCTGCTGCTACCGCCGCTGTTCGAGCGGCTGCGGCTACCGGGGGTGGTGGGACTGTTGCTCGGCGGCGTGCTGGTGGGTCCCTACGCCTCTGCCATCGTTCCGCCAGATGCACCGGCCGTCGAGCTGTTCGCAAGCGTTGGCCGGGTTTTTCTGATGTTTATCGCCGGGCTCGAGATCGACATGCAGGTCTTCAATGCGACCCGGCAACGATCGATGGGGTTTGGCGCCATAACCTTTGTCTTACCGCTACTGGGTGGCGTCCTCGTTGCGCTGTTCTTCGGTTTTGGGTGGGTTGCAGCCCTGCTGATCGGATCGCTCATCGCGTCGCACACGCTGCTCGGTTTTCCAATCATCAACAAATTGGGTCTTGGTAAGAGTGAGCCAGTAGCGGTGACAGTGGGCGCGACGATCTTCACCGACATTGCTTCGTTGCTTGTCCTCGCCGTCTGTATCTCGATTCACGAAGGAGGCTTTTCGCTGCTGGGTCTCGGTACCCAGTTGGCCGAGCTGGCCGTGTTCGCGGTCATCATCTTGCGGGGACTACCCCTGCTCGGGCGCGCTTATTTTCGCCATTATCACAAGAATGAACAGGCACTGTTTGTCTTTACTTTCCTCATCGTGATGGTTGCGGCCGCAGGCGCGCATTTCATCCATCTCGAAGACATCGTCGGTGCTTTCCTCGCGGGCATCGCTGTCAACCGCCTGCTCGAACACTCGCCAGTCCGAGATAAGGTCACCATGATGGGTGAAGGCCTGTTCGTGCCCCTGTTTTTCCTAGCCATCGGCGTCCGTCTCAACCTGCCGGTATTTGGGGCGACTCTGCTGAATAGTCTCTGGTTTGTCGTTGCGATTACTGCTGCTTTGTTCGTTGGCAAGTTCCTGGCTGCCGCAGCAACGCGTTGGCTCTACGGTTACGATTGGCCAGCGACCCTAACCATGTGGTCCTTGTCGTTGCCACAGGTGGCAGCGACGCTGGCAGCGGCGATAGCGGCCTACGATGCAGTGAACGCCGAAGGTGACCGGCTGATCACCGAGTCGGTGCTCAACGCCGTAATCGTGCTGATGGTATTGACCGCAGTTCTCGGCCCTATCCTGACCGAGCACTTCGGTCGGCGGATGCTTTCGGAGGAAAAGAGTGATGCGTCGCGTTGATCGACTGTTGGCTGCCCTAAGTTTTGTCTGTTGCATACTCGGATTGCCTACCACAGGCACAGCCGAGGATAACGCCGCAGTCCGAGACGCACTGCGACAGATGCGCGAGGAAACCCTGGACCAGCTTTATAAGAAAATCCCCAATGCCAGGACGCAAGTACGCAGTGCGGCGGGTTATGGCGTGTTTGGCGTTGCGGGCGTACACATCCTGTTCGTTGGCGGCAGCGGCGGTCGGGGTGTAGTGCGCGACAACCTGAACGGCCGCGACACCTATATGAGAATGGGCGCCGTGGCCGGAGGGCTCGGTATTGGCTTCGAAGATACTCGCACGGTATTGATTTTTAAGAAACGGTCTGTTTTAAAAGAATTTCTCGACAGGGGCTGGACCTTTGGCGGCGAAACGGCCGCAGCCGCCACCGTGGAAGGTAAGGGCAGCGAGGCCGGCGAGCTCGAATCGCCACAAGGCATCACGGTCTATCAGTTCACGAAGGCCGGCTTGATGGCCAAGGGTAGCGTCCAGGGTACCAAGTACTGGAAGGACGACCAACTTAACTGAATATCGAACCGTGACGCTCGCCGCTGTCTGGCTTAATTGATGACACACCCTGGATTTTATCGCGTTGCTTCCGTTTGCTGGAGCAGCGCCCGCACCTCAGGATCGTCCGGTTCCAGTTCCGCCAGCCTGTGCGCGGTGCGGCGTGCCGCATCAAAATTTCCAGCACCGTGTTGGAACATTGCCAGCGCCGCGAGCGCACTGCGGTCATTGGGATGTTTCGTCAGCACTGTTTCCAGTTCCTGAATCGCCTTGGGTCCTTGACCGGTGCCGTTCAACGCCACCGCATACACATAGCCGTAGCGGGGATTGTCGCTACCCAGCCGGGCGGCCTCCGCCAGCTCGATCATAGCTTCAGACAATTTCTTTTGACGGATCAGTAACAAACCCAATGCATGGTGCGCGGCGGCATTCTGTGGATCGCGCTCCAAGGCTTGGCGCAAAGTTTTTTCGCCATCCTCATCACGGCCCTGAATCCGGTATAAGTCGGCGAGATTAACCGCCGCCTGGGTGAAAGTGGGTTGTAGATTGAGAGCGGAGCGGTAGGCGGTTTCCGCCTGGTCGAGCTCGCCCTGATCGACGCGGATCAGCCCGATGTTGAGATACGACTCTGGACGGCTGGCATTGGTCATTTCGGCGGCGATGTATTCCGCCACACCCCGCTGGATCGCCTGGTGCTGGTTCTCGGTGAGCGTTTCCTTAGGCACGTTGGCCAAGGCCATCGCGGCATCGATTCGAACCAACCGCACCGGGTCATCCAACAACGGGATCAGGTGTTGAACTTTCAACTCCGGTGGCAATGTCACCAGCGCTCGTACCGCTGCACTCCGCAGCAATGGATCGGGATTCGTCAACAACGGGCGGAGCGCCTCGAACCCAGTGGAATTGAGGCGCTCGCCCAGCAACGCCGCTCCGCTAGCGCGGGCGATATTGGGTTGCTCCGGATTTTTGATCAGGGCCAGCAGTAACTCCCGTGCCCCGGCTGCCTCAATCTGTCCAGCATGGAGCGCCTCGGCGAACTGTTGATGACCGGGTAAAGGTTGGGCGTACCATTTCTTGACCTGCTCTACCGCCCACTGTGGTGACTGATCTTTATGACAGCGATTGCAGGCGTTGGGAATACCCAGTTTTACGGTCAAGTCCGGGCGGGGAATCCGGAAGCTGTGATCGTGGCGCGGGTCCACCACCATGTAGGTGGTGGTCGGTGCGTGACAGGCGACGCAGTCCACGCCCTTGGCATCGATCGGATGAAAATGGTGTTGTGGCGATTCGTATTTCGCCGCCAAATGACATTGCAAACAGACCTTACTGCCGGTCGCGCGTAATTTGCCGCTGTGCGGTTCATGGCAGTCGCCGCAACTCACCCCTTTCGCTTGCATTTTGCTTTGCAGGAAGGCGCTATGATTGAACACTTCATCTTTCATCTGGCCGTCGGGGTAGTAGAGGTCCGGCGTCAGCAGCGACAAACGGTGCGTGTCCAGCAACGATTGGCCAAAGATGTAATCCTCCCAGAATTGCCCACGTCGCGAGTGACAGCGGGCGCATAATTCCTGTTCGCGGTTGGGCAGACGCGGTGTGCCTGCCGAAGCGCCGCTCGCAGCCGCCTGCGTGGCGGCTACCCAGAGGGTACTGGGCTTCGGATTCAAGAAGGGGGTCGCTAGATCCAGCCCTTGCATGGCGAGCAAGCGCATCTGAAACTGCAGGCCGCGTCGCTCGTCGAGGATGATAGCCAGACCCTTGGTGGAATTCAGTTTTTGCCAATCTCCTTCTTTCCTGGCCCAAGCGAGGTGATTGGCGCCGGGACCGTGGCAGGCTTCGCAGGCGACATTGATTTCGGACCAAGTGGTATTGAAGCGGTTGAGTTTTGGATCATAGTTCTTTTGCAAATTCGTGGAATGACATTCAGCGCACATGTAATTCCAGTTCTGCTGCAAGCCGGTCCAGTGCAAGGGATCTTTATGAGTCAGGTTTTGATCGGGATAAAGATGGAACCAGCGCTGTCCGCCTTGCTCCTTCGGTCGACTGTCCCAGGCAATGCCCAATGCCTGATAGCGGCCGTCGGGGAAGCCGATCAGATATTGTTGCAGGGGATACACGCCAAAGGTATAGGCGATTTCATAATCTTGAAGATTCCCATCCGGTCCGTCGGTATGAACCATAAATTTCCCGTCACGGCGAAAGAAAGTAGAGCTGACACCGGCGTAAGTGAAAGATACGTCGTGGAAATCGCCGAGCACATTCGATTCGGTGGCGGGCTGCATAGCCTTCGCATGTTGTGAATCTTTCCAGTGCAGATATTCAGTCGCATGGCATTCCGCGCAACTTTGCGCGCCGATGTAACCGCCGCTGGTAGGGATGACAGGGGGATGGTGGTCCGGCAACACCGCAGGCAGAGGTTCCATCGGTTCGCTGGCCGGCCATGCCCAACAGGTGGACACAGTCAAACCGCCAAGCAAAATGAGCGACATCAGCAGGGCTATCCGGCTGGGAAGCAGTTGCGCAAAATGAGTCATGGCGTTTTATTAAGAGTCAGGTCAGGTAAAGTTCATGGCAGTTAATGATATGACCGCCCCCCTTAAAGGTATTGAGCCGCTCTGGAAATCCTGGAGGCGTGTTAGAGTGTGTCCTCAATTAAGCCAGATAGCGGTGGACGCCAAACAAATGGCTGTCGGGAAGTTGCGGGCGATCTTGTCCTAACGCGTGGCGATAGGACGGAACTATTTGAGTCTGCGGAAGAAGTTCTCGATCAGGTGCCTCGCTTTGTAGCGCTCCCTGGAAGAAATACCGATTACAACCCACTCTGGCGATCATTATCGGCCTGTTGGCTTGGATCGGTTTGCTATGGGTGATCGATCCTACCGACGATCTTTCCTCTCTTATGGCTCCGACTTCCGCGAAAGAGGAATGCCATTATCCAGCAAAACTGATTAGTTTGGCAGAGCCCGCCGGGCGATACGTAGTCTGCCACAGCCTGAAAAAGGATGGGCCAATGCGAGTTGCATCCAATCCCTGGGGCATCGTCGGTACGCCCAAGGCACGCATGAAAGGTTATGGCTATTCCAAATGCCACCTTCTCGTGCCGAAAAACGCTTTCAATCAGCGTATACTCGCAAACTATCCATCAATTCTTTTACAATCGTTATGCAATCGTTTTGGGAGATCGCTTATGAGGCAAACGCTGTCCACTAAACACGGGTTGCTTGCTTTGGGGTTACTGGGACTGAGCGGCGTCACTCAGGCTCACACACTGGGGTTGCCCCACATGGATTTCGCGAGCGGGTTGGGCCACCCCCTCGGCGGCTTGGATCATGTGTTGGCAATGGTGGCGGTCGGCCTTTGGGCGACGCAGTTGGGCAGCCGCGCTCTGTGGTTGGTACCGCTGACCTTCGTGCTGACAATGGCGGTAGGCAGCTTGCTCGGCTTTCTGGGCATTCCGCTGCCGATAGTCGAAACGGGCATTGCCGGTTCGGTGCTGATCCTCGGCGCGCTGGTCGCGCTGGCCTCGCGGTTGCCTCTCGCCGCAAGCATGGCACTGGTCGGCCTGTTCGCCATCTTCCACGGCTACGCCCACGGCGCGGAAATGGCAACCGAGTCCAGCGCTCTGTGGTATGGCTTAGGCTTGATGCTGGCGACCGCCGCACTGCACGGCATGGGGATTGGCGTCGGCCTGGCAGCACAGCATGGCGTGTCAGCGCGACTGTTACGGTTCAGCGGCGCGGCCATCGCGGCCGGCGGCGCGTTGCTGCTGGTTGGCTAACCTCTTCTCCCATCAAACCTTCCTACGCGCAACAGGGAGGGTTGACGGGAGACATAACTCTCGGCAACGATGCACGAGTTTTCACTGTGCGAAAGCATCGTCGAAACCCTTACCACCCAAACCCGCCAACAGGGTTTTACGCAGGTTCGGCGGGTATGGCTGGAAATCGGCGCACTGGCCAATGTTGAGCTGGATGCTCTGCGTTTCGCCTTTGAGATCGTGCGTCAGAACACGGCGGCGGCGACAGCGGAACTGGACATTATCACCCTACCGGGACGGGCTTGGTGCCTGGACTGTGGACAAGAGGTGAACATTAATCAATTTTTCGATCCATGCCCTCTGTGCGGCGGCTATCAATGGCGGCTGACTGGCGGCAACGAATTGCGGATCACTGAGATGGAGGTGGAGTAATGTGCGTTACCTGTGGTTGTGGCGAAAGCGAACCGGTCACCCACTCTTGTGACTATCCTCACGACGATCATCCTCACGAACATGGGCATAGCCATGCCCACAGCGGAGCACGGCTTATCCGTCTCGAACGAGACATTTTAGCGAAGAACGCTGAATTTGCCGCCAATAACCGGCGACTGTTCGCGGAGCGCGGCATCCTTGTCTTGAATCTGGTCTCCAGTCCCGGTTCTGGCAAGACCACGCTGCTGGCTCAGACGGTCCGAGCGCTGCGCGACGAATTTCCGGTCGCGGTGATCGGCGGCGACCAGCAAACCGCCAACGACGCCGAACGCATCCTGGCCGCTGGGGCGCCAGCCGTGCAGATTAACACCGGCAAGGGCTGCCATCTGGACGCTCACGGCGTCGGCCACGCTCTGGAGCGTTTGCCGCTACCGGAAGGTGGCGTGCTGTTCATCGAAAATGTCGGCAATCTGGTTTGTCCGGCCGATTTCGATCTTGGCGAGGCGCACAAGGTCGTCGTCCTATCGGTGACCGAGGGTGAGGATAAGCCGCTAAAATACCCCAACATGTTTGCCGCTTCCGGCCTGATGCTGCTCAACAAGACCGACCTGTTACCCCATGTTGATTTCGACGTGGGCCATTGCCTGGAACACGCGCGGCGGGTTAATCCCGACATGGCGATTTTGCGGCTATCCGCTCGTACCGGCGATGGCATGGAGGCGTGGCTGGACTGGGTACGACGGGAACAGCGCGCCGTACTAGCGCAGCAGGCCAGCTACTTGGAGACTCATCTGGCGACCACGCGAATACGCTTGACACTACGCGGCGGTTGACCGGGATCGTACCGTCTCCACGAAACCGGTCATCGGGTATAGCCACGCTGCAACGCCAAGCCATTCGGATACGTGGCCAAGTTCAAGGTGTCGGTTTTCGGCCGTTCGTTTACCGACTGGCAACGCAGCGCGGTTTAAGTGGCTTCGTCCGCAACGACGGCGCGGGCGTGGAAATCGAGGTTCAGGGTTCGGCGGCGGCGCTGGACGATTTTCTAAAGGATTTGCGCCGACCGCCGCCACTGGCGCGCATCGACACGCTGTTCACCCACGATTTACCGCCACATTCGCCAGATGAAGGGGCTTTCGTCATCGCTGAAACTGGCAGCGGCACGGTAACGGCAGACGTCACTCCAGATACCGCGATCTGCGCGAATTGTCTGGCAGAGCTATTCGATCCGCACGACCGTCGCTACCGCTACCCCTTCATTAACTGCACCGACTGCGGTCCTCGCTATACCCTCACCGCCGCCCTGCCCTACGACCGCCCCAACACCAGCATGGCGGACTTCGCCTTGTGCCCGGCCTGCTTGCGGGAATACCGTGACCCCGGTGACCGCCGCTTTCATGCCCAGCCGAACGCCTGCCCGGTCTGCGGTCCCCGATTGACCCTGCGCGACGACGTTGGCGAGATTGTCGAAGTGGAGGATGTTATCGCCGCCACGCTGAAACGCCTGCTTGTGGGCGAAATTCTCGCGATCAAGGGGCTAGGCGGTTTTCATCTCGTTTGCGATGCTCAAAACGTCGCCGCCGTGGCTCGACTGCGCCGGCGCAAGCAGCGCGACGCCAAGCCCTTCGCGATCATGGCGGCCAATATCGCGTCGCTGGCACCCTGGGTCGAAGTCGGCGAAGCCGAACGGCAATGGCTGGAATCGCTGCAACGACCCATCGTGTTGTTGCATTCCCCTCGCCCTCCGGGAGAGGGGCTAGGGGTGAGGGCGAACGAATCTCTCCCCGGCATCGCACCGGGCCTCGCGCATCTCGGCGTCATGCTGCCTTACACACCGCTGCAATACCTGCTGTTCCACGAGGCAATCGGCCGACCGGCGGGCATAACCTGGCTGGATCAGCCGCATTCGCTCCTGCTGGTGATGACTAGTGCCAACCCCGGTGGCGAACCGCTGGTGATCGACGACGAGGAAGCCGTGCAAAGATTGCGCGGCATCGCCGACGGTTTTGTGACCCACGACCGGGCCATCCTGGCGCGCTGCGATGATAGCGTCATCGCCGATGGCGTGTTCGTTCGCCGTGCCCGTGGCTACACTCCGCAAGCCATCCGTTTGCCCCAAGCCGGCCCCTCGGTCCTGGCGCTGGGCGGATATCTCAAAAACACGTTGTGCTTGACCCGCGACGACCGCGCCTATCTTTCGCCGCATATCGGCAGCCTCGACAATGCCGAAACCTGCCGGGCACTGGAAGAAGCGGTCGAGCACTTGCAGTCCATCCTGTGCATCGCACCGGAGCGGATCGCTTGCGATCTCCATCCCGATTTCCCCAGCAGCCGGCTGGCGACGGCCTATGCGACGGAACGCGGCTTACCTTGCATCGCCGTGCAGCACCACCACGCCCACATCGCGGCAGTCGTGGCGGAACACGGCCTGCGGGAACCGGTATTGGGACTGGCGTTGGACGGTGTCGGACTCGGCGCGGACGGCGGTATCTGGGGCGGCGAACTGCTGCGAGTGGACGGCGCGAATTTCGAGCGCCTCGGTCATTTGCGACCGCTGCCTCTGCCTGGCGGCGACCGCGCCGCTCGCGAACCTTGGCGACTGGCAGCGGGGACGCTACATCTATTGGGACGGAACGATGAAATTTCCCGCCGCTTCGGCCCAAGAGCGAACATCATTCGGCAAATGCTGGAACAACGCATCAACACCCCCGAAACCAGCAGCGCCGGCCGTCTGTTCGACGCCGCCGCCGCTCTGCTCAGCGTGCGCGAGATCAGCAATTACGAAGGGCAAGCAGCGATGGAGTTGGAAGCACTGGCGCATCGGCATGGACCAGTGTCACCGCTAGCCGATGGATTTCATCTGTGCAGCGACGGCGTGCTGGATTTGCTGCCGCTGCTAGCCCGGTTAGCCGATGGAGCGGAACTCGGTGCAGGCGCGGCCTGCTTTCACGCCACCCTCGCCTTAGCTCTGAGCGAATGGTTGCGTTGGGCGGGCGAACGAACCGGCATCCAACACGTCGCCTTGGGCGGCGGCTGTTTTCTGAACCGATTGTTGACGGCGCAGCTCCGATCCCGGTTGGAGACGCTGGGCTGGCGGGTACTTACCGCTCGGCAGACACCGCCCAACGATGGTGGCCTCAGCCTGGGGCAAGCCTGGATCGCGATGCTAGCCGAATCGGTCTAAACCCTTAGGTGTTATTCGCGAGCTGAACTGGCTCGGATCGCCTACCATTAGGCAAGCTACTCCCGCTCGAACCCCGCAACCGGAGGGCAACCATCATGTGCCTCGCCATTCCCGCCCTGGTCGTCGAGATTCTGGAACAGGAACAAGCCATCGTGGATATGGGTGGCGTGCGCAAGCCGATTTCCACTGCGCTGCTGGACGAGGTAGCGGTGGGCGACTACGTCATCGTGCACGTCGGTTTTGCCCTCAGCCGCCTGGACCCCGAAGAAGCGGCGGAGACGCTCAAATTGTTCGCCGAAATGGCCGAGGTAATCAGCGATGAAATACCTTGACGAATTTCGCGACGGCGCACTGGCGCGGGGAATCGCCGCTCGCATCCGCCAGGAAGTCGAGCCGAACCGCCGTTACGCTCTGATGGAGTTTTGCGGCGGCCACACTCACGCCATCTGCCGCTACGGGATCGAAGATTTGCTGCCGGATAACGTGCGCCTGATCCACGGCCCTGGCTGCCCGGTGTGCGTGTTGCCGAGCGGACGCCTGCAAGCGGCCATCGAGTTGGTGGAACGGGAACGGGTGGTCTTGTGTAGCTATGGCGATCTGTTGCGGGTGCCCGGCGCCCACGGCGATACCCTGCTCAAAGTCAAGGCGCGCGGCGCGGACGTGCGGATGGTGTATTCGATCAGCGACGCGCTGGATATCGCCCGAGCCGAACCCAAGCGTCAAGTCGTGTTCTTCGCCATCGGTTTCGAGACCACCACCCCGCCGACCGCCGTCGCTATCCAGCAAGCCCAACGCGAAGGATTGGGCAATTTCAGCGTGTACTGCAACCACGTTCTCACCCCGCCGGCTTTACGGGCGCTGCTGGGAATCGCCCCCTCTCCCTCCGTTCTCCCCTCTCCCCTCGCAAAAGAGAAATCGGGGACGAGGGTGCAAGAATCCGTTGACGGTTTCATCGGTCCTGCCCACGTCAGCACCATCATCGGCAGCCAGCCTTACGAATTCGTCGCCGCCGACTACCGCCGCCCGCTGGTCATCGCTGGCTTCGAGCCGCTGGACGTGCTGCAGGCAATTTCCATGCTGATCCGGCAGATCAACGCCAGCAAGGCCGAGGTGGAAAACGAATACACCCGCGCCGTCGGTGCCGAAGGTAACCGCAAGGCCCAGCGGCTGATGGCCGAAGTATTCACACTGCGCCCGACCTTCGAATGGCGCGGGCTGGGTTGGCTGCCGAACAGCGCTTTGGCGATTCGACCGGAATTCGCCGAATGGGACGCCGAGCATCGCTTCGACATTCCCGCGATTCGGGCCACCGATCACAAAGCTTGCGCCTGCGGCGAGGTGCTGCGAGGCGTGAAGCGCCCACAAGATTGCACCGTATTCGGCACGGCCTGCACGCCCGATCACCCGCTTGGTTCCTGCATGGTGTCCGCCGAGGGCGCGTGCGCGGCCTACTACCACTACGGCCGCTTTCGACAGGCGGCAGCGTCGTGAGCGGTCGCCGCGACATTTTTGCTCGCCGTCTCGATCTGGTGCACGGTTGCGTCGAGATGAGCCACGGCGGCGGCGGGCGGGCGATGGCCCAGTTGATCGAGGAACTGTTCCTGGCCGCGTTCGACAACGACTGGTTGCGGACACAAGACGATTGCGCCCAGTTCGCCGTTCCCTCCGGTCGGCTGGTGATGGCGACCGACAGCCACGTCGTTTCCCCGCTGTTCTTTCCCGGCGGCGACATCGGCTGTCTGTCCGTTCACGGTACGATCAACGACGTGGCGATGGCCGGTGCGCGACCGCTCTATCTCGCCAGCAGTTTCATTCTGGAAGAAGGCTTCTCCCTTGCCGACCTCCAGCGCATCGTGGAGTCGATGGCGCGAGCGGCGCAACGGGCGGGCGTACCCATCGTCACCGGCGACACCAAGGTGGTGGAGCGCGGCAAAGGCGACGGGGTATTCATCACCACCACCGGCGTCGGCGTGGTGCCGGAAGGCGTGGCGATTTCCGCCGGTCGAGCGCAACCGGGCGATGCGGTTTTGCTGAGCGGCCCACTGGGCGATCATGGCCTAGCGGTGTTGGCGCAACGAGAACATCTGAGCTTCGATGCGCCGATTCAGTCCGACACAGCGGCGCTGCACGAGCTGGTTGCCGCGATGGTCGCAACGGTTCCCGGCATTCATTGTCTCCGCGATCCCACGCGCGGCGGTTTGGCCAGTGCCCTAAACGAAATTGCCCGGCAAGCCGGGGTCGGGATGCGCTTGCGCGAGGCGGCGATTCCGGTGCGCGAACCGGTGCGAGCCTTATGCGAATTCCTGGGACTAGACCCGCTTTACGTCGCCAACGAAGGCAAACTGATCGCGATTTGTCCGGCGGATTCGGCGGACGCGCTGCTGACGGCGATGCGCGCTCATCCGCTGGGACGGGAAGCCGCTATCATCGGCGAGGTGGTCACCGATGCCCACGGTTTCGTGGAGATGGAAACGGCGTTCGGGGGCCGGCGGTTGGTGGATTGGCTAAGCGGGGAGCAGTTGCCGAGGATTTGCTGAATGTGGATCAAGTATTGCGTTGTATCCATGATTATCTGATAATCAGATAATCGGTCATTATGAGGGGCGGCGCGTTCATGGAAAAAATCAACGTCACTCAGGCAGCACGGCAATTTTCCGATCTGCTCAACAGGGTATTTTATCAAGGCGTTAGTTTCGAATTGGAGCGTGGCAATAAAGCAATCGCCAGACTGTGTCCGGTTGCCACGCCTCGTCGGGTCGCGGTGCGCGATCTTAACCGCCTGTTCGCCGCATTACCCCGTTTGAACGAAGACGCCCAGTCCTTTGCCCAAGATCTTGACGCTATCCGCAAGGCCGCGTTACCCGAGCAAGATCCATGGGCCTAGTCCTGGATACCTGCATTCTCATTCACGCCGAACGCCATGGAGCGCTGGATTTTTCGCCTTGGGCCAGCCATGGCGACGCTTTCATCAGCGCGATCACTGTATCGGAGTTGCTGGTCGGCGTGCATCGCGCCGACAGCGACGCCCGCCGCGCCCGCCGCTCAGCCTTCGTCGAGGCGATTCTGGCGCAGTTGCCGGCGCTGGACTTCACAACGGAAACGGCGCGCGTCCATGCGGGCCTCTTTGCCACCCTGAGCCAGCAAGGCCAGATGATCGGGGCGCACGACCTGATCATCGCGGCTACCGCGCTTCTTCATGATTGCGTGGTGCTCACCACCAATGCCGCCGAGTTCGCGCGGGTACCTGGTTTGGACGTGCTGACCCCACCGGTTTCCTGAAGCAATCGCTTCTTTTATCTTGGAATTTTGGCTGTCTCTGGTCGCTGCGTCTTGCGATGGTCGCGATCTAGAAATTCCGCCCCGGCACTTCCAAATGACCGGGCAGAAAGCCCCATTCATCCCACCACGGTTTGCCGGTATAAGCCGGGGGAGTGGCCGGAACGCCTGACGCTGGCGCGGATGCAGCGTGTAACCGGAGCTTTACCATGGTTTCCTTCGCCCCGTGCGCCCTGACAGTTTTCTGAGCCGCGTAATCCTGGCCATCGATTCGCACGTAAGCATCGATCTTTCGTGTTCCCTCGGAGACTTGGATACGCAGAGTATCGCCCGGATGTTGGGGCGTTACGCCGCGATAGGTGTTGTCCACCGCAATCGTGGCCCCCGGCGGCTCGGAGGTGATCACCAGCCAGGCATCTCCGGCAAAGGTGTTTTGAACGCCAAACGCCAAGGCAATACCGATGAAAACGCGATGTTCGACTTTCAGGCGATAAGCCCTCAAATTACAGGTCTGACCGACCGACCTGCCGGTTCATGAAAATACCCCAGGTGTGCGCCAAGATTTTTCGGACGATCCGACTTGTTAAGTGCCAAACATCTCGCGCTCGGATTTTCTCAAAATGAAACTGCTCGACCAGTTGACCGATGACGGTTTCCACGAGGCGGCGGGTGTTCGTGAGTTGCTGGACGACCCGGGGCGGACGTGGATCGGTCATGTTCGCCCGCAACGGGGTTTGCAAATCAATGCCGACGGTCGCCAGTTCGGCCTGAAGAAAGGCGCTAATATAGCCCTTGTCGCCCATCACCAAGCCCCGAACGCCATCGGTCAATTCCCACAGCGCCTCGCGCTCATCACCCGAAGCGGGCGTCACCGTGCAGGCGGTGATCACCCCGTCGAAAGTGATCCTCAGATGACCGTGAAGCCCATGGTCATACTGTTTTTTTGCCGCACAGTAGCCCAAATCCGCGATCTCGGGGAACCGCCGGCATTGCTGGGCGCGGGTCAAGCCGCACACGAGCAAGGGACAGCCATCGACCAGGCGAATGAAGTCGGTCGCCGCCCCAAGATCGATCAGGAGTTGCTGATAGAGCCACTGCTTGACGACTCAGAGATTGGCCGCTTGTTGGGCGAAGGTGGTCCGCGATCCGAGTTCCGGAAACCACAACCGCCAGTGTCGACCCAAATACTTCCAGATGCCGACATCCGTATCCACACCCAAAAACTCACCCACCACCTCCATCGTGATCACTTCGCTGTCGGCCAATTTCGGGGCAAAGCCTCGCTGGCGCAAGCGGTGATTCCCGAGCAGGGAATTCAGGTGTTCTTCTACCCAGCAAAATACCATGATGATAAAGTCCTCAAGCAGCATGGCGGTCTCTCCGTGAGATTGAGGTGGGGCCGGTTCCCCCTCAGCTTAACTCCCATCCCCATGCCGCATCGGCCTGCTCTCTTCTGTCCTCGAAAAGTCGAACATCGCGTACAATTTCTTTTGATAAGGTACTTTAATATGTGCCCCCACCCCACCACCACACTCCCCATAGCAATCACCGCTGGTAATAGTAATCGGGTTTCTAACAAAAGGGAAATCGTCACGCACATACCCAATCAAGTAATAATTACCAGCCACGACTCTAGGAATACCTATTGGACCCGCACATATATCGCTTGCTCCCGGCGCCAGTGAAAATTCACAGCCGATATTAAGATACTCATCAGATGAAACAGTACCAGGATCTGGTGATAGGAAAAAACGCACTGTAAATGTTACAAGCTGGTTTCCATTATTGTGTGCTTGTAACTGAATGTTAATCTGTCCACCAGCTACACCACTGCCAGGACTAAGAAAATAAGGGAAAACTATTTCATCTCCTTCATTGCTGTTACTAATCTTTGTAATTTCCGAGAAAGCATATCCTTGAATTTCGGTTCTCCAATCTAAACGAGCATTATACGACTTACCATCGACAGTCATGCCATTAATAACAATGGTCTTACCATTACTCTCTGCTACATTGGCATCATTTAGACTAGCATTATTCGCATAAGGATTATCAAATCGCGTCACGACGAATAAGCGTGTCTCTTCTTTCGAGGCATTATCCTGATCAAACGCTCGGACTAGAATGCTATGCGTTCCAGCCACTTTTTCGGAATAGTTAAATGCCATTGAAAATCCAGAATCCGCCGAATTCGGGTAGGTAGGGTAATCATTGCCAACATCGGTGCGCCTCCCACCAACCGGAATGTTGCTTTCATACGCCCCATCAATATATAGCTCAACTCGATTGATCCCCCTAGAACCCACCACCCAACCACGAATGTTGGCAACCCCACTATAGATACTTCCCGATGTCGGCTCCTCTAACCTCAACACAATTTCGCCAGCCCATGCCCCTCCGGCCACAATAACAAGAATACCGACAGTGATCCACATCGAAATTAGATAAACACAAGATTTTATGCTCATAAAATTCACCCAATCACTAATTACTAGTTATTTACAATTCTCGATAAAACATATCCTTGAACCTCTGTTCGCCAATCAAGGCGAACAGAGTATGATTTGCCATCGACGACCATGTTATAGAAAATCGAGTTTCCATCCTTTTTTACATTACTCAAGCCAACTCGCGAAGGGTCGTCAAAATAGGGTTTCTCGAATCGCGCTACTTGAAATGAAGTTGTCGCCTCTTTCGAGGCATTATCCTGATCAAACGCTCGGACTAGAATGCTATGCGTTCCAGCCACTTTTTCGGAATAGTTAAATGCCATTGAAAATCCAGAATCC
>Ga0209607_1001795_pt1 | contig 17818 bp, 14 predicted proteins | sample AD_UKC117_MetaG_FD_184413 | JGI IMG/M metagenome (GOLD analysis project Ga0209607, IMG submission 184413) | Active sludge microbial communities of municipal wastewater-treating anaerobic digesters from Hong Kong - AD_UKC117_MetaG (SPAdes)... | ecosystem: Engineered > Bioreactor > Anaerobic >... | reverse complement strand
CTGCTTTGCGACGTCCTTCTGCAGCGCCCGGATGGTGCCGTTCTCGTAGATCCCGCGCAATTGGGGGGCGAAACCGGGCCCGGCGTCGTACGGATCGGAGGAATCGAGGGACGGCAGGTTCTGTGTCGTGCCGATGATGGGTTTGCCCTTGCCGATCGGTCCGGGATCGACGGGGACAGTCTGGGCGTACGCGACGACCGGGGAGGCGACCAGAGCCACGGTCACGGCAACGCCGAGGATCCGCATCGTCCCTCCCATCCACATCATCGCCGCTCATCCTGTCATGTCCGTCATCTGTGATGGGCGTGGCACGAGCCGGTGACCACATATCCTGGGGTCGCCGCGGATGTCAGGGGTGTGGCATGGGAGCAAGAGTAGCTGTGATCGCTGGGATCAGCGTCGCGCTGCTCGCGCAGGCGACAGGGTCGGTCGCGGCTGACCGTGACGGTCAGGTGACTGTCCGGGTCATCGTGACCGGCCGGCTGCTGGATACGGCGGCGACAGTGCGGGTGTACGACGAGCATCGTGTCCAGGACGTGCGGGTCGACTCCTCCCGAACCGTGAAGGTCAGTACTGGTCGGGTGACATTCGTTCCGCTGCCCATCGCCGGTGAGGAGCCGTCGACGGCGCGTGTCCAGCAACTCACGGTCGGCGACGGGGCCACAGTGAGATTCCGCTATCGCAGGGACACGTCATCCCGGCAGGGTCCTTTGGCCCCTATGGCTGTGGGGAGTGACGGCGGTCCTGTCACGGGTCATGGATGGGTGGCCTCGCCGGACAGGGCCAGCGTGGCTTTCGTCTCCGACGACCCCTCGCTGCCGGGTGGCCCTGGGCTCTTCGTGAGCGACCTCGCCACGGGGGATGTGCGGAGGATGGGGGACTCCGGTTCGCGTGTCTTCTGGTCGCCGGACTCCCGGCGGATCTCGTTCGTGACGGCTTCCGACGAGGTGATCGTCGCGGATGTCGAAACAGTGGAGTTGCGCGTGGTATCCGCCCGCTCCGATCGCGCGCAGTGGGCCGACGACGATCATCTGGTCTTGTCGGTCTGCACGCCCCGGAACCGGTGCGGCATCGCTGTCACGACCGTGTCCACGCTGACGACCCGAATGATCGTGCCTGCGGCCAGCCGGGTGAGGGCCTGGGCGCTTTCCCCCGATGGACGGCGAGCGCTCTTCGAGTCGGCCCACGATCCATTGGCTCGCGGGCTGGCCCGATCGCTGTATCTCGTGGACGTGCAGAATGCCAGGACGAAGGTGCTGAGTGCTAACACGCGTGGAGGAGCCGTTTGGTCGCCCGATTCCAGCAAGGTGGCGTTCCGTTCGGCGGCGGGATCCGGCCGATCGCACGTGCTCGTCGAGGACCTTCGTTCCGGGGATGTGACCACTGTGTGGACAGCGCCGAAGGGGCGCAGACCTGTGGTGCGCTGGGCGCCAGACTCGAAAGTGATCGCGCTGCGAACACCCGGAGGTGGCTTCGTGGAGCGACTCGCCACAGGCCGGCAGCGGCCACTCATCCCACGCTCCGTCACCGTGCCGCACATGCCTGAGATCACCGGCCTGGCGTTCTCGCCCTCCGGCAAGCGGATCGCGTTCCGTTTCGGCGCCGGGAGGCGCTGCCTCACCGATGTGCTGCCCTATGCGGATCTGAACTGCAGCAACGTCCTGGTGCGCGACCTGCGCAACCGACAGATGGTCAACGTGTCCACCGGTGAGAGTGGTCTCGGCTGGCGCGGCCGGGATGCCAACGCGTGGTCGCCGGTGTGGTTGAGCGAGCAGCGACTGCTGATCGGGGGCCCTGGTTCCGGCTCAGCGACCCATCCCATGATCAAAGCGGTCGAATGGGCACCGGCGCCCGCCGCTACTCCAGAGCCGCAGGTCCCGCCATGGTGTGACCCCAACCGCTACTGGTGGTCCTGCTGATCGGGTCAGGCGGGCTTCACCTTGATCTTCAGCCAGGCCGACTCGAGCGCCCCACCGTTCTGAGTGACGATCACGCGGATCTTCTGCTTACCCGTCGGTCCGAGCACGACCCGCATGGTGCAGTTGCCGTTGGCCGAGACGTCACGCTTGGCCTTGATCGTCGCACCCTTCTGATCGAGTTGAGCCATCGCTCCGGACCAGTTGACGCTCTTCTTGAGTTGGCACTTGATCTTGAACATCTGGCCCGACACCACACTCGAGGGTGCCGACACCTTCTTGAAGTCCGGGTCACCGGCCGCGTTGGCTGCCCCGGCGCTGATCATCATCGTCCCGCCCGCAACTGCCACCGTGGCTGCGGCCGCCACAACCCTACGCATGCTCATGTCCGTGTCCAATCCGCGAGTTGTCTGACCCGCTTGCTACCGAGTATGCGTCAGACTCCCGATGTGCGGACGGGTCCGAACGTTCCAGCCTTCCCGCGATCACGCAGCGTGGTCGTTGCGGTTCTCATCACAGTCGACACCGGCCCACGCCCAGTGCGCGGCCTTGGAACCGCTGGGCTTTGCCTGGCGGGCTTTCGCCTTGAACACCCGCTTCGCGGTGATCCTCCAAGCGGTGGACTTCTTCATCCGTTCGCTGCGACGCGAGCCACGATGGTCCGATTGCGTCCGTGTGCCTTGGCTTCGTACAAGGCGGAATCTGCGTGCGCGATGGCGTCCCGAAGCGATTCGGCCGAGGCCCGGAAGTCCGCCACTCCGGCGCTGATCGTGATGACCAATGGGGTGTCCAACTCGAGCTGCGGGACGGGTTCGGCAAGCAGGTCCTGCCGGATCCGCTCGACGACCGTGTAGGCCTCCTCGGTCCCCGTGTTCGGCAGCAGGAGGCCGAACTCATCCCCACCCAGGCGTCCCAAGGTGTCCACATCGCGGGTGCAGCGTTGTGCGACGTCCGCGAAATGCACCAGGGCAGCATCCCCGGCCGCGTGTCCGCTGACATCGTTGATCTGCTTGAACCCGTCGATGTCGATAACGGCCACACACAGTTCCCGACGGGCGCGTGCGGCCCGGGTGATCTCGCGCTCAGCCTGCGAGAGGAAGTGACGCCGGTTGGCCACACCCGTCAGCGCGTCCGTCTCCGCATCATGGGTGAGTCGGGCTTCCAGCGCTCGCTGTTCGGTGACGTCACGCGTCAGACTGATGACATGCGGGGTGCCTTCGAGGGTGAGGGCGCTTGCCGACAACACGCATTCGAGCGTGCTGCCGTCCTTCCTGCGCAACACCACAGGGACGTTCTCGCTTACCCCGGTAGGGCGGAGTTGTGCCAGTAGCCGCTTCCGTTCTGCCGGCACTGCCCATAGGCCCATCTCGAGTGAGCTTCGGCCCACCGCTTCCTCCCGCCTGTAGCCGGTCAACCGGGTGAAGCCCTCATTGACATTGATGATGACGCCATCCGCGAGTCGACTGATGATGGCGCAGTCGGGGCTCGTCTCGAAGATCCGCGTCATGGTTTCGGCCTGCGCGGAAATGCGGGCCTGGAGTCGCTCATTGACCATGGAGATCAAGCCCACGACCCAAAGGACCGTGCCGCACACAGTGGCGACGTACGCCGTCGTGTAGATGGGACTGTTGGCGAACATCCCCTGCGGGCTGTCCCATCGTGCGCCCTGGACGAATGCCAGAAGAAGATAGATCGCGGCAAGTGCGGCGAACACAGACCGCAAGAAGCCTGCAGACGCGCGTACAGCAGGGTCGGCGAATCGGTGAACTGCGCGTGCACAGGCGATCATCAACGCGGCGGCACACGCGTAGATGGCGGCTCCACGGGGCGGCACCAGGAATACCACGAAGGTGAAGAAGCAGGACCACAGCGTCAGCGCAGCCATCAGCGTAATGAGGGGAGCCCAGCGCTCCCGGCGGCCGAAGAAGCGCAGGATGCCCACGTACAGCAGAACGAAACCCGTAATGGTTGTGGTCTGCCACACCGGGATCGCGATCTTGCCCGTCAGGCTGGTGCCGCGGAAGGCGCTGATGATCAGCCCTGCCGCGATGAGGCTCTGCCCCGCAGCCCACAGTCGCATGCCCGGAGGCCGGACATTCAATCTGGCTTGGATCAGCAGGGCCAGCGCGAGTGCAACGTTGACCAGCGCCACCAGGATGACGGTGGTGCCCACGTCCATCGGCCACCTCCAGGTACCCCTTCGCGTGAGACCTCAGGTCGCTCGCGCCGCTGAACCACTGTTGATCACGCTAGCAATCGGCCACCTGAGGCGGCGACCTCAGCGGTACTCGGTTCCGTGTGCCGGCGGCGGGTCGGATGCCGGCCGGAATCTGCCCGCGTCGGAGACTGGCCAACCTGACGTTCCCGCCCCTAGAGTTTCGTGCATTGCCCGATCCCCAGGGAAGCGAGTTCTTAGTGAAGCGTGGCGGAACACTGGCGGCGTTGACCGCGGTCGCCGTATCGGTAGCCCTACTGACCCCGGGGGGTGCGGCGGCGGATATCGGACAGAACCAGAACACGAAGGCCGCCGCGAACTGGGGCCGGATCAATGTGCAATGGGACTGGTCGATGCCCGCCTCGATGACGGACACCGACCAGTACCCCGGCATCCCCGATCAGCCGATGCAGCCTGTGCCGGGCTATCAGGCGGCCGGTAACGCCCTCTACGGTCCGTTGCCCGCAGATGGGCTCTTCCAGGTCGTCCTCGACGCGAGTGCGTCCACGATCGACGGCGGGTCCAAGAGTCGCCTGCGCTGCACCTGGACCGTCGCGACCACTCCGGCGACCACCTACGCCGACAAGCCATGCAGCACCCCGGTGGACGCGATGCTGCCCGAGGGTACTTTCGGCCTGCAGTTGGCCGTCACCGATACCAAGAAGTCAGTCACGAAGACCGTCTCGAGCAGCATCACCGTGCGCAACACGCTGCTGAGCATCCTCGGAGACTCCTACGCATCGGGTGAAGGATTCCCGCCGTTCCGCAACCCCGACGGGACGATTGATTGGGACGAGCCGGCCTGTGACCGCTCACGCTGGAGCGGTTTCGTGCGCTCCGCGCTTGCCCTGGAGCAGTCGGACCCACGGTCCAACGTGACCGTCGTGGATGTCGCGTGCTCGGGCGGAGAGATCCTCGAGCAGCCGAACAATCCCGCGGTCTCACCGACCGGGGGGTTGTTGTCGCCGCAGAAGAAGATCGTGCAGCCCTCGCAGCAGAGCAACACGGGTCCCGGTGACTACATGCCGCCGCAGATCGACCAGCTGGCCGCGATCGCGGCCGGGCAGACGTACGACGCCGGGCTGCTGTCGATCGGCGGCAACGACGCCGGACTGTCCCCGGTGATCATCAGTTGCGCAACAACCGACGTCCTGCCGGTGGTCATCAACGGGTTCCCCGACACCGGCATCTCGGGTTCGTTGAAGAAGTTGGTCCAGGGTTTCCCCAACTGTCAGGACGGCGCGCAGGTGTCTGGGAAGTTGGACTTCGCCAACATCCAGGACATCGAGTTCACCTGCGAGCCCAATGGCCCCAGCGCGTCGTTCAACGACCCTCTCGGGCTGTTGACCCTGGTGAGCAATCTGAACCTGATCACACCCGGATCCGATGGCGGGTACCGCTGCCTCACGTCCGACCCCTCGGCCCCGGACCCGGTGCAGGACAATCCGGAACTGGAGGAGGCGGTCTTCAACAACTTGCAGGTGCTGCAACAGGACTACGCGAAACTCGCACCCTGCTTCGGCGCGACGGGCGGCGCCGCACAGTGCCAGACCCAGAAGTTGGTGAACGGCGTGCCGCAGCCCGGCTACACCGCGTCCGACCCGGTTCGGTACAGCAAGATCGGGAACCTGACCCAGGCCATGTATCCCGACCTCACTCAGAAGGGCACCCCCGGCAACACCGAGTTCTGCGGAGTCCAACAGGATCCGACCCAGCCGTGGGGCGGGCAACTCACGCTGAAGAATCCCGCGGGCCTGCCGGAACCGGACAACATCAACTTCCCGACTGTCGAGCAGATGCTCACCAACCCGTTGATGTCACCTCTCAACCAGATCGGCAACGCGTGGGCGTACAACGTTCTGTACGAGGGGCAGGCCGGTCACGACGTCATCGCGATCCCTCAGAACACGTCGTTCCCCAGCAACGTGCCGGCGCTGAGTCCGGTCGTGACCGGTTTCGGGCAGTTCAACCCGGCCACTGATCCGCCGCTCCCGGCGCCGAACACCCGCCTGGACAACCGCATCGAGGTCCCCGTGAACGGTCTGGTCGCCCAGATCCAGAGCAACAGCGCGACCTACGGCTGGAACGCGGGATTCTCGATGTACCGCTCCAGTCACCCCTACGGTCTGTGCTCAGAGAGCCGGTGGATCACCAACATCACCGACTACATCCTCAACACGACAGCCACCGAGGGAACCGGCGCCGGATTCCACCCGAACGACGTCGGTCAGCAGCAGTACGCGAACATGCTGTCGACGACGCTGCTGAGTCAGGTGCCACCGGTGGTGCCGGCATTCACGACGTTGGTGCCCCTCGGCCCCTCCGTGAAGTCGAAGATCCGTGCCACGTTGCTCAGCCCTGGGACGATCAAGGCGGGCAAGCGCATCCGGCTGAAGGTCAAGGTCACGACCAAAGGCAAGAAGACTGGCACCATCGGCGTGCGCGCGGTGAGCACCAAGGCAGTTCTGCGCTACACGTCCGTGAGCTTGCCCAAGGACGGCACGCGCAAGATCTCCTTGCCCAAGAAGTGGTCCAGGGTGGGGAAGAAGGGCAAGGTGAAGGTGACCGTGCAGTTCCTGGGCAACATCTCTGTCAAGCCCTCGAACAAGGACAAGGTGACGCAGTACGTGGGCAAGCCGCGCAAGTAGCAAGCGCGAGACTGCAGCCGGTGACCGTGGGATCACCACCGGCTCCCGGTCAGCCTTTGCTCGAGGTTGCCACGTCCCGCACCACCAGCCGGATTCCACGCCAGGGGTTGACTGCATAGCCAGGCACGGTTTGAGTCGTGACGCCCACTGCTGACAACCACATCTGATAGGCGGTTGCGGTGACGACGCCACCGTGCCATCGGCGCCACACCAGTTTGGGATCGCCCTGCGACGGCGGTGGTGCGATCGTGTCGGTGATCTCGACGACATTGCCGCCTTGATCCAGCGTGCCCCACGGGGAGCGGGTCTTCGCCTGCCCCACGGTGCTCATGTTGCCGATGTAGTCGGCGGCGAGTTTCGGGAAGGGGGTGATGGTGCACTGCGCGGCGGTGAACGGCGCCGGACACCAGTCGGGCGCGACTCCCGGGACCGCTTCGAAGGAGGCCAACGGCTGGCTGCGCTTGTTGGTGACATCACCGTTGGCGTCGAGTTGGGTCGCCGTCGGCTGCTCGCCCTCTTCACACCCGGAGACGTCCACCGGACAATTCACGTAGCGACCGGGATTCGTCGGGTAATCCCAGTAGGAGAACTTGCCCCCACCCTTGGGGTCGAAGTAGGCGGCCTTGATCCACTCGTCCTCGCTGGACACCGCGAAGCCTTTCGACGAGTTCCGCGTCGCCGTGCGGTTGCTCATCGTGTACATGCCGGTTTCGGTCTTGGGTGACAGGCGCACCGTGAACGTTGTCAGCCGAAGCCGTGCGCCAGAGACAGTCTTCACACTACGGCTCTTCGTCGAGACGAGTTCGCCGTTGTTCAGTGAGTTCGCAAGCCGGGCAGCCCGCGTGAAATCAGCCACGTTGTAGGGCTTGTCCGACCACTGGGGATTGGCAACGTAGTAGCGCTGGCCCTTCGGCGCGCGCTTGTTGCGGTTGACGGAACCGTACTTCGGCCACACCCGCGAACTTTGCGCGGCGTCCCACAGCCGGTGCCGGTTCCGGCCGCGCGGATCGACGGTGTTCAGGAACTTCACCCACTGCGCGACTGTCAACTCGGTCTCGGCGATCCGATAGGTGTACGACACACGGCCGATCCCCATGCAGGACGTGGCGGACACGGCTTGGACGGCTGGATCGGCGTTCTGCGCGACCGCCTCCATCACGGCGGGGAGGGCGGCTTCGCAGGATGCCGTGTTCTTGTAGACGTCGTTCCAGAAGGGGATGATCCATGCGTTGCGGTTACGAGGCGCGCGCACGGTGACGGTGTTCAAGGACAGGACGTTGCGCGACCCTTTGACGGCGGGGTAGACCTCGGTCACGTCGTTTGACAGGAAGTTCGCGGTGTACAGGAAGCCGGCAGCGTCGGAGGCGATACCGATGGGGCGCCTGCCGGTGCGGGCGATCACCTCGGAAGCGCCACCAGGAACGATTCGCGAAACGGTGTTGGCGCCGTCGTTGGTGGTGAAGACGTCGCCGTTGGGGTCCACCGCGATCCCAATCGGACGGCGTCCGGTTCGGCCGAGGATTGTGGACTTGCCGGACGGCCTGATCTTCGAGACGCTGCGTGACTTCCAGTTCGCCGTGTAGACGGTCCCGGACGCGTCGAGCGCGATCGCCTGCGGCCACCGGCCCGTCGTGCCGAAGGTCGACGCAGCACCACCCGGGGTGATCTTCGTGACCGTGTCCGAGCCTTCGTTGGCGGTGTAGATGTTGCCGTCTGCGTCCACTGCGATTCCCAGCGGCCTCGATCCGGTCTTTGCCAAGGTCGTTGAAACGCCGTCAGGGGAGATCTTGCTGACTGTGCTGTCCGCGTAGTTCGTCGTGTAGACGTTCCCTTGACCGTCCACGGCGATGTCGATCGGCTGCCTTCCGGTCGACCCCAGGATCGTCGAGATCCCGGCTGGCGTGATCTTGGTGACGTCGTTGGACTGCAGGTTGCTCGTGTACACGTTCCCCGATTCGTCCAGGGCAATTCCACGAGGCTTGTCCCCGGTCGTTCCCAGGGCCGTCGCCTTACCGGCCGGGCTGGTCTTGGTCACCGTGTTCGCCCGCGAGTTGGCGGTGTAGACATTGCCGAAGGCGTCCACGGCGATACCGTCGGGCCCGGCATCGGTCTTGGCCATGCGTGAGGACTGGTCGGGCTTCGGCTGATCCGCTGCTGCTGGGGTGATCGCACCCATCACCAAAGTAGTGATCGCAGCGACCGGGATTGCCCCTCGGCCGAGCAGGGAGACTGTTCGCATGGAGGCGGCCTCTCATTCGGTATCGAAACGCTAGCCCGATGTCGGTGACGAAGCGCTAGGCGAGCGGCTGAGGTGGGTGCATTCACCGCGGCCACGCAGTAGGCGGTGACGTTCAGTCACGGATGGTGAGGTGTTGTATCCAGGGAGGCTGGTCACGCGGCTGCGGCTTATGGGTGGTCGGCCCGTTCGGTGCTTTGGCTGGTTGAAGATCCAGGCCCATGTGGTCAACGCGGCGCCTGATACCTCGCCGTTGGCGGGTTGGCGCGTAGGCGTTGGACCGGTGGCAGGGCCGGGTGTCGGCGAGGATCCGTCTGGGCATTCCGGTTAGAGATCGGCATGTTGGTTAGTCGGCGGCATGTTGGTTAGAGTCCCACGGCCGTACAGGACTAACCGGAGTGCTGTATGGCTAACCGGAGTGCTGTATGTCTAACCGGGATGCCGATGTCTAACCGGGATGTGCGATAACCACCGCGACGCCTGGAGCCGCTGGCCAGTCTGAGCCAGCAAGGCGACCCGTTCTTACCGAGCCAGACGCGACCGTCGGCTCACACGCGTCTGGTGTCGTACGCCCACATCGCGATCTCGACGCGGTTGCGGGCGCCGAGTTTGGCCATCAACGATGCGATGTGGGTCTTGACCGTGCTCACCCCCACGAAGAGCTCGCTTGCGATCTCAGCGTTGGTCCGGCCTCGTGCTACCAGCGCGAGCACCTCCTCCTCGCGCTCGGTGAGCGGGTCGATGGGTTGGACCGGTACCGCCGGCGCCTGGTCGGCGAAGGTCGCCAGGAGGCGGCGGGTGACGTTGGGGGCGATCAGCGCGTCGCCGTTGGCAGCCGCGTGGATGGCCTGCACGAGCAGGTCCGGCCCGGCGTCCTTGAGGAGGAAGCCGCGGGCACCGGCACGTAGTGCGCCAAGGACGTATTCATCGAGGTCGAAGGTGGTGATCACGACGACCGCCATGGGGTCCGTCACCCCTGGACCGGCCAAGCGCCGCGTGACTTCGACACCGTCGAGCCCGGGCATCCGGATGTCGACGAGCAGGACATCGGGACGCAGCCGCGTCGCCACCTCGAGCGCCTCGAGCCCGTCTGCGGCCTCCCCGACGACTTCGAGGTCGGGCTGCGCGTCGAGGATCATGACCAGCCCGGTCCGGACCAGGTCCTGGTCGTCCGCGACGACCACACGGATGCTCATGCCGCCTCCACGGGCAGGACCGCCTCGACCACCCAGCCACCCGCAGGCCCCGGTCCCGCGGAGAACGATCCGCCGAGGAGTTGGGTGCGTTCGCGCATGCCCAGCAGGCCGAACCCCGGCTCCTGCGTGAGCCCGGGCTGGCCATCATCGGTGACCCGCAGCCTGACGGCGTCGCTCTCGCGGCGTACGTCGATCTCCACGAGCGTTGCGCCGCGGGCGTGCCGTATTGCGTTGGTGAGCGACTCCTGTGCGAGCCGGAAGAGCGCGGCGTCCACGGCCGGAGCCAGGTCGGTCAACGAACCGTTCAGCGAGACATCGACTCTGGGCCTCGCGTCTGTGCGTGCGAGATCGGGCAGGTCCGCGACGCCTCGCCGCGGCGCGTAGTCGGCGTCGTCGTCCTCGCGCAGCACGCGCACCATTGTCCTCATCTCCGCCAGGGTGCGCGACGCTTCGGACTCGATCGCCGCCAGAACCTCGGCAGCCTTCTCGGGATGGATGCCGGCGACCACACCGCCGGCCTGCGCCTGCACCGCGATGGCAGAGACATGGTGAGCCACGGTGTCGTGCAACTCGCGCGCCAACGCCACCCGTTCCTCATTCCGGATCTCGCGCTGTTGGCGCTGCCAGAGGTCGGCCCGATAGCGGAATACGGCCGCGAGGGCGACGATCATCAGAAGGAGTGCGCTCGCGCCGAGGACCTCCGCCCAGCCGGTAGCAGAGGCGAACATCCCGAGCACTACGACGACAGTCGTGAACACCAGCCCCAGGACCATCTCCCGTCCCGAGCCCCACCGCACCAGCGCATAGAGCAGGATCAGGATGACCATCATGGAGGTCAGGCCGAGATCCCTGGCGTCCGCGCCGAGCTGAAGGACTGAGAGCACCCCGGCCACGCCCCACCCGATCACGACGGCCAGCAGGGGACGGCTCCGTCGCCAGAGCAGGGCAGGTATCAGCACCAGGGCGAGCACCATCACAACGGGGCGCAAGGCGAGGTCCGGCCGAGCGATGCCCTCGACCAGGACGGCAGCCGCGTAAAGGCCCACCAGTAGCCAGTCCAGGCGGCCGACGGGTGGGGCGTCATTGGGCCGCGGCTCATCCCAGAGGGAGCGGCGGACTGTGATCACGGGGTCCAGCCTAGGGATCGGCCAGCCCTGGCGTACCCGCCAAAAGAACGAGACGCAGATCATTCCGCGAGCCAGGCGAACTCCGGCCTCCGGGCGGATCCGCCTGCAGCCGTACTCAGCGACTGTGGAAGTACCGATCCTCAATGACAAGGGAGTCCATGATGAAGACACCGCAACCCGCCACCACACTGAACGAGCAGCCCATGCCGGTGAGAGTCAAGCTCGCCGCAGCGTGGACGAGTTTCATGTTCCTGTACGCCTACGTGGACATTCTCAACTTCTACACGCCCGGCACGATCACGGACATCCTCGACGGCAGGGTGTTCGAGTTCGCTCTCTCCCAGACCTTCTCGACGTCGGCACTGACCCTGATGGCTGTCCCGATCTTCATGATCGTGTTGTCGGTGACGCTGCCCGCCCGGGTGAGCCGAATGGCGAACCTCATCGTGGCCGCGCTCTACGTTCCCGTGACGGTGTTCAACCTGGCGAGCGAGTCCTGGCTGGTCTTCTACGGCCTGGGCGTCGCGCTGGAAATGGTTCTTCTCGGTCTCATCCTGCGGTCGGCTTGGACCTGGCCCCGTACCGCATCGACGGCCACCGTGGCGGTCCGGCAAACTGTTGGCGCCAGTCAGCGAGGGTGAACCCGCAGGGAGTCTCCGAACGGTTCGGCAGCTTTCTGGCTGCGGTACACCACCTGCCGGTAGGGCCTTCGAAGCCCTTACCGGCAGGTGGTGTCGTCCTCGATCGCGTAGACGATTCTGTGGTCCCCTAGCCGAACACGCCAGCGACCCCGTTCGCCGCCTCGAGGCATGGTGGCACCCGGTGGGCGCGGCTCGACACTGAGAAGTTCGAGGGCGCCATTCGGCCGATGCCGCCAGTCAGCAGAGGGTGGTAGCGTTCGTCAGCCGCTGGCAAGGGAGGCCCGAGATGATCAGTCGTGCAGTGGCCGCGTTCATGACCGTACTTGTGGTGGGAGTCTGCGCTGGTCCGGCCTACACCGTTTCGGGACCAATCACAGTGAAGACGGCGACCGGTGCCCTTGTAGGCCCGGCGGCCCCTCCGATACCCGAGGTGAAGACCGCCCGACTCGCCATCAAGGTGACCGGATACGTCGAAACCGAGGCTCTGACGGATACCACCAGCGACTGCTATCCAGGAGTCACGTACAAGCAGGCGAATTCCTTCCGTTTCACGACGCAGGGGTACCGCAACGTCTCGGTCAAGCGGATTCGCATCCCTGGCAGGGACACCCAGGTCTTCTCGTCCAGGTTCAGCAAGTCAGCCGGGTCGGCCCGCATTGCCGCCTCGTACTCGGACTACCGGACGACCAACTTCTGCCCGCCGGACCGGCAGGCCCCGGAGCCGCTGTCCCCGTTGTGCACGAACACGAACGGCAAGTTGCGGATCAACCTGGCATGGCCCAACGTCGAGGACACGGAGGGTGACCTGACGCCCATCAAGAACGTGGTGGGGATGCTCAGCATCATGAGGACGGGCGGCAGGAGCGACGATCCGACCTGCTATGGCCCGGGTGCAGGACGGATCACTGGGGGGTCTTACGCCTCGACATCGGTTGTGACCACGTCGCCGAACCCCGGGGTCAGTCTGATCGTGCCTGGTGGCGACAGAAGCGCGCGGGAGGTGTTCCGCCTGAAGAAGGGCAAGGTGCTGCGCAACGGCGTCGTGGTGGACGGTCCATGCACCAACGTGACGATGAAGTTCTTCACGGACGGGCTGCGGATCCCCGAGCCCCGGACCGGGGCGCTCAACGCCGACGGCGACTGCTGGCTGAGGGGCAGGATCGTGGCCAAGATCAAGGCTCGGGGTTGATTCCCTCGCGGGTGCGGCACCACCTGTGGTCCGAGAGTGGACCGGGGTTTGACGTTCGGCCGCGGATAGGTCGGTGCTGTGTGCGGGAACACAAGATACTCCGGGAATCCACTGACGGCGGTGGCCCTGGATCAGGGCTCGGTCGACTACTTGCCTTTGAACCGTACGGTGGTCACCGGTCCGCGCCCGCCGGCCGCGATCGCAGCGACCTGGAAGCGGTACTTCTTGCCTTGCGGACTTTGGCTTTGAAGACTCGCTTGCTGGTGGTCTTCCACTTCTTGAACTTCTTGCCACCGGGCTTGGAGATCCGCGCCTCATATGACGTTGCACCAGCGGTCGGTTTCCAGGTCGCCTTGGCGGCGCCCTTTCGAACCTTGACCTTGACGCCCTTGACCTTCCCCGGACGCACACTGGCAGCTTCGGGGACTACGGGGACTACGGGGGACGATGGCGCTGAGGGTGACGAGACTCCGATGGTGTTCCTGGCGGTCACAGTGAATGTGTAGGGCGTGCCGTTGGTCAGACCTGGCACCGTGCAGGTGGTGCCGCTGGTGCTGCACGTTGCCCCGCCAGGAACGGCTGTGGCCACATACTCCAGGACGGGAGAGCCGCCGTCATCGCCGGGTGCGACCCACGACACCGACACCTCTCGATCGCCTGGTGAACCGGTGACGGCAGAGGGGGCCTGCGGCGGCGCCGCAGCGAGCACCGCGGCATGGTAGTCGCCGGTGGCAACGATGGAAACCGTCTTGCCGGCGAGTGCCCCGGACGTGTCCACTCTGACCGGCATCAACGATTGCGTGGTGGTGCCGTTGCCCAACTGCCCGGATCCGTTGAAGCCCCAGCAGTAGGCCTGCCCGTCGGCCACCGCACACGAGAGCGCGGATCCGGCACCGACAGTCGTCACGGTCCTTGTGCCCAGCACGCCGGAGGTGGTGACCGGTACAGGCACCGGCGATTGCGTGGTGGTGTTGTCGCCCAACTGCCCGTATGCGTTGTTTCCCCAGCAGGCAGCCCGCCCTTCCACCGCGGCACAGGAGTGGGAACTGCCTGCGGCGATGGAGGTGATGGTCCGCCCAGCCAGTACCCCGGTGGTGTTCACTGCGACCGGCACTGACGAATCCGTGAACGTGTTCTGGCCCAGTTCGCCGTTGTTGTTATTGCCCCAGCAGTACGCCCGCCCGTCAGCCACCGCGCACGAGTGATAGTTGCCGGCGGTGATCGCTGTGACCGTCTTGGATGAGAGCGCCCCGGCGGTGTTCACCGCGACCGGAGACCTCACCGGGAAACTGGTGGTGTTGTTGTTCCCCAACTGCCCATCAAGGTTGTAGCCCCAGCAGTAGGCCTTGCCGTCGGCCACCGCACACGAGCGAAGGCCCCCAGCACTGATGGAAGTGATGGTCTTGCCGACCAGCACTCCCGACGTGTCGACGGCCACCGGCACGGAAGAGTTCGCGGTGGTGTTGTTGCCGAGTGACCCGTTCACGTTGAGGCCCCACGATATGGCACGTCCAGGTGACGGCTCAGCAGTCGCACCCGATGGTGCCATCATTACGCTCACCACCACAGCCAGCGACCCGAACACCGCAAGTGGCGTCTTCATGACCATGACGACCAACCCTTCGCCGGGACTGTTGGCCCGCCGTTGAGAGTAACTCGTACAACACGCCGGGTCCAGAGTGTCGGTGGCTGGGCGGCTGGGTCTATGAGCGCTTCTTCTTCTTGACTGTCCACTTCTTGGTGTAGGAGTAGGCGGTGTACTGCGAGGTCGCAGGTGCTGTGAGTTTGAGCGTGACCTTCAGCTTCTTCTCGCCGAAGGTCTTGATGGAGACCTTGCCCTTCTTGGTGGTCGTGACCTTGGCGTACTTCTTCTTCTTGGGTTTCACCGTCACCTTGGACTTGGCCTTCTGTCCGGCGTTGGTCCTGACCGCCTTCTTCAGCAGGACTGTCTTGCCCTTGTACTTGATCCTCTTGGGTACCTTCACCGAGGCGGTCTGCTTCTGCTTGGCCGGGGTGACCGGTCCTGAGGGCGTCGACGGTGCAGAGGTCCCGATTGCGTTGCGGGCGATGACGGTGAACGTGTAGGCGGTGCCGTTGGTCAGCCCGGGCACCACGCACGAGGTGCTGCTGGTGGTGCAGGTGGTACCGCCGGGGATCGTGGTGACCGTGTAGTCGATGACCGGGGAGCCGCCGTCATCGGCGGGCGCGGTCCACGCCACTGTCACCTGTGTGTTCCCCGGTGCGCCATTCACGGCCGTAGGTGGTTGCGGTGGGGCAGCCGCCAAGACCGCCGAATGGTATCCGCCGGCGGTGATCGCTGTGACCGTCTGCCCGTTGAGCAGTGCGGTGGTGTCAACCGCGACCGGCACGTATGAATTGGCGGTCGCGTTGTTGCCCAGTTGCCCGAAGCCGTTGGCACCCCAGCAGAAGGCCCTACCGTCTGCCGCCGCACACGTGTGGTACGCCCCGGCGGTGATGGCGCCAACCGTGCGGCCAGCGAGCGGCCCGGCGGTGCTCGCCGCGACCGGGACTGTCGAGTTGGTGATGGAGTTGTTGCCCAACTGCCCGAAGGTGTTTTCGCCCCAGCAGGAGGCCCTACCCTCAGCCACGACACACGTATGGACGTACCCGGCGGCGATCGCGGTGACCGTGCGGCCAGCCAGCGGCCCGGTGGTGTTCACCGCGACCGGGACTGTCGAGTTGGTGATGGAGTTGTCACCCAACTGCCCGGAACCGTTGTAGCCCCAGCAGTAGGCCTGGCCGCTGGCCGCGACACACGTGTGGAAGTACCCAGCGGTGATCTCGATGACCGTCTTGCCGGCCAAGGCACCGGCGGTGTTCACGGCGACCGGGACCTTCGAGTCGGTGGTGGAGTTGTTGCCCAACTCTCCGCCGCCGTTGTAGCCCCAGCAGTAGGCCTGGCCGTCGGCCACCGTACACGTGTGGTGGCGTCCGGCGCTGATGGCGCTGACCGTCTTGCCAGACAGTGCCCCGGTGGTGTTCACCGCGACCGGGACCTTCGAGTCGGTGGTGGAGTTGTTGCCCAACTGCCCGAAGGTGTTGTCGCCCCAGCAGTAGGCCTGGCCGTCGGCCACCACGCACGAATGGGAGAGCCCGGCGCTGATCGCGGTGACCGTCTTGCCGGCCAGTGCCCCGCCGATGTTGACCGCCACCGGCACGCTTGAGTTGGTGGTGGAGTTGTCACCCAACTGCCCATTGCCGTTGGCGCCCCAGGCAGCGGCGTGGCCTGTGGTAGGTGAGGCACCCACCCCCGGAGCCACCAACATCGACCCGGCCAGCGCGATACCGGCCAAAGCAGCCATCGAGGTCTTCTTTGCAAACATGACACGTCCCCACCTGGGACGGTGCCAAGCATCCGCTCGCCGGGTGCCGACCCACCCCGTCGGCTACACCTCCAGCATACGTCCGTGGACAGGCACATAAGGTCTTGCGACAGATCGCCAGTCGGTAACCCGGCAGCTCCCGCGATCTTCTGCCCACCGCCCAGACTCGCTTCTATGACATCCGGGCAAGATCGCCCAGTCCATCCCCAGGCGAGCGGCACCTACCTGTCCGACTTGGCATTCCGGCTCGGCTGCACCCGTTTCGGTTCGCCGGGCATCTTCGCCAGTGTCTACGGGGTGACGGTGTGCGTTGTGAGGGGGAGTGGGGTGCGCTGTGCGACAAGATGTTGTGGCGAATCTCCCGCGGGGGTGCGAGCGTGAGGCGGGGGTGCGGGTCAGGCTGTGTCGTCGCAGGTGCCAGCGGCTCGTGATGGGCGACGTTGCCGCGACAAGACGCTCCGTGGCGAGGACGTACCCGCGCCCATCTGTGCGGCTGGGGCAGAAAGGCTTGTTGTCAGATCCGGGTGTAATTGGTCATACTTGTGACCATGACAAGTCTGCCCCTTGCAGAAGTGAAGGCCCACCTTTCCGAGCTGATCAGCAGGGTCAGCACTCAGCACGAGAGAGTGGTCGTCACTGTGCACGGCCATCCTTCGGCGGTTCTGCTAGCCCCTGATGATCTGCAGCGACTGGAGGAGACCATCGCAGTTCTTGCTGACCCCGACCTGATCGCACAACTGGCCTCTTCAGAGGCGGATCTCGCTGATGGCCGGATGGAGTCGGCCGACGACCTGGCTGCGGCCATGGAGTCGCGCCGAAAGCCGCAGTGACGGCCGGTGTGTACCGACTACTGATCACCTCCACGGCACGCAGGCAACTCGCCGAGAAGCTTCCCGAGTCGATCGCGTTTGCGGCCCATGAGTTCATCACCGGGCCGCTGCTGGACAACCCACAGCGGGTGGGCAAGCAACTCATGCCACCCCTGGGCGACAGACACAGTGCCCGTCGCGGAACCTATCGCGTCCTGTACCGGATCGACGAGGACGCCATGACTGTCACCGTGCTTGCGGTCGGTCCCCGTTCGGACATCTACCGCACCGACTGACGAGTTGATCCCACGGTCCGGAGGAACCCCCAGCATCACTCAGTCCCGTGCCCGGCCCGGCTGCACCCGTTTCGGTTCGCCGGGCATCTTCGGACTGTTCACGGGCTGACGGTGTGCGTCGTGAGGGGGACGGGGTGCGCTGTGCGACAAGATATTCCGGCGAATCCGAGTCTTTGGGTCGGCTTCACTTGGCCTTGAACC
>Ga0209607_1001793_pt1 | contig 17828 bp, 12 predicted proteins | sample AD_UKC117_MetaG_FD_184413 | JGI IMG/M metagenome (GOLD analysis project Ga0209607, IMG submission 184413) | Active sludge microbial communities of municipal wastewater-treating anaerobic digesters from Hong Kong - AD_UKC117_MetaG (SPAdes)... | ecosystem: Engineered > Bioreactor > Anaerobic >... | reverse complement strand
CCTCGACTTCCTCCTGAACGACAGTAAACTCGCCGACCTGGGCCTCTTCCAGGCTTTCGACGTCTTCCTTGACCTGGAAGAGTTCTACCAGGACCTCAACAACTCCCCCGAAGGGGTCTCGCCCGATTATTACGCGGCGGTGATGAAACTCACCACCAACGTGGGCATGGGCTCCTTCTTCTCCGGAATGGCCCCCTATAAAAGCTATAACATGGCCAGCATGGGCATATTGTTCGACATCATCCAGAGCAACGATGCCCTTTTCATCAACCACCAGATCGCAGCCTACAAATGCTTCGTCGAGGTAGAAGGAATCCGGGATCCCTATGCCTACGACTACTGTACTCTCGGTGGCTACCTCTACCACAAGTCCTACGTCTTCGCCCCTTACCCCCTGCACCCCGACGAGCTCACCCCCGAAAAGGTCAGGGAAATCGTGGAGAAGAGCTACAATACCATCTATGGGAACACGCGGGATGAGGAGTCCGACGCCCGCCGCTTTGCCGCTGCCTCCTATGACCTGCTCGAAGAGAAGGCGGCCATTTTGCAGGGATACATGAACGGAAGCTTTACCGATGTCGTCCTGGCCGACCGGCTGGGTAACGGGTTGTTCATCAACAATGCCGGTCCCGACACGATCTTCCGGCTTATGCTTATCGAAGAGGACCTGCTTTTAAACGACGATACCATCTTCATCGGCACGCTGCCCCCGGGTGGGGAAACCCTCCTTACCGCCGACATGCTCGATGACATTCCGGGCAGGGACTTTGACCAGATCGTCTTCGTCACCTCGGGATTCCCGGTGACCCTCGACTTTTCGGCACAACGAAAACCTTTCGTGGGCAGTTTTGACCTTAAAACCTCACCCTCCGATCTCTTCCCCGGAACGGTTCCCGAAGTGACCTCCCTCAACCTGCTCGTCTATGCCCAGGAAAATGAGGAATGTTTCACCATCCACATTGATTATGGTGACGGCACCACGGAATCTTTTTCCCCCTGTACCAACAGCGGCATGGTCAGCCTCCATCTTTCCCATACCTTCCTCCGGAACGGCTGGTTCGACCTCCACATCACCATCACCAACTCCTCAGGAGTCTCCGCGGTGCTCACCGACTACCTCTTCCTGGAAAAACCACTGAAAATTGGCTACCCCCTCGTGCCCAACCCCTTCCTGCAAGCCAACACTCCCATTACCTTCGATGACCATCAGATCACCACAAATGGCATGGAGATCCAATATGCCTGGGATTTTGACTTTAACGGCAGTTTCTCCCCTGACAGCTACGACCGCTTCCCCACGACCACCTTTCTTCCCGATCCTGCGAAATACAGCGATACCACCATGGTGGAGCAGAAGATCGCCCTGGTGGTCGCCGCTGAATACGAGGGCGTTGTTTACACCGACACCCTGATCCAAACGCTGAATATCCGCAAACCGGTCTACGCCCTCTTCTCCACCATTCCTGCGTTGGGAAGCCGGAACGAGGTTTATACCGACACCGGAGTGGCAGAAGTGGGATTTCTGTCGCCCGTGGTTCCGGCACCTGAACAAACCAATTTTTCTTTTCTCTGGGATTTCGGGGACGGCTCCACAGCCTCGGGCGCAACGGTCTCCCATACCTTTACGGCAGGAAGTTATCCGGTAAAGCTCACCATCAGCGATGGCCTCTACACGGCGGTGACTTCCCTCGACCTGAGGGTCTTTTCTATGGCGCTCCCCGAAAGCTCTACCCTGGTGACCGGACTGGAATATTTCTTTGACACCGATCCCGGAGCAGGGAACGCGAATGCGCTGGAAGTTCCGGAGGCCTCCGGGGTCTCCGCGGACTTGCACATCCCGCTTTCCGGCCTCTCCCCGGGTGTACACCGTCTCTTCCTCCGCGCCCGCGACGAAAACGGCCACTGGAGCATGCCCGCTTCCCGTCCGGTGGTGGTCACCAAAGAAGAACGGCCTACCTCAGTGACTGCCCTGGAATACTTCTTTGACCAGCCGGGAGCTCCCGGATCAGGTTCGGCCTTTCCCCTCACACCGTCAGGGGAGATGACCCTGACTGCCCCCATACCCCTGGCAGAGCTTTCCCCTGGGGTACATCGGATCTTCTTCAGAGCAGAGAACGCCATTGAACTGAACAGCCCCCTTGTCTCCCGGCCCCTCCTGGTTACCATGCCTCCCTCTCCCATTACTGAGGTAGAATTTTTTATCGACCTCGATCCCGGCCCGGGAAATGCCCACAAATGGCCCCTGACTCCGGGATTCGACCTCTCCCTGTCAGCTGGGGTACCCCTGGCAGAGGTGCCCTTCGGTCAGCACCAGTTCTCGGTGAGGGCCAAAAATAGCCTTAACCTCTGGTCCTACCCCGTTTCAGCCCCCTTTACCATCGAAATGCCCCGCCAACAACTCTCCTTTAACACCGGATGGAATCTTTTCTCGTCCTATATCCTCCCCGAAAACAGCGACATGCAAATCTTGTTCCAGCCTCTGATCGACAGCATGAAGCTTATTAAAATCGTGGACAGCCAGGGCCGTTCCCTGGAGTTAGCCGGTGACCCCGGCGTATGGACCAACGCCATCGGACCAATGCTCCCCGACCAGGGCTATAAAGTCAGGATGGCGGCCCCGGGAACCCTCTCCCTTCCCGGAACCCCTGCAACCCTGCCCCTTGACATCCCTTTGTCGGCGGGATGGAACACCGTGAGCTTCCCTCGCGAACTCGAGGCCGACGCCCTCACCGTCCTCCAACAACTCATTGACAGAGGTTCCCTGGTAAAGGTCCAGGACGAAAAAGGAAATGCCATCGAAAACCTCGGCACCCTGGGAGGATGGCATAACGCCATCGGGCTATTCCGCTCCGGCGAAGCCTACCGCATCTGCGTCAACCAACCCGACACTCTCACCATCTTTCCCACCTACCCTCCGTCATCCCTGGCGCAACCTTAACGCAACACTGGAGTTTGTTTATTTTCCCAACGAAGCCAACGAAATTACATTTACAGTACAAAGACAGAATAGATTTTTGACATTTTACATTTTTAGTGCATTTCGTTTTACACATTATGTGTATTTTACTTTACATTTTGAGTGTATTTTGTTTTACACTTTAAAGGAAAAGATAGAAATACGCTATCTGTCGCTCCCCTGTTGGCAATCGGGCGATTATCTTTGATATGGGTATGGATACGGCTATGGCCAGGTTGGGAAACGGTCAGGCCAATCCCTAACCAACGTCATAGTCAACGGCGACTCCCTCTCCACACAAAGGAATGAGGAAGATCAGAAGGTCAGAAGATCAGAATATTCTTAAAATTTAAATGATAACAGGATAGAAATCCAAAACGTTTTTTATATTTGCATAGTATGTCCAATAAAAATAGACATACATTGCAAAATGATGACCGCTATTGAAAAAATACGATCTGAAATTGACCGTGATGTTTTTGACTACACCCAACTCATGTCCGTCCTGCAGGATTACAAAAAGCCAAGGGATACCGTAACCCGGCTTATTGAACAGCGAAAAATTATCAGGATTAAAAAAGGGTTATACATTTTCGGGGAATTATGGAAAAGAAGCAACTACTCACTAGAATCACTTGCCGGATTGATACATGGTCCGTCGGCCATCAGTCTTGATTACGCCTTGTCGTGGTTCGGACTGATTCCGGAACGGGTGTACGTGGTTACTTCCATCTCCACCGGCCGAAGCCGGAAATTTACCACCCCCATTGGCGATTTTTCTTACCGGCAACTTTCTCATGAAAGATTCTCCGTTGGGCTGGAGCTTCGAAAAAACAACAGCGGCAACTGGTTTATGGCGGAACCTTTGAAGGCCCTGGCAGATAAAGTATGGTGTGATCCCCGCTGCAGGCCGGGAAAATCTTCCTATTTCAAGGATTACCTTTTTTATGATCTAAGAATGGATGAACTGCAACTGAAATCATTCATCAGCGAAACTTCAGTATATAAAATCACCAATGCTTACCAATCCCAAAAGATTAATTACCTTTTTGAATTTCTCCTCACCGAAAATTCCTGAACCATGGAAAAATGGATGAAAAGCCTTCTACCTGATCCGCTGCCTGACACCTCTGCAGGGATGGTCAATGCCTTGCGGGAAATCATCCAGTCTCTGGCACTTCAAGGTCTCTGGAGAGCAAAGTTTTTTGAACATGCTGCATTTTATGGTGGAACGGCCCTCCGGCTTTTATACGGACTAGACAGGTTTTCAGAAGACTGTGACTTTTCCCTGCTTACCCCTGATGCTGAATTCAGTTTTGAACCCTATGGCTCAGCTTTATTAAATGAATTGCATTCCTTTGGTCTGGATGCCTCCTTTCAAACAAAAGAAAAGAGCACAAACACGGCCATCGAATCTGCCTTTCTGAGAACAAACACCCTTCATACGATGATGATCATTGAGGTTCCGGAGAGGTTAACGGGAGGCATTCACCCCCAGGCTCTGCTTAAAGTAAAACTGGAAATTGATAAAACTCCCCCCTCAGGCTTCGAAACAGAAATGAAATATGTGTACACTCCGCTCCAATTTGCCGTACGCTCCTACACCCTTCCTTCTTTGTTTGCAGGAAAGATCCATGCCTTACTATTCAGAAAATGGAAGAACAGGGTGAAGGGAAGGGATTGGTATGATTTTGCCTGGTATGCATCCCGTCACCCACTTTTAAACCTCAGCCATCTGGAAGCCAGAATGCGCAATTCAGGAGATTATTCATCCCAGAATCCTTTAAGCAAAAGCTTGCTCATGGAACTGCTGGTCGATGCCATAGACAAACTGAACATCAACCAGGCTAAAGAAGAAGTTACTCCATTTGTGAATAATCCCACTCTCCTAAACCTCTGGAGTAAAGAATATTTCATCGATGCCGCTCAAAGAATAACCACATAGAATGTCCTCATACTTGAACCAGGCTCAGGCCCAATTCTCACCCGCTTAATCGTAAACAGCGACTCCCCCACCTCACAAAAACAACTTCAAAGGATCGGTCGATAAAAACTCTTCTACCGGTATTCCATGAGTGCCCACCGTAAAAAGCTGGTCAGGATGGTAGGTTTCATCAAATAAGACCATCCCCTTGTTCTGACTATCTTTTCCACTTTTTACTTCGATTCCTGTAAGTTTCCCGTTTAACTCCATAACATAATCCAGTTCATTGTAACTGTCATTCCAATAATAGAGATGGAACCTCTTTTCGAAAGATGCATTTAGCAGATGTGCTCCTACAGCCGATTCAACCATGTGGCCCCATGCCTTATGGTCGGCCATGATCCCGGGGAAGTGAAGGTTGGACTGCGCACTGATCAGGGCATTGTTGAAAACCTGAAATTTCGGCTTGGAAGAACGCTTGCGAATGATATTCCCTGAATACTTCTCTAAACCGGTTAATAATCCGGCACCTTCCAACAAAACGAGATAATTGGCTAATGTGGTAAGATTTCCCCTTTCCTGTAACTCCCCCTGTATTTTGTTCAAAGAAACGATACGGGATGAATAGAAACACCCTATTTCAAATACCCTTTTCAAAAGTGCAGGTTTATCCACCCGTTTTAGCATCAGTATATCCCGCGATAGGGTAGTCTCTATCAGCGAATCCTTAATATAGGCTTTCCATCTCTGCTCATCATCCATGAGCCTGACGGATCCCGGATATCCCCCATACCAGATGTATTGATCCACGGTCATGCCAAATGCTTCCTTCATTTCTGAAAAAGTCCAGTGCGGGAGATACAGAATCTCAAAACGACCGGCCAGCGATTCGGTGAGCCCCTCCTGGATCAATAACCTGGAAGAACCCAAAATAATCACCTTCAGCGCTCTCCCCTCAAAAGAATCGGCATCCCACTCTTTCTTGACGGTTTCACTCCAATTATCTATCTTATGGATCTCATCTATGACCAACAGAAATTCATTTCCTCCGGAAGCTGCCAATTTCAACCTGGCCTCACTCCAGGAATTCCTGATCCAGCTCCGGTCTGCCGCCGGAACATCATCCGCGGAAACGAACATCGATCCAAATGGCAGCTGATTTATCAATTGCCCAATCAAGGTCGTTTTCCCAACCTGCCGGGGACCTGTAACCACCTGAATGAATCCCCTGGGCTCACACATCCTCCTCTTAAGTTCCTGCAAATAAGATCGCTCGAACATTCAGAAATATTTATTTAGGTAAAGATAAATAATTTATTTAGGCAGTTTTAGATATTGCTCAAAATTTGTAATATTTACTTAAGATATGGAGTAATTTGTAACAGGATGTTTGAAAGAGTTCATAAAAGACTCTTAATGAATAGAATAAAGGATGCCTTCCGCACCAGATTTTCCCCGAAAAGGGTAATCCTTGTGGGTAAAAGTGGAATCCCTGTCGACACCTTATTGAAAACCAACCCCCAGGACCTGTTCTGAAACTCATTGGAATCCCCGTTCTGAATAGGGCAATCATAACTGAAAGTCCGTGTCCATCGGCGACTCCCTCACCACACAAAGGAATGAGGAAGATCAGAAGGTCAGAAGATCAGAATAATTCATTAGTAAAGTAACCCGAATAACCAAAGGGGAATGAACTTTTCATGACCAACCTCAATACCATCTCTGACCACATAACCATTTTCAAGGTTATTCATCTGCTTTTTTGATTTGGATTTTCCGCCCACTTCAAAATAGTACTTCCCGGCAACAAAGAAATCTGTCTCCGGAGCCGAAGAAACACGATATCGCTCACTCACCTGGGTCATAAAAAAAGTTTCTCTGATATTTCCTATATCTTGTTTAGGCCCGGCCAGAGCATACATCAAATTGGTATCATGGAGGTACAACTTATCGGCCTTGCTGAGCCGGTTCAATCCCCATTCCGGTCCATGCAAAGATGAAATCAACCGGGCATTCTCCATGTAAACCAAATAATTCTTCAATGTATTCACACTAATCCCCGTACGTTGACTTAGTGATTGCATATTGGGTTTAAATGGCACATAACCAGATAATACCTGTAGTAACTTCTTCAGAAGAATAACAGTGGCCGCAGGGAGATTCTCATATTGGGGGATGTCAATTTCCAGAACAACCTGAATAATTTCGTTGAGTTTTCGATGAAAAGACAATTTGTTCTCCAGATAAAAAGGATAATGACCGTATTGCAGATAATCAGCAAAGTAAGCTAAAGGCCTGAAACCGGAAATCATCCCGATGGCTATTTCAACATGGTTGGTCACCAACTCTTCCAATGAAAGCAACGGAATTTCCTTCCCCGTTTCAATGTGTAAAAACTCCCGGAATGATAATCCGGGCATCTCATACATCACTGCCCGACGGCTCAAATCGGCAGTGCCCTGGCGCAGTTGAAGCAAGGAGGAACCTGTGAAAATTACCCTCAAACCGGGAAAATCATCATAAATGTTCTTTAACTCCGTTGACCATGAAGGATAACGGTGAACCTCATCCAGGGCCAATACTTCTCCCCCTCTTTTATAGAAATCATTGGCCAGATCGTATAAACGCTTGTCGGAAAAATAAAAATGGTCCAGACTGGCATACAGAATTTTATGATCAGGCTTAAAATTGAGTTTTATATATTGCATCAGCAGAGTGGTTTTGCCAACACCCCGACTCCCGCTAATGCCTATAAACCGGTTGTGCCAATCCACCTGATCCATGAAATTCCGGATGAATGTTGTGCTTACCTCAGCATATTTTTCATAAAAACGCTGGATCAATACTTCCATGATTTGTTTTTATCAAAGATAATATATTATCAGCGCATTGACAACTATTTTTATCTTTTCAATCATCACGCTGACATTTTTTACATTCGAAATCACATTTACACCGTCGGCCCGGTTGAAACTCATTCCTGTTCCGGTAATAATAGAATCTTCCATTGTGCAAAATTTAGCCATTTCATTGTGCACAATTCGAAATTTTTATTGTGCATTATTGGATACTCTTTGATAATTCAACTATTAAATGTAAATTTACATGGTAATTTTACATCATGATATTAAGAATTATAGACTTGCCCCGTGATTGGTCCTTCTTCCTGTTCGGACCCCGGCAAACCGGGAAAACTACCCTGGTAAACGCTACTTTTCAGGAAGGAGTATTTAAAATCAACCTTCTGCTGACGGAACAACTCCTCAAATACAGCAAAAATCCAGACCTCCTGATCAGGGAGGTCGAATGGAAACTGAAACATGAAGGGATCAGTCATGTCATGATCGATGAGATCCAAAAGGTTCCGCAATTGTTGAATGCTGTCCAATATATTATCGACACTTTCAAAATTCCGGTCATCCTGACCGGATCCAGTGCCAGGAAACTTAAGAGGGGCATGGCCAACCTGCTGGGAGGAAGAGCACTGCAGCGGTTTTTGTTCCCTTTTAGCTGGACTGAAATCAGGGATATCTATACCCTGGAGGAGATCCTCTCTTACGGTTCACTCCCGCCTGTGGTGACAGCTCCTGAAAATTACCGGATGGACATCCTCACCTCCTACGCGGAAACCTATATCAGGGAAGAAATACAGGCTGAAGGAATCATCCGTAATGTGGGTTCATTTTCCAGGTTTCTTGATATGGCTGCCGCCCAGTTCGGAGAACAACTGAATTATAGCGAAATAGCCCGGGAATGCCAGCTCCCGGTGATGACGGTCAAATCCTATTATGAAATATTGAAGGACACCCTGATCGGATTTACGTTGTTACCCTACAGAAAGAGCATCAGGAAAAGACTTTCGGCCCACCCGAAAATCTACTTCTTCGACAATGGGGTGACCAATGCCATCAACAAATACGGTCTGAGAATAAAAGACCCGGTGCTTCTGGGCAGGTTGTTTGAACAATTCATTGTCAATGAAACTTTCCGGCATATCAGAAATGTACAAAGCGTGGCACAAATCTTTTTTTGGAGAACCAGTTCCGGAACAGAAGTCGATCTGATCATCGAAAAGGACAAAAAAATCATTGCTGCTGTGGAGGTAAAATTCTCTGAAAATATCACCGGGACGCATCTTTCCGGATTGAGGAGTTTTCGGGAAGAGCACCCTGATGTGCCGTGTTACCTGGTATGCCGGACAGATCAGCCCCGGGAGGCCGGGCCGGTGACCATCCTCCCCTGGCAGAAGTATCTTGAATTGCTGCCGGAAGTGATGAAAACCCGGGTATCCCGCTGATTTTGTCGCCTTACCACCCGATGATATCTATTCTTTCCTGAAAGATCGTATTTTTGTTTACCTAAAGCAACAGCCATGTTCTCAAAGGAAACAGAATACGCCATACGCAGCCTGGTATATATCAAAGCCCGCAACAACGAAGGGTCCACTCCAGGTGTGGTCGAAATTGCCCGCGAAATTGAATCACCCCAGTTCTTCACAGCTAAAATCCTCCATAAACTGGTCAAAATGGGATTTGTGGCCTCCCGGAAAGGCCGCAACGGGGGCTTTTATTTCGACGCAAAACAGCAGGAAGTCACCCTCCGCGAAGTCATCGTGGCCATCGAAGGGGAAAAGATCTTCACCGGCTGTGGATTCGGTCTGCACCAGTGCGACGAAACCCACCCCTGTCCCCTCCACGACGAATACGCCCCCCTGCGCGACGCCCTCAACCACCTCACCGCCACCAGAACCATCAGCGACCTCGCCACAAAGAAAGACTAGAAGATTAGAATTAGGATAACATAATTTTTGGGTATATGGAACGGACAACCCTGAAACTGGCGGCATGGATCATCATTCTGGCAGGGGCAGCTGCCCCTGCCTGGGCACAGGTGACTTATACCCCCTACGACGACCTGCCGGGGATGATCCCGGGCTACAAACCTCCCCTCGAAGAGGAATACCCCGACTGGGCCAAAGCGCTCTACACCTTCCCTGTCAACTACAACGAAGTGTGCACCGCCTTCGACCGCTACATGGAAGAGGCAAAACCTCCCAAAAGCCCCATCATACGCTACTTCAAAACATGGCGCCGGATCGTGGAACCCTGGGCCGGCAGCGACGGGGTGATCCGCCTCCCTGATCCCTCCCTTTTGCAGGAAAACCTTAAAACCGCTCAACGCTCCGCCGCCGAACGGCTGAAAAAGGCAAGCCCCGGTGCCGGAAACACTTCCGGAGAGAATGACCTTTCCGGAGGGAAAGACCTTACCGGAGAGAAGACCACAGCCGGGGATAAGCACGTATCAACTGGTAAAAACGACTCCAACGGAAAAAGCTGGACCTTCCTGGGACCCAGAGAGACCCACTTCCTCTACAATCCCTCCTATCCCGACCAGACTGGCGCCTGTCCCTGGCAAGTCAACGTCTACAGCTTCGACGTGGCCCCCACCGACCCGTCCATCCTCTACTGCGGCACCGAAACAGGATTCGTCTCTAAAAGCACCGACAAGGGGCTCACCTGGCACCAGCTCGGACTCACCTATCCCTTCGGGGGCGGGGTGACGGCCGTGGCCATCCACCCCCTCGACTACAACACGGTCTACGTCGCCGCAGGTAACCAGATCCATAAAACCACCGACGGCGGATCCTCCTGGAGACCCCTGCTTCAGACCACCACCTTCCATGCCGACCGCCTTAAAATCGACCCCTCCAATCCCAACAAAATCATCGCTGCCGCCTCCTCAGGGGTCTTTGTCTCTACCGACGGGGGTACCTCCTGGAACAAACGGTGGCACGAACAGACCTGGGATGTCGACATCCGCCCCGGCGACCCCTCCACCCTCTACGCCATCACCCGCACCAACAGCGGGACCTTTAACCTGGTCATTTCTACCGACGGCGGATCCTCCTTCTCGGCCAAGGCGGGGTTCCCCACCACCATCTCCGACAAGGGTGGCGCCCTGATCGCCGTCACCCCCGCCAACCCTGACCTCCTCTTCGCCGTCCTCCTTACCCCCGACGGGTCCAATAAGGACATCCCTTATATCTATAAGGGCGTGGCCAACGGCCCCTCCTTCTCATGGAGCCGCATTGCCACCGGAAAAACCACCTTCCTGGGCATGGACAACGGCCAGGGCTATTTCGACCTGGTCCTCGAAGTCGACCCCAACGACGAAAAGATCATTTTCGCCGGAACCACCACCCTCTACAAATCGGTGAACGGAGGCACCTCCTTCACTCCCGTGGGAGGATACGCAGGCAATTTCCCTATACACCCCGATATCCAGGACATGAAAATCCTCTCCAACGGCGAGATGTGGGTGGCCACCGACGGGGGGATGAACTTCACCACCGACCGGTTCACCAGCCGCAGTAATCACTCGGCCCGCAATGCCGGACTCATTGGCTCTGACATGTGGGGCTTCGACCAGGGCTGGAATGAAGACCTCGTGGTGGGCGGCCGATACCACAACGGCAATACCGCCATCGCCGAATTCTACGACGACACCGCCCTCCGCATGGGCGGCGCCGAATCCCCCACAGGATGGGTCCTCAAAGGCAAAAGCCGCCACGTCGCCTTCAATGACCTCGGCAATGGCTTTATCCTCCCCCCCTCGGCCGACCTGCCCGCCGAAGGACGATTCGTCTTCTCCAAATTTCCTAACATGGACGAATACGGCGGCCGCCGCGGCAACCTCCTCCACCACCCCAACTACTACGCCATCCTTTACCTCGGCGAAGGCAACGGCTTCTGGCGCAGCTCCGACATGGGCGCCTCCTTCGACCTGCTCTTTACCTTCCCGGGAAAGGTCCGATACCTCCAGATGAGCCCCTCCCACCCCGAAATCCTCTACGCCGACATCGACGCCCACGGCCTCTACCGATCCGCCGACGGCGGCCGATCCTGGCAGGCCAAACCCGCCCTCACCTCCTCCGCCTTCGGCGGATCCTACTGGAAGGGAAAACTCTTCTTCGACATCTCACCCTACCATCCCGACCGGATCTATGCCCTCCTCCAAAACGGCACCTGGAGCGCCGACATCGGCAAAATCTTCCGCTCCCACGACGGGGGCGATACCTGGACCGACTACACCGGACAGGTCTATGACTACCTTAAGAATGTGGTGATACAGCCTACCTCCGACGGAGTCGACCGCCTTTACCTCTTCACCAGCTCCCGCAATGGTTCCGTCGCCCGCGTCTACACCCGCCGCGACGGCGAACCCGCCTGGACTCCCTACGACGACAACTATCCCGCCGGAATGCAGGTCAACATCGCCCTCCCTTTCTTCCGCGACAGCAAAATCAGGGCCGCCGGAAATGCCGGCATCTGGGAAATCCCCTTCCTCGAGGAGAGCTTCACGCCCCTCATTAACCCCTGGGTCGACCGCCCTGACCACTCCTGCATGAACGACACCCTCTGCTTCGACGACCACTCGATCCTCAACCATGAAGGAGCCTCCTGGGAATGGGCCTTCTCACCACCACCCGCATACATCAGCAACACCACCATACGTAATCCAAAGGTGGTCCTGGGTGCCCCCGGAAGCTATGACGTCTCCCTCAAAGTCACCCAGCGGGGCCAAACCTACACCAAAACCATCCCCACCATGGTCTCCACCACCACCTGCCCCTCCCTTTACGACTGCCAAAATCCCGCCGGGATCCCTGTGAAGAACTGGAAACTCCTCTGGTACGACAGCCAGGAAATCAACGATCCCGGACTCGCCACCATGGCCTTCGACGGCGACCCCTCCACCATATGGCATACCCGCTGGTCCACCGGAAACGACGACTACCCCCACGAGCTACAGATCGACCTCGGCGAACGCTATAACATCAGCCGCATGACCTGCCTTCCCCGCCAGGACGGTGTCAACGGCCGCATTAAAAACTATGAAATCTACATTTCCGAAAATAAAACGGTTTGGGGAACACCCGTTAAAACAGGCGCCTTCGAGAACAGTGCCGCCCCCCAGACGGTGACCTTCACCACCCCCGTCACAGGACGTTACCTCCGCCTCAGGGCCCTCTCCGAAGTCAACGGCAATCCCTGGGCCTCTCTGGCAGAACTCTCAGTGACGGGCTGCTATGCCTCGGTGACCGCCGCCGGGGAAATCCCCCTCAGCCGCGACCTCCACGCCTGGCCCGTCCCCACCTCCGGCAAACTCACCCTCTCCCTGCCTGGCATAGGGGGCGGTAATTACGAAGTCCTTACGCTCTCCGGACAAACCCTCACCCGAGGATCCCTCCCCGCATTCACCACCGAACCGGAGATCGACCTCTCCGGCCTCGCCCCTGGCACCTATCTCGTGGTGATCACCGCAAACGACGGCGTGCGCTACCGCGCCAAAATAATAAAGGAATGAGGAGTCGTGAATCCTTAAGCCTTAGAAAAAGAATCGTGAATAAATTGGCCTGGAATGAGTTCCAATACGTCTTCGTTGAACAGGCTTTGGTTTCTATAGGACAGCTTTTTGTTGAATGCCAACGCCCCGATAATAATGGAAGGATGGACATTTAACACCTTGCTGCATTCTTTGACTCTGGAAACAGAAAGATAATTTGTACTGGACTCTAAAAAAGCTAAAATTTCTTTATGCTTCAACTGCCTGGCTGCGATCTTGTTGGCTTCATCCTCCAGCTTATCATGACTTCCCTCCCGGAAGTTATCCAGAACAAAGGGGATCTTTTCGTTAAGATGCCTTAATATGTGGGCAATTTCATGGGCCACGGTAAACCAAAAGTTATCTATGCGTTTATAACGGGCTGTATAAACAACAATTGGGGTATCCTTCAGCAAAAATGCGGCGCCATCAAGATAGGTCTTTTCCAAATGTGGAAGTACAAAGAATTTCACTCCACAACTATTCAGCTCGTCAATGAATTGTTTTATACCATCATTCCGGGTGGTAAAATCTGTTATGTGTGTAAAAAGTTGTTCCAGTTTTTCCTTTCTGTAGGGTGGTGTGTTAAAGCTTTGACTGAAATTTCTCGCCATCTGGTACCAGGTTGCAGCATAGGATACACTGAACTGGTTGTATACCTGTGATTTCTTCCATAGGGGCAGCCATTCTTTATCAATAAAGGAAAACTCCAGGTCCTGGATCCCCCAGAAATTTTTCACTTCTTTAATTAACACCTCCAGCTCCTTAGTGTTGCTCAACCATCCCTTTTTCATCATGTCCCGTATGGGCATTCGACTGTAAAGAGATACCTTATCTTCCACAACAGAAATTGGAACCTGCGCTTCTTCTTCCATCCACAAACGATAATCGTTATCCAGGTTGAGCCAATATTGGGCAGATGTATTGAAGGCAATGGCCAGTTTCCTGGCATTTTCAATAGAAATGGGCTGTTTGTCCAGTAAAATACTGCTTAGGTGCTTAACTGATATACCCAGTATATCTGCCAGTTCTTCCTGAACCCATCCACGTATTTCCATTTGTTCCCTGATAAAATAACCAGGGCCAAATTTTTTCGCTGCTTTTAGATATTTAATAGACTCCATAAGGATTCATTTTCTAGTCTCCATAATGGTTTGAAATTTCAAAGAGATAAAATTCACCAATTGTTTTCTCTGAATTCATCCACTTTACATCCATTTCCAAACGGTATTTACCGCTTAACCTTACAGAGTAATGATTCTCAAACTTTTTGAAATTAAGCGATGGATCGGCCCACAAATCATGTATGTCCCTCGCCGCATCAATTTTCTGAATAGTAGCAAAAAACTTGTTAATGATTTCAGGCCGCAATCTTAACTTTCTTGACTTCCCTGTTGTATAAAGTTCTTTAAGCTCTTTATCGACAATATATACGTCCAAATCAAAAATAGTTTGACAAATATATAAATAAAATGTATGAATGCAGGTTACAATGAGTAATATTAGGTTATTTTATTGTTTACACTTTTTTTTTTATAAAATTACCTACCCGATTCAAACCGGTTATGTTCTGAACTCGAGTTGCCAAAAATGGTTCAGATCTCAGCCACCAGAATACCTGATAGCTCAGAAGCCTTGAAAAATCCTTATTATTTGCTCACGATCTTGATGAGCTGTCCGGCCGCCAGACGGTCGGTGAGCGCCATGTTGTTCAGGAAGGCCAGCTCTTCATGCTTGCCGGCAGGCACCCCCAGCGCCCTGAAGGTCTCGGCCACCGTCCCCGCCCGGGGAGCCTTCTTCACCCGCAGGTAATCGGGCTTCACATTGATCTTCGAAGCATCGGTGAGCCGGGCAAATGAGGTCATGCTCATCTGCATCAGCGGAAACAGTTTGCTGAAATTCTGCGACGAACTCAGCCCATGGAGGACGAAGAAGTTCCCGTCTAAATTATAGAAGTAGGACAGCAACTGGTTGGAAACCTGCTGCCCGGTGGACTGGTCCTGGCCGGTCTGAATCGATACCGCCGCAATGGCCGGAAGCCCGTTGACCGTGACATTCTGCCGCTCCTGCACCGTCATCCCCAACTGCATCAGCGCACTGTCGGCAGCCACCTGCAGATTGCTCCCCGGAGCAAAGGTGAAAACCATGATGGCACTCCCGTCAGCAGGCGCCATCTGCACCTGGATCGGCGAATTCTCAAACTGCCACCCGTTCGGAAAACTGTACCTGAACTTCAGCTCCGGATGATAGAAGGTGTTCCCCTCCACATACCCCTGACGCGGATCTTCCCCATACACGATCCCGTCGATCAGCTGCAGATAACTCTCCCGGTTCACCTTCCAGTTGCTGTTCTGAAGGGTCTGCTGCCATTGCGTGGCATACTGGTTCACCGCCGTCTCCCGGTCACCCGGGTCGGGATGCGTCGACAGAAACGTGGGCACTCCCCCCTCCGACTCCGCCATGTTCATCTTGTTGAGCACCTGGAAAAAATCAGCCATCTTGTGCGCATCAAAACCCACCTTCGAGGTGTATTCCGCCCCCAGCTTGTCCGCCTCCCGCTCATCATCACGACTGAACTTCAGAAACAACAGCTGCAGCCCCTGCATGGCCATCTCCCCCATCTCCGCAATCTGCGGCGACAAAATCATCCCCCCGATCAGCGCCAGCTGCCCCAGCGTCTGCTTCGTCTGCTGACTCACCGAATGACGCGCCGTCACATGACCCATCTCATGCCCCAGCACACCCACCATCTCCGCCTCGTTGTTGAACTGCGCCAGGATACCCCGCGTCAGGTAAATGTACCCCCCAGGCACCGCAAAGGCATTCACCACCGGAGAATCCACCACCCGCACATGATACTGCAGGTTGGGACGGTGCGAGATCTTCCCCATTTCATCACCCAGCTGCTGTACATAATTCTGGAGTTTCTGGTCAGGATATACCCCGAAGGTGGCCAGCACCTGCGGATCATACGACTGCCCCATGGCTACCTCCTGCGCCTCCGACATAAACATGATCTGCCGCTTCCCCGTCACCGGATTGACCGCACACGACGGTATCATCACCAGCACCGCGAAGAGAAGTACGACTTTTGCTGTTAAATTCAGACTCTTCATAATATTGTATTTACCTGGTTAACCTACTCTTTTCTTCCTCCGGAACCATCCGCCCCCGCATCAGAACCCCAAGCGCGGTTTCCCGCAATGCACAGCTCCACACGCCGGCCTGTCCCTCCTGATTCCGCATTGAGAATACCAAATATCAGCAAAATATTTATTCCATTCAAACAATCGTTACTTTTTTGACCACTTTCACCCTCGCCCGATCGTGAAAAACTCACGCCAGACTGTTCATGACCAAATATACAAGCACCGCCACGCCGGCGCCGGCAGCAGGCCCCAGGACGGGGATCCAGGCATAGGCCCAGTCGGGATCGTCCTTCTCCTGAAAGGGCAGCAGACTATACACAATGCGCGGTCCCAAATCACGTGCCGGATTGATGGCATACCCCGTGGTACCCCCCAGGCTCAACCCTATGGCAAACACCAGCAACCCTACGGGCAATGCCTCCAGCGACCCCAGCCCCACCTTGGCCGACTCCACACCCGCAATCTCCAGCGACGGCAGATGAATCAACAACACCGCCAACACCAGGATAAAGGTCCCCACCAGCTCGGAAAAGAAATTGTTCCTGTAGTTGCGGATGGCCGGCGCCGTGCAGAAACAGTGCTTCCGTACCTGCGGGGTGCGCGTGGCCCTGAAATGATCGGCGAAAAAGAAATAGACGGTGAAAGCCCCCAGCATGGCCCCTGCCATCTGAGCCAGCACAAAGGGGACCACCTTGGCCCACCCGAAAAGCCCCGACAGGGCCAACCCCAGCGTCACCGCCGGATTCAGATGCGCCCCGCTGATGTCCTGGGTGGCAAAAACCGCCACAAACACCGCCATACCCCACCCCGCCGTGATCACGATCCACCCGGCACCGTGACTGTGGGTCCTGTCCAGATTCACATTGGCCACCACCCCATTCCCCAGAACGATCAACAAAAACGTCCCCAGAAATTCCGCAAAAAATTCTCCCATGATACACGTTTATAAGTGTTATTTAATCATTTATATCCTGATTCAACGCGTTAAAATCGTTTTTCACCCCTTCAACCGCCTCCCCGTTCCTGCCGGAACCAGACTGGACATGCCCGACCCTGCCTGGACCCGCCTGGACCCGCCTGGACCTGCCTGGACTTCCGGAGGCCATCACCCCGGCGGCACTCCGGCGGCAGCGGATACTGCCTGACCAGGTAATCACTCCGGAGTGAGTATGTATTGCCGCGCCAGCGCCGTGAATTCCGCCACCTGCCGCTCTTCCCTAACCTGATCATCACGCTGATGCCAGCTGTGTTTGCCGGGATAGGTAATCGCCCCCACAGCACTCCGGCAGCAGCAGATACTGCCTGACCTGATCATCACGCTGATGCCAGCTGTGATTGCCGGGACAGGAAATCACCTCCACAGCACTCCGGCAGCAGCGGATACTGCCTGACCTGATCATCACGCTGATGCCAG
>Ga0209607_1001788_pt1 | contig 17858 bp, 16 predicted proteins | sample AD_UKC117_MetaG_FD_184413 | JGI IMG/M metagenome (GOLD analysis project Ga0209607, IMG submission 184413) | Active sludge microbial communities of municipal wastewater-treating anaerobic digesters from Hong Kong - AD_UKC117_MetaG (SPAdes)... | ecosystem: Engineered > Bioreactor > Anaerobic >... | reverse complement strand
CTGGGATGACCCATGACAGACCTCTTCACCGAGCCAGATGACGCAACGCCGCTCACACCAGATGAACGTGCTGGCCTCAAACAGGCCTGGATTGCAACGCGCGCTGACCTGAACATAGCCGAACAGGATAATATCGACGCAGGGGCAGCCTGGGCATTCCGCAACCGGCGCCGCGACATGCTCACAGTCGACTTTGCTCTCAGATTGCACAGAGAAATGTTCGGGAATGTCTGGGAGTGGGCAGGAACCTACCGTCGCACAGAAAAGAATATCGGCATCGCACCTAACCGGATCGGAATCGAGACCGCTCAACTGATCGATGACGTAAGATATTGGAGCGACCACGCAACCTTCGAGCCAGATGAGACAGCCGTGCGACTGCATCACCGGCTGGTCTGGGTTCACCCCTTTCCAAACGGCAATGGCCGACATGCCCGCATGATGGCAGATCTGCTAGTGCAAAGACTTGGCAATCAGCCCTTCAGTTGGGGCGGCCAGAACCTTCAGGACATTGGTACACTACGGCAAACCTACGTTGAGGCGCTCCGGCGTGCTGACCAGCATGACATAGGGCCCCTTTTGGAATTTGCTCGCAGCTGATGGTGCTGTCAGGCTCGACGGCGCGCCGACTCATAGATCGCCTCAACACCATCGGCGGCAGGCCTCTGTGAATCAACGAGCAAGTGAGCGTATCGCTCCGTGGTCGAAGCTCTCTGGTGCCCCAGATTGGCGCCGATCATCTTGAGTGACTCACCAGCATTGATCGCGAAGGACGCATAGGCATGACGGAAATCATGGATTCTGAAGTCCTTGATCTTCGCGCGCGCAGCGATCTTCTCCCAGGTATGGCTGATGCGCTTGATGTGATCGGAGCCGCTTCTTGAAGACGGGAAAACATACTCCGCCTCCTCGTCTGCATCTTCACTTCGACGCGTCAGGATCTCCACGCATCGCGCCGACAGGGGCAAAGACTTGTACTTCTTTACACCGCCAGTCTTGTGGCGAAGTGGCGGAAGCTTGAGGATCCGTCGCTCCAGGTCGACCTCTTTCCATTGGAGCGCCTTGATCTCGGATGCGCGTGCAGCCGTCAGAAAAATCAGCTCCAGGCAATCAACCTGGTACTGTGTGATCTCACCTTCCTCCAACAAGGCATCAATCGCCTTGAACATGCGTTCGGCTTCTTTCGTCGTCAGATAACGGTCCCGAGCCCCATCCTGTATCTTGTTGATCTTGAGACACGGATTGGACTCGACCAGTTCGCGCTTAACGGCCCAGCCGAGCATTGCCGACAGGGAGCGCACGGCATGCGATGCAGCTCCCCGCCCGCCACGAACCCTGCTGCCGGACCCCTTTGCCATTTCTGCTGATACGCCCGTCAGAACATCATTCTGGAACCGGGAGATATGGTGCGGCTTCAGATCACCGACTGTGATCCGTCCCAGAAGCCGTCGGGCATGATTGTTGAGGTAGTTCTTGTCATTTGCCCAACTCGACTCCCGCTTGTCCGGTTTGTCGATCGGGCCTTGGTCAAGATAGAGATCGATGAGCTTGGAGATGGTCAGCGCACCAATCTTCTGTTCAACGCGCTCCAGGGTTTTCTGCGCTGAAGGATCATTGCCCTTGGCTACTTCACCCAGGATTTCCTTCGCCTTGTCTCGTGCGGATTCAGGCGTCCACGGATCACCATGCTTTCCAATTGTGTACCAACGATAGCGTCCGCCGAAACCATAGCCGACAACATAAACCTTCCGCCCAGTTGGATAGACAACGAGGCAAAACCCCTTCTGCTCGCTGTCCCAAATCCGCGTGCGGTTCCCGTGTTCAGCGATGGCAGAGTCCACCAGCCGTTTCGTGATGCGGTGCTCTCCAACTCTCTTCGCCACCTACCCAAATCCTCATAGATCCTTCCAAAAATCCATGCAAAAGTATGATTTGCATGCCCTTTGGAACACAAACTTTTTCAATATCATCATATTTTACAAAAGGATGGATCGAAATTCCAGCTAGAAAATAGCTAGAAAACGGACGGAATTCATGGGTATCAATAGGAAACTTGTCCCAACAATGGGAAGAACAAAATCACGCTTAAATCATTATTTTTATTGTATTTTTACTCCCTTTCACCTAAGATGAACAACTTGCAAATTTGAACCCTTTTAGCTTCCCAAGCTGAATACGAGGGTTCGATTCCCTTCACCCGCTCCAATGATTTCACGTAAAAAAAATCGCGATGCGCCGCTGAAACTGCATGCGCGCGGGCACCCGCACCACTCAAAAAGCACATAAAAACAACCGCTTGCGGGTGGGATTCCGGACCAACCCAGCATATTGTTATTCAATAAATTTTTTAGTTGCGGGCCGCTTTTTTTCATGTTAGCGACCATATCACCAATATGGATGAGTCCTTATCCAGACAAAAAGAAAAGCCCCCTGACGGCGATCTGACATTCGCCGAACCTATTGAGAGTTACCCACCATGAAACTGCCCATACTGCTGGGCGGCACGATGCTGCTCGCCCTGATTTTGACCACACCTTCCGCCGAAGCCGGAGAGTGCTGGGCACCCAGCCGAAACAACGCCTCCACCGGCACCGGCGAGTCCCGCTCCGCCGCAAAATTCGCCCGTCTCAACGCTGCGCTCACCAAGGCCGAAGCGATGATGCGGGAGGATGACGCGCTGAACGCCATCGACGGCGTCCGCCTCCAGGCCAATCCTTCCATTTCCTATATCGACAACGACCAGCCGACTTATACCGGCACCGTCTGGGTGACCCTGAACGAGCCCGGCGTCTGGGCGGAGAGCGGCTGCGGCCTCAAACAGGGCGAGGCGGACTACCTGCACAAGTATGCCGCCAGCATCAGCTTCAATCAGCTGACGGACATCATCAGCGATGCCGACGCACAGGGTGAACCCGGCGAGCCGGTGATTGCCAACATGCAGCCCGAGGCCGTGGAGCTGTTCCGGAAGACGGGCGTCATCCGGACCCTGGGCCAGGGCGTCCATGCGTTCCGTCCGGACGGCGGACAGGTCCTGGTTCCCCTGACGGTCGGTGAATATATCGATATGTGGGACAAGCGCCTGAGGGCCATTGTTACCGATGGTGGCGGCGAGTTTGCGACACCCCAGCTGCAAAACCTCCGGGCCCATCGCGTGTCCTTGTCCCCTGCACAATTGAAAGCGCAAGTCTGGATGGATGGCTCGTACAGCGATCAGTTGTGGGCCTATGCCGATGGCCCGACCGAACTCGGCGTGCCGCTTTTCCAGATTGCGCCAGACCTCCTGAAAGCCTCAACCGACAAGACCGCCGTCAATCTCGTCACCGTCACCTGGTACGGCCCGGATGGCGCCCCGGTTACCGAAGCGCTTGCCGACTGGGCGACGAATTTCAGCGCAGCCCGCGCCAAAACCTTCTTCAATGGAGCCGGCCAATGATCCATCGCCTTCAGATATTCCTGATCGCGCTTGCGACGGTCTTCGCTGCAACGCCCGCTTTCCTCTTGCCGGAAGCAAACGGCCAGGAACCCGGCAAAGCCATTCCCGCGCCGAAGGACAATCTCTTCCTTTCAGACAACGGCACCCGGATCGCAGGGTTCAGTTCCGAATACGGATCAGGCTGGGAGGCAGCAAACCTCACGCCGTCAAAAGCGGATATCGACCCGGACGGCTCGATCATCCGTCCCTTGATCTGGAGCTCGGCCCCGATGGCAGAGTTCCCCCACTGGATCCTGTTCGAATTCAGCGAACCGCGTTGGGTCACCAGCCTCGTGTTCGACAATTATATCGAGGAAGAACCGGACCATCCGGGGATCTCCGCGAAGGATATCGAGATTTGGACGGGCGAAGACGCCGACCACATGGTCAAGGCCGCGGGCTTTCGGCTCGAAAAGAACGAGCGCGACCAGGCCGTAAAGATCGACCCGGTCGAAACGCGGCTTATCAAGATCGTGATCGACTCGAACTACGGTCACCCCTGGTATACCGAGTTGGGCGCAACGCGCGCCTTCGATGACGGCACCCGCCCTGACGACCTGGCGGCCCAACTTGCCAAAGGCGGCGCGGTCGATCTCTACGGGATCTATTTTGACACCGGCAGCGCCAAGCTCCGCCCCGAAAGCGATGTCCAGATCGACAAGATTGCCGCTTATGCAAAAGCCAATCCCGGACAGAGGCTCATGATCGAAGGCCATACCGACTCGGTCGGCGGCGACGCGACGAACCTCGCTTTGTCTGCGGCACGGGCAGCAGCCGTGAAGACCGCGCTGATCGGCCGGGGCGTGAACGCCGGCAGGCTCGATACGGCGGGATTTGGAGAAGAGCAGCCCGTCGCATCGAACGATACCGCCATTGGCCGCGCTGCAAACCGCCGCGTTTCCCTACGCCTTACTGGAGCCTGATCCATGTCACTGTTCATTCGCTTTTTGCTTGTTTTCCTGTTGACCACCGGCAGCGCGCAGGCACTGGTGAAACTGCTTGGCTTCAACATGTTCACCGCTGCAATTCTGATGTGGTCTGTCGGTCTTTCCGCACTGATCACCTTGCGTTGGGCAAAAATCCCCCTGTCAGCGCTTGGCTGGAAGTGGGGAGCGACACGTTACCACGTCATCGCTTTTGTCCTGCCGCTTGTATATGCTGGCATCGCCTATCCGCTCGCCGCGGCGATGGGCCTGGCGAAATTTCCCGTCGAGGAAAGCGCGAAGCAAATTGTCAGCTTCGCCGGCTTGGGCGAGGCACCGCTTCTCCCGGCGATGGCCGCAACATTCCTGATGCTCTCGTTCAGCGGGCTGATCAACAGCATGTCGACCGCCCTCGGGGAGGAGATCGGCTGGCGCGGGCTTGTCACGCCGCTCCTGACGTCACACTGGGGCTTCATTGCCGCAACGCTCGTCACGGGCCTCATGTGGGCCGGCTGGCACATGCCGCTGATCTTTTTCAGCGACTACAATGCCGGCGGGACCAAACTGTTCGAGGCGCTGAGCTTCGCCTGTATGATCGTTTCGATCAGCGGACCGATGGCCTGGCTGCGCCTGAAATCCGGGAGCCTCTGGCCAGCCGCGATGCTCCACGCCGCACACAATCTGTTCCTGCAGAACTTCTTCGATCCGCTATCGGGCCGTGGCGACAATGCCATCACCATGGTCGGGGAATTCGGTATCGTTCTCGCCGCCGTTTCACTCCTTGTCTCGCTGCCTTTCTGGTGGGCGGGTGCTCGCCTCGCGCGGACGGAATTCCAGGCATTGAGGGCCTGAACTTCATCCCGCCACCAATCGAAGTCCACTCTGCAAAGTAAATCCAATGATACTCAATCCACTCTCCGTCGCCCGCTGGTTGGCGGCTCTCGCCCTCATGGTAAGCTTCCTGTCACCTGCCCATGCCGATACGGACTTCTGGGAGTCCGGCGGTGCGAAACTGACGCTTTATCCCAAGGAAAGACAGGTTGCCGAAGGGTCGGCCCTGCCGATGCGTCTAAAGGCCGACTGCAAGTATACATGTCCGGACAATGAAGCGTCCAAAATCCTTGAGGCCGTCAACTCGACCGGCGCGACCTGGCGCGTCAACGGCATAGCCGGTGGCAATGCCGAGGTCGGCAGAATTCGTCTGGGCCCCAAGGACGAACATGGCCGCGTGACCGAGGTGACCTATATCGCTCCGGACGATGTCCCGGATGGAACAGTGGTCGATATCAGCGCCACCATCAATCACATCGGCTATGATATGCAGGTTCAATACGTCTCGCACGTGACCATCCTGTCAGCAGCCAACTGGTCCGGCTGGGTCCATGTCAGCTTCAAGGGCATGAAGGACGAATACGACGCGACCTCCGCAGACCGGAACTGGGAATGGTGGAAGGACGAACGCCCGGAAATGCTGCACACGTCACCCAGCCTGCGCGATATGCAGATCGACATCTCATGGTTGGAGTTCGAAGTGCATCATACGATCACGGATAGTATGTCCGGCAGTGAGGACGATGTCGGCGAGTCTGCCATGCTGATCGGCGGCGTTTCGGGCGAGCTCCATTACTACAACCGCACACAGGCGGTCGGCTGTACCGATTGGTCATACACGGCATTGTCCGGCAGTGTCATGGATTATGGTCCCATGAGCCGTCCCATCCCTTACACGACGGCCATGAAAGTCCCCGACGGAAAAGGCCAACGCGTTCTTCAGGGCCCCACCATGAGCTGGATTCCCGGGGTCGTATTCGAAATCGCCGGAAAGGAGGTCGGAGAGGTCTGCGAGGACGGATACTACGTCACCACATACAGCCCCGAATACGACAATTTCGGAACGGCGCCCGAGCCTATCGAGGACACCGACCCGACCTATGGCGATGCCTGCCTCGATACCTATACTGGCGAGTTCGACCAGACGATCCGCTTTCGCGGTGAGGACATCCAGGGCAAGACTACGATCTCCTGGTGTCTCAACCGGCGCTAGCTGCAGAAGAGGCAGGGCGCCTCATTGACGATGGCCGCGGCGGGTGGAAACTACCGCCATGCAAATTCGACGTTCCTATAGTATCGCCGCGGCCGTTTTCTCCTCAATCATTGTGCAGGGCTGCATGGCCCATGCCGAACCGGCCGAGGCGAGGATTGTCTATTCCGATGTCACGCTGATCGACGGCACCGGTGCGCCACCAAGGGCGCATCAGGATATCGTCGTGTCGGGTGAGCGCATTGTGGAAATCGTGACGCACAAGGACCCGGGCACGTACGACAAGGCGTCCACGATTGTGACCGGTCTTTCCGGCCGATACGTCATTCCGGGCCTGATCGACAGCCATGTCCATATGGCCACGCCACCTCAACCCGCCAAGGCACGCGCGCAACTGCGCCGGAACCTCTATGGCGGCGTGACAGCCGTGCGGGATATGGCCGACGATATCCGCATGGTCAGCGAGTTCGCGCGCGAGGCCCGGTTCGCCGAGATCCCGTCGCCGGACATATATTATGTCGCCCTGTTCGCCGGACGGCCGTTCTTCGCTGACCCGCGGGTCGAGGCGGCCAGCATGGGCTCCACGCCCGGTACGGCACCCTGGATGCAGGCGATCGACAAAGAGACCGACCTTGTGGAGGCCGTCACGCTGGCACGCGGCACAGGCGCAACCGCCATCAAGATCTACGCCGACCTGACGCCCGACCTGGTCGCTGCAATCACCGCAGAGGCGCATCAGCAGGGCATTCAGGTCTGGGCCCATAGTGCCGTCTTCCCGACCCGCCCGGCCGACGTGATCGATGCCGGGGTCGATACGGTCAGCCACGTCTGCTACCTCGCCTATCAGGCAGAGCCCGTGATGCTGGCCGCCTATGAGGATCGCACCCCTGTTGATGAGGATTTGCTGGAACAGCCGGAAGACCCGGTCCTGGCAAACCTGTTCAGCGAAATGGCCCGTCGCGGCATGATCCTTGATGCCACCGGCGCCCTGTTCGTAAACCAGGAGGCCGAACGCAAGGCGGACCCGGACGCCAAGCCGCTGCGCTGCACGGGTGCGGCCACGACGCGCCTGACACGACAGGCCTGGAAGGCAGGCGTGCCAGTCTCGACAGGGACCGACACAGTCGCGGGGCCTGAAAGCGAATGGCCGGATGTCTTCGACGAGTTGGTCTTCCTTGCTCGCGAGGTCGGCATGCCTCCGCTGGAGGTCATCCATTCGGCGACGGAAGTGGGCGCCATGGCCATTGGCCAGGAGCAGGAAATGGGAACACTGGCGGCCGGCAAACTCGCGAATTTCGTCGCACTCGCCGCGGATCCGTTGGTCGATATCCAAAACATCCGTTCGGTCGAACTGACGGTCAAACGTGGAAAAGAATATCTGCGTGCGGACTATCCGCCGGTGACGGCTGAAGAAATGGGAACTGGCGATGACGATTGACCGCAGAAGCTTTCTGGCAACGCTGGCGGCGTTCTCTGCCTCCTCGGCCGCTGGTGCACAGACGGCGACCGGCGGTACGGAAGACAAAAGGATCGTCATCAATGCGCTCGGCGGGCTCGGCGACCCCAATGAGGACAGTACCGAACTTGTTCCCGACCTGTCGCCGCGCGTGCTTTCCGAAGCGCATGCGTCGGGGCTGACGGCGGTCAACATCACGCTGGGCTACGTTGCCGGCCCCGATGATCCGTATGAAGCTTCCGTTCGCGATATCGCGGCCACGGATGCGCTGGTTCGCAAACATTCCCAGGACCTCATCAAGGTCTATGCCGCTGCAGACATTCTACGCGCACGGGATGAAAATCGCATCGGACTCATCTACGGTTTCCAGAACGGAGCGATGATGGGTAGCGATGCATCGCGGGTGGATACATTCGCCGATCTGGGTGTCCGCGTATTCCAGCTCACCTACAATCCCGCCAATCAGTTGGGGGATGGGTCCATGGCGCCGGAGAATCGCGGGATCACGGACTTCGGCCGTGAAGTGATCGCCCGCTGCAACGCCAGGCGCGTAATGGTCGACCTGTCGCACAGCGGTCAGAACACCTGCCTCGAAGCGGCGCACGCATCGGCCCAGCCGATCTCAATCAATCATACCGGCTGCCGCGCCCTGACGGACTTGCCGCGCAACAAGACCGATGAGGAACTCCGTCTTGTCGCCGAGGCTGGCGGGTTCATCGGTATCTATTTCATGCCGTTCCTTAATCCGACAGGACATGCCAGCGCGGCGGATGTGGTGGCGCATCTGGAGCACGCGGTGAATATCTGCGGGGAGGACCATGTCGGCATCGGCACGGACGGCTCCGTCACGCAGATCGACGATCTCGAGGCCTACCAGGCTGTGCTCGCCCAGGAGATAGCGGACCGCCGCGCCGCGGGCATCAGCGCCGCTGGCGAACGGCCTGACACCTACCCCTTCGTCGTGGACCTGCGAGGACCGGAACAATTCCGCAAACTGGAATCCCTGCTCGCAGCCAAAGGATGGTCATCGGCCCGGATCGAGAAGATCATGGGACGGAATTTCCTTCGTTACGCCGAAGCGATCTGGGGCACGTGAAACCTGAAAAGCGCGGCCTCACCTGGTGCAGGCACGCACTTTCTGAACTCCGGGCGCCACTGCAGCAAGTTCACGCGATCTGTCGGTCGCAACCAGCTGCACACCTTTCGTGATCCGTAGCTAAAGCGTATCGTCGCCCAGCATCCGGATGCGGCTGTCCCAGGACCCGGTCCACCATCCAAGCGGAGCGAAGGCCGCTTCCACGCCCGACATATCGACCGGGCTTTCGACGTTCTGCGGCGAATATTTGCCGGATACCGGAATGTAGATCGAGAAAATCCCGTCATCGGCAACCCCGTCGGAATAAGTCACGCTCCAGCCGGCGAGGCCATTGGTCAGCTGCTGGTCGATCCCGAAATCCATCATCCAGCTGGATTCCGGCTTGAGGTCCGGATTGCCTTCTTAGGTGACGGAGGACCCGAGCAGCTGGCGCAGGCCAGGAGCCTCGGCTCCTTCGCCATACGAAGCGCGCAGCTTCGTGTCGACGCCGCCAAGATCGAAATTGTCCGGCAGGTTGTAGGCAGCGGTGACACGGTGGGTGAACTCACCTCCGAATTTCTCGTTTTTATCATATCGGGCGGCGCCGGAGAGATAGAAGCCGTCGAACACTTCGACATTCGCCTCGGCAAAGCCGGCTGTGCTGGAGATCCCGTCGTCGATCAGCGCGTAGCCATAGCCCTCCGGTTATTCGAAGACGGCCTGCTCGTCACGGTACTCGCCGCCGCCGACGAGCAGGTTTTGCTTGGGAACGGTCCGGCATCTTTTCCGGCGAACTTGCGATGACTGTCTCCCTCAATCGCATCACCGCGCCATCCGGAACGGTCTATTTCCGCGGCATGGATACATCGCACATCTGCGCCAGCGGAGAAATCTGGTGCCAGTGCGAGATACGGCGCCTGAGCGAAGCCCAATACGATCTCGCCCGCCGGCAAATGGGTGTCACGCTCATGTCGATCCCATTCGACGAGCTGTGCTAGCAAGCCTGCCAGTTTGAAATCAGACGCGCCGGGCTTCCTTGATCTTGGCCCGACAAAAAAATGCTGCGCTTCCCATGAAGGGGAAGCGCAGCTTGTTGAGGGGGAGGCTGTTAGAACTTGTAGCTCAGAGTCGCACCATAGGTTCTGGGCCGGCCAGCGAAGCGAAGCACCACGTTCGCGTTCGAGGTTATCTGCTGCCAATAGTACTCATCCGTGAGGTTCTGGCCCCAGATCGAGAGTTCCCAGGAGTCATTGAGCGAATACACGCCGATGCTTCCATTAAGGACACCGTAGGAGTCGATATCATACAGTGGGTCGTCCGGGCTGCCGGCCGTGGAGTCGCTCTGCCAGCGGCCGCTCAGCGATCCGCGCAGGCCGAGCGTCTCGGACACCGGCCGGTCGTAGATCAGCGAGAGGCTTGCCGTAGTCTCCGGGCTATAGAGGAAGGGATCTCCCTGACGATTGATAGGCAGGCCGAAGGCGTCGGACGTTTCGAAGCTACCGAATTCCGTGTGAAGCAGGGTCAGGCCGCCAATAGCCGTCAGGTTCTCCGTGAGGAGCACCGTGACATCGGCGTCAAGACCATAGGCCTCGCCTTCCGGGGCGTTCTGCAGGCGCGAAAGCGCACGGTAGATCGGATCCGGGAAGAAGGATGAGACCTGCTTGTCGGTGTAGTCGTAGTAGAACAGGGATGCGTTGGCCTGCATACGCTGGTCAAACAGACCCGCCTTCACGCCAACCTCATACGCCAGCAGGCTCTCCTGCGTTGCAGGTGCGTTCTGCTCCGACTTGGAGGCAGCGTTCACCGGCGTCGATGCCGACTTGTAGCCTTTGGAAACCGACGCATAGAACAGCGTGTTCGGCATGGTATCCGGGGTCCAGTTTCCGACGACACGCCAGGAAACGTTGTCCTCACCCACGTTGGAGCGCACGGCGCCGAAGCTGTTGGTCGCCGCATCATACGTGTTGCAACCATTCTCCTGCAGCGCTGCGGGCGGTGCAGTAAGACCATAGAGAAGCGTGAAGAACACGCGGTTGAACACGTTGACGTTCGGCTGCATCGAGCCGTTCACGTCGCCTGAGCACCCCACATACTTCTGGCTATCGTCCGTATACCGGATACCGGTGGTCAGAGAGAAATTGGGTGTGAGCTGCCAGTCGGCGTTCGCAAAAACGCTGGACGTGGTCGATTCGAAATCACCCGTGTCATAGTACGTCTGGAAGGACGTCAGCAGATCAGTCGGCGAATAGGGAAGCCCCGTCTCCGGATCGACGTTGACCAGAGACACGAGCCCTGAAATCGCCGACGGGAACCCAAGAAGCGTCGGGTCGACGGTGAGGAGATAGGCCGCGGTGCTGACAAAGTTGGAGTTGGCGTTGTCCCGCAGCATTGTGCGGTTGCCGTCCGTGGTCTCGTCCTTGCCGTAATAGGCGCCGACCAGCCAGTTCACCTTGTCGTTCGAACCCTCGAGACGGAGTTCCTGGCTGAATGACTTGATGTCGCCCTGAACGTCCTGAAGCAGAATCTGGTAGGGCACGCCGGACCAGTCGAGCACGGCTTCGCGCTTGAGCTTGTTGTAGCCCGTGAGCGAGACCAGGCGCATGTCATTGTCGAAAGTGTAGGCGACGCCGAGCTTCAGCGCGTCGAAGCTGGAGTCTTCCTCTGTCGGACCATCAATCCCTTCACCGAGGCCGATATCCATCGACCGAAGGTATGCAGGCGCCCAGTCGGCCTGTTCGGCGCTTGTCGGGAAGTTGTTGTTGATGAAATTGACGAGGCCCGGTTGGTTGAACCCCGAAGCAGTCGACGGCCCATTCGTTCCCGGCACAATGAAGGTCGGATCGGTATTGGGGGTGAGGCCGATGGCCTGACCGGCGATCGTATCGGAATTGTTGGTCCACCCGTTATAGGAAAGGTCGATATCGAGGTTTTCCGTCGGCTGGATCGCGAGAGCCGCGCGAATACCAAGACGATCAACCGTTCCCCGGTCTTCGCCCCGGGAAATCGATTTCTGCCAGCCTTCGCCGCTGGTTTCCTGACGGAATGCGACGCGCGCCTGAACCTTGTCCCCCATCGGCAGGTTCAGCATGCCTTCGAAGTTCACCGTATCATAATTGCCGACATCGACAGCCATGCTGGCTTCAAATTCGTCTTTCGGCTTGTTCGTGACGACGTTGATCAGACCGGCCGTCGTGTTGCGACCGAACAGTGTGCCCTGCGGCCCCTTCAAAACCTCGACGCGCTCGATGTCGAACATCGGACCGGAGTTCATGAACGGATACGGATAGGCGACCTCGTCCACATATGTACCCACCGTTGAGGTGGCGGACACGTTGATCGTGTTGAAGCCAATGCCGCGGAGCGTGTAGGTCGGCACGCCCTGGTAGCTCTGGGAGACCGAGAAGCTCGGCACCAGTGCCTGCAGATCGCCAACATCGTTGACCTGCAGGATGTTGAGCTGTTCCTCCCCAAATGCCTGGATCGACATCGGGACATCATTGGCGGATTCTTCACGGCGTTGCGCGGTGACCGTAATGGACCCAAGTTTCAGGGAATTCTGGGCGCTGGCGCCCTCTTCGGCAACCGGCGCACCCGCGTCTTGCGCGAGGGCCGGCAGGCCGGCGTTGATGGCTGTCAGCGAGACACCCAGGCATAGCGATTTCAGGACTGCAGAACGGTATTTCACAATTTCCTCCCATTATCCCCTTTAGATGGGGCTTATGGGGAGGTTCTCCGGAAACCGCCTGCGCCGACAAGCTATCAAGGTTGATAGGGAAGCCGCTTCAGAGACCGAGAACAGCCTTGGCCATGATGTTCCGCTGAACCTCGTTCGACCCGCCGTAAATTGAACCCGCACGGTTGTTCAGGTATTTGGCCGTCGCAACAGTCAATGCCTCAGGACCTACCGGCTCGAGGTTGGCCTCCGGGTGCCAGGTCGCCGGTTCATAGACGTTGGCGAATTGTCCCGAAGCTTCCACGGCAAGCTCGTCAAGCCGCTGCATCATTTCAGTTCTCTGGACCTTCAGCATAGAGGCGGCCGGACCGGGCGGGCGGCCGGCACTCAGGGCGGTCACGATCCGTTGCTCGGTTGTGCTGATCGCCTCCAGCAGGATCGAGGCTGCCTCAAGTTTCTGCCGCAGGCCCAGGTCACCAAGTCCATTTTGAACGATGTGCGACCGCAGGCGCTTCAGCGCCGCCTCGAGTCCGGCGGAAGATCCACCGCTGCGCTCGAATTCAAGCAGATACTTGGCGACGGTCCAGCCGTCATTCTCCTCACCCAACCGGCCAGAAACGGGGGCGCGAACATCGTCGAAAAATACCTGGTTCAACTCATGCTCGCCTGCGAGCGTGATGATCGGGTCAACCTTGATGCCCGGCGTGTTCATTTCGAGAAGGAGAAATGTTATGCCCTCCTGCGGCTTGCCGTCAAACCGGGTTCTCACAAGGCAAAACATGCGGTTGGCGTGATGCGCGTGCGTGGTCCAGATCTTCGAGCCGTTCAGGACATAGTCGTCCCCGTCGCGTTCCGCTTTCAGGGAAAGTGACGCGAGGTCCGATCCCGATTGTGGCTCGGAATAGCCCTGACACCAGTAATCTTCACCCGCGAGAATTCGCGGCAGGTAGAAGGCTTTTTGTTCCGGCGTTCCGTAGCCGATGATGCAGGGACCGACCATGTTCAAACCCATGGGAGCGAGCGGGGGCGCACCCGCTGCTGCACATTCCGAGGCAAAGATATACCTCTGCATTTCGTCCCAGCCGGGTCCGCCATATTCCTCTGGCCAATGCGGTGCGGCCCAACCTTGCGCATGCAGCATTCGTTGCCAGGCCAGCGTATACTCGGGTTCGACGAAAACGCTTGTCGCCTTCCGGCCAGCCGCAACGAGTTCAGGCGTCAGGTTGTCGTGGAGGAAAGCTCGCACTTTCTCCCTGAACGCGATATCCTTCTCCGATAGGCTCAAATTCATCTCGTTCCTCCCCGTTTTTGCCACAACACTAGTGAGAGTAGCAGGCGAAGCTCAAGCTACCAGAACCGATAGGTATGAAACCTTCTGAACCAAGAGACCCGGGGCCAGAGGATGCCCAATCTGGCCTTCACGCATTGGCACTGGAAGTTGTCTCCGCCGGAAATTTGACAGGCCTGCCCTATATCGCCGCGTCGGCCGATGTCAGCGATCCTGCCCCTATGTTCGATCAAAACGGCAAACCCTATGCGGAGAGCTTGTTCCGGTGGTTCGATCCGGATCTCCACTACTGGAACGATCGGACATTTGCGCTGCGCTCCGGCTTCATCCATGCCGCACGCATCTGTGCAGAGCCGTTCTACTTCGATGGCACAGAGCTGAGAAGCTGGCGCCCCAGTCGCGCGCTGGAAATGTTCAATGAGAATGCCGAATACGAAGCATTCGGTATAGCGAATGCGATCATCTGTCCAACCTACCTCCCGTTCGGGGTAATTGGAGCAATTGTCTGGGCCTCCAACAAGCCCGTTCCGGATATCGCAAATACCTTCTCCACCCACGCGGCGCGCCTGCACATACTCGCCCTGAAATTCCTGTCCGCCTACAGAGAGAATACAGCGGGAGCGAATTCGCCCGAGATGGTCGATCTGACACGCCGCGAAATCCAGTGCCTGAAGTGGGCCGCGCTCGGCAAGACCGACAGCGAGATCGGTAAGATCATGAGCATCTCAATTCCGACCGTCCGGTTTCACCTGAAAAATGCGGGGCAAAAACTGGGCGTCTCCGGCCGGGCCCAGGCGGTCCGCATGGCGACGAGTATGGGTTATGTTGGCCGGAGCGCCTTGTAAAATGCGCTCAGATACACCCCGGCAAGACGGCGCCGCGTCTTTCACGTCAGCCCGAGACGGGCAGCAAGGAGCGCTGCCTCCGCGCGGGTGGATATGCCCAGTTTGGCGTAGACGGACTTGATATGGCTGGCGATCGTATTTTCGCTTAGCCCCAATGCACGAGCAGCCTCGGAATTCCGAAGGCCGCGGCCGATAAGCCCAAGGACATCCCGTTCGCGTGGCGTCAGATCTTCTCCCTCATTTTCCGAAACGGCAGTTCTGCTGAAGTGCTCCATGATGCGGCGCGCAATTGAGGGCGAAAGCGCCGGAAGCCCCTGCTCAATCATCTTCAGCTGCCGGATGAATGCGTCCTGAGGAGAATCTTTCAGGAGGTATCCATGTGCGCCAGCCGACAATGCCGCAACAACAGATGCGTCGTCTCCCATGACTGTCGCAACGACGATCACCGTTTGCGGACGGCTGGAGGACAGTGCTCCGATGATGCTGGTGCCATTCCCGTCGGGCAGCCCCAGATCGACGATGGCAAGATCGAACGCCTGTCGCGCGACGACTCCAGCGGCCTCGCGCAAGGTTGCGGCCTCATGAACCTCGCTGCCTGGAAAGGCCGCCTCCACCACTTGCCGGAGCCAAGACCGTGTCTCCGCGACGTCTTCGAGGATTAGGACGGATTTCATTGCCCGGCTTTCTGTATTGGAAACGACACCACGAGGCGCCCACCACCATCACTGCTTCGTTCGACGAGGAATTCACCCCCCACACCATCGACGCGTGCCTTCATGTTGGCCAATCCCTGTCCACGGCCAGCCGTCTGATTGTTGAACCCAATGCCGTTGTCTTCGATCACGACCCGAATATGATCCCGTACCGCCTCAGCAGCGACTCTCAGGCAGGAAGCTTTCGCATGCTTGATCGTGTTGCTGGCGGCCTCCCGGATCACCGAACGCAGGACATGGAGGTTGGCCGGCGTAAGCGTGATCCCAGCCTCGCCTTGCAGAGCCCAGACCAAACTCACGCCATGCGGATCGAGCCGATCCGCCGTCTCTGCCCGGAGATCCGCCAGCATTTCCTCGAGTGACAGTTCCGACTCGTGAGCATGGTTGATAACCCCCCTAAGGTCAGCCAGCGTATCACGGATCATCGCATCCTTTTTTTCAGGTGCCGCGGAATGCAGGGCGCGCATCAATTGGGCGCCAATATTATCGTGCAGATCCCGTGCGATCCTGATCCGCTCCTCCGCAACTCCACGATCATATGCCGACTGACTATCACGAACCTGTTTCGCCAGAAGAACCAGGTGCTGGGCTGAGTGACTATCGTCGCTGCCGAATAGTGACCGCCCCTGATTGTTGTATCGGAGCGTCAACGAAGGCAGATCCGCAGCCGCCGGGACCCTCAGCACGAGCCCTTCGTCCTCGATCAACGGCTCAGTCTCATCATACCGCTCAAACGCTATTTCCAGTGGACGGAAATGGGTTTTCAAAAGGTCCTTCCATGCCCGCGCGCGTTCAAGGCTATTTGGTTTGAAGGATACGTCCAGCACTTGCTGAAACAGCTTTTCATCATTCTTCGGCCGACCTGCCGTCAGGCCATTCCAGAGACGCTCGCGCAAAGGCAGATAAACAAACCCGACAAGCAGAAGCGACATGCCCAGAGCCTGAGCCTGCCCCATGGACAGAAGAGCTATCAGCAACAGGTCGAGCCCGATGAGAAGGACAAGAGCGAACGCATAAAAAGCCAACCTGTAGGCCCAGGCGCCCATGTCGAACAATCGATAGCGCAACAGTCCAGTCGCCAGTCCACCGTAAATTACCAGGAAGAATGAAAAGGCGTAATTCTCCCGCACGAATGGCTCAGCCCCGAATGTGAGAGGCAACGCCACCGTAAGAATGAAAGCGCCCGCGCCAACCAGCGTAGACACGCCCAGCCAGGTGGCGATCGCCTTCTGACGCGGGTCGCCGGCGGATACACGCACCTGCAGGATGACCGTGACCGCGATGACAAGCATTTCAACGGTAGTAATCCGCTGGACTTCGGCGAAGTCCTGCCAGGGACCGAATGTCCGCAGCAATGTCCATGCGCCGAACCCTGTCACCGTCGCGAAAGTCAGCATGCGCCAGCGCGGCAACGCTGATGGATAGATCAGGAACAGGCAGATCATGATGATGCCGAAGGCAGATGCCCCAAGCATGTTCACGATCCAGAACCAGGCCACCACGCCCTCAGGTAGAGGTAAGGCGAGAGCAGGTGCGAAAGATGAAAAGCAGAACAGAAGCGTCGCCACCCCGCTCATGGCGAACAGGGTCGCGGCCGGATCGGCCGGTTTCAGGGCCCAGACCCATGCAGAGACAAGACAGGCAAGCAATCCGGTCGCAAGCGAGCTCCAGATCGCCGGATCCATCGAGGCGGGATTGCGCCATTCCGCCGGCGACCAGTTCCAGCCCGTCTCCGGCTGAAGGGCCACGACGGACATCGACAGGAATACAATCCCTGCCATTCCGGACAAAACGACCAGCCGGCCCAGCGGTGTGCCGGAAAAAATTCCGGCACCGCTGAAACCAGATGATCTTGCATCCCCCATTCCGCCTCCCGCTAAAGGGTCCCCACACCCAGCCTGATTGTCTCTATCGCCAAAGCCACCTTTCGAGGAGCTTCAATTGCACCCATTCCAACCCGCGCTACTGGCAAACCGTCGCGCTCGTGTTGCTGCCTTTCATGGTGCAGTGCGCCCACCGGTACTTCTGTTTCGTTTCGGCCGATATCTGCGAGGCGCTTTTCATAGGCGCAGGCTGGAACGGCGAAGAACTGCTGGAGTAGGTCGGCGCGCTAGAACCGTACAGTTGCCGCCAGCGGGCGTCGGCCATACCCGGTTCGTTTGTACCCGTGCCGAAAGTGCCTTCAAGGCCGGTGCCGCGAGCCGCCATCTCGGCATCCGCCGCAGAACGCACGGGGCCGGAGCTGAACCAGAGTGCGGCAGCATAGAGATCGTTGGTGGCGACTTCACTCATACGGCCGGCCGATTTGGTGGCCAGGATGGCTTTCTCTGCCAGGTCCCTCGAGCCGGAAAAAGCCATCCTGGCCACCAAAT
>Ga0209607_1001787_pt1 | contig 17861 bp, 14 predicted proteins | sample AD_UKC117_MetaG_FD_184413 | JGI IMG/M metagenome (GOLD analysis project Ga0209607, IMG submission 184413) | Active sludge microbial communities of municipal wastewater-treating anaerobic digesters from Hong Kong - AD_UKC117_MetaG (SPAdes)... | ecosystem: Engineered > Bioreactor > Anaerobic >... | reverse complement strand
CTGTAATCCAATCATTCACTAACAAAGAGACTGGTGCAGTAGAGAAATATTTCGTTAGGGTGGACTTAACCGAAGAGTTCCCCTTCATTGTCACCAAGATGGCGCCATACTACGACAGGTGAATAAAATTAACGGAGGTGAGAAAAATGGGAAATTGTTGTGCAGCATGTCGAGAACCTGATGGGACAATATACGATTTCACAAAGATAAAGAACGCAACTAGTTGCCCCCCACCGGGATATAGTAAGGACTGTTATCCTAATAGTACTGAGTATTGGTGGTGCTAGATGTAAATTGCCCTCCTATTTGGGGGGCAATTTTATATTTTGCGTAGCTTCGTCTTTTTGGTGCTGCTGTAAGGCATATTTAAGACCTGGATCTACAAGCCAGTTAGAAATAGACTTTGAATTTATTGTCAAGGTACGATCGTAAGATTTAGAGGATTTGTTATAGCTTCCCAAGCCTTCCACATCATGTATTGAAACGCTTAGGATCTGTTCTTTATCGCACCACAAATTCACTAAAATGGAGGCATTGTTCCCGGTCCAAACGGATTCCAGTTTCCTCGAGGCTCCCTTGGGCATCAATTCCGTTGCTTTATCAAAAGCCTCGACTGAATCGTTATACTCCGAAAGGTCGGCTTTTCTTATCCAGGCACCAATGGCCTTAGAAGAGTTTAGCTCAATGACCTTATTGTAGGCATTTATAGCAGCCATGCTTTTGCCTAATATTTCGAGACTCTCGGCCTTGTGCCACCAGGCATCTGCATCTCTAGGATTTCTCTCCAAGGTCTGGTTGGAGATTTCGATAGCTTTCTCGTATGATTTTATAGCATCATCATATTGGCCAAGATAAGCCAAAGCAGTGCCCTGCATTTTCCAAGCATCAATATTTTTTGGGTCTTTCTTCAATATATCATCGATTAGGTCAAGCGCCTTTTGGTGAGACTCCATGGACTCATTAAGCCTACCAAGGTATGTTAGGTTCAATGCTCTATTTATCCAGAGGCTATAATCTCCTGGATCGTTCTGTAATGCATCATCTTCGGCTTGATAAGATTCTCCAAAGGCTACATTGAATGTAGCATCACTTTTCATCATTCCAAAATCTGTTGTGTTCTCCTGTGCCAGAGTAGATGTACATATGATAGCCAGCGCTATTACGGCAAGGGAAACCTTATTTTCTAATATTCTTGGCAAGCTATCACCTACTTGCCTAATTTTAGCTAATATATATCTCTTGTTCAATTAAACACACCCCCTTATTTAATAGATCTGTATAAGGCAATCAAATCAATTATCTCGAAAGCCTCTACAACATCTTACCCTATAGCGTGGTATTATGTTCAATAGATATAAACCTTGCTAGAAATTATGCTATAAAAATTTTCGAATTAAGAACAATCGAATCTAGATGAAACTAATGGCAGCATTAGAAAAACTGACATTCTCTTGAAGTTTTTACATTTCCATACAAAATCACAAATATCGCGATGTAAAAACTGGATAAGATCAGACTTCAATTAACTGCCCGATTGAGAAATTAACGTCTATTTATCCTTCTTCTGTAAAAAGAATTTACGATTTGCAAGAAATTTTGCCGACCGCCAAGGCCCCCTCGGAGTTCTCCTGCCGCACCTCCCTCCACGCCCCTCAAGGACCTGAAGAAGGAGCGATAGGAGCCTGGTTTTTAAGCTAATTTTCGGCAATTCAGGAATCCAAATAATCAGAAGCATACTGAATGGATTGAGCATCGAGGATATTCTGGACAACATCATCCATTCAAAGAAGCTCAATGCCAATCAGTGAAAAACTCACCCATCTTCAGAACTTACCACGAAGTTATAGCCCTTTATTGAATGTTTAAGGAATCTGCTAAAGAAATTAGCTTTGTGGCTAGGAAGACTATAATGACTGCCTTTTTTTCGAAGCTGGGCAAAGTACATTGATGTATTTTGTATCACCATTTACCTAAATAAGGAATTTAAGAGACCTTCAGTTTAGCTCTGCCTAAAGCTTTGGCGAAGGAAGCATTGGCCCCTTCCCTGCGATCAAGTTCGTTGAGAGCGCCGCCTCTATCCAGCCAGCACGAGGCCTGATCAGAACGATCTCGATGCCCCTATCGCAGGTTGGGACTGCCCCTTTGGTCTGCCAAGCTCATTCTCGACATGAGCCTGCACTGCCAGCCTCCAAAGCTTGGGCGATCCTGGCCTCGTACTTGCACCGGTCGCCATTGAAGCTGTTCGCTCTCTCGGGATTCTCGGCCAGCTCATATTGCCACTGGTAGGGAATACTTGAATGGATGCCGTGCTCGGTGGCGATCTGAGGTTTGCCGGACTCAAGCTCGGATACTACTGATATCTTGAATTCTCTTTTCATGTGATTCCCTCCCTGAGTTGGCATTTCACTCAGATCCGTCATAACTTCGCTAAAAGGTCATTTCATTGGATCTGCAAAAAAATAAGTTTTACTTTTAATCTAAGTTTTCTATTACTATTTTTATTTAATAACATAATAGATTAATATAGGCGAAATTGTTATGAAAATAGATATGATTATTATGATTATATCGAAAACCTTAAGTGTTGTTAATGCTTTATAAAATTTCAAGGAGTTTTAATTCAACCTAGGATGTGGAAGGTATGATACACAATCTAATGATGCTATTTGGCTTAGTTAGTATGGTATCGATTGTGACTAACTCTATATCCCTGGACTTCAATGGCAAACGCATTTGCTCTTTAGGAGGCCTTGAATGAAGGTTGTGGGCTTATTTCTTTGTCTTTTGCATTGCGGCAGGATATTCAATCCCAAACTTTTGCCTTTGCGATGGACTTTGGTATAATCCTCCGGCAGCTTCTTCAAGAGGTCCAGGATCTTAGAGCGGAGAACCAGAGGCTAATAGCAAGAATTGAGGCCCTAGAAGCGCTCCATGAACTCTATCATGGTCCTATCCCTGAGGATAAAAATTGGCCCAGCCTTAAGGAAACTCTGGCCAGGCAAAAGGATGCATCACCTGTGCTTCTTGCCAGTGCATTGGAACAGGATGATGTTGTTCAACATCAGGGGCGAGGGATTGACGCCACAGCGAAAAAAGAGATGAAACACATCGGAAAGAAGACGAGGCGAAGGATAGAGAAGCTCAAGGAACTCCTAAAGGATTACGGTGGATCTCAGACCTTCGAGCAGCTTCAAATCGATCTAAACCTGTCTCCGTCTCAGTTCTCGCAGCTGGTGAGAAAGCTGGATAAACGCATTTTCGAGATCGTCTATCTCCCAGGGGGGAAAAAAGGCGAGAAGGTCCTGAAGCGAAGAGCGGTGATCGGAGAAAACGTTGAGGAAAAATAGAGTTCCTGTAAAGTCTCTCGAAAGTGAAGTCCAGATAAACCTTAACTCCCTGATCCGAACTTGAATCCAAGCCAAATTTAGCTCAATGCTGAATCCAGACCCTTTATAAGAATTAAGATTTTACATTTTTCTACGTAAAAACAGCTTGAGATTCCAGATATAATTAATGGAATGATTCAGATGAAAAAAAGAAATAATTAGCGCATGAATGCGCAAATTGAAAATATGTTGTCAATGATTTCTGAAGTAAATCTCGAAAATCCTGATTAATGCGCCCAACTGCGACTGGAAACTCAGAGATTGGGGTGGGCTTAATGATATTTCTCATGAATGTAAACTGCATATGCACATCTATCGATGTATACCTTTGGCAATATATGACAGAATCATACGTAAATGCTAAAATATGGCAAACATATTGATTTTTATGGCTTCATTTGTGGATACAGTGAACTTTCACAAAATTGGAACATTTTTGATGGTTATTAAAAGGTGAACGCCTAAATTCCGACCATGAACACCAATAATGTCGATCTCGATACGAAAACCTTGAGGGCTTTGTCCTCTTCGAACAGGCTCTTCATCCTACAATTGCTTAAATTAAGGAACATGAATCTAACGAATTTATCCAAAATGCTTAGTATTCCCAAGTCAAGCACCTACAAAAACCTGACTATACTTATTGAATCCGGTCTGGTAATCAAAGAGCCCACGAACAATAAGTGGCGCTACTATAAGCTTACCCCCAAAGGAGCTATGCTGTTCTCCAATGAATCGAAGATGCTCATAATTTCAAATGATATCTCCAAGAGCAGCGTTCGCTTTGCCCTTAAGCCCAATTCGATTCATGAAAGCTCCAAAGATCAATCTAGCTCAGAGTAGGCACCATAGGCTGCATGAGGGCGATTATACTGGAAGCGCTGCATATTTCAAAAAGGCTTCCTCATGTCCGGCGGGAAGACCTGAAAGATCTATGGCGAGCTGCGCTTTTAGTCTGGAAGAGTGCTCCAGGCTGGGCTGTGGCCAGTATAGCCCTGGTCATTCCCCAAGGTGTCCTGCCTCTGGCGTCCCTTTATGTCATGAAGTTAATAGTAGACTGCGTGGCCACTGGCTATAGCTCAGCCGATAGCGAGGCGGTCACAGGACAACTACTGATGTTCGTGGCCCTAGCCATACTGGTAGAGCTGCTCTCTATCTTAATTCAGTCTGCAGCAAATATCGCCAGCGAATTTCAATCGACCTTAGTCTCCGACCACACCCAGGATATCCTCCATGCCAAATCGGTGGCCATAGACCTGGAATATTATGAGAGCCCAAAATACTATGATACTCTTCACAGGGCTCAGCAGGAAGCAGCTTATCGGCCTATCCATATAGTCAGGAGCCTGACCCAGCTCGCGCAAAATGCTATCTCCATGGCCTCAACAGTGGCTTTGCTATTCCTCGCCAGCTGGGCTATCGTGGTAGCCCTGTTGATGGCATCTATTCCTGGAATCCTGGTTCAGATGATATACTCAGGGAAGCTCTATAGGTGGCAGGTTTCTCGTACCGAGAAGGATCGTAAGTCGTGGTATCTCCATTGGCTTTTAACGGACAAGAGCTTTGCCAAGGAGATTCGGCTTTTTGATCTGGGCTCTATCTTCAGGGACAGGTACACGGCTCTAAGGGAGCAGCTGAGGAAAGAAAAGCTAGATCTTTCAGTTAGCAAGTCCAAAGCTAATCTGGCTGCCCAGGCAATAGAGTCAATGGCCGTCTTCGGATCCCTTGCCTTTTTAGCGATGGAAGGAATGAAAGGCAACATAACCATAGGCGACATCACAATGTACTTCGGAGCCCTGGTGCAGGGCAAGGCTGTCATAGGAAGTCTCTTGATGAGCCTGACGGGTCTATATGAAGACAGACTTTTCATAACCAATCTCTATGATTTCCTCGATTTGGAGCCCAGCATCAAAGATCCTCTGAATCCCGTTAGGGTCCCCAGGCCCATTGAGAAAGACATCACCTTCGAGGGCATATCATTCAGCTATCCCGGTTCCAGCTCTGTTACACTTAGAGACGTTAGCATGGAGATCAAGCCCGGCCAGGTAATCGCCCTGGTGGGAGGTAACGGCTCTGGAAAGACCACTCTGATCAAGCTTCTTTGCAGGCTTTATGACCCTCAGAAGGGAAGGATCGCCATAGATGGGGTGGATCTGAAGGACATGAGGGTCTCAGATCTCAGACGAGAGATCAGCGTGGTCTTCCAGGATTATGCCCAGTATAATCTCAGCCTGGCCGAGAACATATGGCTGGGCAGTGCCGCTGGGCCTTTGGATATGGGCAAAGTCGCGAAGGCTGCCAAGGATTCGGGCGCGGATAGGATTTTAAAGCGACTTGAGGCTGGTTACGAGACTACCTTAGGCAAATGGTTCGATAACGGCACGGATCTGAGCATAGGCGAGTGGCAGAAGGTGGCCCTCGCGAGGGCGTTCATCCGGGATTCCCAGATCATAATTATGGACGAGCCCACCAGCTCCCTGGACCCCAAGGCTGAGGCGGAAGTCTTCGCGAAGTTCAGGGAGTTGGCAAAAGGGAAGACCGCCATCGTCATAGGTCACAGACTGTCCACTGTCAGGATGGCAGACTGCATATATCTTCTGAATGACGGGCACATCGCTGAGAAGGGAAATCATGAGGAGCTGATGGCCTTGAAGGGAGAGTATGCGCAGCTCTTCGAGATACAGGCAATGAACTACAGATGACGACTTATGATTAGAGTCTTCTAGATAGCGGTTTTTCGGAGATCGTTCACTAAATATGAACAAAATGTTCACTAAATGTGAACAAAAATGTTCCTAAATAGTGATTAAAAGCGGCAAATATATATGTTTACAAGTCTATTTAGTGTTTGACGGGGCTAAGCCTCGATTAGAATGACGGAGGTGATTAAGATGAAGATAATTGATGCAAGCACAGTAAAAGGCACCACAGTGAAAGCGGGATGCTGTAATTGCACTAAACATTGCTCGGAATATGGCCCCGGTAGCTGGCCGCAGGCTTCTACCGGTCCAATTCTAGCAAATATTGGTGGAAATAGTTGCTGGTACTAACCAGAGGTAAGGCCAGTTGTTCTGGAATCAGTATAATATCAAGAACAATTGGCTTACCAATTTTATTGCTCAGTTGAAAGGAACACATAAAAGATGAAACTATAAAAAGAGAGGTGCTAAACTATGTTGGAATTTAAGACATCAGCGGGAAATACGTATGCTTGGATAGATGATATTGGTATATTTATTCCTACTAATCCAATATTAAGTGCTATCATAAGGGAGACATGCAATCAAAACCAAACATCGAAAATAGATGAAATCGAGAAATTGAAAAAAGATTTTGACGAAAAAGAGGTTGAATATTATTATGAATTAGCTAAAAAATATAAGAAAATTAGGACGACGCTTAAAGAAAAGCTCGAATACGCTACTAATCGGCAGTTTAACGAGCCTATTTTAATAAAATCAATACTAAAGAATGGTATTGCTCAGCTCATTTTGGATGTCACAGAAGATTGTAACTTTAGATGCAGTTATTGTATTTTTTCAGGTAACTATGTACATTATCGCAGTCATTCAAAAAGGTATATGAGTTTTGATGTTGCAAAAAAAGCAATAGATTATTATTTTTCTTTGATTAAAGCAGGAAAAAGATACAATCCATTAAGACAGCCTAAAATAACGTTTTACGGAGGTGAACCTTTATTAAATTTCAAGCTAATTAAAGAATGCATAGAGTACATAGACGAGACATATAAATGTTATAAAATAAGTAATTATCTTACTACAAATGGCAGCTTATTAGATATAGAAAAGGCAGAATGGCTTATAAAGCACAATTGTCATATACTTGTTAGCATCTGTGGGCCCAAGGAGGAGCACGATAGACTTAGAGTCTATAGGAATGGAAAAGGAACTTTCGAAGATATTATGAAGAATATTAAGCCTATAATGGCGAATTACCCTAGTAACGTGGGATCAATCGCAATTTATGATTTTAAAAGTGATTTATTTAAATTAGAAGAATTTTTTAATAGACCTGAAGTTCCTGCGTTGATTCTTGCATCTCCAGTTACTGAATTAGAGGGATGCAAGTATTTCGAACAATTTTCTGAAACTGATATATTGCTTTTTAATAAGCAAATGCAGCGGGCTCAAAATTATTATGTCAATAATTTTAATGACCGAGAAAAAAACACAAGAGCTTCTCTTTTTGATATTATTTTTGGCAGGGGCTTCGTTTCAACAGTTACCGGTCCCGAATCACTTCTGCTAAACGATCCTTTAATACCGTATTCCGGTTCATGCATTCCTGGGCAAAAATTATTCGTAGATGTTGATGGAAATCTCCATATATGCGAACGAGTAAATCGCAATTTTTCGATAGGAAATGTAGCTGAAGGCCTTAATTTTGAAAAAATTGGAAAAATATTATATAATTATAATCAACGTTTAGATAAGTGTTCAACATGCAATATGATAAAAATGTGCGAAAGATGCTTTGCAACTCTCTTTGAAGGCAAAGACATCGTATATACATCAAAAAGCTGTATAAACGAAGAATTAAATAATATAAGATGGCTTGCAAATGTGTTTACTTTTGCTGAAACGAATCCAAAAATTGTAGAAAATGAATTTGGAGGTGAGTAATAATGTACTTTAGACTCAACCCGGAATGTCACTTTATAAAAGGCGAAGTTTATGGGGCCATTTTCGATTTGATAGATGAAAAGATATATCCCTTGGATCTGGAAGAAACAAAGATAATTACATCATGTGAAGATAACGAGCCCATCTGTGATGGCAAGGATTTTTTAAAAACTTTAAAAGATCTTCATATTGGGAATATATATAATAATAAAATATATATAAGAAAACTATATTTCGGTTCACCATCACTTTTTTCTTTTGAAGGAAGCCTATCACAACTCCAACGAGCGTATCTCGAGATAAACAATTCTTGTGACAGAAATTGTTGGTTCTGTGGATATAATGGGATAAAGAGTGTATCCGCCGGTCCAAATTTGACCCCTCGCGCCGATCCGATTTTGACCCCTTAGACGACTAACCTAACTCATAGAGTATAAAGTTCACGTCTCGCTACTTTCTGCGGAAACTCTCTCCGTTCATGTTCAGTATCAGCGCATGGTGGGTAATTCTATCTAGAATTGCTGCAGTTAGAGTTCGATCATGGAATACCTTCACCCAATCTGAAAATCCCAGATTGGACGTAATGATAGTACTCATAGTTTCATATCGTGCTGCAAGTAACTGAAATAGCAATTCCGCAGCAGCGAGATCAAATGTTACGTACCCAAGCTCATCAATTATGAGAAGATCGATCTTTTTAAACTGCTTGATATAAATTGAGAGCCTGTTATCTTTTCTCGCTTCAATCATCTCATTGACCAATGCCGCTGCCGAGCGAAATACAACTCGATAGTTCTCCTCGCATGCTCTGATCCCTACCGCAATTGCCATATGAGTCTTGCCGGTTCCGGAATTTCCGATAAGAATAACATTCCTCCTTTCTTTAATGAATGCAAGCGTCTTTAGTTCAGGAATAGCTTCTCGTCCATCTTGCGGCAAATCATCCATCAATAGATCCTCGAACCTCTTTTTTGTCGGAAAGCCGGCTTGCTGAAGCGCTCTCATCTGGCGGTTCAGATGTCTCTTGTCGATTTCGGACTGCAGTGCTGAAGTCAGAAACTGTTGCATATCCTCATTATCAGGCTGATAGTCCAAGACGTAGTTGTAGACTCCGCTCAGTCGCAACTGTTTACATAGATCTGCAAGATTCGAGTCCACAGTCTATCCCTCCATAAACTGATCGAATATGGTGAGATCAGGCTCTAAGACCTCGAAACCACCCTCGATGTCAAAAGGCTCAACCATCAGGACATTGGTTTGATGAAGCAAAAACCGAATGCTATCGCAGGTCGGATGGATATTCTGTTCTTTTAGGATCGCAAGAGCTGCCGAAAATTTTTCCGGGGATGTTTCTCTTATCAGGTCAAGAATTGGCAGAAATTTTTTTGGATCATTCGCATAATAGCGATTGAAAGCATCCCTAATCAGTTCATCTGCCTGAGCTAAAACTCTGGAATTTGGGATCGCACCCGGTTTGCGATGAAAAGTCTTGATGTAATGAGCGATATCCAGCGAATACTTCTGATTCCCAGCCAATCGACGATGAACTGCAATGATAGCGTTTCCATCAAGAAACTCGATTCTATCCATTAATATCTTCAGTGTAATATATCTAGGACGGTATGTATCCGGAATTGAGTAGAAGTTCCCGTCAAATTTTACCAATGAATACCGCGAAATAGTTGCACGTTTCAGTTCGTAGTTTTCAAATTCAAGTGTTGGCAATGGATGCATCAAGGCTCGCTCTTGATCAAGTCCCTGGACCGGCACATTGGATCGACGATAGACAGGATGGCCATTTATCTCGACAAGGCGCATTTTTAGCCATTCCGTAGCCTCATTTATGGATGCAAACGAACTCATTTCGCCAAAGGTGGCACGCCGAACATAGCCTACACTTTCTTCGTCTGTCCCTTTCTCGTTAGGTGAAGCTGGATTGCAAACACAGGGCTGAAAACCGAAATGCATAGAAAATTCCAGAAATTTATCATTGAACTGCTGCTTTCGAGAATCGTATGCTGCAGCCATTCTGTCATAGAATATTGCATCGGGAACTGAGCCGATTTCGCGGAAGAATTCGATATGGGCCTGGATCACTTCCAGACGGGCTGATCTGTGGTAGAGGCGAGCAAATCGATAAAGTGAAAAGGGTAAAACAAAAACCGCAAGGTAGAATTTCTGCCATACTTCGGCGATGTTGAGCGTGACTTCGCCCCAGTCGAATTCAGCACGCTGACCAACACGCGGCTCCTGCAAGATAAACACCTCTCGGGGTCCATTAGTGCGTTTCCAGCGAACGACTTCGTCTTTGACGCTGGTATAACCTATTTTGTGACCATCCTGGATGAGAAGCTCCCAGATTCTTTTGGCCGTGAGTCGTTGTTTTTTGGGGCGTCCTAAGTTTGACTCAAGATACTGGTGGATCTTCTGCCGGACAAGATCTGTGAGAACGCGAGAGGGCTGAACGATCTTTCGGTTTTTGGGAATGATCTCCTCCGCCAATCCTTCTTGCACATCTTTGACCTGATGAAGATACTTTTTCACAGTGTTCCGGGATATGTTCAGTTCGCGGGCTACTTTTTTGTAGGACTTATGGAGTTCGTACAGGTCTACGATTCTACGTACATCTGCCATCGTTTTCACCTTACCGCCCACCTCTCAGAATACTTGGAGAGGGAAGGCTTTCCTTCTTGGGGGGGTCAAAAACGAATTGGCGTTTCCTTAAATAGAGGGGTCAAAATTGAGTCGGCGAAAACAAAAGAGAAGTATGGGATGTATGGGCTGCAATAAGTGGAATGATAATAATGAATCTCTGACATTAAAAAAATGGGAGGAGCTTCTTGAAGAACTTAGTGATTTAGGTTGTACGGAGATCTTTCTTAAAGGTGGCGATTTAACTTTATCATGGGATAAAACTATGCCTATCATAGATTACGCAAAAGGTATGTTTGAACAAATATATATAACGCTTCATAAACAAAGCTTATCAGAAAGTATAATGAATGATTTAGAACATAAAGCTAATTTAATTATTCAATGTGAAAATCTCAAAGAGATATCATCATCTGCAGTCCAAGCATATGCCTATCTGTTAACAGTAACACCTGACGATTGGAGAAATATTAGCAGCGTTATTAGCAATATTATTGATAAAAATATAATGATAGATTTTGTTATTAGTGATGTAGACTATTTAGCAAATGACATACAAATGATGCCCAGAGATATATCTCTTAATATCTATAAATTCACAAATAGTATGAAATATCATCCCTGTCTCGGTCGTACAATAACGATTACACATAGTGGAGATGTCATACCTTGTCCATTAATGAGAAAGCACAAGCTTGGCAATATTAGAGATAAAGAACTCTATACTATTTTCGAAAATGCAGAAGGAGATATATATAAATTTTGGACTTTAAATTTAGATAAAATAGAAAAATGCAAATCATGCGAATTTAGATACGCTTGCAACGATTGTAGGGCTTTGGAAGAGAGCCTAACAGGGAGATTAACAGGCAAGACAATATGCAGCTATGATCCACAAAATGGAGAATAATTATATTTCAATCTCCCAATGATGTTAACAGCAATCCGAAAATACCCAATTATGGCAAATGGGATCTTCTTAGATCTACATAACACTTTTGCATTTCTGATTGAATTGACGCCGAGAATTTTATCTGAGCCAATTAATGACATCTGCGATCTTTAATCCTGTAGCTCTCACCCCTTACATTCACGGTAACACAATGGTAGAAAATTCTATCGAGAATGGCTGATGCAATCACATGATCTCTAAAAATATCACCCACTCTTCTGACCGCCTACGGGTCTGCCACTCGGCTTACGCTGACCTTTTATCTTTCTAAAGGTATCCGTAGAGGGCGGTTTGCTGCTATTGCGGCTATTCTTATTGATTTGATCCTCCAATGATTTTACTCTCTCTTCCAGTTCGGCGATCCTTGCTGCTTGTTTATTGATGATTGAGCATAGGATCTGCATGGGCGCAATAACTGCTTCAGGACCTTCCTCATACATTGCCAAAATATCTTCGCGACTCAAAGTGATGGTTATGCCTGATTGTGATGAAGAGAGGGAATTACCTGGATCGATACCCTCCTTTAGGTTTGATGAGAATTGCGCCCCTCCATTATTACGGTTATATGATTGCCATTAATATTTAAATTTTGGGCCGATTATCGTACGTTATGATTCATGAAGTATCGGAAGGAAAATAGAGGTTCGACTGAGTGGCTGAATAGTTACTGATAAATTTCTGGAATTTTCTATGCATTTCGGTTTTCAGCCCAGTGTCTGTAATCCAGCTTCACCTAACGAGAAAGGAACAGACGAAGAAAGTGTAGGCTATGTTCGGCGTGCCACCTTCGGCGAAAGGAGTTCGTTTGCATCCATAAGTGAGGCTACGGAATGGCTAAAAATGCGGCTTGTCGAGATAAATGACCATCCTGTCTATTGTCGATCCAATGTGCCGGTCCAGGGACTTGATCAAGAGCAAGCCTTGATGCATCCATTGCCAACACTGGAATATGAGAACTACGAACTGAAACGTGCCACTATATCATGGTATTCGCTGGTAAAACATGATGGGAACTACTACTCGATCCCAGATACATATCGTCCAAGATATATTACGTTAAAGATACTCGTCGACCAAATCGATTTTCTTGATGGAAACGCGGTCATAGCATCCCATCGACGGATAACCGGGAAGCAGAAGTACTCTCTGGATATCACTCATTACATCAAGACATTTCATCGCAAACCTGGCGCGCCTGCAAATTCCAAGATTCTGGCTCAGTCAGATGAACTCATTCAGAACATGTTCAACTACTATTATCGAGATGATCCTAAAAAATTTTTGCCGATTCTTGATCTGATGCGAGAGACATTGCCGGATGCATTCTCCTCGACTCTTGCCATCCTAAACAAGCAGAATATCGATCCAACATGCGACAGCATTCGTTTTTTCCTTCATCAGACGGATGTCCCGATGGTTGAGCCGTTTGCCTTCAAAGGATATTTTGAAGTATCGGAGCCAGATCTCGCTGTGTTTGATCATTTTATGGAGGGGTAAGCTGTGGACGTGGCTCTTGAAGACCTATGCAAACAATTGAGGCGGAGCGGAGTCTACAACTATGTGCAGGAATATTCATCAGATAATGATGATCTGCAGGAATTCCTGATATCTGCGCTTCAGGCAGAACTTGATAAAAGGAGGATGAATCGCCAGATGAGATCGCTCAGGCTCGCGGGATTTCCCACAAAGAAGAGGTTTGAGGATCTAATAATGGATAATCTACCGCAAGATGGGAGAGAGGCTATCCCTGCTTTGAAAGCACTTGAATTCCTCAAGGAGCGTAGAAATGTCATTCTCATTGGCAATTCTGGAACGGGCAAGATTCATTTGGCAATCGCAGTAGGAATCCGAGCTTGTGAGGAGAATTATAGAGTCGCATTTCGTACGGCAGCCGGTTTGATCAATGAGATGGTTGAGGCAAGAAACGAAAATCGGCTCTCTGTTTATATTAAGCAGTTTAGAAAAATAGATATTCTCATAATCGATGATCTTGGGTATGTTACATTCGATCTCACAGCGGCTGAGTTGCTTTTTCAATTGCTTGCCACGCGATATGAGACTATGAGTACTATCATCACATCGAATCTGGCATTTTCCGATTGTGTGAAGGTATTTCATGATCGGACTCTAACGGCGGCAATTCTCGATAGGATTACCCATCACGCATTGATACTGAACATGAACGGAAAGAGCTTCAGACAAAGGTGATGTGACGTGAGCTTTATGCCTGATGAGACCTATTAGCCGCTTAAGGGTGGATCAAAATCGGATTGGCGTGAGTGGTCAAATTAGAATTGGCGAATACAGCTGGGCTCTCTCAAAGACATGAATTTGCTGACATCCAACGCATACAACTTCAAGCTTAGTCTGAAGGACTTTTGGACTTTCAATGATAAGCTCCTTGCAGAGGATTTCCTCAAGAAATGGTATTATTGGGCAACACACAGCCAAATAGAGCCTATTATTAATGTTGCTAAAACCATTAAGTCACATTGGAGTGGCGTAATAAATTATGCAGAAACTAAAATTTCCAACGGCGTGCTGGAAGGAATAAATAGCATGGTTCAATCCGCAAAGAGCAGTGCAAGAGGCTTCAGAACAACAAAAAATATCATACTAATTATATATCTTAGACTTGGAAAATTGCAGTTCAATCTACCCACTTGATATAGTGAGGAACCATTTTCTTTCTCTATCCGCCTTTTCAAAATAGCTGGGTTAAAGCTGCAGGAGAGCATTGCAAAAAGGTTAATGCTACTATTTGAATAAGCTCAAGCTTGAGCGTGTGCAGGTTGATGAGATATGGTTAAATATTAAAAAATAAAAAATCTAAAAAATAATGATCCTATTGATTCTAGTACAGCCGGGCCGAGATGAACCTAACGATAGGGTTTTATATATAATCATTGACAGATACTCTATAACAGGGGAGTATCAATGCCGGGTCCGAAACCACCAGCAATCAACTTGAACGACGTCGAGCGCCAAGAGCTGGAATTGCTTGTTCGTCGGTATACTACAGGGCAGCAAAAAGTTATCCGAGCACGGATTGTTTTGCTGGCTGCGATGGGTAAGAACAATCGTGAAATCGCTAATGAATTAGAGGTTTCCTTGGACACTGCTCGATTATGGCGACGACGATGGCTGGACTTGCAGCCGATTTCTTTGGATGATCTGAGTATTGAAGAACGCTTGGATGACCTGCCAAGACCAGGAGTACCACCTCGTTTAACTGCAAACCAGATTTGTCAGATCCAACAGCTGGCTTGTGAGAAACCTGAAGAATCGGGACGTCCAATTAGCCAATGGACAAGCCGTGAGATTGCAGCAGAAGTAATAAAGCGGGGCATTGTAGATACGATTTCAGCTCGTCATTCTGCCAGAATTCTAAAAAAAATGACCTCCAACCGCACTTGATTCGTTACTGGCTAACACCTGCTCCGGACGATCAATTCGACGAAAAGGTAGACGACATCAATTCACTGTATCAACAAGCCATTAATTTGGCTCAAAAAGGTGAAGTCGTAATGAGCATCGATGAAATGACTGGGGTACAAGCTCTCGAACGCAAACACCCTGGATTGCCAATGGCACCAGGAAAAGTGGAACGCAGGGAGTTTGAATACATCAGGCATGGAACTCAATCATTCATCGTGAGCTTTGCGGTAGCCAACGGAAAGGTTGACACCATTTCTTGCGGCGATACGCGCAATGAAGATGACTTCGTATCCCATATCAAGGAAGTGGTAGAAAGATCCTTATCCACATCCCGCTGGCACTTTGTCGCCGACAATCTCAATATCCATAAATCAGAGTCTCTTGTGAGGTATGTGGCAGATGTATCCGACTTGGACATCGACTTAGGAATCAAAGGCAGAGATGGTATTCTGAAGTCAATCGAAACTCGCGAATCATTCTTGGCCGATCCATCTCACTCAATTGTCTTTCACTACACGCCGATACACGCTTCTTGGATGAACCAGGTCGAAATATGGTTTAGCATTTTGGTCAGGAAGCTGCTCAGGCGGGCCAGCTTTGCTTCTATCAATGATCTGAACGCAAAGGTTCTGGCGTTTGTCGAGTACTTCAACAAGACAATGGCAAAGCCGTTCAAATGGACATATCGAGGGAAGGCACTTACTATCTAAAATTGGGCTTATTTAAGCCCGGCTGTACTAGCGCATCCAGGCCAAAATAAGTCTACACTTATGCCTCAAGTGCTTTGCCTTGATATGTCCATTTATATGGCTCAGCCATAGTTTGATTAACGTATCTGGTAATAGGCAATTTTTCTGATGAGGCTTATAGCCGAAGTGGGTTTCATTTTCCTTTTTAGCCCATGTTCCCTCTCTGCTGCGACGGGTTTTTGCATTACAGCCGCAGGGTTTCTTGGACGATCCTGGATCTGCTTTAATGAACGTGGCATCCTAGATCGTTCCCCATTAACCTCCAACCCCTTGGCGCCCAATTGATCAAATTCAATATTCGCAATAGCCGATTGTCAGACTTCTCTGCCTTCTTGTGAGCCTCCCGAAAGCCCCCGGGCAGTAAGAAGATTCATCGTTATAAATAATAATATTAGTATATAATACTTTCGGTAATAATGAGGTGCATACGTTTATAGGAATTCTCTATATTACCTTTAAAAAATTTAGCTAAGATAGATTACTTCACATATCCCAGCTTCCCGGCCACACGAAAAGATAAGTCGGCTTCAGAGAACTGACCAAGGGCACTCTGTGCCAATCCCTTGCCATGCCAAGCACGGCCAAATGCCGGATTGAACTCGATGGATTTGTTGTAAGCCTCCAGAGCTTTTTCGTTCTCTCCTAAAGCTAGCAGAATATCGCCTTTGCCATTCCAGGCCTCAGCAGGGAATACTGGGACAGAAGGTGGAGCGTTCTTTAATGCCCTGTCTAAGGCTTCCATCGCCTCATCGTATTTGTTGAGCTTGAGGAAAGCATAACCCTTTATGATCCAGATGCCGCTAGCATTACCTGCGTCCTTCTGAATAACCTCATCAGAAGTCGTCACTGCCTCCTCGAAGGCCTTCACGGCCTCTTTGCAGTTACCCATTTTATCCAATGTAGTTCCTTTTTTATACCAGACTTCAGCCCATTTAGGATCTATCTGCAGGGCCTGATCGTAAGCCTCAACAGATACATTGTATCTGTCTAGCACGTAGGCCATATCGCCTTTCATGCGCCAACTATATTTGTCCTCGGGATTCAATTCAGTATACTTTTCAAATGCCTCTAAGGCCTCCTCTTCCCTGCCTAATTCCGCGAGGGCAAAGCCCGCACTATTCCATGCTCGAGCAAGCTTTGCAGTATTGTTTGCAGGTATCAGTTCTAGTGCCCTATGGAAAGCTTTTAGGAATTCGTCGTACTTGCCTTTCATAGCGAAGTCATAGCTCATAATTAACAGGGCATTTGCCAGCCTGGGCGTATGGTTCAGCTCTATGACCTTCTCATAGGCCTGCAGAGCCTCATCACTTCTTCCCATGCCCTCAAGTACGTTGGCCTTGGACCACCAAGCTTCGCCATCGCTCGGATTTTTCTCTAGGATCTGGACGAAGATCTCTAAAGCCCTCTCACGGGCTTTTAGCGACTCCTCATTTCTCCCTAATCCAGTCAGAACCTCGCCTTTGGCCTGCCAGCCCGGGGCATCCTGAGGTTTCTTTTTCAGGTCTTTGTCAATGAGATTGAGAGCGATCTCGTAAGCCTTCGATGCCTCATGCCCATTGCCTAATATTTCGAGGGCCTTGGCTTTGCTAAGCCATGCACTTGAGTTCATAGGATCTATCTGTATAACCCTGTCCATAGCTAGGACAGATTCGTTCATGGAATCGTTTTCAAAAAGCTCGATGCCTTCTCTATACCAGTAATCGGCAGTATAATCCTGTGCCAGTGCACAGGAGCAAAGCATCGCCAGCGAGATTATAGCAAGGGCAAATCTGGCACTTATGATCAATTTTGGCAGCTTATTATTGCCCATTCTAGTTTTCGCTAACCTTAATCGTTCTTTCAATTAAATACCTCCTTTTTAGGTAGAGCCACATAAGGCGATTGAAACCAATTATCTCAGATTCTCACACAGTACTCTACCCCACTTTGCCGTTACCACTAACGGCATTTGACGTAGTTATGTTCAACAAATATAAATCTTACTAATATTGCACCAGAGTTCCGTTCAAAGATTATTAAATATACAATGTTGAAAAAGCTA
>Ga0209607_1001786_pt1 | contig 17866 bp, 10 predicted proteins | sample AD_UKC117_MetaG_FD_184413 | JGI IMG/M metagenome (GOLD analysis project Ga0209607, IMG submission 184413) | Active sludge microbial communities of municipal wastewater-treating anaerobic digesters from Hong Kong - AD_UKC117_MetaG (SPAdes)... | ecosystem: Engineered > Bioreactor > Anaerobic >... | reverse complement strand
CACAATTCTGGCTCCCCCGCCGTAGTTGTCCACTGCGGATATCCCCAGTCTCAATCCGTTTGCCATGGTCATGGCACTTAAAAGTACTGCTGCCACCGTTAATAAAAATAGCGTCTTTTTCATTTTAATTCCTCCCTTTGTTTTTTGACTGTCAGCTTATATACCTGACCTTTTTCTTTTTTCCGCAAGGGGGAATTTGTTATTTTTCTCCAATCACAAAATCATATCCGGTGAGGAGAATCTTCGGGTAAACGGGGGTGGTGTTCAGCTGTCCGGCAAGGTGTTCAGCCTGGTTTTTGATGTTGGCGGCGATTTCGTGAACGCTGATCAGGGGATCATCCAGGGAGTAGAAGCTGTTCAAGAGTGTGTAGGTGAACAGGCCGTGTTCCAGGGTTTCCCATTCCGTGCTGGCTTCTCTGGATTGGGAGGAGGTGAACACGTTGATACCGGTTTTTTCGTTCAGGGAGTACAGGTCTTCTTCAAAGACCCCTCTGATGACGGTGTCGGCCAGTACACCTGAATGACAGGCGTCGATGAGAAGGATCATGTTTTGGGCCCGAATCTTTTCAAGGTGTTTTTGAAGGGTTTCAAATGTGAGATAGTCTCCGTTGGCATGGATCATGGAAAAGCCGTAGCGGTTGGATTGGGCGTGGGATATACCGTGTCCGGAATAGTAAAAGACGAAGATGTCGTCTTTGCCAATGATGTCTTTGACGGAATCGATGTAGCCGGTTATCGCTTGTTCGTTAAAACCCTTATCTGTGATGATGGCAACGTGATGGTTTTTGTCGATGGATGCCCGAATGGTCCGGAATTGTTGAGCCGTTTGTTGGGCATCGTTGATACAATAATTCAACGGCTGATGATTCAGGTAATCGTTGACGCCGATTGCTAACAAATACAAATCTCTGTGGATTGTCTCGGCTTTTGGGCCGTTGAGGGTCAAAAAGTGGGGATTTGACTTGATTCCCTGTTCGGTTTGCAGTTGAACGGTCAGTTGGTTGGTTCCCCCCGCCAATTGGGTTTGTGCACTGATGGTGGTTCCTTTCACACTGTAGTTTACATCATTCTGCTTTTTGGCGTTGATGTAGATTAAAGGGTGACAGGTTTGGATTGAATCCGTTTCTAAGAGCAGTTTGATCCATTCCCCCTCCTGTTCGCTGATGGACACTTTGTTGATCCGTGGGGGCTTTTCAAAGTCATCGATCCGTTTCACCCGCTGATCTCTTTCGTATAGGATTTCCATATCGGTTTTATTCTCAAAAAGGGTGAGGATGGTCAGCAGGGTATCGTGAAAGGCTTCGGAATACCGGCTGAAGGGGTAGACATCAGATGCGTTGTCCTTATCCGTGTTGATTCGCCATTTCAACTGTTCATCCATGTTTTTGCTGCAGGCGTAGTAACCGTTTTGTGTCCAGAGTATCCATTCATCCGTCTGCCGATCCAGATACAGGTTCAGGAGGTTTTCCCCGTCACTTGCCCGATACCATCTCATGGTACCGTCACCGAACAGGGCCACGTATTGCTTGCCGGCGTTGACGGTGTTGACGTAATAGGTGATGGAAGGGGCGGGTTGTTGCCACTGAACCGATCCCAGGCTGTCATAACAGATCAGATGCCATTCGGTGCCGATGAGAAAACTGTCATCGGCAGGGTTGATGGCCAGGACTTTGGATTTTTCCAGCTCGTCTTTGGCCAGATAAAACCCGTCCAGCATCAGCTGGGTGGAATCCTTCCAATTGGCGATATTTAAAGCGGAAGTGATGGGGGGCAGGTATTCGAAATGTCCCGGAAAATAGGCTTCTTCCGTCAACCGGCGATTCAGGACATCGAAAACCATCCGTTTGTCTGTTGTGCTGTTGGTGTATTTGATCAGCGTTCCCGAGGGATCGATTTCAAGCTGTCGGGCAAAGTCCCTTGCATCAACGCAGCTGCTTTGGTTCCTGTAAACTGCTTTGCCATCTGCCACGACACCCCAGACCGGGTCGTAGGAGGCATAGACAATCCCGTCCCGATAAGCCCTGATGTGGTCGATCCATTCGGTGTTCAGCGGAATCTGTTCCCGTTTGCCCCGGCCGGCGTATTCCCAGGTGTAAAGGGATGTTTTTCTGTTCTCGTTTTGTCCGGCGGCAACGATTTGTTTGTCATCGGCTGTCCAGGCTACGGAAAACAGTTTGTCTTCGATGCCTTTTGTGTTCAGGCTGTAAAGGGGTTCAAGGGTATGTGATGAGAGGATTTCAATGGCGTTGGTGTTTTCATCTAAAAAGGTGAGGGCAATGCGTTGGCCATCGTTGGAAAAGACACTGTTGTAGATTGTCCGGCCGGCGTAGCGGCTTTCGTGCTTGATCAGGTTGAGTTTTTCATCTTGAATGGCATACAGATACAGACCGTTCGCTTTTGAGCCGGCAATAATTCGTTGCTCGTCTCTGCTGATGTCACACCAGTAGGAGGTGGCAGTCCAAAATTGCTGGGCATGGTCCAGCAGCTGTAAGGTTTCACCGTCGTACAACTGCACGCCGTTTCCCCAGGCCAATGAGACCACCAGGTATTTGCCGCTGTTTGAATACTGCATATGATGGGACACGTTGGGGATGCGCAGGGTGTGTTTGATCCGGCCGGTATCAAAATCAAAGATATAGATGACCCCGCCCTGTTCCCAGGAATTGAGCCAGGCACCGCAGGCGATGTCTTTTGTTTTTGGCGAGATGGACACGCTGATGAGCTCGCCTTCTTTTCCCGTTCCAAAGGGAGGATAAAAGGTCCGGATCAGTTCTCCCGTTTCCAGGTCAAAGGCCTTGAGGGTTTTGTCTTTGGACGCCGTGACAAGGATGTTTTCCCCTTCCAGGATGTCGATTTTCGTGATAAACGAACGGTGTTGGCCCCTATCCACAAAGACCGTCGGGGCTTCCGGGAGTGTTTCTTCCGAGGGGATATACACCTTTTTGACCTGACCGCCTCTGTTCACCCAGACCAGCACCACATCCCCCGGGTTGACTGTCTTTAGCACCGCATCCAGCTCCAGATTGGTTTCCAGCAGGTCTTGAGCGGGGATGGGGTCTGTGACCGTGAGGCTTTTTCCCATGTAGTTTTTCTCCCGGGTCTTTTCTTCATCACTTAAGCGGCGGACCGCCAGGATTTCATCGCCTCTTTTGATCAACCCGCCTGCCGGTCCGTCGCTGCGAACCATCTGCACCGTCAAGCCGTCCAGATAAACCCCCAGCTTGAAGGGACTGTTTGAAAACAGGAAGGCGGTAAAAAAAACAAGACAAATCAGCAGGATACTATTTTTCTTCATAGAAAAGCCAATAGTCAATGAATCGCCCGTCCCGTAATATCGTTATTCCAAATGCCCCTTGAGGTTCTATTTGTGAGAGTAGATTCGACAATTCGTCAGTGTTGAGGGTCATACCGCGTTCCAACTGCCAACGAATATCATTCAAACTGATATATTCGCTGTTTATTGTCAACTTTCGTTCCTCTTTCAGCTCGGTGTTTTCGGAGGGTTCTTCAGCGACACAACCTAATGCTAAAATATTAAGCATAATCAGATAATCCCCCGGTCTGATAAACCCCGATGCGATAGAGTCTTCCACAACACTGGCCACTTTCACTGTGTCAAAGGTCAGGTTGTTCATGCGAATACGCTGATCGTAAACGCTCACACCCAAAGTGATCGCCAGGATGTTGGAGGCTATACATACAATCAGAAATACCAATAGAATCTTTTTCATTTGTCTCACCTCTCAGATGATAGTCGTTCTACTCAAATTCCCTACATTAAAATTCAAATTCGATCTCTTCGAGCGCCACCACCGGATTGATGGTCTTCGTTTGACTGTCGCCTGCGTAAACGGCTTTTACAATGTATGATTGCGTCTTTGACAGCCAAAGCGTTAGCGGGGCTGTTCCCACATAGGTGTCGTTCAGATAGAGATCGGTTGTGGGTTGATTTGAGGTAATGACGATTTTCCGGTGTTGGGCTTCAATTTCTTCTCCGGTTTTCCGGGTTGTTTCCGTTTCAACAAAGGCTCTGGTGACCAGCTGGGTGTGCCATTCCGTGTCCATGATGGAAACGCTGTTGTCATCGCCGATCATGAGTTCGTAGACCTGTTTTTCATTGAGAAAATCGAAGGAATTTGAAAATGCCACATCCTGCCGGTTGTTTGGGATGGCATAAAATTTCCGGAACAGTTCGTTCGAATGATCCTCATCCGGGATACTGGTTCTCAAGCTCATCAGATTGTCGTATTGGATGGCTTGATTCAGTTGGATTTGTGCTTTGTTTTCTTTGATTTGACTGCTGAACAGGACCTCTTGTGCATAAATGATTTGTTGGTTGAGGGGAATGAAACGCAGGGCAATGATTTCCAGTGTTTTACCCTCTAAAAAATCACCGGCCTTGTTCAAGTGAAATTCGAAATGGGCTGTTTGTTTTTCGGGCAGGTAAAACAGCTGAGTGTGCTCCTGTTCTCTAACCAACAGGCTGTAGTGTTTAAAGGGTGGATCCGTGTTGTACATGACCAGTTGGGGACAGGATATCTCATGCGGTCCCGGACTCAGGGCCAGCTTCGAGGCATCCTCCCGACTGATTCCATCCACATATACATCCCACAGTAGGTCCTCATGCAGGATGCCCACCGGATAGGTGACGGGGTAGGTGTTGATGTAGAGCCGGGTGGTTTTCATATAATATCGGTCGTCTTTGATGGTCTCGTATAAGCGTTCCAAGGTTTCTGCGCCCTGGAGTCGGGACAAGGCCTCTTTTTCAGTAAATAGAAGAAGTAAGCGGTGTTGGGAGGCTTTTCTCTCATCCGTAAAGGCTGACACATCCAGGCTCGTCCCGCTGTTGAGATGAAGAATCCGCCCGGTCTGATCCAGGACCGTTAAGAAAGGGGTATATCGGCTTACTGCGTTGAGAAAATCCGATTCCAGCAGATTATGGAGTTCGGCAAGCGGATCGTCTTCGTAGAGGATGACCGACTCTTTGAGAGATGTTGTGTTTGCGTTTCTTGAATCACCGGCGAGTTCGTTGATGATGCCCAAGCCGCAAACGCCCGTTATGGCGAAAACAATCAGCATCCCCAAGATAACCAGACTTTTTTTCATGTTCACCGTCCCCCCTTTTTTGATGGCCTGCTCTTTTTAGATTTTGCTGTCCAGGTAAACAAAGGCTCCCCAGATGTAGGGGTCTGCATAGCCTTTTTCGGCATTCAGCCGGTCGATTAACTCATCCCTCGCTTCTTTGAGGGCTTGCTCGGGTTCATTTGTCTGAAGGTATTTGCGATAGAAGATTTCCATAAACGTCACCGTCCGGCTGTCCGGGATCTTCCAGAGGGTCATGACCATGCTTTGAACACCTGCCAGAAAAGCAGCCCGTTGCAGGCCGATGATTCCGTTGCCGGGAACGTATTCACCCAGGCCCGTTTCACAAGCTGACAGAACCAGCAGCTGCGTGCCTTTCAGCTTCATGTTCATCATGTCGTAAGCACTGAGTGTGGCATCTTGAATCTCTTCCTGCTGCTGTGGATTCAGGCGTTCGGGCTGCTTCAAAACCGAATTGATGCCCGTAAACACCAGACCGCTTTTGTGCAGGGGGTTGATTTTCAACCCATCCCTTTTGAAAAAGCCGTGAGTGGCCATGTGGATGATTTGACTGCCGGCGAGAGCCTTCACCCTTTTATCCAGAGCGCTTTTACCGCATAAGTGGGAATCCACCTGCCAGTGGTTTTTCTTCAACAAGGCGGTAATCTTTTCCCCTTCCGTCTTTGTCCCGTGCAGTCTGTGATATCCGTTGCTTATCCCGCCGCTGCGTGTCTTTTTCGAATCTCCATCGTCATTTTCCGTTTGGGTATCATCAGGGGCCGTCCCGGGATAATCGTAATCGGGATCCGTGATGATGGTGGCAGTTTTTGAGCCGGATGATTCAAACCCGCCACTGATTTCCTTGACGGTGGGGATGTATTTGACCAATGTGACATCGGTTAAATAGTCGCCCTTTTCAGTGATCAGGGTTTCAAAGGGGCATTTTGACAAATTCCCGACGGTTGATAGGATTAACTTGGCGGGCATGTTCAGTTTGGCTGTTTTCAGAAATCGAAAGAACCGTTTGAACAATCTTCTTGCGGCCTTCTCGATTGCATCGGTATCCGTTGATTCACAAATCAGGCTTCTGTAGGCTTCAATTTGCGAGTCGATGTCACGAACCGGGCCGATTTGGAATAATCGGACATCTTCGGACGCCGACAGGGTGAACAGCAGGTATTGGTCCGTCAATCGGTTGTGATAGAAATCCATGATCAGCGTGTCTTCAGCCATTTTCCCGCAGACTTTTTCAACCTCTACCCTTTGGAGGAGATTAACCCCTTCTTGAAGATTCAGTTGGATGAGCAACTCTTTTTTTACTTTCTCCAGTGCCTCTCTCGTCTGTGTTTCCGTCTCACCGGCCTCGGATTCCTTGAGAGGTGCGGCTTTCAAATCTCTGTATTTATCCAGCAGCTTCATGAGCTCATCGTTATCCGTTTGCCCTTTTTCATCGCCCAACCGGGTGATGATCCGATGCTGCATCAGGGTCATCTCAAACACAGCTGATTTTCTCAAGGCCACTTGTTGATAGATTTCCTTTATCTTTTTCCGAGTAAGAGGAAAGTGATTCACCAGCAGCGCCAGGGCCAGACCGCTTTCACGCCGGATGTTCTCCAGCAGTTGCAGGGCCTCCTGCTCAGACAGGCTGAAGCCCATCTCCCCCATCAGATCATTTTGAATGATAAGGGCTTTGGTCAAATTGGAAAAAGCCGCCTGATACCGCCCTGCCCGTTCGAGAGTCTGAGCCCTTCCGGATAAGCATTTTGTGTATTGGAGGGTGTGGGTTAAATGCTGTTTGCGTAAAATACCCAGGGCTTCGTCATATACCTCAACGATTTTCTTGAAATCTGCACCTTCAATCTCGCTTAACGCCCTTGCGTATGCGTCCAAAAAGGCAACGTGTTCGGCGGTGTTTTGTCTGCCGGATTGACGTTGGCGGGCACAGACTTGTTCCAGAAGTTTGACGGCCTCTTGATTTTCCCCCGAATCCATCAGAACCTCAGCGTAGTTTTTCAGTGTTTTGTCGTAATTGGGATGGGACTCAAGCCCCTTTTTCTCCAGGGATGTCAGCAGCTTGAGAAAAAGCTCACCGGCTTCAGCCGGTTTATTCAGTTCTGTGGCCAAAAAGGCCCGGTTATTCAGACTTTCAAAATATTGGAAACTGTCTTCCCCGTTTTTGTTCAACCGTCTTTCCCTGGATTGGTCCAGATACTCTTTGGCATTATCGTAGATTCCCAGCGAAAGATAAAAAACACCGACGTTGTTCAACAGATTGTTGTATTCATCGGTGTCGGTCATTTCTTTATCGGCCAGCAACTTCACGGCATCGTGATAAAGCCGTTCAGCCTCTTGATACTTTCCCAGAATCCTCTTGACCATCGCCACGTTGTTCAGGGTGTGGATATACTCGTTAAGGGGCGCTTTGCTGACAGCTTCACGACAGGCCAGGGATTGCTCAAACAGCTTCTCGGCCTGCACATAATGACCAAAAGACTTGTGCAAAACCCCCAGATTATTCAGCACTTCCGCCTTTTCTCCAGCATCGGCAACCGACAAATCGATAGCCTCAAACACCTTCAAAGCCCGGCTGTATTCACCCTGATGCCAAAAGACTTCTCCCGTTTCAATACGCTCTCTGATACGCCTGTTATCCATACTTTCACCATGATGTTCAGAATTTTTAATCCCATTGAGCTTCCTTGCAAATAGCTGCTGATGCCATTGTAAAAGTATAGCATAAATAAAAGATAAACGAAAAGATAAAAACATCCGTTTTTCGAGTGTTTTTCGTCAATGGGGACGGTTCTGTTTGCAAAAGAAGCAGAGACTGTTTTTTCATTGGTGTTGTTTTTTGCGATGTTAAACAAGGTTTTTTAGAAAACGGACTAAAAAACCAAGCAGTTAGCCTTGAAAACAAGCCTATTGAATTCAAGCAGGAAATCCCTCCCCCTTGGTAAGAATTTCCGTTTTTCAGCAGGTCTTAGTTATTTCCGCAAGGAAAAAACCCGCCAAAGTTTCAGCGGGCTTTTGTGGGTGGTAGTTGGTTCACGCACTGACAAGGTCGTATCTTTCTCCCAGCAGCACGTCCTTCAAGAATTCATACGGGCTTTTCAGTTCTCCGCTCAGCAGTTGCTCGAATATTGAAGGGGAGCTTCCGGAGACCAGGATGGTTCCTTTTTCGTCCATCTGTAGCGGGAAATGGTCGTGTCTGGCGTCTACGTTCCAAAAGACCAGGGTGGGGTTTTCATATCCCATGGTCCGGTAGTGACGGCAGATGAATTCATAGTTGGTCATTCCCGTAGCGGCTTGATCAAATTCCATGTCGGAGATGATGTAGATGGTATCGGGCATGTCTTCTTGGGGTACTTTGTTCATTCTTGCCCGTTTCAGTATCAGTTCGAACACTTTTTGTATATCGGTGTTCCCACCCCATGGAGCTTGTGATATGAACTGTGCTTTCTCGTAAAGGGTGTCCCCTTTGATTTGGACAAACTCCGGTTCATTGGAGAAGGTGATAAAATGGTTGTTGAATTCTCCCTGAACTCTTTCGGCAAAGTACATGGCCATGGAGATGGCGATTGCCATGGGTCTTCCTATCATAGAACCTGATACATCGGCCACGACCAATCCGTTGTGTTGGTTGCCTTTTAGATAATCCGGCAGGTTCTTCCAGAGTACGTCAAGGGTTGCGTTGTCTTCTCCTTGATAAAGCACTTTTTCTATGATTTCATAGGGATAGAGTGTGGCGGCGTTGATTTTCTTTTCGCCCCGCTCAACCGCTTGGATATACGCTTCATAGCGTTCGCGCTCATGTCTCAGGAAGGCTTTGCGGTAGTTCATCCCGGCTTTGGATGGCACCTTTTCAAAGTCGATGTCGCTCCATCGGTTGCGGCTCATTTTTTTCTCCACAACGTCGATTGCTTTCCTGAGTGCCGATAACGTCTTCCGATAGCTTTTCTCGTTCAATCCGAATGCGTAGGCCAATCGTTTGCCCAGTTCGCTTTTTTCCCTGGAAGAGGTGTTCACCGAAGGCAACCATTTGGCCAACAGGCTGACGGGTTCTCCTTTTTCAAGGTTTTTCTGGTCTTCAACCAGTTGCATTCTCAGTTGATTCAGGACTTCCGGCCATACGGATGTGCCTTCCAAGACGAACAAATCATCCCATCTGCCGTATTCATAGACAACACCCAGATTCTTTTCAACGGCCTCGGGATGGTTCAAGGCCAACCATCTGAATGCAGTTCTGAATGTCCTTCTTTCACCCTGGCCTCCCCGAACGTCTCTGAGATAGAACAGGCATCTTAAGGCCAATCTTGCATCCTCGTGAAATGCATTTTTGAACATTCTCTGTATGTCTTCTTCTTCACGGGTTCTCAAGGCCCCGCCAAGGGCAAAGAGGTTTAAAAGGTCCGAACCGGAATCCGAGTAAGTGAGGGACATGTTCTCGGTATGCGTGAGGTTCTTTAAGGCTTTTACCAGTTTGTTCATTGTGTTACCTCCTTTTGAGTCTGTGACTCTTTTCCGGTTTTGTATTTTATTTTCAAAGAACTCATCATCTTATACCGTTTGGATTTGTGTTTTCCGCAGGTGAGATTTTTATGTGTTATTCGGGTTGTAACCACGGTGACAGTTGCATGTGGACCCAAAAGGGCGGATCATGCAGTATTCCAATATACGGATAAAAATCCTTACATTCTCCTTCCCTAACCACTGCCTTTTCAAGACATGCTATTTGTGGCGGATTGTTCCAGGGAGTTCTCATACGCCTTGTTGATATCATGTACGACTTGGCCGGAACGGGTGAGTGGGTCTTTAGACATTACGGTGTCATTTCATCCAGCATTTGTTTCATGGCGGCCGTGTATGCTTCCAATGCTTTTTTCCCCTTTTCAGTAATTGCATAGGTGGAATGGGTTTTTTTACCCACAAATTCCTTTTTAACCGTCAAATAGCCTTCCTCCTCCAATTTTTTGGTATGGGTGGCGATGTTCCCCTTGGAAAGCTGCGTTTCATTCAGTAAAAATAAAAAGTCCACTTCTTCAGTATTGTAAAGAATTGACATGATAAACAACCTCGCCGGTTCATGAATCGTCTTATCAATGAGCAATATCTGTTCAAAGACATCGTTATTCGTTTTCATTCGACTTCACCCGCTTCATGAAAACGATCAGTTTGAAAAGTCCAAACAAAAATAAAACAGCGCCATTGATGACAAAAAAGACATAGAACCCCTCATTTTGAAGCAGATGATTGAAGATAAAGAGGAAAATACCGAGAATAAAACTCACAAATGAGAAAATGCGATAGAAAAAACCGGCTCCTGCTCGGTATTGATACCAGTAATAAAAGAAAAACAATATCCCAAATATGAGTGGAGAGAAGAGCATCAGTGAACCAATCAAGTCAATCAGATGAAAAATGTGGAGAAAAACCCCGATAACAGCTGGAAAGAAGGCAATGGGAAACACTATCAAGAAAAGAAACGGTTTTGTGATTTCCGCTTTGCCCTTGACATAACCGGAATGAGAATACGTGAAATGCTTTCTGATAAATTGAATGACAGGTCCTGAAAAGGCAAATACAAATGTAAAAATAGCGATTTTTTTGGCATCACTAGAGAAATCCAATAGAGTCATGATGATTGATGAATAGAAAAAGAAAAAGATGCCTGTAAAGAGCTCTGATAGCCCATCTCTTTGAGACATATAATACAATTTTTGTTTTAACGCTTGTTGATTGGACATAAAATCACCTCGTCTATAATAAATACCGGTTTCTATAAGAAACCGGTATTTATTATAGACGTTTTCCTTTCAATTGTCAAGGCGATGAATTTCTATTTGGGTGGATCATACCTTCCCCTCTCTGGTTTTGGCATGATTATTGGTCATCCAACTTGTAAAGCGTATCGTATCTGTACATGCTCAAGGGGTTGATTGCCAATCCTCGTACATTTTTGTGAGAGGCGACGCCGGTTTTCGGGTGGAATAAAAAGATCCACGGTGCATCTTCATGAAGTGTCTGTGCGATTTTCTGATAATATTCCATGCGCCTTGTTGGATTGATCATGGTTTTCGCCTCTGTCATCCACCTTGCAATATCAGGATTGACATAATTCGAATAATTGTTAACACTTTTTGAACCGAGCAGCGGTTCCAGGAAATTATCCGGATCGCCGGTATCCGCTATCCATCGGGTGATATAGATATCCGTTTTTTCAAAACTCCGGTCAGCAAAAAATCCCTGACTTGTGACATCTACAATTTTGATGTCGAAGCCAATCGCTTTGAGATTTTCCGATATCACCTTTAAGGTATGCTGGAAAATACCGCCTGCATTGGCCTCACGGGCGCAGAAAGATAATTTCATGTTCTTTATTCCGGCCGCTCGCAGCATTTGTTTGGCCTTTTCCGGATTGTATTCGTAAACCTTCTGCTTAGCCCCGTTAATCATATGGCTCGGCATGGCATTGGTCGCAACGGATCCCAGTCCGCCTAAAGCTTCCTTGATGATCCGTTCTTTGTCGATGGCATGGTTTAAAGCCTGTCTCGCTGTTTTATTGTGCACGATTGGATGAGAGGAGCGAAGATTGAAGCCAATAAAATAAACCGCTAACATATCTGACATTTGAATATCGGCCTTGTTATCCTTGGCGATCTCAAACGTTTGACGATCCTCGACTCTAAAAAAATCCAATTCATGGTTTTTAAACCGTTCGTTAATGGTGTCACTGTGGGAATCCAGACAGATTTTGGATGCATAGGGGCGCCCCCTGTAGAAATTCTGATGGGCTTTGAGCACCATATGCGAGTCATCAATTTCTTCTATCATATAAGCACCGCAACCAACCATCTTGCCGTTTTGTTTCATCGCTTTTTTGGAGATTATACAGCAATTGGCTTGACCGAGACTCAACAAAAATCCTGTATAAGGGCTTTTTAGCCTGATTTGCAGCGTGTATGGGGATAGAAGATTCAACCCGCTGACCTGAGTTGCCTTCCCTTCAGAGTATGCTTCAGCGCCTTCAATATCCGATAACATCCATACCGTTCCGGATTTTAGCTTGGGGTTCAGAAAATACTCCAGGGAAAACAGAACATCCTCGCCTGTTAACTCTGAACCATCATGGAAACGCACGCCTCGTCTGATCTGGAATTCCCAAGTCACTTGATCATCAAGTACACGCCAATAGTTGGCGATTCCCGGAGAGGCATTCCCCGTTTCGTTGATGTGAACCAATGATGCATGCAAATTCAAAAAGGTTAAAGTCTCCACCGCATCGGAGGATATCATCGGATTGAGGTTTTTTGGCGGATAAGGGATAACCGTTCTAAAGATCATTTCACTTTTATCCGCTTCCAAATTGTCGATCAAATGATTGTTAATCGCAAGCAGTTGGTTGGAAAGCTTTTTAAGAGCGCTTAACGAAGCACTGGTAAACTCAGTATTCATCGAAGTGAGTTCAACAATGTTGGCCAGTTTGTCAAACTGTGTCCTCATATTTTCAGTGGATGCGATGACATCTTCGAGTGTATCCGTTTGGTGTGAAACGGCTTTGATGATCTCATCGGACATCGATGTGGATTCCTGAGCGGCTTCAATGATGGTACTGAAAACCTCCTTGGTATCCTCTGAAATCGATCTCCCTGCGTCCACTTTATCACCCGTTTGATTCATCAGCTGTGTTGCATCTTTTATACTCAGTTTGATGTCACTGATGATGGTGTTGATGTGCTCTACGCTATCTAAACTTCTGGTTGCCAGTTTTTTAACTTCACTTGCCACCACGGCAAACCCTCTTCCCGCCTCTCCAGCCCTTGCCGCTTCTATCGATGCGTTGATGGCCAAGAGGTTGGTACTATCGGCAATATCCTTAATGATGGTTAATAATTCATCCACGTTTTGAGATTTTTCGTAAAGTGCATCGATCGCATCCTGTACGATCTTGACTGCATCCTGAATATCATCCATGGCACTCAAAGACTGATTAACAACCTGCGTCCCGTCGTTGGCGACGTTCAGCGTGCGGTGTGTGATTTCTTTTGAGTCTTGAATGCTGGCGAAAACTTCTTCAGCTAAAGCGGAGTAATTGCTGATCTCTTCTACTACCCCTTCGGTGGATTTCAATTGAATCTCTATGGCATTGTAAATTTGTTTGGTCGTGTTGATTAAACCGCTTGCAATAGTAGCTGTTTCATCGATTTGATTGGATAAGCGGCCGATCATAAGGTGTTGAATCTGTTGTTGTCTTACCTGTTCGTCTTTTAATCGAGAAGCAGATGTTTGCTCTAAGTCCGACATTGCTTCCTTCTTGTCGGACATGTCTTTTTTGAACCACATGGTCAATCCCCCTTAAGCGAATGCATGATAACCGATTATAACAATCAAGAGTTAAAAATCAAAAGTAAAAGTAAAAAGATGGAATTTTTTTCAGGTTAAAAGTAATACATATGTATAATTGAGGTTACATAAAAGTGTCGTACTAATCCGAATATACTGTTCGATATGGCCAGGAACACCGTTCATTGCCCGTTAGGGGATTTTTGCAATCTAAAAAAAAGACTTCCTTTCCTTTCAGAGTATGGGATTCGTTGTTTATCAATCCAACAATAGGATTATTTGTGAAATTTGCAAATTATTTCACTCGAATTCTGCAATATGCAAAGCCAGTTCCAAATAATGTTATAATTTAATGGACCGAGTGGGTGTTGATATTTTTGAAAAACACAATAGGAGATGGAAGACATGGGCAAAATACTGGTTCTTTATTATTCATACGAAGGTCACACAAAAAAGATTGCAGAAGTGATCGCAAAAGAACTTTCAGCGGATATTGAAGGGATTAAACCCATTAAGGAAATGAAATCAAAGGGGTTCGGTAAATTTCTTTGGGGAGGGGGCCAGGTAGTAATGAAGAAAAAACCTGAACTCAAGCCTATGAACGTTAATCCGGACGATTATGATTTGATTTTTATTGGAACACCCGTTTGGGCATTTACTTATGCGCCACCTGTTAAGACAATTCTTGAAACGGGAATCCTCAGAGATAAAAAGATCGCCTTTTTCTATACACACGAAGGAGGAGAGGGAAAGACGGAAGAGAATGCTAAAGCCGTTATTGAGAAAAGCAATACCTATCTGGGTGGATTCAGCTGTGTGAATGTTGAAAAGGATTATGAAGCACTCAAGCCGGAATTGATTCAATGGGTCAACAAAATGAGTAAAAAATAGGGGCAATCTATTCGAAGAACAACATTGAATATTCAGCTTGATTTTTCCAATCACCCTCAATTATCTTTCACATATTTGATCATTCAGGCCAGGGGGGATATCTTTTTTATAAAAAAATGACACTTTTTTTAAATCAGCTGTTGCTTGACGATTTCCAAACTCTTTCTCAATATCGATACAAAGCCTTCCAAATGAGCTGATATGGCAACTTTTTCGCCTTTGGCGGCGAGTGTTTCCAGTTTGCCGGCTTCTTCTTCAAGTGTTTCAAAACACATGTTTGAAGCCTGACCCTTTAGGGAGTGAAAAATGAGTTGGAGGGTTTCAGGCTTCTCTTGTTCGATGTCGATACCGTCCAGTTTTTCGATTTTACTCAGTAGGTCATCGTGAAATAGCACCATGGTTTGATGAATAATTTCTTCATAACCACCGAGTCGTTTCGTCAACAATGATTTGTTAAAAAAATGCGAATCCTCTGCTCCCCTTGTAATGGTTGCCATATCACCATCGTTGGCCGTCAAATTGTCAATCAGAAGCTTTTCAATACGTTCGAATGTAAAGGGTTTCGGCAAATAATCATTCATACCGGCTGCCACACATCTTTCCTTTTCACCCTTAATCACACCCGCAGTTAAGGCGATAATGGTGGTTTCCTGATCAAATTCTCGGATTTTTTTTGTTGCCTCGTACCCGTCCATGATTGGCATGCGGACGTCCATGAAAATCACGTCAAGGTCTTCTTCACGGGCTATATTTACGGCTTCTTCCCCGTTTTTCGCCTCATAAATCTCTACATTCGGCAAGATGAGCGAAAGTGTTGTCTTTGCAAACAACATGTTGGTAGGGTTGTCTTCAACGATGAGCATTCTTTTGTACCCGGTCATGGAAAGTTTATTATCTTTTTCATTTTCCCGTTTAACGCTCTCAGTATCCTGTGGAAGTGTTTCAGCATCAAACAATCCGGCAATGGTTCTGAATAATTGTGTCATCTTAACGGGTTTCAAAAGATGGGCGCTGATGGCATATTGTTTACAATCGTTTTTCAAGTCATCGTTTTCTTCTGAACTGTGTAAAAGAATCACCGGCAGTTCTTTCTCTGAAATCTCGAATTTTTCCCGTATGGTTTTAACCACTTCGATGCCGTTCATATAGGGCATCCGGAAATCTATGATCAATAAATCAAAGTCTGTTTTTTTCGTCAGGATTTCCAAAGCCTCAAAACCGTTCTTTGCCTCCGTGATGATGATACCGCTTGGTTCCAAGCTATTACGCAAGAGAGCTCTGTTGTTGCTGTTGTCGTCAATAATCATGATATTGCGTATCGTTTCCGGAATGGCAATCCTTTTTTCGGGCAAGTCTTCAGTTTTCAAAGCCAAGGTGAAGTCAAACGTACTTCCCTTTCCCAACTCGCTGCTGAGATGAAGTTGCGTACCCATCATCATTAACAATTGACTGGAAATGGCAAGCCCTAAGCCCGTTCCTCCAAATTTCTTTGTCGTTGAGAGGTCTTCCTGAGAAAAGGCATCAAAAATCCGTTCCCGATGCTTTTCATTGATGCCAATACCGGTGTCTTCTACTGCAAAAAGGATATGAGCGATTGTTTCACCGTTAACGTTTTCTTGCTTGGACCGGATTACTTTCAGTTCCACATGGCCTTTTTCTGTGAATTTGATGGCGTTGCCCAACAGATTGATGAGAATCTGTTTTAGCCGGATGCCGTCCACCCATGCGTAACGGGGAACTTCCGGTTTGATATCCAGCAAGAGCTCAATATCTTTCTCCTGGGCTCTGAATTTGACGATATCAATGATATTCTCGCAAAGCTCTATGATATCGGTTTTTTCCCGGTTGAGTTCCAGTTTCCCGGCTTCAATCTTTGAAAAATCTAAAATATCGTTGATGATATCCATGAGTGAATGAGCTGAATTTTTTACAGCATTCATATACTCTCGCTGTTTTTGATTGAGTTCGGAACGTTCTAATAAATCCGAAAACCCAATAATCCCATTAAGCGGGGTTCTGATTTCATGGCTCATGTTAGCCAAAAATTCCGATTTGGCTTTGCTGGCGGCCTTGGCCTGTCCCATGGCAAGCGTCAATTCCGCTTGAGTCTGATTTCGATTGAACAAATTGACCAGCATCAGCGAGAACAAAAATAACAAGCTCTGTTCTTTTTCAGAGAATTGATGATGATTTCTAACGGCATCAAATCCGACAAAACCGATGCATTTATCCCCATCCATCATCGGCAGTGCCAAGAGACTTTTGACTCCCTGAGGTTCCAGTATCTGTCGAACCATGCTATCCGGATACAGGGCTGAAACATCGGGAATATACAAGGATTCGCCGGACATGTGAATCTCCACCCAATCCGGAATGGTATCCAGGGGGACTTCCTGAAGTTCATCAATTTGAGGTTCAATCCCCTCATTGCACCATTCGTAAGTATTGTTGGTAATGCCTCGTTCATGATCATACATGAAAATATAGGAACGATCCGTGTCCGTAAAGTGACCGAGCTTGGCTAAGGATTCGTTGATCACCTTATCGGCCTCATTCAAAGGAGCATTGATAAACGTATTGGCAATATCCATCAGTGTTTGTTGTAATTTGTTTTGATCAACAAGGGCCTTTTCGAACGATTTCCGTTCTTGAATATCACTATGAGATCCGGCCATTCGATATGGTTTTCCTTCCTTATCTCTCAGAGCTTCACCTTTAGCCAATATCCAAACCGGTGTCCCGTTTTTATGGTTCATCCTGAATTCAATTTTATATTGTTCGATTTGGCCTTTCAAATAACGTTGAACAAAATCATGGACTCTGGGAACATCCTCCTCGTAAAGGAGTGAAAGAAAACTGTCAAACTCGTTTTTTATCTCCCAATCTTCATAGCCCAGCATTTCTTTCCAGCGCTTGGACAAGAACAGTTCATTGGTTACAAGATTCCAATCCCATATCCCATCGTTTGTTCCGGCAACAGCCAATTCGAATTGCTCTTTCAGGCGTTCCTGTTCAAACTGATGCTGCTTTTGCTCCGTAATATCATAAATATAGCCGTGCCACAAAACGCTGCCATCTTCCAGTCTTTCCGGCTGAGCAACCCCTCTAACCCATCGTTCACCCTTTTCAGGCAGGACAACCCGATACTCGTCTTCCCATTTTTCAAGGGTCTCTTGAGAGGTTTTGATACTTTGAACTACCCGATCATGATCCTGAGGATGCAGTCTTTCCAGAATGATGCCCGCATCTTCCTGAACAGCCTTTTGCGATACCTCATAAATATCCTCAATATGTTCGGAAGAAAAGGGGAAACAAGCACGACCATCCGGATAAACACGGTACTGATAAATCACACCGGGTATTTGTCTCGATATATTTTCAAGCAACTCACTACCACTTTTCGACTCATTTTTTTCTTGATTGGTCATAGCCAGCCCCTCCTTTATTCTTGTGAATAGGGTCTTCGGAAATACCGAAAACCAAGTTATATAGCTAAAAATTAACATGTTTTTTCTTTTAAAAACCTCCAATGTATGTTATTATTAAGTTGTAT
>Ga0209607_1001784_pt1 | contig 17884 bp, 13 predicted proteins | sample AD_UKC117_MetaG_FD_184413 | JGI IMG/M metagenome (GOLD analysis project Ga0209607, IMG submission 184413) | Active sludge microbial communities of municipal wastewater-treating anaerobic digesters from Hong Kong - AD_UKC117_MetaG (SPAdes)... | ecosystem: Engineered > Bioreactor > Anaerobic >... | reverse complement strand
CAGCGCCGTCTCCCACCACGCGGCTCGCTTGCCCAGCGGCAGTTTCTTCAAGGCCAACCCCACCGCCCAGCCCAGCGCCAGCAGTTGCAGCGGCATGCTGATCATGTGGGCGTGCAAATCGGCGTAGAGGTAAGTGAAGAAGGGGAACTCGGTGATGGGCGCGACTTCGCCGGGATTGGCGTTGATGGCCCGCGTGGCCGTCCAGAACCAGTCGCCGGGGTAAATGGGCGCAGGCTGCCCGCTGATCAGGTTGACGGCGCCGTCGAACGTGCGCAGCAGCGTATCCACCGCGCCAAACCCGGTGTTGATGGCCGCACTGCCCGCCCGATACCAGGCATCCAGCACCACGCCCACCTCCGCCAGATTGCCCAGCAGCACCGCCAAAGCAGCGGCGATGAGGCCGGCGTAAAGCGCCCGGCGGCTGAAGAGTGGGGACTGGAGACTAGGGACTGGAGACTGGGTGGTGGCGGAGTCTCTAGTCTCCAGTCTCCGGTCTCGATACTGCACCAGATTATAGGCCACCGCAAACGCCCCCACGCCGGTAAAGCTGAACAGCATCGGCAGGATGAGGTTGTAGGCCACGGTGGGGATAATGCCCAGCAGCTTCGCCAGCACGCCGACGAAGACGAAGCCGTAGTAGTAATAGTTGATGTAGCCGCCCGCGTACCAGGGGTCGTAGGGCGGGAAGGTGGTGGATTTGAGAACGGCCGTAAAATAACTCAGATCCATCGGCTTCTCACCACCCCAAATAATGTCCCACACGTCCGGGTTGCCCAGGCGGATGAAAAGCTGGAGAACATACAGCCCCACGCCCAGCAGTTCCACCACGAGGATATATTTCAGGTTGGCCCGTACAAAACCCACAATCTCTGCGCCGCGCCGCCACAAAATCAGGCCGCTCACCGCCAGCAGCAGGACCACGCCCAGCAGCAGCGTGCCGCGCGTGTTAGGCAGCCAGCCCAGGCTGGCCGTGATCCAGCCAAAATAAGACAGCAGCAGCAGCGACAGGATGCGCGCCAGCGCGTAGCCCTTGTCCGGCAGGCCGCCCAGGGCCACGAAGGCCAGCGGGAAGGCCAGCCAACCCAACAACACCACCGCCAGCCACCAGACCACCGCCGCCGCAAAAGAATTCCGCGATAGCAAGCCGTCCGGGTTGAAAATCTGGCTGAACGTGCCGCCCGCCGCCTGAATCGCCTGCTCGGCTTTGGAAAGCATCAGGCCGTTGGGCGACAGTGTGGCCTCGTCGGGGGTCTGGAAGACGGTGTGGGTTAAGTCCACGGCGCCCAGCACGCGGATGGTATTTTCGTGGCTGTAGGTATCGGTCTTCTTAAAAATCCAGACCGGCGGGTGGTCGTAGACGCTGAAAGCTTCTTCAGCGGCCAGAGCGCCGGGCGGCGGCCAGCCAACGTTGGGCGGCGCGCCCCAGCTTAACTGCCCGGTGGTGTCGCTGATGTATAGCGGCCCGACGTGAAAATCGGCGTGGAATTGGGCGACCAGTTCGTAGCCCAGTTCGCCGCTGAACAGCGCCTCATAGTAGCGCATCATCAGCGGGTAGGTGAGCGGCAGGCGGGGCAGCGACCAGATGGCCCGCTGGCTGCTGATGGCCACGTAGTCGGCCTCGTCCAGCCAGGCGACCACTTCTTCGCGCTTCTCGAAGGTGTCGACGCCGGTGACGGGGCGCTGGCCGCCGGTGACTTCGGTATAGTAGCTGCCGTAGGCGGAACGGCCGTCTATGTTCGCCGGCAGCAAATCATCCCAATGCTCGTTGACGATGAGGCTGGTGCCAAAATCCACCGGGCCGCCTTCGCCCAGTTCGATGACCACCATGTAGGGCGTATCGGCGGGAACGGCCGTGTCCGGCACGTCGGCCAGGGCCGATTGGCGGATGTTATCCAGGGATAGGGTTAGGGAGGTTGGTTGGTCGGCTGGTTGGCTGGTGGGATTGAGGGGTTGGACGCTGACGCGCACGGTTTCACTGTCAGCCAGCCCACCGGTTTGCTCGTAGTCTAAATCGGTGAGGTAGTTGAGGCGCACGGCCGTGACCACGCTGCCCGCCGGCAGTTCAAACGGCAGGCGCAGCGGCGGCGCGCCCTGGAAAAAGGGGTACCCTTTTAACGGGAGCTGTAACTGGCGGGTTTGGCCATCCAATTCATAAATCAAGGTGGCCCCGGTGGGCACATTTTCATACATCCACTCGGAAGCTTCCAGGCGGGTGAACGGCTCCTGGTAGGTGGTGACGAAGGTGTTGGCCCAGAAGAAGCTGGGCAGAATGGTGAAGAGGATGAGGGCGATAACGGCCGTTTGCCGCCAAACCCGTCCCGTTTCGCTCTGCCGCGCCAGACGCCACAATTCCAACAAGGCCCAGGCCGCCAGCAGGAGCAGCGTGGGATAAATCGGCAGGAAATAGCGGATGGATTTGACCCAGCGGGTGGCCATAAACAGGAAATAGACCCCGCTCCAGGCCACCGGGATGGCGTGAGCAGCCCAGTCCGGCCGGTTGCGCACGATGCGCCACAGCGCCCAGAAAAAGCCCACCCAGGCCATGATCCCGGCCACCAGCCCCATGCCGTACAGCACCATGTTGGTAAAGGGGAATAAAATCGGCGTGCGGTCGGTCCATTGCAGCGCGGGCGGGAAGGAGGCTTCTGGCGCTTGCAGGCGCTGGATTTCTTCCATGTTGCTGCGCCACTGCGGGTTAAAGCCGATCAGCGAGCGGGCGACGAGTTCCAGCGCGCCCGGCTCCTGGCCGGTGGTGGCCAGCGCGTCCTGGCGGGCCAGGGCGGCGTCGGTGAAGGCGTAGGGCTGGGCCAACCGGAAGGTGAGGAGCGAAACGGCCGCGGCCAGAATCAGCCCCAGGAGGATGCGCTGGGCGTCGCTGGCGGTTGGCGTGACGCGCACGAGCACGTTGGGCGTCAGCCAATCGCGCCAGTTGTGGCCGCGCCGGTCGAGCCAGATGATGCCCGCCAGCGGGGCCAGCCCGGCCAGCGGGGCCACGTTGATGCGCGAAGCGACGGTCAGCCCCAGGGCCAGGCCGAAGAAGACCCACCAGCGTAACTGCCAGCCTGGTTTTTCGTCACCGAGGGCGGCGGCGCGCACGGCCGTATAAATCGTCAGCGTAGTCAAGGCCGCGGCCCAGCTATCCATCGTGTAAAAGTGGGCCGACTGGATGGGCAGGACGGCCAGCGCCAGCAGCAAAGCGGCCAGCAGCCCGACGCGCCAGTCATACAGCCGCCGTCCAATCAAAAAGAGGAAGAAAATGGACACCAGGTCCATCAGCCCGGACAAAAAGCGGCCCAGCAGATGCACGCCGTCGTAGCCGGTGTAGGTGCGGGCGCAGAGCGCGGGCGGCGGGCTGCCGGGCGGTGTGAAGGCGTCGCACAAATCGGTGACCCACTCGGCGGCGTAGCGGGTAACGGTCATGGGGAAGTTGCCGTAGACGTAGAAGCTGTTGCCGGTGTTGTAGGGATTTAGGGTGGAGGTGGAAGTGCGCAGGTAGTCGAGCGGGTTGGTGACCCCTTGCAGCTGCGTGGTGACGGTGGTCAGGAAACGTTCGTCGGGGTGGAGGTGAGTGCCGTGATCCCAATCCAGCCCGGTGAAGCGAAAGTAAGCGCCCACCATAAGGATGAGGAGCAGGAGGATGAAGCTTATGGATTCCCAGCCCCAGGAACGGGTGGTCCTGGGCGACGGCCGTCGGCGCGGCTGCTCGCGGGCAGGATCTGTTTCTGAGGCGGGCAGGTTGTCTGTTTTTTCCTCTTCCGCTACGTGCATACGTTTTTTCTTGGCTCTATCGTGTCAGGACCCCGTCAGGTCTGGGAATTTATACACACGAACTGTAAAAAAGCCTTAGCCTTTTGCTGAGTTTTTCATGAGATGGCCCGATCTGTCCGGCTGATTTTTGCCTTCCGGCCAACAAATTGGGAATTCTAACCGAATTGGCGGATTTGGGGTAATTGGGGTGGATTCAGGCGAGATTGGACCAATCTTTGGAGATTGGTCCAATCTTTGCCGGGCAGCACTCAACGCGTCTAAACAGTGCCGCCCGAAATCTGGATGAGGTTTTGCATCGACTCCTCGTCTAAAATGGTGAATTTGCGCCCCTTCACGGCCACCCATTTCTCGCGCCGGAAACGACCGAGCGCTTTGTTGATGCTGACGCGAGTTGCCCCGGTCATCTCGGCCAGGTCGGTCTGGGTCAGGGACAGGTCGATGCGGATGCCTTCGGCTGTGCGGATGCCGTGTTGTTCGGCCAGGTTCAGGAGGACGCGGGCCAGGCGAGCGGGTAAATCGAGGAAGAAGATGTCGCTGATCTGGCTGTTCAGGTTGCGCACGCGTTTGGTTAGGGTGCGCAGCACATGCAGGGCAAAATCCGGGTTATTGCGCAAAAAGCGCATGAAATCTTCGCGGTGCAGCGTCAGGGTCTCGGTCGGTTCGATGGCTTCGGCCGTGGCCGAGCGCGGCGCTTCGTCTAGCAGGGCGAATTCGCCAAAGAAATCGTCCTTGCCCAGGATGGCCAGCAGGGCTTCCTGGCCTTCGGGGGTGGCGGTGGTGATTTTGATTTTGCCTTTTTGGATAATGTAAAGTAGTCCGCCGGGGTCGCCGTAGTGAAAGACAATTTGTCCGGAGCTAAAGCGGCGCGAGACCAGCCGGGCGGAGAGTTCTGAGAGTTCATCCTGGCTGAGTTCCGCAAAGAATGGCACCTGTCGCAATGCGTCATCTACATGGCGGTTTTGTTGCATGATTCTCTTTTCTCACTCTTCCAAAGCTTCCCCGAATTTCCCGATCCGGGGAGAAGTGGGCTAACTGCCTGATCAGGTATCAGACGAAGTGGTATTTGTCTGATCTAATTTTATCTCATCGTAGACGCGTTCCAAACTTTGTTTGATTTGACGTTTGACCCAATCGACAGGCAGGTCCCCAGGGGGGAATTGGGAGGCGAATTCGGAAACGTATCTGGCGAGGTCTTCTCGGGGTTGTTGGTGCTGCCAATGCTGCCGGGCGCGGTCTTGCATCTGGCGCAAGAAGTCGCGCACGGGCTGGATGGCGCTCTGGCTGCAAACGGGGCCGCGACCGGGAACGATGGCGTTGAGCGGTTCGGGCCAGTCGGCCAGCCGATCCAGGGAAGCCAGCCATTGCTGGCAGCTGCCATCGTTGAGCAGGGGATGGGCATTGACGACGAGGGTGTCGCCGGTGAAGAGCACGGCTGTGTCGGGCACATAGACCCAGATGTTGCCGGTGGTGGGCCCGGGGGCGGCTATCAGGCAAATTTCGCGGCTGCCTTTGAACAGGGCCAGCTTTTGCTCGAAGCTGATGGCCGGGCGTTCGACCGGCGTATTGTTGAATTCCCGGCCGCGATCTGGGTAGCGGGCGTTGAGGCTTTCGCTGAAGGAAAGAGGATAGCGCTTGTCGTAGCTGTTCAGGCGCACGGCCGTTTGCTCGTGGGTGATGGTGGGCGCGCTGAGCCAGCGGGTATTCAGGGTGCGGTCGCCGCTGTAATCGGTGAGAATGACGAACTGCAACGGGTATTGGTTCAGGCGGTGCAGGCGCATGGCCCAATCGCGGGCGTCACGCGGGAAGGTGGGCACGTCGATGGCGATGGGGCCTTTGTAAGTGAGGATAGCGCCGACGTTGACGCCGGTATAGTTTGTTTCGACGAAGATGTTCTTGGCCAGTTCGTTCATGCCAGTTTGCCAGATTGGATGTGCTGGATAACGGCCGTTTGCGCGGCATGGAGCGCCTGTTGGAGTTGTTCGGCCGTGGCTGCCGGCCCGCCGCCCTGGGCAAAGGTGGCACTGCCACCGCCGCCGCCCTGCCCCAAAACCCCAAAAGCCACCGATAAAAGTTGTTTCATGTTGCCGGGCGCATCTTGGGCGCGGGCAAAAACAAGCTGCGATTTCTCGCCGGCCAGACCAAGCAGCACGATCACCCCGGGGTGCTGAGTAAGCTGCGAGGCCAAAAGTTTCAGGTTGGTTGTGTCCTGCGGGTCAAATGTATGGTTCACAATGGTCAGTTCGCCCAGTTTTTGGCCGGAGGCCAACATGTTTTCGGCGGCCAGGCGCTGGCGCTCGGCCTGTTCTTTTTTCAGGGCGCGTTGGCTTTCTTTGGCTTCTTCGCGCAGGCGCAGCACGGACTCCAACAGCTGATCGGTTCCGGTGGTGAATTCGGCGGCCAGGGCGGTGGTTAGCTGGTGTTTACGGCCGTAATCTTCCCAGGCTCGTCCCCCACATACAAATTCGATCCGCAGTTTGTTGTTGCGCTTTTCGGTCTTGACGATTTTTATCAGCCCGACAGCTCCCGTTTGGGCGACGTGGGTGCCGCCGCAAGCGGTGAGGTCGAAATTTTCGATGTCTACCAAGCGGAGTTCAGCGCCGTTTTTATCCGGTATTTTGCGAATGGGCAGCGTTTGCGCTTCCGCGCGGCTGACAAAGCGGACGCGCACCGGGTGATTTTCCCAGACAACTTGATTAGCCAACCGCTCAGCGGCGTCGAGTTGGGTCTCGGACAGGTCGGCGGTATCCAGGTCGATGGTGACGTTGTTATCGCTCAGATGAAAGCCGACCGTTTCCGCTTCGGCCAGACGAATGAAGGCCTGGGACAGGATGTGCTGCCCGGTATGCTGCTGCATGTGGTCGAAGCGTCGGGGCCAATCGATAACGGCCGTTACCTCTTCGCCCACGGCCAGCCGCCGGCTTGCTGCCCCATCCAGCCAATGCATAATCGCGCCATCCGTTTCCCGAATGGTCACGTCTTGCACCGCCAGGCCGTTCATCATGCCCCGGTCTGCTGGCTGCCCGCCGGAAGTGGGGTAAAAGTAAGTATTCTCCAGGACAATGGCGGCTTGATCGGCCTCTATTGATTTTTCAATGATTTTGCTGGAAAAAGTTGTGGTGTAAGCGTCTTGATAATACCGTCTAGCACTCATACAGTCATTTTTCTTCTGTCCAGATTGGCAGTATAAAATTAAAGCGCGCGCCGCCATCAGGGGCATCATCTACCCAGATTTTGCCGCCATGCGCTTCCACCGCCAGGCGACAAAATGCCAGGCCAAGTCCCAGACCTTTGGAATATGTTTCGGTCTTGATGCGCCGGAATTTCTCGAAAATGGTGTCGCGCAGCCCTTCGGGAATGCCTTCGCCTTGATCGCTAACCGAGATGAGGACAAATTCATCGTCTTGGGGCTTCGCCTCGAAGGTGATTTGTTGACTGTCGGGGCTGTACTTGATGGCGTTATCCAATAAATTGATCAGCACGCGGCGGATCATGTCTTCCTGGACAAATACATCGGGCAGGTGGTCGGCAATTTGCCGGCAAAGCTCGATTTCCCGTTTTTCGTAGCTGGGCTTCACCGTGTCCCAAACGTCTTCGATCAGTTTGGCGATGTTGACCCGGCTTTGTTCGGTCACAGGATGTCCGGCTTCGAGCTGGTTGATGTCCAGCAGCGAGCGGATGAGGGTTTGCAGGCGGCTGCTGCTGCGCATGGCGATGTCGACCATTTCCAGCAGGATGGGGCTGCTGTCTTCTGGCAGCTCGTAGGTAAGTAGTTCCAGGCTGGAGATGACGTTGCCCAAAGGGCTTTGCAGGTCGTGGAAGAGCATGGCCTGGAGGTCGTTGCGCATTTCTTCCAGTTCGATTTGTTTGGAGATGTCGTGGTGGATCCACTGGATGAATTCGCTCTCGCCGTAGGAAGTGCGTTTGGCGTAAACCTCGACGTGAATGCGACGGCCGTTCTTGGTAACCATCTGGCTGTTCAGCACCCGCACCGACTGGGGCTGCATCCGCCTGACATTGGGCAGCTTCGCTTCTGGCGTATGCAAATCGCTGATTTTCATGCCCAAAAGCTCTTGCCGCGAGTAGCCCATGAAGGCAAACGCCCGGCGATTGGCCTCGATGATGTTCCCAGCCAGGTCGGCCAGGATAATGGGGTCGATGCTGTCCTGGAAAAGACCGGTATAACGGGCTTCCGCTGCCTGAGTCAGGGCGTATTGCTGCGCGTTGGCAATGGCGCTGCTGGCAATATTGGCCAGGTTGATCAACAGTTCAAGGTCTTGGTTGGTAAAGACGCTGTCGATGGGGTTGATGGCCTGGATCGTGCCCAACACCTCGCCTTTATAGGTCATGGGGGCGCAGATCATAGCGCGTGTCTGGTAGCCGGTGCGTTCGTCGCCCATGGGTTTGAAGCGCAGGTCCAGGCTGGTGTCGGGTACGTGGGCCGGCTGGTTGTGTTCCATCACCCAGCCCGATAGGCCCTGGTTGGAAGGCAAACGCAGCCCGACGATTTTTTCGCTGCCGATGCCTTCGGCTACCTGGTAAACCAGTTCATTGGTTTGTTTGTCTACGAGGGCGATGGAGATGGCTTCGACGTGGAGCAAATCGTTCATTTGGGCCAGCATCAGCTGCATTACTTCGTTGATGTCCAGGCTGGAGTTGATGGTGCGGCTGGCCTCGTTGAGCAGACTGGAGATGCGCAGCTGCCGGCGGGACTCTTCGAGCAGGCGGGCGTTTTCGATGGTGTTGGTGGCCTGGTTGGAAACGGCCGTGAGCAAATCCAGGTCGTGTTGATCAAACTGGCTGCTCCCTGGCTTACGAATGGTGACGGCGCCAATGGCCCGCTGCCCCATGATGAACGGCGTACAAATGATAGACCACGGATCACGCGCGGTGGGATGGGTGGCATCCCGCGGCAGCCAACGGGGGTCGTTGCGTGTGTCCTCAATGATGACGGGGCGCTGCCCCCGGACGACGAGACCGGCCAGCCCTTCTTCGAGAATGTTTTTGAAGAAGAGATCGCCGCTGTAATCTGGAGGATTATCCCCTACGGGCCAGACAAATTCCACCTGGTAATGGTCGTTGACCAGGATGATGCTGCCGTCAACTGCATTCAGCTGTTTGACAACAATGAGAAAGACCCGGGGCAACAGGGCGCTCAGATTACGGCCGTCTGCCTCTACTTCGGTGAGGATGCTGCTGACGTCATAGAGGGCTTGTAGACGCCCGGCGGCTTCGGCGTCATCTATGATCTGTACGTTCGAAATATCCATAACCGTGTAATCGTTGTCAGTAACCAGTCGTGGTTATTATACGTCATAACAAAGCCATGCCTAATGGCAATTGTAGACGAAATTATTGGAACTGAATATCTGAGGTTGATGGACTGCCGTTTGCCCCACCGCCCCGAAAAATTCTAAAGAGCTGTTTGCGGAAGTGCGATGATGTGCTGGGTACGGCCGTTCTCGCCCACACTCGGTAGCATCCTAACAAATTTCCGTCAGGCAAGCAGTTTAATAGGCTACACCTGAAACTCCAAAAGCTTGCGTTTTGTGTCCTGGCGGGTACAGATAATCAACCTGCACCCGCCATCGCCTAAAAATCGGTTAGCCTAACGTATCGACGTTATTCAGGTCCGAAAATGCCTGTTGCAGCCGGGCCTTAAAGGAATCTTCACCCTTTCGGAGCCAGGCGCGGGGATCATAATACTTTTTGTTCGGGGAATCTTCGCCCTCGGGATTGCCGATCTGGCCTTGGAGATACCCTTCTTTGTCCTGGTAATAACGCCGCACGCCATCCCAAAACGCCCATTGCGTGTCCGTGTCGATGTTCATCTTAATGGCGCCGTAGGAAATGGCTTCACTAATTTCTTCTGGGCTGGAGCCTGAGCCGCCGTGGAAGACAAAGTTGATGGGTTTTTCGGCTGTGCCGAATTTCTCTTGCACATATTTTTGCGAGTTGTGCAAAATGATGGGGCGCAGTTTGACGTTGCCTGGTTTATATACACCATGGACGTTGCCAAAGGCCGCCGCCACGGTGAATTTATCGCTCACTTTCATCAATTCTTCGTAAGCATAGGCTACGTCCTCGGGCTGCGTGTACAGGCGTGAACTATCGACGTCGGTGTTGTCTACCCCATCTTCTTCGCCGCCGGTGACGCCCAATTCGAGTTCCAGAGTCATGTCGATTTTACTCATGCGCTCCAGGTACCGTTTGCAGATTTCGATATTCTCTTCAATCGGCTCTTCAGAAAGATCGATCATGTGGGAGCTGAACAAGGGCTTACCGTGGGCTTTGTAAAAAGCTTCACCGGCAGTCAGCATGCCGTCGATCCAGGGCAGCAGCTTCTTGGCGGCGTGATCGGTGTGGATGATGACGCGCGCGCCGTACAATTCGGCCAATTGGTGGATGTGATGTGCGCCGGACACAGCGCCGGCGATTGCGGCCCGCTGACCTTCGTTGCTCAGCCCTTTACCGGCGAAGAAGACGGCGCCGCCATTTGAGAACTGGATGATCACGGGGGAATTGACCTGCACGGCCGTTTCCATTGCCGCATTCACCGTGTTGGTGCCGATCACGTTAACGCCAGGGATGGCAAACTGATGGGCTTTGGCGTAGCTAAATACGGCCTGAACTTGATCGCCGGTGATAACTCCCGGGGGTAAATTTAATTTTTCGGCTGTCATTGTTATTCTCCTAATTTGACTATTCAGATAAAAATTTTCCTTGAAGCATGATGTGAAGGCGACGGTTATCGGCGCCATCATGGTCATCGACTCCCAAATTGTTAATAAACCAGTTCAGTTTGGTCGGGGAACTCTAACTTTACGACGCCAGTCTACCAGAAATTGTCGGCGCTGGGGTTGACGTCTATATCGAGTGGGTCTCGTCGGCCGTTTTGGTAATGCCAGTAAGCGGCGGCCCCGATCATAGCGGCATTGTCCGTACAGAGAATAGGAGGAGGGTACCATACCGGCACGGAAAGCCGTTCGCGCATCGCCTGCCGCAAGGCGCTGTTGGCCGAAACGCCGCCGGCCAGGTGCACGGCCGTTACCCCATATTCAGCCGCGGCGCGTTCGGTTTTCGTCACCAGCACGTCTACCACCGCCGCCTGAAAACTGGCGGCCAGGTCATTAACCGGCAGCTGGCCTTTGAATTTTTGCGTCTCGCGAAGCACGGCCGTTTTCAGCCCGCTAAAACTGAAATTAAAGCCATCCTCCAGAACAGCGCGCGGAAATTGGAATGCTTCAGGGTTGCCCAGTTTGGCCGCTTTGTCGATGGCCGGGCCGCCGGGGAAGGGCAGGCCCAACACCCGACCCACTTTATCGAACGCCTCGCCGGCCGCGTCGTCCAGTGTACCGCCTAGATGTTGGTAACGGCCGTGATCCGTCATCAAATAAAGTTCTGTGTGTCCGCCGCTGACGACCAACGTCAGAATGGGAAACTCAATTTCGTCTGACGGGCGGGAAAGCCACAGCGAGTAGATGTGGCCTTCGATGTGGTTGATGCCCAACAGCGGCTTGTTGCGCCCCAGGGCAATCCCTTTGGCCATGTTCATGCCCACGAGCAGCGAGCCCACCAGCCCCGGCCCCTGCGTTACCGCCAGGCAGTCCAGGTCGTCAAAGCCCAGGTGGGCTTCGTTCATCGCCTGGGTGACCACGGGATGAATCACCTCGATGTGGCGGCGTGAAGCCACCTCGGGAAACACGCCGCCGTATTGGGCGTGCAGATCCACCTGACTGGCGATGACATTGCTTAAAATGGTCGTGCCGTTTTCGATCACGGCCGCGGCCGTTTCATCACAAGAAGTTTCAATTGCTAGAATTCGGGTCGTCTGATTCATCGTGTATTTAGGTGTTCAACTGTCCAGGTGTTCAGGAGCGTTTTATCGCTCGGCCAGCATCGTTTGGCGTTCGTCGTTCATGGTTTGGATGACCAGCCGGATCAGGTCGCCGGCCTGGTCTGGCAGTACCGTGCGCGGGTCCAGCAGGTAACGGCCGTCTTGAATCCGGCCAATCACCGGCGGGTCTTGCCGCCGCAAGGCCGCCGCCAGGTCGTCGGGGCTGGCCGCAGGGATGGCTACCAGCCGGGTAGGCAGGGTCGTGCCGGGCAAACTGCCGCCGCCAACGGTCGATTCACCTGCTATCACCTGTGCGGTGAGGCCCTGCTCTTGCAATTGGGCGGCCCAGGTGTGCGCGGTCTCTTCGATGTCGGCCAAAGGCCGCGCAATCATCTGCCAGACAGGCACGGCCGTTTCCGCCTCTTCCTTTAAATAGTGGGTCAGCGTGGCGGCCAGCGCCGCCAGCGCCAGCTTGTCGGCGCGCACGGCCCGCGCCAGCGGGTGGCGCTTAATGGCGGCCAGACAATCGGCCCGGCCGCACAAAATGCCGGCTTGTGGCCCGCCCAGCAGCTTGTCGCCGCTGAAGGCGACCACGTCGCAGCCGGCGGCCAGCGCCTCGCTTACCGTTGGCTCGGGGTCCAGGCCGTAAACGGCCGTGTCCAGCAGCGCGCCGCTCCCTTGATCGTACAGCAGCGGCAGGTTGTGGGCGTGGGCTAGTTCGGCCAGTTCGGCCAGCGTGGGCTCGGTGGTAAAGCCGACGATTTTGAAGTTGGAATGATGGGCCACCAGGATGGCGGCCGTGTTTTCGGTGATGGCCGCGGCGTAATCACGCAGGTGGGTGCGATTGGTCGTGCCCACCTCCACCAGTTTTGCTCCCGATTGAGCCATCACGTCCGGCACGCGGAAGCCGCCGCCAATTTCCACCAACTGCCCCCGGCTGATGATGACTTCGCGGCCCTGGCAAAGGGCGCTGAGCATCAGCAGCACGGCGGCGGCGTTGTTGTTGACGACGGCGGCCGCTTCGGCCTGGGTCAGGCGGGTAAGCAGTTTTTCGGCGTGCACGGCGCGGGAACCGCGCTGCCCGGCGTCCAGGTCGTATTCTAGCGTGCCGTAGCCGCGGCTGACGGCCGTGATCGCCGCCAGGGCCGTTTCGCTCAGCGGCGCCCGGCCTAAATTTGTGTGGACGATGACGCCGGTGGCGTTGATGACCGGGCGCAGGGTAGGCGTGAACCACGTTTCCAGCCATTCCCGCGCCGCCTGTACCAGCATAGCCGTCATGGGCAGGTAGGTTGCGCCTTCGAGGACGGCCGTGCGTTGGTCGTCTAGCACGGCGCGCAAGGCTTCCAGGGTAAGGGAACGGCCGTATTCGGCCAGCAAATCAATCGTCACCGGCAGGCGCAGCAGACGATCCATGCTCGGTAACTCCCGCAGCAGGGCTTGTTGTTGTGCGGTCAGCTTGTGATTCGCAGTTTCGGACATGTAGACTTCGGTCCCTGGTTACTCTTTGGCAATGGCTATGGTCGAGGCGCGCGCGCGAATTTGCAGCATGATCTCGAATAAAATCAGTACGCCGGCCACCAGAAAAGCAACGGCCGGCCCCAGCGCCCGATTCATTTGCAGCCAGACGCAAAAGGCCACCCAGATGCCTACCCACATGGCCTGGCGCAGGGTGACGTGAAAATAAGGCGGCACGGTGCGCCCGGAGCGGTTATCCATGAAGCGGCTAAAGCGTTTGTTGATCACGTAAGCCAGCGGCAGCGCCAGGCCGGTTACGGTGACGAGGATTGCCCCCAAAAAGGCGAAGATGATTTCTTGGTTGGCCGCTTCTAAAATTGAGGCAGCTTCGACCTGGCCCTGGGCGGTAGACCGCACGAGGTCCAGGCGCACCACGTCAAACGGCCACCAGTTGTTGATAATGTGCAGGATGGCCAACAGGCCGATGATAAATAAAGCTGCGCCCAGCAAAAGAATTGGAAGTACCCCGAACCGCTCAACCTGTTTCATGACTGCATTATATCCTGCTGTGAAAACACCGCAAAAGGTGTATACTGAAAATTTAACGTCTACCGGCGCATTGTTTGGCCAGAGGGAAGGCTGATGGGCGAAACCTGGAACAAAAAACGATCGGCTGAAGAGAGTCCTACGCAGTGGAGCGTGCTCCTGGCGATTCTTTTTTTGCTGCTGCTGCCCTGTGCGGGGTTGACGGCCGTTGCCTATTTTTACCTCAACGGGGCGACGGTCGGTTTGCTGCTGACGATTGGCGGTTTTAGCCTGCTGGCCTGGACCTTGCCGCTGTTGGCGCTCTTTTTTCTGCGGCGGCAGCGGCGGCCCTGAAGTCAGGCGGGCGTGTGGCGCAGGACGTGCAGGAGGGCCTGTCCGTAGGCCTCGGCGGCGGAGGCAGCCGAGAAGGTGAGGGACTGTTGGTGCAAGGTGATGGTGAGATCGTAACGGCCGTCTCCTTGTAATGCCAGGCTGAGTTGTGTTTCCGGCTCTGCCTGATCCAGTGCAAAGACCAATTCCTGGCGCAATTGCTCCTCCGAGGGCATCCAGACCACTTCGTGCAGCAAAATGTAATCCATCGCCCATTCCGACGTGCCATGAAAGGTGATGGCCGGCCAGCCGCGCAGCAGCGTTTGCGCGGCCATCATATCCGACAAGACAAACACCCGATCATCCAGATCGCTGTCAGGAATGGCAAAAAAATCATTGTAAGCCGGTTTCCAGATTAAACCGGCCGTTTTCAGTTCGCGGGCAAGAGCAAGTGGTAACATAGGATTTGCTGGTTGGTAATTGGCGGTTGGCGCTGGTGTTGGTTTGACATGGCCAATCCCGAATCTGATCTCGACAATTGCAGTCCGATAGCTTTGGGCCAATACTCGTTGAGCAAATGATAATGCAGAACTGCCGCCAACGCACAAAAACTTATACAATTGCCATATGACGACATTTATCTGGGTACTCATTGCGTTTCTTGCCGGGTCGCTGCCGTTTTCGGTGTGGGTGGGCCGGTGGGCGCTGCACACCGACGTGCGGCAGTTTGGCGACGGCAATCCAGGCGCATCGAATGTGTTTCGGGCGGGCAGCAAGGCGTGGGGCGTGGCGGCGATCTTGTTGGATGGCTTTAAAGGGGCCATTCCGGTGGGCATCGCGCATTATCTGGTGGGGTTGGAAGGCTGGGGGTTAACGGCCGTAGCCATCGCCCCTGTTCTTGGCCATGCCTTTTCGCCTTTCTTGCGCTTTCGTGGCGGTAAAGCCCTGGCGGTTACCTTTGGTGTCTGGCTGGGGCTGACGCTGTGGTGGGGGCCGACGGCGTTGGGCTTGGCGTTTGCCTTCTGGTTTTGGCTGCTGACGGTGGAGGGCTGGGCAGTGCTGGCCGGGATGCTGACGTTCCTCGGCGTGCTGCTGCTGGTGGGCGCGCCCCCGGCGCTGCTGGGCGCGTGGCTGGGCAATGCGCTGATTTTAGCCTGGAAGCACCGGACAGACCTGCCAAAGAAGGTGGGGATACGGCCGTTGGTGGGAAAATAGGACGCGGATTTTCACGGATGCGACGGATTGTATCCACGAAAATCCGTCCCGTCGCATCCGTGTCATCCGTGGGCAATTTCTGTTTCCTCAGGCTTGAATACAAAAGAGAAAATGATCAATAACAAAAACATGAAAGCGACAGCCAACGTGAACGGCTCGGTGGCGGGGCCGCGTTGGATGAAGGAGACGAGGCCCAGCAAGAAGGTGACGACGGCCGTGATGGTGATCAGTTTGGCCAAACGGCCGTTTCCCCGCCACAACCACATGCCCATAAACAAAAAGTAGGTCGCCAGACTGCCCCATTTGAGCCAGGTAAACCAATGCAGCCGCGCCAACTCGGCGGTGAAGTCGCCGGAAGCCAGGTTGGCGGTGATGCCCAGCAGCTGCATGTTCTCCAGCGCGTCGCCGCTGAAGGCCAGCAGCGCCAGCGCCGCGCCCGCATATAGCCACCGCTGACCCGTATGCCGCGCCGCCAGCACCGCAAAGCTAAACAAGAAGCTGCTGTACAGCAGCATGTAGAGATAATCCAGCCGGTTGCCGCGATCCATCGCCTGGACCATCGTTGCCTGTTCCGGCGTGCCGGCCGCGCCGAACAATGTGTTGATTTCGGCCGGCGTCTCGGCAAATTCAAAGGCGATGATGGGCGAACCGATGCCGTCAATCTGCCCCGGCGACTGTTGGGGGAAGACGCTCATGTTCAGCAGGCTCATGACGATGACTGCCAACCCGATCAATCCGCTTAATATGTACGGCCGTTGCCCCATAATCCCTCCAACAGTCCAAAACAATATGACAGATACGCTTGCCGTGCTGCCCCGGCTACAAAACGTCCACGCCCAAATCGTCGCAGGCGGTGAGGGTGCGCTGCAGCATCGGCAGCCAGACCCAGGTCAGCGGCTCGTTGAGGCCGCCGCGGCAATATTCGGTGGCAATGTACACGCCCATCGGCGCCATCAGGCGATAATCGGCCCACAACTGCTCCCAAGCGTAATTTTCTACCCCGTGGCGGCGCAATTGTTGGTGGTAATGGCGCAAAATTGGCTCTTCCAGGCGGCGGCGTACGTCGGGTTCCCAATCCAGCACCAGCGCGTAAACCAGATCATACATGCCTAACCAGGTTGTCAGGCTCCAATCGAATGGTTGGCGGTCGATGAGGTAGATGGGGCGCTCGCCCTGGCGCGGCACGAGGATGTTGTAGGGTCCGGCGTCGCCGTGGATGAGGGTAAAGCCGTTGTCATCCTGCGCGCGCTGGATGAGCTGCGCCGGATGATGGTGATACAATGCGCGGATCAGGTCGGGCCAGTGGGTTTTCAGGTCGCCGGCGTGGTGGGCCAGGATATGATCGACGCCGGGCGCAGCAATGTCGATAAAACGCTGGATGAAAGCGGGGCTGTGCATCGGGGCATTGGCTTCGGCCAGCCGCCCGGCGCCCCACCAACGGCCGTGTAAAGCCGCCAATCCCTCTGCCAAAGCCAGACCATAGTCTAAAGTCGGCGTTTTGTTGTACGCTTCGGTGTGGGTGAGCGATACATCGTCCAGCAGCAGGTGATAACGCTGGCTGGCGGGCGAATAGGCCGCATCGTAGCAGCGAATCAGGGGCGCGTCGGGCACGTCCACGTAGTCGCGGGTGTAATAATCGACCTCGGACGGGCCAAAATATTCGCCGTCGCCCAGGTCGGTGTTCACCATTTTCAGAAAAAGGCGCTCGGGCCGGTCGCCCTGTGCGTTGGGGGCGTAGTGGAGGCGTAAAACGGCGTTGGTGGACCAGTTGCCACGGCCGTTTTCGACGTCGACGGCCGTTACCTGACCGATTAACGCCCCGCTGCGAGTGAGAACGGCCGTTAACCAGTCCGCCGTCACCTGCCCGAGCTCTGTTATGACCTCGCCGGACGTCATAACAAGGCGATAACGATAAACAACACCCAGGCCAGACCGGTATAAATGGCCAACCAGCCCAGGGCGTTGCCCACCGCAGACTTGCCGGAGCCGTCGTTTTCGGTGACGGCGGGCAAATTACGGTACCAGGAGGCGCGTTGGGCCAGGGCAATGGCCCGCCAGCCCAAAACCATGCTCGGGGCGATGCCAATCACGGCGGCGATGGCGATTTTTAAGGGCGTGAGGGACGCGCCAAAGCGGGTGAGGAAGGAATCGGGGCTTTCGGCTTGCAAAGCCAGGGGCAAAATGAGCAAAAGAATGGGAACAAGATTCAGAGCGATGGCCGCCAGGCCATACGTTAAGCTGGATTTGGCTGTTTTTTGGGCGCTGCTGCGTAATTCCGGCTGGACGGCTTGCAACGTTAACGGCCGTCCACAGTTACTGCAGTACGCGCTGCCCCGCATCACCGCTGCGGAACAGCCTTCGCACACTTGCAGGTAAGATGTGCGGTCGGTAAAGACGGCGGGGTCGATTTTTATTTCCACCACACGGTCTTCTTTATTCTTTACCAGCACGCCGGGGTTGTCGGGAATCGGTGTGGGGGCGGCGGGCGCGTCTTCGGCGGGCGTTATGGCCTGCCCGGAGGAGTCTACGGGGACAACGGCCGTTTCCGTCGACGGTTCCGGGCTTGCGGGCGACGAAACGCCGGGCAATAAATTGCGCGCTTTGTTTGCCAACTGCTTGCGTTTGGCCTGGCTGGCCTGCTGCCGCTGCATATCCACCCACTGCATGGTGGCGTTGGCCTGGATTTTGGCCCCATCGGTGATGTAATTGCCCACCAGCCGCAATACTTCTTGCGCTTTCAGCGCGTCCGGGGCTTCT
>Ga0209607_1001783_pt1 | contig 17887 bp, 18 predicted proteins | sample AD_UKC117_MetaG_FD_184413 | JGI IMG/M metagenome (GOLD analysis project Ga0209607, IMG submission 184413) | Active sludge microbial communities of municipal wastewater-treating anaerobic digesters from Hong Kong - AD_UKC117_MetaG (SPAdes)... | ecosystem: Engineered > Bioreactor > Anaerobic >... | reverse complement strand
GGTTGCCGCCGGCACGTCCAGGGCGATGCAGTCCTGCGCGAGAAGTCCGGTCAGACCCGCCATGGGCCGGACCCTAACACCGAACCCCCGTCGAGTGAGGAGCCTTGCAGACGTTGTGCGAGTGGAAGCCTGCGTTGCTCCTCAGTCGGCGCCAGGAGAGCGCAATCGGCGGGCGACATCGCCGTAGCGCTGTAAACGCTCCGGCCCGGTGAGCGCGTTGTAGACGACGATGCGGGAGGCGATACCGCCGTATTTCGCGGTCAGGGCGTCGGCCAGTCCGTCCCAGGTGGACTCGGTGGCGAACGCGGCGAGGTGCTCGTCGGTGATCTGAGCGGCCATGCCCGCGAAGTCCCCAGCCTTCTGCTTCTCCCGGATCCGGGCGGTGGTGCCCTCGAAACCGGCCTCGTCGAAGATGAACGCGTAGTTCGGCGTGGAGCCGTAGAAGCTCATGGACGCCCGCACCAACTCGCGTTCGGCGTCCCGCTCGGCGTCGGTGTCACCGGTGATGGTCAGCACCGGGACGATGACGTCGAGCTCGGCTGGAGAACGCCCGGCGCGGGCCGCACCCTCGGCCACCTGCGGTAAGACGTGGCGTCGCAGGTAGCCCGGTTCGCCGAGCGGATGAATGTGCACACCGTCGGCCACCTCACCGGCCATCCGCAGCATCCAGGGGTTGACCGCCGCGATGTCGACCTTCGGGTCGGGGGCCTCGATCGGCCCGGCGCTCCACTGCGGGGTGATGAAATCCAGGTCGTAGAACTCGCCGTGGTGGTCGAGGCGGCCGGACCGAAACGCCGAGAAGCAGGCCTTCACCGCCAGCACGTAGTCGCGCAGCCGGGGTCCGGGCCGATCGAAGGGCACGCCGTAGCGGCGTACAACATGGGTTCGGACCTGGGTTCCCAGCCCCAGCCGGAACCTCCCACCGGTTGCCTCCTGCAGCTCCCACGCGGTGGCGGCAGTGACGAACGGGCTGCGCGGAAAGGCGACCGCCACCCCGGTGGACAGCTCCAGGCCCGGCGCGGCCTGCGATGCCACCGCGGCGTTGAGATAGGCGGTGCGGCCGGTTTCGGTGAACAGCAGGCCGGAGAACCCGGCGTCGCGGACCTGGGCGGCAATGGCGCCGATGCGGCCCAGCGGCTGCGGAATCGTCATCGCGTCGACGTGCACGGGGCCAACTTACGCCCGTGCCGGGGGTAACTTCAGGTGGTGCGAGCGGGGACCCTGAAACGGCGGAGCCTGAGACGGCGAGCCCAGGAACGGCGGACCCTGGGTCCGTCGGCGATGCTCGCCGTCATTCTCTGCCTGCTGTCCGCCCCGGCCGCCCCGGCAGCGCCGGCCGAAGCCCCCGCCGACACGCTGGCGACGCTGGACACCCTGCCGGTCAAGGGGCGGGCGCCCAAGACCGGCTATGACCGCGACCTGTTCGGCCAGCGGTGGACCGACGACGTCGCGGTGGACTACGGGTACAACGGGTGCGACACCCGCAATGACATCCTGCGCCGCGATCTGGTCGACGTGGTGATCAAGCCCGGCTCCAACGGGTGCGCCGTGCTCAGCGGCGTGCTTGAGGACCCCTACACCGGAACGGTCGTCGAGTTCCTGCGCGGCCCTGGGACATCGGCGGAGGTGCAGATCGACCATGTGGTCGCGCTGTCGGACGCCTGGCAGAAGGGCGCCCAGCAGTGGGACGAGATCACCCGTCGCAACTTCGCCAACGATCCGGCCAACCTGCAGGCCACCATCGGATGGGTTAACCAGGAGAAGGGCGATGGCGACGCGGCCACCTGGTTGCCGCCGAACAAGTCCTACCGGTGCACCTACGTCACCCGCATCGTCGATGTCAAGGCGGCCTACGGGCTGTGGGTCACCCCGGCCGAACACGATGCGATCGCGCGGGTTCTCGCGGACTGCTGACCGCTAGACCGGGGCGGTGACTCCGCGCAGCACCAGGCTGTAGAGGTCCTGACGCTGTCCGGCCTGTCCGGTGCCGTCATCGGAGATCAGCAGCACGCCGTAGGTTCCATCGGCGAGTCGGGGCCCCAGCGTGATGCCTTCGAAGTTGCTGGCCAGGAACACGCTCTGCCAGAGCAGGTTCTTGCCGACCGGGGTGAACCCGCCGGCGCTCAGACTCGGCAGCGCCGAGACGTCCGAGGCGGCGGTGAGGTCGAGTTCGTAGATCCGGGACCGGAAATACGGCAGGTAGCCGCCGAGTTCGCGCTCCAGGGACAACAACCGGCCATCCGGCAGCGCCAGTAGGTCGACCAGACCGCTGCGCTCGACGGTGATGAACGGCGACATCGCGGTGATCGGATCGGTCCGGTAGGCGAACTGCACTGCGGGGGCGAGGTCCTCGCCGGTGAATTGCTGAATCCGCACCCAGGATCCCGAGGCCGTGCTGGACTGCGGGCCGTCGGACTTCAGCGCCTCTTCATTGGCCGCCCACAGCATCCCGGCGCCGTAGGTCAGCGCCTCAAGGCCCATGTTGTTCGCGACGTTGGCAGGACGGTAGATCTGCGGTACCGCGACCTCGCCCACCTTGTCGCCGGTGGTCAGGCTGAATTCGCTGATGGTGGAGGATATTTCGTCGGACACCCACGCCGTGCCGCGGTCGGGTGCCATGGCGATGCCCTCGGAGTCGGGGCCCAGGGCAGGGGCACTGATGCCGGCACTCACCACGCCGGTGTTAACCCAGCCGAAACCCGCAGCCAACTCGGTGGTCAGCTGCCAGATCGCCGGCGCACCGTCGTCGCCCACCGCGTAGTAGGTGCTGCCGCCGGCGTGGGCGATCCCGCTGAGTTCAGCGGCGCCGGTGTTGCCGCTGTCGAGCGGGTAGAGACCCTGTCCGGTGGGCGTCAGCATCAATCTGTTCTGTGCGGCAACGGCTTTGGACACCGCAGCGCCCGCGCCGCCGCGGTGAGCCCCAACCGGGGATTCCGTCCGAACCGGGGACTGGCTGCGGGCGCCGGCCGCCCGCGCCACCGGTCGCTTTACGGCTGTGCCCGAATGGCCGGGATCAGACCGGGACGCCCGCTGCGGGGCCTGCGCCGAACCGCCGGTGTCCTCGCTGCTCGCCCACGCCGCCGGGGCGGCGGCGATGGCGGCACCGGCGCCCAGTGCCACTGCGAGGCCACCGAGACGGCCAGCGGTGCGGCCGATGCCGCTCACCTAGACCAGCGTGGTCTGCATCGAGGACAGGTCGGTCTGCATCAAGACGACGTTGTAGTTGCTCCAGATCGACATGTTCCAGTACAGGTTGGCCACGTCCGGGTCGCCGTTGGCGTCGGTGAGATCACCGGTGCCAGACAACGGATGGATCATCGGCGCGTAGAGGCCCGGGTACTGCAGTGACGTGGCGATGGTGACTGGATCCGACCAGGGTCCCTCAGGGGTGTCGGCGGTACGCAGGATGACGTTGTTGAGCCCGTTGCCGTAGAGCACCACGTATTTGTCCAGGTACTCGTTGTACTGGATGGACATCTCGCTGACGTTGCCGCCGGTCTTGGCGCCGGTCAGCCCGGCGAACCAGCCGCCGAAGAAGTTCGGGTTGTTGGCCAGGTCGACGATGCAGCCGAACAGTCCGGCCGAATTGGGGGAGTCGCCGAGCACCGGGGCGGCGACGGCCGGGTTGTCGCGCACCCAGGTGGTGCCGTCCCAGTAGTCGTACTGGCTCAGATCGGTGATCGCACCCTCGGGCACCCGAGAGAGGAAGGCCGAGCCGGCCCGGCCGGACGGGGTGCCGAAGGCGTAGATGTAGCGGGTTTCCCCTGGGGCGACCTTGCTCTCCGGCTCCAGCACATAGGCCATCTGCTGGAAGTTCTGGTCACCGGCCCGGTAACGGGTCGAGGAGCGGAACCAGCCCGCCGAGCGCACCGTCGAGGTCTGCAGCACCCACTTGTCGGTCACCGGGTCGTACTCCGAGACCGCCGAGTAGTTGGTGGTCCAGCGTCCCGGGGTGTCCCAGGACTTGACCGACATGTACGAGACGTAGTTGGTGGCGTCGGCGTACACCGCCGATGTCGGGATGTTGGTGACTTCCGAGCCGATGAAGAACACCTGATTACGTGCGGCCGGGATGAACTGGTAGGCGGGACCGGTGTTGATCAGGCTCAGGCCGTCGTAGAGCTCAGTGTCATCGCTGAGCAGCAGGACGTTGGAGCGCCAGTCGCCGGTCATGTTGCGACCGCTGAAGGTGTCGCCGAAGGCCAGCTGGGTCAGGCCGTTGTCGCCGTTGAACCACATGATGCCGAGGTCGGTGCCGTAGACATTGGCCCAGTTGGTGTTGTTGGTCTGGGTCCAGTTCCACCCCGGGTAGGCGGTGTTGCTCTGGCCGGTCACCCAGCCGAGGGGGGCCGAGCCGAGGTTGGTCGGTGTGGTGGTGAGCGTGCCGGAGACGGCGGCGGTGGGTGCCGCCGACGCCCGGGAGCCGACCCGGCCGATCTGGCCGCGGCTGTAGGCCAGCAACGCCCACAGCGCCGCGGCGTCGGCCGGGTTGTCCGTTGTCGTGGCGGCCGACGCCGGGTCCAGGCCGACCGCGGCCAGCAGCCGCGAGGAGGCCCGCATCGCCCGGGCCGGAACGGGCTTGGGGGCGGCGGCCACCGGCACCGCGGCGGCGACGGGCTCCGACAGCGTGTCGGCCACCGCGGTCGCGACGGCGGCGGGTTGGACCGTCGGTAGGGGTACCACGGGGTCCGAGACCGGCACCGCCGCCGAGGCGGTCGGCACGGCCGCCGGCTTGGGCACTGCCACCGTTACCGCCGCGGCGGGCAGGGGTGCGGGGTTCTTGGCGGTCGGCGCGTCGTCGATCGCCGCCGACAACCCGGCGGGCAGTTTCACGGCGGTGGCGGAAGCGGCCGCAGTACGAGACGATGACGAGGTCCGAGGGGCCTTCGAGGCGGAAGCGTCGGTTCGTGCGACACCGGCGGCGGCCCCGCGGGTGGCCGCACCTCGAGTCGCGCGGCCGGCGGCCGGTGTACCGGTTTTCGAGGGGCCGGCAGTGGCTTGTTGCGAGGAGTCCGGCCCGCTGGATTCGGCGGTGTCGGCCCAGGCGACACCGGTGCCGAAGGCCACCGCGGCCCCCACGCCGAGGGTCGCCGCCAGCGTCCCGATCCGGCCGACGCTCGCGGCGGCTTTCCGGTTCGCGGGCGTCTGGGTGAAATCAGGTGGGGCCGAACTCATGAAAAACTCCTGCCTGTGGCGGGCGTCGGGGTCACCGCATCCGGCAAACGCCCAGCGTCAGCGACCCGGCAACGGGCTTATCCGAACTGTACTCAGTTCCACCACAGATCCTCCACAGCCGTGGCCGAATCGTTTCACAGGGCAGCGCTGTCCGGGCAAACGGAATCCCCGGCGAAAACGGGGGCGCTAGCGGGACGTCAGCAGTTCGGCCATCTTGCCGATGACGCCCTGGAGGGCCTTGAACGGCCGGATCATCACCTTCACCGAGGTGATCTCGCCATCCTCGTTCCAATGGATCATGTCGATGCCTTCCACGGAGAGCCCGTCGACTTCGGCGGCGAAGTGCAGCACCGCCGAGTTGTCGCCGAACCACTTCTCCACGTAGTGGAAACCCGTCCCGGAGAACATCCGCTCGGCGGCCCGCAGATAGGCCGCCGTCAGGGCACGGCCGCGTTGGGGCGCGAACACCGCGGGGGAGTAGAACACCGCATCCTCGGCGAGCATGTCGTCGAGTTCTCCCGTCTGCCCGCTCTCGATCACCCGCAGCCAGCGCTCGATGACCGGAGGCGTCACGGTCGCGCCCCCGCTCACCAGTTCCACACCGACATGTCGCCCACCGGGTACTGCTCACAGATATCGGTGGTGTTGGCGGCCACGCCCTTGTTGTTGAAGAACAGTTTGGCGTGGTTGGGCCACTGGAACACCAGCGGATCCGAGTAGATGTTGGTGGCCATCTCCTCCGACCAGGCCCGGCGCTCCGCCGGGGTCTTGGCGTAGAAGTCGTGGATGTAATCCTGCGAGGCCTGCTGGATCTGCGGCGACTTGTTGTTGTAGTCGATCATGTAACGCTCGTAGTAGATCGGCTCCACGTCGCGCGCGGCGGCCATGATCTGCTCGGCGGTGCAGGTCGTGATGATCATGCGGTGCGGGATCGGGTAGTCGTCGGTGGCGTCGGCCGCGGCCGACCCCGCCGAGAAGGCTGACCACAACACCGCCGTCAACGCCATCGTCGTCCCAGCCCGTCGGGCATGTTTGCGCATGACTGCCATTATGTGCCTCCCCGTGCGGCCCAGCTGACGGTGGGGCCTCCCGCTAGGAGAAGTCGGCGATGTGACCGCGCACCTCCATGGTGGTGACCATCTCCCTGGTCTTTCCGGCCATGTCGTGGGAGATGGATCATCGATGCCTACATCGACTCCAGCTGATCAACGGTGGCCTGCCATCGACGGCATGTTTAATGGCTCTTCGAGCTTAAGCGGGCAATGCCTGGTCAGGGTCTCGGCGTGTCGTTGAGGTGAGGCGCCCCTGGCTTTCGGGAATCTGGATGTTGCGAAGCAAACAGATTCTGCAAGGAGAGCCAGGGGCATGGTCGAGCCTACGTCGTTGTTGTTGGGGCTGGAAGGACTCGGGGTGCGTGGGGTGGTCCCACACGCTGATCGCACCCGGGTGGTCGAGTTGATCACCATCGACCCGAACGCCGCCCGTTGTCCGGACTGTGGAATAGCGTCGGACTCAGTCAAGGAACGCACCGTCACCAGCCCCCGTGACATCCGCTACGGGGAAGACCCAATTGTTCTGCGGTGGAACAAGACCCGCTACCGCTGCCGCAACGACACCTGCTCACGCGCCAGCTTCACCGAAGCCATCGAGCAGGTACCGCCGCGGCGGCGCACCACCACCCGGTTGCGCACGCAGATCGCCCGCGAGATCGGGGATGCGGCCCGTTCGGTGGTCGAGGTCGCCGATGGGGCCGGGGTGTCCTGGCCGACGGCACACGCTGCGTTCGTGGCCCACGCCGAGACGGTCCTGGGCAACCCGGCCCCGGTGCGGGTGCTCGGCATCGACGAGACCCGCCGCGGCAAGCCCCGCTGGACCCGCGACACCGACTCCGGCCGCTGGGTGCGCACCGACCCGTGGGACACCGGCTTCGTCGATCTGGGCGGCGATCAGGGCCTGCTCGGACAAGTCGAGGGGCGTACCGGGGCGGCGGTCCGTCAATGGCTGAGCGAACAGAGCGAGGAGTTCCGGGCCTCGATCACCCACGTGGTGATCGACCCGTCGGCGGCCTACGCAGCCGCGGTCACCCGCGAGTTGTTGCCCAACGCCGAGCTGGTCGTCGACCACTTTCATCTGGTCAAGCTCGCCAACGACGCACTGACCGCGGTGCGGCGCCGGGTGACCTTCGATACCCACGGCCGGCGCGGCCGCAAACACGACCCCGAGTGGGCCAACCGCCGCCGATTGCTGACCGCGCGAGAACGCCTGGCGCCCAGAGCATTCGCGGCGATGTGGAACGCCCTGATCGACAACGACCCCAGCTGTCAGATCCTGTCGGCCTACATCGCCAAAGAGGAACTGCGCCAGCTGCTCGCCGCCGCCGGCGGCCGCACCGATGACGCCGAGATCCGCACCCGCCTCTACCGGTTCTACAGCTGGTGCGCCGATACCAACATCCCCGAACTGCACCGCCTGGCCACCACCATCGAGACCTGGTGGCCGGCGATCCTGGCGTTCCTGCACACCGGCCTGAGCAACGCCCGAACCGAAGGTTTCAACCGCCTGGTCAAACAGGTCAAACGCGTCGCCTGCGGCTTCCGCAACACCGAGAACTCACGCCGCCGGATACGCTTCCACTGCACCCGCGCCCAGCGGGCCAGCACCAGATTCACCACCGCGCAGCTGCCCGGTTAACTTCGAAGAGCCTGTTTAATTGTCTCAATTCAAAACCCGACGCACGATCCGAGGAGAAGCTGTGTTGACCACCTCTCGTCTGACATCCAAGGTCGCACTCCTGGCCGGGACGGCCGCCATCGTCGGTATGGCGACCATGACCGCCTGCGGCAGCGACAAGGAGACCCCGAACGACACCAAGGCCCCCACCAGCGCCCCCCAGTCGCCGGCCTCGCTGACGCCCACCGAGAAGAAGAACGTTGGCTCGTTCGCACCGTCCATGACGGCGGACAAGGCCCCGACCCGGGTGCCCGGCAGGGAAGGCAGACTGCAGCCATAGCTCCGCTGTCCGCGTGAGTCGGCGCCGCGCCACATGAAACTGTCCAGGGACGTGCTGCCCCTCGGAAGCTTCAACACCGGGACTGCCGTCCAGAACCGACCGCGAACCGCGGAACAGTTCACGTATCAGATCGGCCTACAATCGCAACCATGAGGTTCTTCGGGCGTTTGCTCACTGTCGCCGCCGTCCCTGCCGCCGCTGCGGCCGTTGTCACCGCCGCGCCGGCACAGGCAGACCCCGACATCGACTTCGCCAACCAGCTGCACTCCTACGGCATCTACGGGCAGCGCGACTACAACGCGTGGCTCGGCAAGATCGCCTGCAAACGACTGGACCGCGGAGTTGACCCCGACGCCTACGCATCGGAGGCGTTCATCGCCCGCAACCTTGCCAGGGACACCACCCAGACCCAGGCCTGGCAGTTCCTCGGCGCGGCCATCAGCATCTACTGCCCGGGCAATATCGCCGTCCTGCAAAACGCGGCCCGCTGACTCTGCGATCCGGTCCGAGGGAATCCGGTCTGAGGGTTTGCCGACGCCGACGGTGACGTCGGTCGGCATTCCTTACACGGGAGTGACCATCGGGGATTCCGGCGGGCGCGTAGAGCCCGGATCGTCTTCAATGGACGGGGGCGAGGAAAGCCCGGGGAACATGGAGCGGAAGTTGCGCGCAGTTAACACTTCGCCGGTCGGTGGTGGGGCCGCCCCGGTCGGCCTGGTGCCTGCGGCGCCGGGGCCCGAGTTCGAGTTCTGGCGCAGCGGAGTGCGCCAGCGGGCACTGGCCCACGTCGCTGAGTTCGTGCAGAACCGTTGCCTGCCGCAACTGACCCGCACCGGGGTCGAGGTCACCGGCGACGTGTTGACCGGGCTTCTCGACGGCGGCAAATGCCTGCGGTCGACCTTCATGTACCTGGGCTGGCTGTGCGGTGGAAAGACCGACCGGACCCGTCTGGACGGCACCGCCGACGATGCCGCCGCCCTGCGGGCCTCAGCCGGTCTGGAGTTGCTGCACGCGTTCGCGTTGCTGCAGGACGACGTCATGGACGATTCCCCGCTGCGGCGTGGGCGGCCCGCGGCGCACGTACGCTTCGATCGGTGGCATCGTGAGAACGGATTGTCCGGTTCGCCGGAGCGCTTCGGCGTCTCGCTGGCGATCCTGCTCTCCGATCTGTGCCTGGTCTGGGCCGAGCAAATGATGCGCGACAGCGGGGTGCCCGCCGAGGCGCTGGCCCGGGCCTGGCCGCACTACGACGCCATGCGGATCGAACTGGCAGTCGGACAATGCGCCGACGTGGCCAACGACGCCGGGGCGCTGCCCACCCTGGATGCGGTGCTCGACGTGGCCCGACGCAAATCGGGCAACTACACGGTCCGGCGGCCGCTGGAGATCGGTGCGGCGATGGCGGGTCGCGACGATCTGATCGGCGCACTCGGCGCCTACGGCAGCGCCGTGGGAGAGGCATTCCAGATGCGCGATGACATCCTCGGGGTGTTCGGCTCGCCGTCGGTGACCGGCAAGCCCGCCGGCGGTGATCTCGCTGAGCGCAAGGCCACCAGCGTGGTGGTGGCCGCCCAGCGGATGGCGACCCCGGCGATCCGCCGTCAGTTCTCCGATCTGATGGCCGCGGAGGATCTCGACGACGCCGATATCTCCCGGTGGCGTTCGCTGATTGTCGCCACTGGGGCGCCGGAGTGGATCGAGGAACTGATTGCGGCTCGGGTGGCGGACGCCCAACGGCAGGTGTGCGACGACCGGATCGACGAGTGGGTGCAGCGGACCCTGGCCGACATGGCCACGGCCTGCACGCTGCGCATGACCTGACGGCGAGAGATTTGGACGGCGAGAGATTTGGGCACGAGAGATTTGGGCACGAGAGATTGGGTTGAGTGATGCGAACCGTTCCAGGTAGTACCGACCACGTCGTCGTGGTGGGAGCCGGGCTTTCCGGGCTGTCGGCGGCCCTGCAGCTGGCCGGGCGCGGGCGGTCGGTCACCGTCGTTGAGCGGCATGGGTTCCCGGGTGGACGGGTCGGCCAGGCCGACATCCGCGGCTATCGGATCGACACCGGGGCCACCGTACTGACCATGCCGGACATCATTGAGGAGGCCTTCGATGCCGTCGGCGCCTCGATGGCCGACCACCTCGACCTGATGCCGCTGGACCCGGCCTACCGAGCCTCGTTCGCCGACGGCAGCACCCTGGACGTGCACACCGACGCCGCGGCGATGACCGCGGCCATCGAGAAGTTCGCCGGGGCCGAGCAGGCCGCCGGCTATCAGCGGCTGCGGCAGTGGCTGACCCAGCTCTACACCCTGGAGATCGACGGTTTCATCGGATCCAACTTCTCCTCGCCGCTGTCGTTGCTGACCCCCCAGCTGGCCCGGTTGGCCGCCCTGGGCGGATTCCGCGGCTGGGAGAAGATGGTGGGCCGCTTCATCACCGACGAGCGGGTGCAGCGGATCTTCACCTTCCAAGCGCTCTACGCGGGCGTACCGCCGCAACAGGCGCTGGCCGCCTACGCGGTGATCGCCTATATGGACACCGTCGCCGGGGTGTACTTCCCACGCGGCGGCATGCGGGCGGTCCCCGAGGGCCTGGCCGCCGCCGCGGCCGCGGCCGGCGTGCAGTTCCGGTACGGCTCCAGCGTCACCCGCCTGGAGCGGTCCGGTTCGCGGGTCAGCGCGGTGTGCACCGACTCCGGCGACCGGATCGCCTGCGACGCGGTTGTTCTCACCACCGAGCTGCCGCTGACCTACCAGCTGCTGGGCCGCGCGCCCCGTCGCCCCATCGCCCTGCGGCCGGCTCCCTCGGCTCTGGTCATGCACGTCGGCATCCCCGCGGTCGGGGACGCCTTGGCGCATCACAACATCAGCTTCGGGGGGAAGTGGTCGCAGACCTTCGACGAGATCATCGACCGGGGCGTGCTGATGAGCGATCCGTCGCTGCTGGTCACCAGGCCGACCGCGGGTGACCCCAGCCTCGCCCCGGCGGGCCGCGACCTGCTCTACGTGTTGGCGCCCTGCCCGAACCTCGAGGTGGGGAAGATCAACTGGACCGCCCAGGGTGACCGCTACGCCCGGCAGGTGCTCGACTGCGCGGTCGACCGGCTGATTCCCGAACTGGCCACCTCCGTTCTCGACGACGCCGACGTCCTTGACGTCGTCACCCCGGCGGACTGGGCCCGCCAGGGTATGACGGCGGGCACGCCCTTCGCCCTGGCGCACACCTTCCCTCAAACCGGGCCGTTCCGCCCCGCCAACCTGGTTCGCGGTGTCGACAACGCGGTGCTGGCCGGCGGGTCGACGGTGCCCGGGGTCGGCGTGCCGACGGCGCTGCTGTCCGGCCGATTGGCCGCCGAGCGGATCACCGGGCCCCCTGGGCGCCCCGCCGTGCGCACCATCACCGGCTCGGCCAAGCGGGTGGGGGCATGATCAACACCGAACTGCACGCCGCCGGGATCTCCGACGAGCGCCTGCGCGAGTCCTACCGGTACTGCCGCCGGCTCAACGCCGAGCACGGACGCACCTACTTCCTTGCGACCCGGCTGCTGACCCCGTCGCAACGGCCGGCGGTGCATGCGTTGTACGGATTCGCCCGCTACGCCGACGACATCCTCGACGACCTGCAGTCCGACGCGAGCGTCGACGAACGGGCGGCGCGGCTCGAACGGCTGGCATCGAAGTTTGTCGACGGCGACGAGGCCAGCGAACCGGTGCTGCCCGCGGTCCTGCACACCGCCCGCACCTACCAGATCCCGCTGGGCCTGTTCGACGAGTTCCTGGCGTCGATGCGGATGGACCTGACCGTGACGGACTATCCGGACCGGGCCGCACTCAACGCCTACATGCGCGGATCGGCAGAGGTGATCGGCCTGCAGATGCTGCCCATCCTGGGCACGGTGGGCCCGCTGCGCGACGCCGAGCCCGCGGCCGAAGCTCTGGGCCGGGCCTTCCAGCTGACCAATTTCCTGCGGGATGTCAACGAGGACCTGCAGCGCAACCGCGTCTACCTGCCGGCCGACGAGTTGGCCGCGTTCGGGGTGGACCGCGACCTTCTGCTGTGGTGTCAGCGCAACGCCCGCACCGATCCCCGGGTCCGTCAGGCGCTGGTCTCCCAGCACGCGATCACCCGGGCCATCTACCGGGAGGCGCACAAGGGCATTGCCCTGCTGGCGCCACAGTCCCGGCCGTGCGTCACCGCGGCATTCACCCTGTACTCGGAGATCCTCGACCGGATCGAGGAGACAGACTTCGCGGTGTTCAGCGAACGGGCGTCGGTCGGCATGGGCCGTCGACTGCAGGTGTTCACCGGCGGACTGGTCCGGGCCCGGCGGGCCCGCCGGGCCGCGGCCGCCTGAGTCCCGGGTCCGATACTGAGTCGTGGTCTCATGCTGAGTCGTGGTCTGATGGGGGCCTGATGGACAAGTGGCAATATCTGCTGCTCCTCGGGGGCTGCCTGCTGATCACCCTGCCGTTGGAGTTCCTCGGCGGCGGTGTCTACCGGCAGCCGCGTCGGTTGGCCCGGTCACTGGCTCCGGTTCTGCTGGTGTTCCTGGTATGGGACGCGATCGCCATCGTCGCCGACGTCTGGCACTACAACCCGCAATACATCAGCGGTATCAACGTGCCGTTCATGCCACTGGAGGAATTTTTGTTCTTCATCGTGATCCCGATCTGTGGGCTGCTGACGTACACGACGGTCAGCGCGGGCCTGGTGTGGTTGCGGCAGTTGCGGGACAAGACGGCCGAACGGAGCCGCCGGTGACCGGACTGGGATACACGCTGCCCGCGGTGCTGTCGGTGATCGTGGTGTGCGTGCTGGAGTTGAAGGTGCTGCGCACCGGGCTGTTCCGCAAGCCGGCCTACTGGATTTCGATGCTGATCGTGCTGGGTTTCCAAGTTCCCGTCGATGGCTGGCTGACCAAGCTGTCCGCCCCGATCGTGCTCTACAACGAGAGGCACAACTCCGGTCTGCGCTTCCCGTGGGACATTCCGGTGGAGGACTTCCTGTTCGGTTGGTCGCTGGTGACCGCCGTGCTGTTGCTGTGGGTCAAGCAGGGCCAGTCCCAGGAGAGCGGGAGCCAGCGATGAGCGGAATGCCCAAGGCGGGCCTGCGCCGGGCCGAGGTCCCGGAAGCCTTCGACGTCGGTGCGGCGGCCTATGACCGGCTGGTCGGGGCCAATCCGGGCTACCACGACCATCTGCGGATTTCGGCGCGCCGGATGCGGATTCCCGGCGGCGGGCGGGGATTGCGACTGCTTGACGCCGGTTGTGGAACGGGCGCATCGACCGCCGCATTGCTTGAGGCCGCCCCGCACGCGGAGATCGTCGCGGTGGACGCCTCGGCCGGGATGCTGGAGCAGGCGGCCGCCAAATCCTGGCCGGACACGGTGCGGTTCGTGCACACTCCGATCGAGGCACTCGCCGACGCCGGGGTCGAAGGGCCGTTCGACGGCATCCTGGCCGCCTACCTGATGCGCAATCTGGCCGACCCGGACGCGCAACTGCGCCGGTTCCGTGAACTCCTCCGTCCGGGAGCGACCCTAGCGGTTCATGAGTATTCGGTGCGTGATTCCAAAGCGGCCCAAGCAATCTGGAACGCCGTCTGCTGGGGGATCATCATTCCCGCGGGCCGGCGCAAGACCGGTGACGGCACCCTCTACCGTCATCTGTGGCGCAGTGTGAACAGTTTCGACGGCGCCGCGGACTTCCAGCGCCGCATGGCCGGCGCGGGTTTCGCCGGCGTGCACAGCGAAACAATGCCGGGCTGGCAGCGCAATATCGTGCACACCTTCCTGGCAGATGCCCCTCGATGGAAAGGTCAGGGATGAAAGATCCCCGTCGGGTCGTCCACCCCGCTCCGTCCGGGCTGCCCCACGCCGGGGCGTTGCCGGCCGTACCGCACGTCGTTGTCGTCGGGGCCGGGATCGCCGGACTGGCGGCCGCCGCCGGACTCGCCGAACGCGGTGTCACCGTGGAGGTCCTCGAGCGCCAGCCGAGCCTCGGCGGTCGGGTAGCCGGCTGGACCGAACGTCTTGAGGACGGCCCACTGGCCGGTACCGAGGTGGCCAACAACCGCGGCTTCCACGCCTTCTTCCGGCAGTACTACAACCTGCGCGAGTTGTTGCGGCGCACCGATCCGCAACTGCGGCGGCTGCACGCGGTCGAGGACTATCCGCTCGTCGACGGACAGGGCCGCCGGGACACCTTCCGTGGCCTGCCGCAGAGCCCACCGTGGAACGCGCTGGTGTTTGCGCTACGCAGTCCGACGTTTCGGTTCCGGGACATGTTGCGGCTCAACGGGATCGCCGCGGCGCCGCTGGTGTCGGTCTCGGTGCCGGATATCTACGAGCGGCTCGACGACCGCGACGCCGGCACGTTCCTCGACCAGATCAACTTCCCCCGGGCGGCCCGTCACCTGGCCTTCGAGGTTTTCGCCCGCAGCTTCTTCGCCCGTCCGGAGCGGTTGTCGGCGGCCGAGTTGGCGGCGATGTTCCACATCTACTTCCTCGGCTCCAGCGAGGGGCTGGTCTTCGATGTGGCGGAGTCGAACTTCGACACCGCGCTGTGGAACCCGCTGGGGGACTACCTGACCGGATGCGGCGTCCGGTTCCACACCGGGGTGTCGGTCAGCTCGATCGAGTCGGGCGGTCCCAAACGGCTGCGGGTGCACGCCGACGACGGCAGGTCGATCGACGCGGACGGCGTGGTGCTGGCGGCCGATGTCGCCGGGCTGCAGGGCATCGTGGCCGCCTCGACGGGTCTGGGCGACGAGTCCTGGCGGCAGCGGGTGGCGGCCATGGAGGTCGCGCCGCCGTTCTTGGTACAACGCCTGTGGCTGGACGCGCCGGTGGCACCCGACCGCCCGGCGTTCCTTGGTACCGGCGGACTGGAACCGGTCGACAACATCAGCGTGGTGAGCAGCTACGAGCGCGAGGCCGCCGACTGGGCGCGCGCGCAGGGCGGTTCGGTGGTGGAGGTGCACTCCTACTCGGTGCCGGCGGACGCCCCGCTGGAGGGCCTGCGCGAGCGCATGCTGGCCCGCCTGCACCAGCTCTACCCTGAGACCGCGCGGGCCGGCATCGTGGCCGAGCGGATGCTCTACAAGCAGGACTGCCCGCTGTTCTCCCCGGGATCCTTCGCCGGCCGACCCACCGTCGAGACGCCGGTCGACGGCCTGATGCTGGCCGGTGACGGAATCCGTATCGACCTGCCGGTAGCCTTGATGGAGCGGGCGGCGACCACTGGCTGGTCGGCCGCCAACCGGCTGCTCGCCGACTGGGGTGTCTCCGGGCACACCCTGTATACCGTTCCCGTGCGGGGACGGTCCCCGGTGCTGCGGAAGCTGGCGGAGAAAGGCGCGCGCACGAAATGAGTCTGTGGTCACGGCTGGCCGAACGGATCCCGAAAGACTCGCCGCTGCAGGTCATTCCGAAGATCGAGTGGGCCAATCAGGCGCCGACCTACAAGCAGGCCGAGCCGGCGCTCATCGACGCGGCGCTGCAGCGCGCGCTACGCCGCCCCAGCGGCAATTGGTATCCGTTCGCTGCCAGCACCGACGTCCGCGCCGACCGGCCGTTCGGATCGAAGGTCGCCGGCCTGGAGATCGTGGCATGGCGCGACGATCAGGGCGGGCTGCATGTGGGCCCGGCCTCCTGCCCGCACCTGGGGGCCGATCTGGCCACCGGCAAGATCGAGTGCGGCGGCCTGATCTGCCCGTGGCATGGGCTGCGGCTGGAAGGCGGCCGGGAGTTCGGCTGGAAGCCGTTGCCGGCCCATGACGACGGTGTTCTGGTGTGGGTGCGCCTTGACAAGGTCGGTGGCGAGGAACCGCTGGACGCGCCGGTGTTGCCGAAGCGGCCGGCCGGTGACCGGCTGGCCGCGGTCACCCGCCTGGAGGGGGTCTGCGAGCCGCGCGACATCATCTCCAACCGGCTCGACCCCTGGCATGGGGCCTGGTTCCATCCGTACTCGTTCGCGCAGCTGGAGGTCCTCGGGGCGCCCCCGGTGGACGCCGATGACGACTCCGACGTGTTCCTGGTCGCTGTCACCTTTCACCTGGGCCGGGTCGGCGTGCCGGTCATCGCGGAGTTCACCGTCCCGGAGCCGCGGACCATCGTCATGCACATCGTCGACGGAGAGGGTGTGGGCAGCGTCGTGGAGACCCACGCCACCCCGATCGGGCCCGGCCCCGACGGCCGGCCCCGCACCGCGGTGATCGAGGCGGTGATCGCCCAGTCCGACCGCCCCGGGTTCCAGCATTCGCTGCGGGCCGCGCCGCTGATTCAGCCGTTGATGCGCTTCGCTGCCGCCCGGCTGTGGCGCGACGACCTGATCTACGCCGAACGGCGGTACGCGCTGCGCGCCGGCGGGCAACGCTGAGTTCGCTGCTGAATTCGCTCCGGCCGGTTCAGCGGGACCTGTGGCGTTTGATGAGGACCAGCGCCGCCAGCGGAATCGCCATCTGCTGCGGTGATGAGGCCAGATGCGCGGCGACCGCCGACTCCAGGGTGTCGACGAAGTCGACGGCTCTCCGGCTGTGCGGGCCGCCTTCCAGGGCTGTGGCCAGGGTGGGGAAGACCGCGGCCCGCGCGAAGCCGGCCCACGAGGCACCCAGGGCGGCGGCGTCGCCGTCGTGGCGGTAGCGCGCCCAGAACCGGTCCTCGGCGGTGAAGGTCTCCAGGCGTTCCACCGACAATCCCTCGAAACGGCCGGACGGGGCGAACGGGGCGCGGAACTCCTCCTCGGTGCGGCCCACGGTCGGAATGGCCATCCGAGCGACCTCCTCCGGATGCACGGTGCCGGCTTCGACCAGACCCTGAAGAGCGGTGAGCAGGGCCTGCATCACCCCGGCGAACCCGGGTAGCCCGGCGTCGTCGACCCCGAGGGTCAAGACCACCAGCCGCCCGCCCGGGGCCAGTTCGCGGCCGCGGAAGGCCAGGAAGTCCTGCCAGTCCAGGGCGGCCTGCTGGGTGAAGGCGCGGCGGGCGTTCGGTTCGGCGCTGTGCGAGATGTGGATGTGGTCCGGGATAGGGGCGGGCACCCGGCTCAGCCAGTGAGTGGCCCAGGAACTCCAGCCCAGCGCGATGCTCTCCGAGGGGAGGATCTGCCGGTAGAAGGATCGTCCGACCGCCGACGGGAAGGTTGCGGAGTCCTTGGTCAGATAGCTGTCCGGATCCTCGGTGAGGGTGGTGAACAACGCCGTGAAATCGTTGTCCGGCAGGTCGGTGTGGGCCACCAGGATCGCGTGATCAGGCCGGGTGCGCGCCCGCAGCACGGCCACCGCCGCGCCCATCGGCAGCAGGGAGTTGTATCCGTTCGCCGCCCCGTAGTCGGCGATGGCGATGGGCTGCGGCGGCGACGGTATCGGCACCTGCGCGGCCGCCTGCTCGAAAAGTCTGGTGGCCGAGTTCAATCCGGCGGCCTGCAGGCGCGAGGAAGCGGAGTACGTCGAGCTCTCCATCGGCTGGGGGCGCACCACGTTGCTGGACTCGAGCACGGTGCTAGCTCCTCTGCCGGCCCAACAGCAGGCCGACCGCCACCCCGACCAGCAACATCGCCGCAAGCAGCAGCCACATCGGCGACTCCACGGTGATCCACAGCAGATGAACGCTCTGGTGGTCTCTGTTCTGCCCGATGAAGACCCCCGCAAGGGTGACCAGGGCGATGGCCGCCCAATAGCGGAGGGCGAAGCGGGTGACCG
>Ga0209607_1001782_pt1 | contig 17889 bp, 19 predicted proteins | sample AD_UKC117_MetaG_FD_184413 | JGI IMG/M metagenome (GOLD analysis project Ga0209607, IMG submission 184413) | Active sludge microbial communities of municipal wastewater-treating anaerobic digesters from Hong Kong - AD_UKC117_MetaG (SPAdes)... | ecosystem: Engineered > Bioreactor > Anaerobic >... | reverse complement strand
CACCCGAAGGCGAAGAACAGCCGCAACTACACCCAGTGCGACAGCCTGCTGATCGGCGGCACCTGCGGCGCCCATACCGTTCCCTACATCGAGGTGAAGAACAATTCCTCGCGCGTCGAGCACGAGGCGACCACCTCGAAGGTCGACGAGGACCAGCTCTTCTACTGCCGCTCCCGCGGCATGGACGAGGAGGAGGCGGTGGCGCTCGTCGTCAACGGATTCTGCCGCGAGGTGCTGCAGGCCCTGCCGATGGAATTCGCCATGGAGGCGCAGAAGCTCGTCGCGATCAGCCTCGAAGGTTCGGTGGGCTGAGACCGGACCACGGGCGGGCTTCCTGCGCAAGGCGGTCGATGCGATGATGCTGCTGGCAAGACAATGACTCGGAGGGAAAGGCGATGACGAAGGCGCAGGGGATGTTCAGTCGGATCGGGTCCGACATGGGCAAGGCACGGGGCGTGTCCGGGGAGGACATGCTGGTCGCGGGGCTCGTCGCCGGGCCCTTCGCCGCGACCTTCGCGATCTGGCTGAGCTGGCTGACCTGGTGGCCCAATGCGATGATCCTGCTGGTCTGGCTGGCCGTGCAGATCCTCGGCCTGCTCTGGGTGGCGGGTCATGTCCGCGAGGATGCCGATGACGCGGCCGCCGACGTGGGTGGGGAGGCGGCCTGATGCCGTTTCTCGGTGCCACGATCATCGCGGGAGCGGTGTTCTTCGTGCTGAACTTCCTGTCCAGCCTGCTGCTGGGCGGCCCGAACGTCACCACCCTCAACGCCTTCGTCGAGGCGGTGATCAAGACGGCGGTCTTCGCGACCGTCTTCCACTACGCGCACAACTGGATCGCCCGGCTCTTCGGCTGGTACCGGACGGACGATCCAGATGCCGCGCATCTCTTCGACCGCAACCCGGCGCTCGACGCGGAACGTGCGGCACGGAGCGGGAGATAGGGCGCGGACAACAGGAGTTTCACGAGGAATAACATGCTGAACGTAGAGAACCTTCATGTCCGGTTGGAAGAGGAGGACAAGGCGATCCTCAAGGGCGTGACGCTGTCCGTCGGCGCCGGAGAGGTCCATGCGGTCATGGGGCCGAACGGGTCGGGCAAGTCCACGCTCTCCTATGTGCTGGCCGGCCGCGACGGCTATGCGGTGACCGAGGGCAGCGCCGCGCTCGACGACCTCGACCTGCTCGATCTCGAGCCGGAGGAGCGGGCGGCGGCGGGGCTCTTCCTCGCCTTCCAGTATCCCGTGGAGATCCCCGGGGTCGGCAACATGACCTTCCTGCGCACGGCGCTCAACGCCCAGCGCAAGGCGCGCGGCGAGGACGAGGTCAATGCCGCCGATTTCCTGCGCCTGGTGCGCGAGAAGGCACGCACGCTCAACATCGACGGCGAGATGCTCAAGCGGCCGGTCAACGTCGGCTTCTCCGGGGGCGAGAAGAAGCGCAACGAGATCCTGCAGATGGCGGTGCTGGAGCCGCGCATGTGCATCCTCGACGAGACCGATTCCGGCCTCGACGTCGACGCGATGAAGCTGGTGGCCGAGGGCGTCAACGCGCTGCGCAGCCCGGAGCGCTCCTTCCTCGTCATCACCCATTACCAGCGGCTGCTCGACCACATCCGCCCCGACGTCGTGCATATCATGGCCGACGGGCAGATCGTGGCGACCGGCGGGCCGGAGCTGGCGCTGGAGGTCGAGACCAACGGCTATGCCGACCTGCTGAAGTCGGTGGCCTGAGATGGCGGCTCCTGCACCGAGGCCCGAGGCGGGCGGCCTGCTCGACGCCTGGCCGGCGCCCGAGGGCGAGGCCGGCTGGGCGGCCGCGGCGCGGCGCCGGGCCGCCGAGCGGCTCCTGGCGCGCGGCGCGCCCGGGCGGCGCGACGAATACTGGCGCTTCACCAATCCCGCGAGCCTGCTGGCGCTGCCGGCGGCTTCGGCGGAGGTGCTGGCGGAGGATGCTACGCCGATCTTCGAGGCGATCGACCGGCTTCGGCTCGTCTTCCTCGACGGCGTCTTCGCGCCGGAACTCTCGGATTCGCCCGAGCTCGACGGCGTGGAGATCGAGCCGCTGTCGAGCGCGCTCACCAAGGACATCCACTGGGCGCGCGAGGCCTTCGGCGCGCTGGAGGGGCGCGGGCAGGAACCCGTCGACCGCCCCTTCGCCACGCTCAACACCGCGCGGGCGCGGGAGGGATTCGCGATCCGGGTGACCGGGCGCGCGGCGCGCCCGGTGAGCCTCGTCTACCTGCGCCGCGATGCGGGCGCCGACGCGCAGGTCCGCCATGTCCTGCGGCTTGAGGCAGGCGCCGATCTGACGCTGATCGAGTCCGGGGCCGGGGCGGCGCGCTTCAACCAGGTGCTTGAGGCCGAGATCGGCGAGGGCGCGGCGCTGCATCATGTCCGCACCCAGGGCCGCGACCACGGCCGGCGGGCGGCGACGGCGCTCTTCGCCCGGCTGGGGCGTGCGGCGACCTTCAAGTCCTTCACGCTGACGCTGAACGGCCGGCTGACCCGCAACGAGGCGGTCATCGAATTCGCCGGCGACGACGCGGTGGCGCATGTGGCCGGGGCCTGCGTGGGCGACGGCGACTTCCATCATGACGACACGGTCTTCGTTACCCATGGCGCGCTCGGCTGCGAGAGCCGGCAGGTCTTCAAGAAGGTGCTGCGCGCCGGCGCGGTCGGCGTGTTCCAGGGCAAGATCCTCGTGCAGCCGGTCGCCCAGAAGACCGACGGCTACCAGATCAGCCAGGCGCTGCTGCTCGACGACGACAGCCAGTTCCTCGCCAAGCCCGAGCTCGAGATCTACGCCGACGACGTGGCCTGCTCGCACGGCTCGACCTGCGGCGCGGTGGACGAGCACATGCTCTTCTACCTGACCTCGCGCGGGATCCCGCGTGCCGAGGCCGAGGAGCTGCTCGTGCTGGCCTTCCTCGACGAGGCGATCGCCGAGATCGAGGACGCGCGCATCGCCGCGGGCATGCGCGAGCGGCTGGCGGCCTGGCTGGCGCGGCGCCGGGGCTGAGGCGATGTCGGAGGGCCTCGTCCGGGCGATGGCGGGCGCCTATCGCGACCCGCGCGGCGCCATGGCCCGGCAGGTCGCCCAGGGCCTGAGCGAATCGCGGGCGCTCTTCCACCTGATGCTGGCGGCGGCGCTCTTCTGGGTGGCGAGCCTGCCGCGCGCGGTCGAGACGGCGCGCGGCCTCGACATCGCCGATCCCGTCGAGGGGGCGGTGGCCGCGCATCTCTTCGCCTATCTCGCCCTCGGGCCGCTGCTCGGCTACGGGCTGGCGGCGCTGGTGCATCTGGTGGCCCGCGCGCTCGGCGGGCGGGGCGGCTTTCTCGGCGCGCGCTCGGCGCTCTTCTGGGCCGCGCTGCTCGGGGCGCCGCTGGCGCTCGGCGTCGCCGCGCTCGGGGCGGTGGCGGCCTCGGCGAGTGGCGCCGGCCGGTTGCCCTGGCTGGCGCTTCCGGGTTATGCGGCGCTGGGATACTGGCTGTGGCTCTTCGCCGCGTCGATCGCCGAGGCCGAGGGCTTCCCGCAGACCCGCCGGGTCGCGACCGTGGTGGCGCTGGTCTTCTGCGGCTTCGCGGCGCTCCTGGCGCTCCTTTCCGGCGGGGCGGCGCTTGCAGGGTGAATTCGACAGGGCGGGCGGCAAGCGCCCCGCGAAGGGACCGGTGACGCCGATGTTTCGCCAGCTGATGCTCGACACGCTGCTGCGCCCGCGCGTCGCCGCCCGCGCCGTGCTGGATCTCGGGCTGGCGCCGGGGCCGCTCATGCAGGCCGCCGTGGCGGTGACCTGCCTCGGCATGGTGCTGAGCTATGCCGCGGCGCGGCTGACCGTCGGCGGCGTCGACGCGGTCACGGCGGCGATCCTCTACGACCCGCTGCTCGGCGCGGCGATGCAGCTCGGCATGCTGGCCTTCGCCGTGGTGGCGACCGCGCTCGTCGGGCGGCAGTTCGGGGGCAGGGGCGACATCACCGGCGCCCTGGCGGTCATCGTGTGGCTGAACGTCGTGCTGCTCGCGCTCCAGCTGGTGCAGATCGCGGCGCTGCTGGTGATGCCGCCGCTCGCCTCGCTGCTGGCGGTGGCGACGCTCATCTGGCTCATCTGGGCCTTCGTCTGTTTCGTGACCGAGCTGCACGGCTTTTCCAACCCGCTGAAGGTGCTCGGCGGCGTGATCGCCTGCATGATCGTGCTCTTTTTCGGACTGACGGTGCTGGTCGCCATGCTCGGCCTCGCACCACAGGGAGGTGGCTGATGTATGACGTCGAGGCGGTGCGCCGCGATTTCCCGATCCTCGGGCGCGAGGTGCACGGGCGGCCGCTCGTCTATCTCGACAACGGCGCTTCGGCACAGAAGCCCCGGGCGGTGATCCAGGCGATCACCGAAGCCTATGCGATGGACTACGCCAACGTGCATCGCGGCCTGCACTACCTCTCCAGCGTCGCCACGGAGAAATACGAAGCGGTGCGCGGCAAGGTGCAGCGCTTCCTCGGCGCCGCCCGGGAGGAGGAGATCGTCTTCACCACCGGCTCGACCATGGGCATCAACATGGTGTCTTACGCCTGGGCGGCGCCGCGGTTCGAGCCCGGGGACGAGATCGTGCTGAGCGTGATGGAGCATCACGCCAATGTCGTGCCCTGGCATTTCCTGCGCGAGCGCCAGGGCGCGGTGCTGAAATGGGTGGAGACCGAGCCGGACGGCTCGCTCGACCCGCAGCGGGTCATCGACGCGATCGGGCCGCGCACGCGGCTGGTGGCGATCACGCATATGTCGAACGTGCTCGGCACCGTGGTCGACGTGAAGGCGATCTGCGCCGCGGCGCGGGAGCGCGGCGTCGCGGTGCTCGCCGACGGTAGCCAGGCGGCGGTGCACATGGCCGTGGACGTCGCCGATCTCGGCTGCGACTTCTACGCGATCACCGGCCACAAGCTCTACGGGCCGACGGCCTCGGGCGCGCTCTATATCCGCGGCGACCGGGCGGCGGAGATGCGGCCCTTCCTCGGTGGCGGCGACATGATCCGCGAAGTGACGCGCGAGGCGGTGAGCTATGCCGATGCGCCGCTGAAGTTCGAGGCCGGCACCCCGGGCATCGTCCAGACCATCGGTCTCGGCGTCGCGCTCGACTACATGACCGCGCTCGGGCTCGACAACATCGCGGCCCACGAAGGCGCCCTGCGCGACTATGCGCGGGCGCGGTTCGCGGGGTTGAACTGGCTGCAGATCCAGGGCGACGCGCCCGGCAAGGGGGCGATCTTCTCCTTCACCATCGAGGGCCCGGCGCACGCGCACGACATCTCCACGGTCGTTGACCGCAAGGGCGTGGCGGTCCGGGCCGGGCATCACTGCGCCCAGCCGCTGATGGCGCATCTCGGCCTGACCGCGACCTGTCGGGCATCCTTCGGGCTCTACAACACGCAGGGCGAGGTCGACGTGCTGGTCGAGGCGCTGGAGACCTGCCACGATCTCTTTTCCTGAAGGCCGGCGCGGCGCCGGCCGGACTCACGCGCCGGCGCCGTCGCCCGTCGCGGACGAGGTGATCTCCCCGTCGCGCGACAGCAGGATGGCGATCGGGCGGGTGCGCTTGAATTCCGAAAGCACGATCACGAGGATCGCGGTGATCGGCACCGAGAGGATGGCGCCGGGAAGGCCCCACATGGCGCTCCAGACCACGAGGCTCACCAGGATCACGAAGGGGCTGAGATTGAGGGAATTGCCCATCAGATAGGGCTCGAGGAAGTTCCCCACGAAGATCTGCGCCCCGGCCAGCGCCGCGGTCAGCGCGATCACCGGGCCGAGCGCGCCGAACTGCACGACGGCGAGCGCGACCGGGAAGGTGACGCCGAGGAACGACCCCACATAGGGGATGTAGTTGAAGAGCCCGATCAGCAGCGCCCAGAAGCCCGCGAATTCGATGCCGGCGATGCGCATGATTGTGTAGGAGAGCAGGCCGAGGAACACGTTGATGGCGGTCTTGACCGCCAGATAGGTGCCGATGCGCCGGTTGATGGCCGCGATCAGCGTGCGGAGATGCGCGACCCTTGCCGGGTCGTCGGAGAGCCGCCCCACCTTCTTGTCGAAGGCGCCCTTCTCCGTGAGCAGGAAGCCCGCGTAGATGACCACGACCGAGAAGGTCGCGACGATCGAGGCGAGCGAGGCCGCGACCGTTCCCATCGCGCGCTGGAGGTTGATCTGCGAGAGCACGTCCTGCCGCAGGGTCTCCCAGGTGGGTTCGGTCTCGATCTTGAGCAGATCCGCGCCGGCCTGAATCGCCGCAAGCAGGCGCTGCTGGTAGTCCGGCGCGCGCGCCGCGACCTCGCCGATATTGGCGAGGATGAGCGAGATTATTCCGAAGAGCGCCATGCCGATCAGCACGATCGCCGCCATGTGGCGGATCGTCTCCGGGATGCGGGCACCGACCCCGGGCAGCCGGCCGATCAGGTCGGCCAGACCGAGCACGATATAGGCGACGATGAAACTCGCCACCACCGGCAGGATCACCCCGCGCCCCTCCACGAGCACCCAGCCGAGCATGATCGCGAAGAGGAGCCCGAGCACGAGATCGCGAAACGGGTCGTTCATGCGGCGCTCCCAGCCTCCGGTCGCGAAGCTCTACCATGCGCGCTGCGCCGACGGCAAACCTTGGAGCGGTCCGGCGCCGCACCGGGCGACCAAGGGTTGACAAATCGCATCGCGATGTGCGAATAGCCTCCGCGTCGCGGGGCCGGAATCCAGCCCTGCGACGGTATCAGAATCCCTTTTGATTGGTTTTCATGTCTTCGATTGAAGACGGGCCGCGTGGGCTGGAACTGCGCGGATAGGGGAGCGACCTTCGACTTGATATTAAAGCTGATCCGAAAGACTAGCCTGAGCCGATTCTTTCGGGCTTCCGCCCCGATTGCCTTCCTTCTTGTTGCGGCCTGCAGCGCGCAACACCCCGGCGGGTCGGCGACGCCGGCTCCGACGATGCAGTCAGGGGTGGCGGGTCTTCCGTCCCGATCCGAAGCGGATTTCAACCGCGTCGCTTCACGCGTCGATGCGTCGGCCGAGGAATTCTGTCATGAACTGAGGGCTGGCGCCCCGTCCGGTTCCTGCGCGTTCAGGTTCGTCGTTTCTGGAGATGGCTCGGAGCCGCCCAACGCGTTTCAGTCCCTGGCCAGCGACGGTTCTCCCCTGATTACCATGACTGCCAGCCTCCTTGCGCAGGCACGGGACGACAACGAGATCGCCACGGTGCTCTCCCACGAGGCGGCGCATCATGTGGGGGGGCACATCGCTCGAATGGACGCCAACGCGCCCTCCCATGCCTTCTTTCCGAAATTCCAGGCCGCGATCCTGGGCGCCTCGGGGGTCGAACCGGTCATCGGGGACTACGGTGCCGGCTCCGGCGCCAGGGCACGCGGACGCGCCCTCGAACTCGAGGCCGACTGGATCGGAACCTTCATCGCAGAACGTTCCGGCTACGACACGGCGAAAGGGGCCGGCATCTACGCCCGGTCAGGGGCAAAGACAGGTCGTTCGACATTGGTGACGTCGAGCCACCCGTCCCTGTCCCGGCGCCTCGAAGTGGTGCTGGCGGCCAGATCGGAGATCCACCGCCAGAGAGCTGCGGGGCTCACGCCCCGGCTGACCTACGCCGAGGCTGCGGCGCGCTGACGGCTGTCGCACCGGGACGGAACTCGGGCCAGCCCCGGTGCGCAAACTCCCCTAGCCGAAAGTCGGCGGCGCGATCGCCGGTCTCAGTCGGGAGAGATGATGTGCACGATCTCGTTGAGGCTCATTCCCGCAGCTTCTTCCGGGGTGAGGCCGGCAGCCGCAATCAGTTGCGTGTGCTTCGAGACATCGATCGGATCCTGGAAGGCCATGCCGGAAATCTTTGCGGGATCCCGATAGAATAGCTTGTCCGAGGCAGACTGGTCCGCGTTGTACTTTTCGAAACCGAAGGCAACGAGCTCCGGATTTGAACCCGGCACCTGCTGCACCACGACAGTCTGCCGGTCCTGAACGGACACGCCCCGGTTGGCCTTGATTGCAGCGATCTGATTGAGCGACATGCCTTCGGCCTGCTCTGCGGTAAGGCCGGCATCTGCGGCAAGTTGCGACTGGGCCAAAGCGGATCCCGCGCACACGAACGCGGAGAGCGCCATGACAACTGCGAAACTGCGTTTCATGGTTCGTCCCCTCTGTGATTGCCTGTCCGACACAGTTTCTCGGACAATGAACCGGTTGAATTGCAAATTGAACCGGTCCAAAAGCGATCATGCTCTCAGTGCGATTATGAGTCAACGACATCTTGAACCGGTTCAATATATAGTGAAAACTAAGCGTTCAATGAAGCGGGATGCGAGCGGTCGATGAAATCTTCCGTCACGATGATGGATGTCGCCAGGGCTGCGGGCGTCTCCAAGGCCACGGTTTCGAATGCCTTCAACCGTCCTGAGCTGCTTGTGCCGGCTCTGCGTGAACGGGTCGAGAAGGCCGCCCGCGAGGTCGGGTACGCCGGCCCGGACCCCAAGGGACGGGTGTTGAGTTCGGGTCGGGTCCATGCTCTGGGAGTCGTTCTGCCGGGCATGCTGGGGATCTCGAACGCGCTCGAGAATCCTTATGTCCGGCGTTTCCTGTCAGGGGTGGCGAGCCTTTGCACGGAGAAGGGAATCGCACTCACGATAATCTCGGGTGCCGATGGCACCAGGCAGTGCGGAGCCGAGACGGCGCTGGTGGACGGCTTCATCCTGCACGGCGTCGAGCAGGTGGAATCCATGGCTCCCGCCCTGCGACGCAAGCTCCCGGTGGTGGTGATCGACTACGATGCGGGACCGGAAGTCAGTTCGGTTCGGGCAGAGGACCGGGCGGGCGGCTGGCTGGCGGCCCGGCACATGCTCCAGTTGGGTCATCGCCGCATCGCGATCGTCTCCACCATGTACGATGACCGGCCATCGCAGTTGCACGGACCCGGCAAGAAGGATCGCAGACTGGAGGCGCCCTTCCTCTTCACGACCTCGTCGCGCATTGCAGGCATTTCGGACGCGCTTTACGCCGCCGGGCTGTCCATCGACGATGTGCCGATCGTCGAAGCTTCCGGGTCCACCCGCGACGAGGTGCTCGCCCGCGAAGGCGTTGCCATGCTTCTGGACGCCGCTCCTTCCGCGACCGGGATCATCTGCCTCGCCGGTCATCTCGGAATGGCCGTCCTGGACGAGGCCCGGCGGCGCGGCATCGCCGTTCCTTCCGCATTGTCGGTAATAAGCTTCGGAGGAAGCCCCGACGAAAAACGCACCAGCCCGCCGCTAACGGTGGTACAGACCCCGGTCTTCGAGAAGGGGCGTGCCGCAGCCCGGATCGCGCTCGAGGGAGGGCCCAAGCAGCATCTGGTCTTGCCGTTCGGCCTCGTGATTCGTGGTTCGACCGCCGCGCCGTTGCCCTGGTTGCCGGTCCCCTGAGACGTCGGCGAATCGTTCCCCGAGGCCGCCGGCGGACGCTTGGGCCGCTCCCGGCACCTTGCAGAGACTGAAAGGTGCCACCGAGGTCACGCCGAGGATCGGGCTGCGGGCCCTGCCGTGGCCGCGGATCACCAGGAGGTCGGCGTCGGATCCCACCGTCCGGCGACGGCTTTCTCCGTGGCGCCCGCCGGTGAAGGCGATGCACCGCAATCGAGAATGAGGCGTGGAGGGCGCCTCCGGGATCGACGCCGGCGATGCGCCTCAGCCGCAGGCGGCGCGGATCGCCTCGATATTGCGGCGATAGGCCTCGGGCGTGCCGCCGCGGAAGACCGCCGACCCGGCCACCAGCACGTCGGCGCCGGCCTCCACCGCCAGCGGCGCGGTCTCGGGCGTGATGCCGCCGTCGACCTGGAGCCGGATGGGGCGGTCGCCGATCATCGCGCGCAACGCGCGGACCTTCGGCAGCTGCGAATGCAGGAAGGACTGGCCGCCGAAGCCCGGATTGACGGTCATCGCCAGGATCAGGTCGCAGCGATCGAGCACGTATTCCACCGCCTGGGGCGGTGTCGCCGGCGTGAGCGAGACGCCGGCCCTGGCGCCGAGCTCGCGGATCCGCGCGAGGCTGCGGTCGAGATGCGGGCCCGCCTCGGCATGGATCGTCACGACATCGGCGCCGGCGCGCACGAAATCCTCCAGATAGGGATCGGCCGGCGCGATCATCAGATGCACGTCCATCACCGTGCCGACATGCGGCCGGATCGCCGCCGCCACATTGGGACCGATGGTGATGTTGGGCACGAAATGCCCGTCCATCACGTCCACATGCACCCAATCCGCGCCCGCGGCCTCGACGGCGCGCACCTCCTCGCCGAGCCGGGCGAAATCCGCGCTCAGGATCGAGGGCGCGATCTTCACCGCGCGGTCAAATTCGGGCGCGCTCATCGCAGGCGCCGGATCAGGCTGGAGGTGTCCCAGCGCCGACCGCCCATGCCCTGGACGTCCTTGTAGAACTGGTCGACGAGCGCGGTGACCGGCAGGGCGGCGCCATTGGCATCCGCCTCCGCCAGGCAGATGGCGAGATCCTTGCGCATCCAGTCGACGGCGAAGCCGAAGTCGAACCTGTCCTCGAGCATGGTGGTGCCGCGATTCTCCATCTGCCAGGATCCGGCGGCGCCCTTGGAGATGACGTCGAGCACCGCCTGCCCGTCGAGCCCGGCCTTCTGCGCGAAGGCGAGGCCCTCCGAGAGGCCCTGGAGCAGCCCCGCGATGCAGATCTGGTTGACCATCTTGGTCAGCTGGCCCGCGCCGACCCCGCCCATCAGCCGGCAGGACCGGGCATAGGCGGCGATCACCGGCTCGACCCGGCCGTAGGGCTCCGCCTCGCCGCCGCACATCACCGTCAGCGTGCCGTTCTCCGCACCCGCCTGGCCGCCGGAGACCGGCGCGTCGATGAAATGCGCGCCGCGGTCCCAGGCCGCCCGGTGCAACTCGCGCGCCACCGCGGCCGAGGCGGTGGTGTGGTCGACGAAGACCGCGCCCCTGGCGATGCCCTCGAAGGCGCCCGCCTCGCCGGTCGTGACGCTGCGCAGGTCGTCGTCGTTGCCGACGCAGGCGAAGACGATTTCGGCGCCCCGCGCCGCCTCGGCGGGGGTCGCGGCCCAGGAATTTCCGTGCTGCGCCACCCAGGCCTCGGCACGCGCGGCGGTGCGGTTGTAGATCGTCACCGCATGCCCCCTGGCGGCGAGATGCCCGGCCATCGGATAGCCCATCACGCCCAGACCGATGAAAGCGACGCGCGCCATGACGACCTCGTGTTCCCTGCCAAGTTGTATCGTTCCATGTGGCCTGCTATCGGAGCGGGGTCAACCCGACAGCAAAAGGGCACGACCGCATGGGATTTCTGTTCCGTTGGCTCATGCGGGTCTTCGTGGCGATGCTGATGCTGGCGGTCCTGGCGGCCGGCCTGGGCTACTACCTCGCAAGGCAATCGCTACCCGATTACGACCACAGCTACGTGCTTGAAGGGCCGTCGGGCGAAATCGAGATCGTGCGCGACCTGCACGCGGTCCCGCATATCCTGGCAAAGGAGGATTCGGACGCCTTCTTCGGCCTCGGCTTCGTGCATGCGCAGGACCGGCTCTGGCAGATGACGCTCCTGCGGCGCACGGCGCAGGGCCGGCTGAGCGAGGTCTTCGGGGAGGATACCGTCGAGATCGACACGCTGATGCGCGCGCTCGACCTCTACGGCCTGTCGCGCGAGGCGGTGGCCGAGCAGAGTGCGGCGACGCTGGCCGCGCTCGAGGCCTATTCCGCCGGGGTCAACGCCTGGCTGAAGGTGGTGCAGGAACAGGCGCTGGGACGCGGCGCGCCGGAGCTCTTCCTGTTTGATGCGCGCATCCAGCCCTGGATTCCCGCGGATTCGATCGCTGTCCTGAAGCTGCTCGCGCTCGACCTGACCGACAAGGCGGCGCGCGAGGCGTTGCGCGCACGGCTCTCGCTGGTGCTCCCCGAGGAGCGGCTGCGCGACCTGATGCCCGAAGCCCCGAACCCGCCGGTCATGGGCCTGCCGGAATTCTCGCAGATGTTCCCCGGCGTCACGCCGCGGCCCGTGAAGCTCGCCGCGCGCCACCCGCTCGACCCGGTGCCCCAGCCCGGTTTCGGCGGCGGCTCCAACGCCTTCGCGGCGGCGGGGTCGCGCACCGGCAGCGGCGCTTCGCTGCTCGCCACCGACCCGCATCTCGGCCTGACCGCACCCTCGGTCTGGCTGCTCGCGCGCATGGACCTTGCCGAGGGTCCGGTGATGGGCGCAACCATTCCGGGCATTCCCGCCGTGCTGATCGGCCGCAACGCCGATCTCGGCTGGGGGCTGACCTCGAGCTATCTCGACGACCAGGACATCTATATCGAGAAGCTCAATCCCGACTACCCGGACCAGTATCTGACGCCGGAGGGCTGGCGCGAGCTCACGGTCCGCGAGACGGTGATCGCGGTGCGCGAGGCCCCCTCCAGGACCGTCCGCCTCGAGTGGACGCGGCACGGGCCGGTGATCCCGCCGCCGCATTTCGGCGCGGCCGAGGTGACGCCGCCGGGCCATGTGGCGAGCCTCGCCTGGACCGGGCTGACCGCCGAGGACCGCTCCATCGGCGCCGGCATCGCGCTGATGCGGGCGCATTCCATCCGCGAGGCGCGCAAGGCGGCCGAGGAGATCGTGGCGCCCTCGCTGAACCTGACGCTGGCCGACCACGACACGGTGGCGCTCCAGATGGCGGGCGCGGCGCCGCGGCGCCAGCCCGCGCATTCGAGCCAGGGTCGGATCCCGGCGCCGGGATGGCTCGCGGTCAACGACTGGCAGGGCTTCCGGCCGTTTTCGGAGAACCCCTGGATCGTCAATCCGCCGAGCGGGATCGTGGTCAATACCAACAACCGGCTGACCGACGCGGTCTTCCCCGACAATCTCAGCTTCGACTGGGGCGACAGCTACCGCATCGCGCGGGCGAGCTGGCTGCTCGGGGCGCGGGACTACCACTCGCTTGAGAGCTTCATCGAAATCCAGACCGATACCGTCTCGGAGGCAGCTCGCACGCTCTTGCCGCTGATCGCCCGCGACCTCTGGTATTCCGGCGAACCCGCGGCCGAGGGCACCCGCGAACGCCAGCGGCAGATCGCGCTGGAGCGCCTCGCCGAATGGAACGGCGCGATGTCCGAGCATGCGCCCGAGCCGCTGATCTACGCCGCCTGGGTCCGCGCGCTGCAGCGCCGGCTGGCGATCGACGAGCTGGGCGGGCTGGTCGCGCTGGTGCCGGTGCCCGACGTCGTCTTCCTCGAGCGGGTGTTCCGCAACACCGACGGCGCCGGCGCCTGGTGCGACATCGTGCAGAGCACCGAGACCGAGACCTGTCCCGAGATGGCGCGCCGGGCGCTCGACGACGCGCTGATCGAGCTCGAGGCGGATTTCGGCCCGCGGCTCGAAAGCTGGCGCTGGGGCGACGCGCACCAGGCGCTCCACCGCCATCAGACCCTCGGCAGCATCCCGGTGCTCAACCTCCTGGCCAATATCCGCCAGAGCACGCCGGGCGGCGACAATACGCTGATGCAGGGCGGCATGCCGGCCAATGGCCCGGAGCCCTATCTCGAGGTCCACGGCGCCGGGTTCCGCGCCGTCTACGATTTCGGCGATCCCGATTCGAGCGTCTTCATCATCGCGACCGGCCAGAGCGGCCATCTGCTGTCGCGCTTCTACGACGACCTGGCCATGCTCTGGCGGCGCTCGGAATACATTCCCATGTCGCTCGACCCCGATCTCGCCCGCGCCGGCGCGGTCGGCGTGACGCGGATCACGCCGGCCAGCTAGGCGGCAGGCGCGATCGGGTGCCATCGCGGTCGTGGGCGGGCGGTCAGTCCGGCAGCCTTCTGTCGTACTCGTCCCTCAGCCGCGTCCAGCCATCCCAGAAGGGCTCCGGCTCCCGGCCCGCAATTCGCGCCGAGAGGACATCCAGATGCATGTGCCAGCCGGCCCCGATCATCAGCCGCATCGGACGCTCGGGAATGCGACGATGGACAAGCGTGAGCAGAACCTCGTCGCCTCTCGGCTCCAGGTCGAACGACACGTCGCCGGTGCCGTTCCAGGAAATGGCCAGCCTGCGGGGCGGGTCCAGCTCGGTGATCCGGCTGATCATCCGGTGCTCGCCGGAGAAGCCTTCCGGCCGGCTTCCCGGCGGGTCGGTCAGTTCGTCGTTGCGCCAGACCAGTTCCACCGGTGCGCCGACTTCCATGGCCATCTCGCCCGATGCCAGCCACTGCCGCCGCAGGCCGCTGTCGACGAGATAGGCCCAGACGCGCTCGATAGGGCCGGGAAGCAGACGCTCCAGTTTCAGCGTGGCCGGTTCGGTCAGCACGCCATAGGCGTCAAGGCCTGCAAGATCGATCATGTGTCGTCTCCTTCCTGGGATGCGGGAATCGTGCCCTTCTCTTCGCGGAGCAGGCGTTCGAGTTCGTCCAGGCGACCCGTCCAGAAGCTCTCGTAGAAGCTCAGCCAGCGATGGGCGCTGGCAAGCGGGCCGGGATCGAGGTGGCAGAAATGCGTATTGCCCCGCACCTCGCGCCGGATCATTCCGGCCTTCTCGAGCGCCTTGACGTGCTTCGAGGCGGCGGCGAGCGACATCGCGAACGGTTCCGCGAGCTGCCCTACCGACTTCGGCCCGCCGGCGAGGTCGTGGAGCATGCGACGTCGCGTGGCGCTTCCGAGCGCCTGGAACACATCGTCCATCTGACGGGCCATCAATTCAACCATGTGGTTAAATTGCACGTCAGGCTGATCTAGTCAACCGATTCGTTGAATAGCTGGCCGGTCAGGCCAGCGTCGCTGAATCGAATCCCTGCGCGAGGCCGAACGCTCGGCCTTTTGGTCCCGTCGGCGGGAACGGCGCCGCCGGTCCGTCCGGCCCGTTCAGCGGATGATGCGGCTGTACTTCGCGCCGACGAGGCTGGCGTCGGCGATCAGGCCGCGCTGGCCCCAGACCACTTCCTGAATCGGCCGGTTGATCTGGCCCGAGGAGAGGCCGGCGGCGACGCCGCGGCGGGGCAGGGCGACCGCGGCATCCACGCCGAGCTCCCATCCGTCGGCGACGCGGAAGCTCTGCAGGGCATCCGCCGTGAGGAAGAACAGCGCCTGATTGAACTCCTGGGCGCCGAAGGTGAAGCCGAAGCCCGCGAGGCTCATGGAATAATATTCCACGATCGCCGGGCCGATCAGCAGCGCGCCCTCGCCATAGGCGCCGCTGACCCAGAACCCGAGCTTGCGGATGCGCGGGATGACCAGGATGCCCTCGGACCGCGCGCCCAGTTCCGCCGTGCCGGGAACGGTGGCATAGAGTTGGTCGAGCGCCGCCTGGACATTGGCGTCGATCGCCTGGGCCGGGGTCTCGGTCAGGCCGGTCGGATGCGAGGTGCAGGCCGCGAGGCCCGCGCCGGTTGCCGCGAGAAACGTGCGTCGGGTCCAGTCGGACATGGACGTCTCCTTCAATCTTGCTCGGGTTCTGCCTGATGGCGGTTTCTGGGCGTGCGTTCGCGCAGACGTTAACACATGTTGATAAGGAGAGAAAAGCGCCCACCAGATGTCGCGCAAGGCGATCGCATCTGGCAACACGCTCCCGTCAGGCCGGGCTCCGGACGCGCCCAGTGTCACGCTTCCGCCCGGGCCGGGCGCTGCCCTCGTCTCGTGGCGGGGCGGTCGTGCCCGGAACAATGGCTTCAGAGGCGATTCCCCTGCAATGTCGCGGCGCGCTCGAGCAGGTTGATCGGTGCCTTCAGGGCCGCGCCATCTGTCCCGCCCGTAAGGCCGCGCCCTGTGCTATGATCCGGCCGGGGACCACAAACCATGTCCGCACTCCGGAGCTTCGCCGAGACACGGCCGCTTCTCTTCGTGATCGCGCTGGCGATCGCCCAGCCGCTGCTCGCGCTGCCGTTCGTCGCAGTCTTCAGGGTGGCCGGGCAGGATCTGCTCGCCCTCCGTCTGGTCATCCCGATGGCGGAATCGGCCCTCGTCTTCGCCGTCATCTGGCTGCTCGGCTGGCAGAAGCGGGCCGGTCTCACCAAGGACGTCCGCAACCTGCAGATCCTCTGGTATCCGACCCTCGTCGCCTTCGCCCCGGTCCTCTTCTACGGCACGATCGAGATCGCCTGGGGCTGGATCATCTTCTACGGCGCGGCGCTCGTCTTCACCGGCATCAGCGAGGAGGGCTTCGCGCGCGGCATCGCGATCCCCGCGCTGATGCGATACGGCAAATGGGGCGCGGTCCTCATCGCGGCGGCGGTCTTCAGCGCCGGGCATTTCACGAACCTCTTCTTCGAGGATTTCGGGGTCCTCGAATGGGCGGACAAGCTGCTCGCCACCTTCGGCTTCGCGATCCTCTACGGCGCGGTGTTCCTCCGGACCGGCAATCTCTGGCCGCTGATCGTCCTGCACGCGGTGCACGACTATTCCTACCTGATTTCCGGAACCGCCGGCCCCTATCTCGCGGAAGCCTTCGACCCCCGGCTGCACATGGGGCTTTCGCTCCTGAACGCCGCCTATGGCGCCTTCATCCTCGCCAAGGTGGACATCCCCGAGGGCGCGGCGACCCGGCCCGGCCCGAAAGACGCCGCCCGAAACCTGTGAGCCCCCGCCGGCGGCGTCGCGCTCAGCCGGCGGCTCGGTCCCGGAGCAGCCTGGCCGCCCGTGCCGCGTGATAGGTCAGGATGCCGTCGCAGCCCGCTCGCCGGAAGGCGATCAGGCTCTCCATCATGGCGCGCTCGCCGTCGATCCAGCCATTGGCGGCGGCGGCCTCGATCATCGCGTATTCCCCGGAGACCTGATAGGCGAAGGTCGGCACCCCGAACTCCGTCTTCACCCGGGCGCAGATGTCGAGATAGGGCAGGCCCGGCTTGACCATCACCATGTCGGCGCCCTCGGCGAGATCGATCGCCACCTCGCGCAGGGCCTCCGCGCCGTTCGCGGGATCCATCTGATAGGTCTTCTTGTCGCCCTTGAGCGCGCCGGTGGCGCCGACCGCATCGCGGAACGGCCCGTAGAAGCTCGAGGCGTATTTCGCGGCATAGCTCATGATCAGCACGTCGGGAAACTCATGCGCCTCGAGCGCGCCGCGGATCACGCCGATGCGCCCGTCCATCATGTCGGAGGGGCCGAGGATGTCCGCGCCCGCCTCCGCCTGCACCAGCGCCATCTTCTCGAGCGCAAGCAGCGTCTCGTCGTTCTGCACTACGCCGTCGCGCACCAGGCCGTCGTGGCCCTCGGAATTATAGGGGTCGAGCGCCACGTCGAGCAGCACGCCCAGCTCCGGCACCGCCGCCTTGATGGCGCGGGTGGCGCGGCAGACGAGGTTCTCCGGGTTCCAGGCCTCGGTCGCCTCCGGGTTCTTGTCCGCCGCCTCCGTGTTGGGAAAGAGCGCGATGCAGGGGATGCCGAGCCCGGCCGCTTCCTCCGCCGCCGCGACCGCCCGGTCGATGCTGAGCCGCGCGACGCCGGGCAGCGAGGCCACCGGCTCCGCCAGATCCGTGCCCTCGCGCACGAAGAGCGGCCAGATCAGATCGGCGGGTGAGAGGCGCGCCTCTGCCACGAGATCTCGGATCCAGGGCGTGCGGCGCAGGCGGCGGGGCCGGCCATGGGGGAAGGGGGCGGACAGTGGCGTCATTCTCGAAACCCGGCTGATCGGATCCGGTTTGGCACGCGCGCCGCGCCGCCTCAAGGGCATTGCCGGCCCCCGGTGCCGTGCACGGCTCGTTGACGATGAGCGGCGCGGACGCTTGACGGCGTGGGCGAAGTTCCGGCAGGAAAACCCTCCAGCACCGCGCCGCGCGCGGCGCATGTCCGGCCGAGCGAGCGCGCGTGATCCAGGTCTACGGCACAGCCAGCTTCGAGAGCGCCTGGTACTGGGTGCTGACCCTGGTCGTCTGG
>Ga0209607_1001781_pt1 | contig 17891 bp, 16 predicted proteins | sample AD_UKC117_MetaG_FD_184413 | JGI IMG/M metagenome (GOLD analysis project Ga0209607, IMG submission 184413) | Active sludge microbial communities of municipal wastewater-treating anaerobic digesters from Hong Kong - AD_UKC117_MetaG (SPAdes)... | ecosystem: Engineered > Bioreactor > Anaerobic >... | reverse complement strand
GCTGACTGGGATGCTGGTGACGGTCCTGTTCGTGCCGACGGCCTATGCGCTGATCGCGCGCGGCTCCGGCTCGCCGAACGACGTGGCCAAGCGGCTCAAGGCGGAAGAGGACGAGCTGGACGGGGTTCTGGTTCTGGACGAGCCCATGTCGTCACCGGCGGAATAGGCCGGACTGGCGACCCCGGCAGGACTCGAACCTGCGACCGTCCGCTTAGAAGGCGGATGCTCTATCCAGCTGAGCTACGGGGCCGAATCCGGTCCCGGATGCGCGACTAGTGCGTCCAGGGCTGTTTCCGGTTGGCATCGAAATTAGCACTATACGACTTTACAAGCCGTTTGCGCTCGTGCGCGGGCTCGACGCGGAAAGTGATGCCTTCGCGTCTTGCGAATTCCACAGCCTGTTCCTGGGTGTCGAACTCGATGCGGACCTGGCCGGACGTGTCGTCGATGCTGGTCCAGCCCATCAGCGGGTCGGCCGTGCGGTGGACATTTTCCTTAACGAATTCAAGAACCCAGGCCTTGGTCTTCCCGCGGCCCGACGTCATCGCGCTTTTCGACGGCTTGTAGATTCTCGCCTGCATGTGCCTGCCCTTGTGGCCCCTACGTGAATTTGGTCGGAGCGATAGGATTCGAACCTACGACCCTCTGGTCCCAAACCAGATAGATGGTGGTTTTTGTCTCTCGCAAGACCTCTGTAAATTCAATGCATTAAGTGGGTTTGGACCCCTCTTTCTGCAGTGCCCCCAAACGCCAAGCCACCAATAAGCCACCGTCTGAGTTGCAATAAAGACGGGATAGCGAGGCTTGCGCCTGCCTGCAACTGTTATGGTGTTTTCACTGCTATCGGGAACAGGCTTCAGGCAGTGTGGATCAATGATGCCGTGATCATCACCCATCTGTGGGGAAGTCGAAAACGACCGCCCGCAACCATCCAAGAGGGCGTGAGACTCAACTGTCGCTCGCGTTCGCCCTGGAGCCACTGGCGCGTCGCAACCAGTGCAATCAATTCAGATGGGGGAGGGTGGAAAAGCCTCAGCATAGACCGTCTCGGCCCAGACAGCCTCCTCAGGCGTCAGAGCAGTAAACTCATTCTCTCGCGCGCGCCGGGATAAGGTGCCGTTGTTCTGCTTGAGAAATCGAAACAGCAGATCGAGACGGGCATCAGGAAGAGCCAGTCTTTGTTCAATGCGTGTCTTGAACTGGTCATAGCGCTCAAGGAACAGGAGTTCTTCCGGCAGGTCCTTTTCGATCGTCTGGGCGACGCATTCGAACAGGAACTGGACGTGTGGTGTGGCGTCAAAGTAGCGGTAAAAATCAGCCGTCTCATTCAGGACTTCGACATTGTGGGTGTCTGTTTCCCGCCACCGAATGAAGGGCAGGATACGTTCTGAATGAGAGCGGAGTGTGTCCCGGTACTCGATGATGCGTGACAGAAACGCACTCGATACAGGAAAGACGAGGCCGGGCGGATTGAATCCTGAGGCGGCGAGTTGATGGTGGATCAGGTATCGATGGATGCGCCCGTTACCGTCTTCGAACGGATGTATATAGACAAAGCCGAATGCAATCAGCGCGGCAGCAACGACCGGATTGAGGCCGGACGCGTCTGTATTTGCAAAATTGAGCAACCCCGCCATGAGCGCCTGCAGGTCTTCAGCCCGAGCGCTGATATGTTCGGGCAGGGGAGAGCCACTGTGGCGATCACGTCCTCCGACAAATCCCCCCTCGGTGCGGTAGCCCATACGCATGAAGCGGGCGTCTGGAATGACGATCCTTTGCAGGCGGCAGAGTTCTTCGTTGCTTAGGCGATTGCGTCCTGCCTGGGCGATGGCCTGTCCCCAGCTATGCAGCCGGTCCTGTGGTGGGTTTTCGCCCTCGATGGCAAAGGACGAGCGGGAGTCGGCGAGCAGCAGGAAGGCAGCCGCCCGGGCAACAAGGTCATTGCCAATCGGTCGGATAATTGCTGCCGCCTCGCCTGCAAGGTCGCGTTCAAGAAATGCCTTGATTGGCGGTGAGAGAGTAACCAGCGGACAATAAGCAGCCGAGCCCGGCAAATTGTTCCGGACCCTGTGGCGCTGCGAATTGGTCCCACGGCACGCAATCTGAATGTCTGGGTTCAGCGCATTTGTGTAACCTACGGCGCCAGCATCGGGCAGGTCGAGCGTGGTGCCGGTCAGCCATTCAAAGAAAAACCAGGCGCGCCTTGCATACTGGCCGTTCGGACTGGCGCGAACCATGTCTTCGACCGGGGCTGCCCCGGTTTTCAGGAAGAGGGCTTTCAGGATCAAAAGGTCCACAGGCTCATAGCGGAGCGCGAAGGTCAGGTGTCCTGCAAAACCTGGATCCGGCAGATGGCGCGGAGAATAGAGCTGCCAGCCATCTGCAGTTATCTCCGCAAAGCTTGGCTTTGCTCCACTCAGCATGCGCGGGAGCGGGATATCGAGGTCGTAGGCGTGGATCAGAGCCGCATAGCCACACAGCCGCACACCTTCGGGAACGTGCCGGTCGCGAAAAACCCTCAAATCGGGCGAAAAATCATAGTTTTCGTCGGGCACGATGAAAAACCCTCAAAGCACAAATCTGATCTAATTGTATTCTTCCCGAAAAACACTCACAAAATACGAATAATGTTCAAAATATCGAAAAACTGCGAAAAGTGATCAAAAATTGAGTGTAAGCGAGGTCGCCGATGAGGTCTTCGAGGCCTAACCGATCCCCGTCCATTAATAAGCTTGTAGCCTGCTTTTCCGGCGCAAAAAGCAGGTTAAAGGCTGTTTTCGCTTCTCAGATGTCGATTGGTGAGACGCTTGAGTTCGGTCGACTTAGGCCAGAGCAGCCTGGACGATTTCGCGCGGTCCGTCCGCAAGACGTGTCGCGCCCTGCTTTAGCCGATCCCGCCACGCCGGTCCCCGACCTGCCGCCTCTTGCAGGGTGTCGGCAAGATCGTCCTGCCTGCGTTTGGCAGCGAGCGCTTCGACAAGAAGGCCAGCTTGAACAACATCTTTGTCGGACTTAACAGCACTCTCGCCAGCTTCGTGCCGCATGGTCGATACAATCAGCTTGTGAACTGCGTACCGCTCCGGAGACGGAACATTCACGAGTGTGCCGAAGCGCGTGAGGATCGCCGCTTCGGTCGTATCTCTCAGCAAGAAGTCCAGAAAGCGTAAGGGAACAGCATCGGATCGGAGGCTCGGCAGGTTGACCGGAGCGTCCCGGTCGGCGCCGCGATTGGTGGTGAGGACGTCGACCCGGTATCCACCAGGGCGAGAATAAGTTGCGGCGATGTTGGGGCCTGCCAGGGAAGGAACCGGCGCGAATTCCTTATCGACAGCTTTCAGGACGTCGATCAGGGAAACGTCGAGTGAGTCATTGAGCGCAACAGACACGCCATAGTCTTGTGCGAGATCGACATCCCCGGTGCGTATAGCAGCACTCGGCAGCCTCACACCTAGAAGGCCGGCATATGCCTGGAAAGCGATGGTGCCGACAATCACACCTCTCAGGCAGAACACACCAGCCTCCGCGAACGCTTCGATCACGGCGCCCGTCAGCGAGTCCGGCTCGGGCAGGCCTGCGCCCGAAAGCGAACGCCGGATCGCTTTGCGCGTATCGGCATGCGCCTTCGCATTCATCGCGCTTTCGATGGCCGTCTGGCGCTCTGGCGTGTCAGCGCCCAGATACCGTTCGGGCGGGCGGCCCTGCGGAGTTGTTGGTTCCTGAACATACCAATAGTCTTTTCCCGAGATGCTTCTTTTTCGGAAGGTCGAGCCTTCTGGAAAATCAGACGCTGTCGCAAGCCGCAGCTGGTCTATCAGCTCGGCGTAGCTGGTCTGGATGACGAGGGGGAGTTCCTGGATGGCCATTTACCGGCAAAATACAAAAATGCCGGTAAAAGTCAATAGTCGTAATGATTTCAATCCACTTACCACACGAAAATCCTCTCGTGTGGTAAGGGCGATCAGGGCGTGACTTGCCAAGCTCACCTGTGGCAACGATTGCAGCGCCAGTCAAAGCCGGTTGCTAATGGTCGAAGCCTGAACGGTGTTGGTCACGACAGCTTCTGCAAACTTCTGCCTGATATAGTCCCCGGGATATCTGGGGCGCCCCGCACGAATAGAATAGGGCGGCCATTGACCGCGCACGCGGCGTTTTTCAAGGCCAGCCACGGTCCACCCCGTCAGCTCTGCGCACTGTTTCGGTGTGAGCCAGCTGGTTTCATTGGCGAAATCGGCTTCACTGATTTTGGTTCCTGCCATTGGTCATACTCCACAACTTGATACCTAGTTCTTTCTGCGTCCGGTCAGGATCTCCTGGCCCGCCTGAATCCGCTGTCGCTCGCCAAAAAAGTCTCGAGCATCAGAGGCACGAGCGCGGCGGCCGGAACCTCGGCCCCATGAATCTCCGAATGGATCCGCGCATAGTCGTCGAGGTCTGCCGCCAGCGGCGGATCGACCAGTACGACCAGCTTCTGCGGTGTCTTGTCCGGCAGTGGCCCGATCTTCAGGCTGGTCTTGCTCATTGTGGGTGTCCTTCTTCGTAGGGTTTCAGAACGATGTCCTTGTTGACGAGCACGCCGAGGCGCCAGCCCGGTCGGATGGTGATCGAGGGCTGGACATCGAGATTGCGGCGCACGATTTCCTGACCGGCTTCATTGGCGCCTGTCTGGGCCGAGCGGCGAAGCGCCCGGGCGATATCGCCTTCATCGTCGCTTGCGAGCTCGGACCCAACCCCCAGCAGCGTTGAGAGCGCAACGCCCTGCAGGAGCTTCCAGGAATGATAATCGACCTTGTCTTCGAGGCCGGCATAGCCGCGGGCATCAACGCCCGCGAGATTGTCGATGCGGATCGAGGAGCCGTCCGGCATCACGATCCGGCTCCAGACGAGGAGCGCGCGCGACTGGCCAAAAGCGATGACACTGTCATAGCGCCCGATCAGCCGCGCGCCTTGCGGCACAAGAACAGTCTCGCCCGTTACCGTGTCATAGACCGGGCTTGTCACCTGCGCGATCACTTGCCCCGGAAGATCGGAGTTCACACCGGTTAGCAGCGTCGCCGGAATGATCGTTCCCGCCATCAGCTGGTAAGGCGAAATGGGCGTCTCGAGCCGGTGCGGATTGTAGATCGATGGATCCGGCTCCTCGCCCAGAAAATCCAGTTTCCTCACCTGCCGGTTCGGATCCTCGCTCAGCGACGATCCGAACGCACCCTCTCGGGACGGCGCAAAAGCTGACAGGTCTGGAAAGCTCAACGAAGCTGGCGTCGCGGACGCAACACTCCCAATGACGTTCTTCGATCCCGTGCCTGAGTCCACCTGGAAAAATACCCCGCTCCCGCGCGCCGCATCGGTCAGCGCCGCTTCACGTGCCCGCAGTTCCGCCTCCAGCGCCGCCAGTTCCTCGCGCATCGGATCTATTTGAGGCGCATCTTTTTCCGGCAGCCCCATACGTCCTTCGCGCTGCGCCTTCAGGACCGGCGTCCCGAGGTCTCCCGGAAGCGGTGGCCCGAGAACATCTTCCTTCGGCGGCAGTTCGCCATAAGACTTCGGAAGCGCAGCCAGGCCGTCCGCTTCCGGATTATGCCCGGTATTGTAAAGCTCGCGCGCGGGACCGCCGGCATCGTCCTTCGGGCCTTGCAGGGCAAACGCCAGCGAGCCAAGGACGATTGCGCTGCCGGTGCCGACAAGCACCATCAGAGCCCGCCTGGAGAACCTCTTCACGGGCCGGGGTTTCCCTCGGATTTCCAAAGGCCGGGGAGGAGGGGTAGCCGCTTCTGTCATGGCTTCGCGCTTCCAAGATCATTGCGCGCGATCTTCACGACATCCTGGCGCTTTTCGCCAAGGCGGAGTTCTGCGCGGGCGAACAGTCGGTCGACGACATAATAGTTGCCGGACATGCGGTAATTCACGAGTTGGGACTTGCCGTCCCGGCCGATGACGAACAGGGCGGGGGCTTCACCCTGGTCGAGCCGGGCCGGGAACTGGATATAGACCTTGCGCCCGTCGTCGAACACCCGATCAGGCCGCCAGTGCGGCGCATCGCCATCTATGTCGTACCGGAACTTCAGCCGGTCGAGTGGCAATCCTGCGGGTGACGATGCTGCAGCCCGCGCCGAGCCCGAACTCGCCACCCGCGTCACCAATTGCTGGTCGGCATAGCGCCAGGAGACGGCCGCCATATAGGTTTCTTCGAATGCGCGGAGTTCGAGATGATAGGCTCGGAGGCTCGTCGTGATGATGAGGTTCGTCTTGAGGCCGGCTTGTGTCGGCTTGATCAGGATATGGGCCTGCGAGTCCGTTCCGGTTCCCGAGACCGTATCACCCAGAACCCAGCGAACCGTGTCGCCGGCCGAGACGGAAACAAGCTCCTCACCGGGCTGGAGAACGATGTCGGTCACCTGTTCCGGCGCGCAATAGACTTGGTAGAGCGCGCCGACCGTATAGGGATAGACCTGGATCGCGTTCATGTAATTGTCGAGCGAAGGCTCAATGGCTGCTTTGCCATTTGCGGCCTCGATCGCCTGATAGGGTTTGAGGGACGGCGTCTCAGTCTTGGTCGGCATCGGCTTCAGCTGGCCGGGCACGGCACCCGTCACAATCGTCGGCGTGTAGGTGCGGTAGACCACCGGTTCCGGAGCTGGCGTGGCGTCCGCGACCTCTGTCTCTTCCACATCCGGGGCGAGATAGAGATCCTCGACATAGTCCGGTTCATCCAGCGTGATGTCGGGGCCGCGTGACGCGGGCAGGGTTTCGCATGCCGCCAAGGCAGACGAGGAAGCAAGCAGGATCAGGGCAAGGCGTTTCATAAGGTATGCTCCTATTGATGGTCTTTCGACCAGTTGAGGCCGTGGACGTATAGGCCGAGGGGATTGGCCCGGAGGGCCTCTTCGGTGCGTGGCGGATCGATGACGATCGAAAAGACGCCCGTATGCGTTGACTGGCCGGTCTCGGTGCCGTTCCGGTAGGCGGTCTCGCGCCAGCGCACGGTGAAACTGTCGTCCGAGGCCCGCACGACGCTCGTCACATCGACCGAGACCGAGCGTTTGCCGACCTCCGCAAACGGATCGTTGTCGCGCGCATAATCGTTGAGTGTCGCCGCGGCCCGGTCGGTCGCATAGGCATAGGCCTTCAGCCAGTTCTGCCGGACCACGACCGGATCGATGGAGATGGACCGCGTATTCTTCACGAACTCGGCGAGGTGATAAGCGATCTGCGCATCGGTCGGCTCATAACGCCCGTCGGCGGGACCGACGGCGCGCACAGCGCCTTCGCCGGTCAGCTCGACCACGTAAGGTGTCACGATCGATTGGGTCGAACGCCAGACAAGGCCGCCTGCGAGTACGAAGGACAAGGCCAGACTCCCCAGTGCCGCGAGCCGCCAGTTGGTCGCCTGGACGCGGGCGGAGCCGATCCGGTCGTCCCAGGCCTGCGCCGCGCGCTGGTAGGGCGTCACGGGCGCCGTGGTCTCGCCATAGCGGGTGGAGTTGCGCTTCCAGAGCATTGCCTAGTCCTCGTCTTTCCTGAGTTCGATCGATGTGCCGCCACCCGGCCGGTCGCCATCGCGCACGGCAGTTGCGGCCATCATGCCGGCGTCGCGCACATGCTGGTCCCGCTTGATGCGCCGGGCCCAGTCCGGGGAAGAGTCCGGTCCGCGAGGAGACGGCGGACCCGCGGGACCTGTGCCGCCTGTTGCGGCGAAAGCGGCCCGCGCGCCGGCCTGATGGCTGTCCCGGGGATTGCCAAACATGCGACCGGCGAGGTTCCGTGCGCCGGACGCCGCTGCGCGGACGCCTGCGCCCGCAACACCGCTCATGCCCGCCGCGGCGGCGCCGGCATCGGTCTTGCCGGAGGCAGCCGCGTTCATCTGGTAGGCCGTGCGGGCGCCGCCCGTCATCGAAGCGGCAGCGCCGACAGCGCTCCGCGCCCCACCGGCAGCGGCCCCAACCGCCGATTTGGCAAGGCTGCCGCCCGCGACCGCTCCGGCGGCAACGCCGGCGGCCGTGCCGATGGCGGCGCCGGCGCCCAGCTGCGGCGCACCGGAGACGAGCCCGGTTGCAATGCCGGGCCCGAACAGGCCAAGCGCCAGCAGGGAGAGGGATCCCAGGATTACGGAGGCGGCCTGTTCGAGCGTCACCTCGTCAGGTTGGAACGTGGAGGTGATGGACGAGAAGATGGTCGAGCCGATGCCGACAATGATCGCCAGGACCATGAGCTTGATACCGGAGGCGATGACATTGCCGAGCACTTTCTCAGCAAGGAATGAGGTCTTGTTCCAGAGCGCGAACGGGATCAGCACAAAGCCGGCGAGCGTCGTCAGTTTGAATTCGATGATGGTGACGAAGAGCTGGATTGCGAGGAAGAAGAAGGCGAGCAGCGTGATGACCCAGGCGAGGAACAGGACCGCGATGATCACGAAGTTCTCGAAGAAGGCGAGCGGGCCGGTGAGCTTCTCGATCTCGTCGAGGAGCGGCAGGGCCGCATCGAACCCGGTCGCGGCGACGAAGCCCGGCTTCATGATGTCCTCGGCCGTGATCGTACCGCCGGTCGCATTGAGCCCCAGTTGCGCAAAGCTCGTAAACACAATGTCGGACAGGAGCGCGAAATTGCCAAGGATCAGGGCGAAGGCGCCGACATAGAGGACCTTTTTCAGGAACCTGCCGACAATGTCCGTGTCCGGACCCATGGCCCAGAAGAGGCCTGCCAGGGTAATGTCGATGGCAATCAGCGCGCTTGTCAGGAAGGCGACATCCGGTTGAAGGAGCCCGAACCCGCTGTCGATATAAGCGGAAAATGTCGCGACGAACTGGTCAATGACGCCGAGGTCTTCCATCGCCCTAATCCCTCGTATAGGCGACGCCGTCGCCGACGAAGCGCTTGTGGCGGATGCGGGCCTGTTCCTCGATGGCCGCCCGGCGCGACTCTTCCAGCGCCACCATCCGGTACTGCGCGGCCATCAATTGCTGCATCTGCATCTGTTGCTCGACCGAAAGGGCAACGAGCTGGTTGCCCGCCTGCGCCACGGACAGGTTCCCGGTCGCCGACTGGCTCTCGCCGACAAGGTCGGTCAGGGTATTGCGGGCCTCCGCAATGGAGGTCACGATCCCCGACTGGACCTGGATCGAGGCGCGGAACGCGTCGCGGCTGATCCGCCACTGGTCTGCGGCTTCCGCCACGATCTCTTCATTGGTGAGGTCTTCATAGGAGTCCGGGAAGGCTTCGCGGTACTGCCGCTCGGACTGCTCGACCTCGTAGGTGACTTCGCCGGCTTCCCGCATCAGAGTCTCGATCCGTTCGAGCAGGCGTTTCAGGTGCTGGGTCGAGGCATAGTCGAGCCGCTTCAGATCCTCGGCCTGGTTCACCAGCATCTGCGCTTCATGCTGGAGCTGCTGGATCTGGTTGTTGATCTGTTCGAGCGTGTGCGTGGCGGTCAGGATGTTCTGGACGAGATTGGTCGGGTCGATGACGACGTCGCCGACGCCGAGCAAGGCATTGGCAGGAGGCGCGGCCAGTCCAAATGTAGAAACAGACCCCAGCAGAAGGGCAATCATTCGGCGGCGCATGGCATCTCTCCTTCGGTTCCGATGAGGTCTGCGGCCCAGTTAAGCCCGCGGGCTGCAAGCCATGCCGGTGCGAACCCGTCCGGGCCGACCGCAGCACAAATCTCCGAAATCAGTTTCTGGTCGGCCTTCGACCCGGCAGCGCAGAAGGCGAGCGCGACGGGACCGAGATCCAGATCGAACAGGCGATTGCCGTCCGGTGTCTGAACATAATAATCCCGCTTCGGCGTCGCCCGCGCGATCAGCTCGACCTGGCGCGCATTGAGCCCGAACCCTTCATACGCCGCGCGCTGCGAAGGCTCCTCGGCGCGCGCATTGGCAAGGAAGATGCGCGTGGGCGCGCTTTCGATAAGGGAAGGCGCTATCGCGCTTGCTGCAATGTCCGACAGGCTCTGCGTTGCGAACACGACGGAGACGTTCTTCTTGCGGAGCGTCTTCAGCCAGTCACGCAGGCGCCCCGCAAACATCGGATGATCGAGGAACAGCCAGGCCTCGTCGAGGATGAGCAGTGTCGGCCGGCCATCGAACCGGGTCTCAAGCTTCGCGAACAGGTGCGCCAGCACTGGGGCGGCGAGCCGCTTGTCCTGCATCAGCGCGTCCATCTCGAAGCAGAGCAAGTCGCCGGTTTCGAGACGGTCCTCATCGGCATCCAGCAGGGCGCCATAGGGTCCGGCCAACGAATAAGGCTCGAGCGCCTGCCGGAGGTCCGGCAACTGGATAAGGGCGGCGAGACCCGTCAGCGTTCGCTGGGCGACCGGCGCCACGCCGAGGCTCTGCAGAGCCGTCCAGACGGCCTGCTTCACTTCCGGCGTCACCGTGACACCTTCCTGCTCAATCAGCCCCAGCACCCAGGCTTGTGCCGATGCGAGGCCCGCTTCGCCTTCGACATCCCTCAAAGGCTGGAAGGCGAGATCGCCGTCTAGACCAAGCTCGTGCCAGGTCCCGCCAATTGCGAGCGTCGCGCAGCGCGCCGATGCGCCCTTGTCGAAGATGAAGACCTGGGCTTGCTCATAGCGACGGAATTGTAGCGCCAGCAGGGACAAAAGCACCGACTTGCCGGCTCCGGTCGGCCCGACCACCATCATGTGGCCGACATCGCCCTGATGGGTGACCAGCCTGAATGGGGTCGAACTGGCAGAGCGCGCCATCAGGAGCGGCGGGCCGGAGAGATGCGTATTGCGCTCGGGTCCTGCCCAGAGCGAAGAGAGCGGCGCCATATGGGCGAGATTGATCGTGTTCAGCAGCGGCTGGCGGACATTGGCATAGGCCTCGCCCGGCAACGTGCCGAGCCAGGCTTCGATCGCGTTCACGCTTTCTGCGACGCAGGTGAAGCCGCGCCCGCGGATGACGCGCTCGACAGCACGGATCTGATCCTCGGCAATCGAAGCATCCGCGTGCCGGACCACAATCGCTGTCGTGCAGTATCCGAACGCGACATGGCCGGCGCCGAGCGCCTGCAGGGCTTCATCCGCGTCAGCGGCCTGATTGTCGGCATCCGTGTTGAGCAGCGTCGCCGACTCGTTGGTGAGGATTTCACGGAGGTAGGAGGTGAGGGACCGGCGCTTCGCAAACCAGTTGCGGACGTAAGTACTGAGCGTCTTCTCAGCGTCCGGCTTGTCGAGGGGCAGGAACCGCGTCACCCAGCGATACGCAAAGCCGAGCTGGTCGAGTTCCGACAGGAGCCCCGGCTCTCCGGTTGCGGGGAACCCGTTGATGGTCAGGACTTTCAGCGTCTCCTCGCCAAGACGAGGCGAGAGCCCGCCCGTCAGGGAGGTGTCGACCAGAAGCGCATCGAGGCACATCGGCACGGATGGCGCCCGCACAGACTGACGTGCCGTAGAGATGCAGGCATGAAGATAAGTCAGCGTTTCATCGTCGTTCAGGAACCGCGCCTCCGGCATGAGGTCCGCCATCATGTCTCGGGCACGGCTAGTCTCGGTTTCGAAATACGTCAGATGCTCGCTCCAGAAGGCCGCGGGGGCGTCCGCCGGATCCTCAATGAAGAGCTGCTCGATCCTTGCTGTCCGATCGGCCGGCGGCATCCAGGCGAGGGTGAGATAGCAATCGGTCTCGAAATGCCGTCCCGCCTCTTCGAAAGCCGCGCGGCGTTCCTCGTCGACCAGCCAGGCCGCCGGATCGTGCCAAGTGCTTTCGGGATAGGTGACCGATGGCCGCCGGTCCGCTTCGATATGCAGCGCCCAGCCGGAGCCGAACCGGCGGAGGAGATTGTTCATCCGCGCCGTGACGGCGACCAGTTCCTCCGCCGTCGAACTTTCAAGGTCGGGGCCGCGATAGGCGATGGTGCGCTGGAGGCTGCCATCCTTGTTGAGGACAATGCCGGGCGCGATGAGGCAGGCCCATTTGAGATGGTCGGCGAGCGAGGCCGGGCGGGTGCGGTATTCTCGGAGGTTCAGCATGCGTAATAAGCCTTCTGGCGGATGTGCCGGATCAGCACGTCTGTGAATTGCGGATCGCGCCGGGCAGCGAACACGCAGATTCCCTGCGCGACGATCCAGAAGACGAGGCCCACCACCCAGAGCTGGAGGCCGATGCCGAGCGCGGCGGCCAGCGTGCCGTTGACGATGGTCGCAAGCCTTGGCGCGCCGGCGAGCAGGATCGGCGCGGTGAGCGAGCGATGCACCGGCACGCTGTAGCCGGGGGGCAGGGGCGTCGCCTCAGCCATCAGAGCGTTGCCCCGCCGCCGAAGGAGAAGAAGGAGAGGAAGAACGAGGTCGCGGCAAAGGCGATCGACAGGCCGAAGACGATCTGCAGGAGCTTCCGCATGCCGCCGCCGCTCTCACCGAAAGCAAGGCCGAGGCCGGTCAGGATGATCACGATGGTCGCAAGGATCTTGGCGACCGGGCCTTCGATGGATTCGAGGATCGACTGCAGCGGCGCTTCCCAGGGCATGCCGGACCCGGCCGCATGGGCGGGGAAGGCGAGTGTGGCGACCAGCAGGGTGAGGCTGATGCCCTTGACCATGTCTCTGTTCATTGGGGTGGTGTCCTTTCAGGCGCGGTTGAGAGAAGCGGTTCAGAAAAAGGAAGACTCGGTAGGACGAGCTGCAGGTCCGGCTGGACAGGGCTGAGGTCGTACCCGCCGCGTCCGAGCCCGTTCATGCGCGCGACCGTCTCGACCCGGTGCCGGCCGGAGCGCCGCGAGATGTAGACGACGCAGTCGATCGTTTCGGCGATGAGGTCGTGCGGTACCTGAGCGGAGGCCTCGCCGATCAGCTGTTCGAGCCGGGAGAGGCCGCCAAGGGCGGAGTTTGCATGCAGCGTGGCGATCCCGCCCGGATGGCCGGTGTTCCAGGCCTTCAGCATGTCGAGTGCCTCGGCGCCCCGGACCTCGCCGATGATGATCCGGTCGGGACGGAGGCGCAGCGTCGAGCGGACAAGGTCGGCGAGCGATACGGAACCCGGCTGCGTGCGCAGCTGCACCGAGTCCGCTGCCGCGGAAACAAGCTCGCGGGTGTCCTCGAGAATAACGAGCCGGTCGCCGGTCCGGGCAATCTCGGCAAGGAGCGCATTGGCAAGCGTCGTCTTGCCGGAGCCCGTGCCGCCGACCACGAGGATGTTCTCGCGTTCCAGCACCGCCCGGCGCAGGGCTTCGGCATGATGGGCTGCCATGACGCCGGACGCGACATAATCGTCCAATCCGATCACCCGGCCCGCGGGCTTGCGGATCGAAAAGCAGGGCCCCGGCGATACCGGCGGCAGCACGCCCTCGAACCGTTCCCCGCCCATCGGCAGCTCCGCCGACACGATGGGAGAGGCCGCATCCGCGCGCCGTCCCATATGGCTGGCGACCAGGCGAATGACACGTTCCGTATCGGCCGGAGACATCAAGCCAGTCTCGGCCCGCCCGCTTCCATGCCGTTCGACCCAGAGCCGGCCATCGGGATTGATCATGATCTCGACCACGGCGGGATCGTCCAGCGCCGCAACGATCTCGTTCCCGAGCGCGGTCACCAGCATGGCGCGAGTGCGCTGAAGGCTTGCGGCATCACGCATCGGTCCGCTCCCCACTCATGTGCTCAGAGTTGCCTTCGAGGCTCGCGGCCTCCGCCGTCACGTCCTCGACGGCGTTCTGGAGAATGCGCTGTCCGGAGCGGAGGGCTTCGGCAACCTGCCGGACAAAGAGATCGAACCGGAGGTCGCCTTTGGCGCGCGCCGCTTCCACCTGGTTGGCCGGCACCGGCGGCGTCACCGTCAGGAAATAGTGCACGAAGGTGGCGAGCGTTTCGGCAAGGACGAGATTGTCCCGCTCGATCCGCCCGAACTGCCGTGTCAGCCGGTCGAGCCGGCGATTGATGGCGGCTTCTCGCTGATTGTCGGCTTCACCGGAGAAGTAAGCGACGAGGGCCCGGTCGACGATCGCACTTTCGGAGAGGCCCGGACGTTTCGCCATGGCTTGCAGCCGGTGATGGGTCTCGGGCGAGATATAGGGCTGGATACGGGGTTTCATTGGCCATTCCCCGTGAGATCGATACCGGTCGCCTGTTCAAGACTGTCGGCCTGCACGAGGGCATCGAATAGGCTGGGCTGAGGAGCGCCTCGAGCCGCCGCTCGAGACCTACCCGACCGGGTGGGCGCAGAGACCTGCGCGCGATCCCTGGCGGCATCCCGTGTTTTCTGAGGTCCGAGGCCCTCACCATCGGGTTCAATCTCAGCGGCCTGCATCAGGCCTTCATGGATCGACCGGACTTGCCGGCCCCAATCGTCTTCCCGCGCACCTGGAATGCAGGCAGCAAAGTTCGGCGCGTCCTTCAGCCGTTCGGTGAAGTTCTGGTCTTCATAGTAGCGAAGCTTCATCGCCCGCACGGGAGGTGAGCCTGCGACAAGGACCAATTCCTGGTCGGCCGGCAATTGCATCACTTCACCGGGTGTCAGCAGCTGGCGGGCGGTTTCCTGGCGGGACACCATCTTGTGCGAGAGCCAGGGCGCCAGCCGGTGGCCGGCATAATTCTTCATCGCCCGCTGCTCGGTCTTGGTGCCGAGCGCATCGGAAATCCGCTTGGCCGTCCGCTCATCATTGGTCGCGAACGCGACCCGCACATGACAATTGTCGAGGATAGCATTGGAAGGGCCATAGGCCTTTTCGATCTGATTGAGCGATTGTGCGATCAGGAAGGCCTTCAGCCCATAGCCGGCCATGTAGGCGAGGGCGCTCTCGAAGAAGTCGAGCCGGCCGAGAGCAGGGAACTCGTCCAGCATGAATAGGACACGCCGCCGGGATTTCGGTTCAGCAGAAGACATCTGCGGCGCCAGCAGGCCGCACGCCCCGAGAAGGTTCAGCGCCAGCGACTTGCCGCGCGAAAGCACAGACGGATGCACGTCCAAATGTTCCGTCAGCCGCCGGCCGACCTGGTTCAGGATAAGACGCATCAGGGGCTTCGTGCGCGAGAGATCAGAAGGCGGCACGACCAGGTAGAGCGACAGGGGCCGGTCGCCGGACCCAAGATCCTCGATCCGGAAATCGCTCCGCGAGGTCACTTCCGCAATCACCGGGTCGCGATACAGCGACAGGAAGCGTAGTGCTGTCGACAACACGCCGGAGAGTTCGTTCTCCGACTGGTTCATCAGCTCGCGGGCTGTCTCGGCGACCACGGGATGCACGCGCGGTGCGTCACCCGTGCCGAGATGATTAGTCCGCAGCATGATCGACAATGTCGTGCGGAATGTCCGGTCCGGATCGGCAAGGAAGCTCGCAACCCGTGCCAGCGTCTTCTCCCGCTCGGCATAGAGGACGTGCAGGATGACGCCGACGAGGAGCGAGTTGGCCTTGTCGACCCAGTGCCCGAGATCGCCCAGCTTGCCCTGCGGGTCAACCAGGATGTCGGCGATGTTCTGGACATCCCGCACTTCGCAGGGGCCTTTACGCACTTCCATCAGGGGATTGAAATGCGCCGAGGCGGCATCGGTCGGATCGAACCGCAAGCAGTGAGAGAATTCTGAGCGCCAGCCGGAGGTCAGCTGCCAGTTCTCGCCCTTGATGTCGTGCACCAGAACCGAATGCGGCCAGGAGAGCAGGGTTGGCACAACAAGACCCACGCCCTTGCCGGACCGTGTCGGCGCAAAGGCCATGACATGATCGGGACCGTCATGGCGGAGATACGAACCCTGAGCCTGGCCGAGGAACACGCCGGCAGGCTTCAGCAATCCGGACTTGCGCAAATCCCTGCCTTCCGCCCACCGTGCCGACCCAAAGGTCGAGACCCGCTTGTCCCACCGTGCCCGGAGGATCGAACCTGCCACCGCGATCACGATGGCAGCAACGCCGCCCGATCCCGCGATCAGTCCGCCCCGGTCGAACACATCCGGCGCATAGGCATCGAAGGAATACCACCAGCCGAAGAAGGCCCACGGCACATAGACCGGCATGTCCAGAATGACGAAGAGCGGCTCGCCAAGACGCGGCGACCAGCCAAGCGACCAGGCCGTCCATTCCGTCGCGCACCAGAGCGCCACCAGAACAACAAGCAAGACGAGGATGATCTGCCAGAAGAGGTTCGTGCCATGTTTCATGACACAGAACCTGACCAATCAGCCCCTCAGTCTCCAGAGAGGGAATTGGGGGGAATTTGTAGGGTATTCTGAAGGTTTAAGCACTAGTGGGTGGTTCGGGTGAAGTTCCAGGAAGAAGAGGTGGTGCCGTGCGATGTTCTGCCGGAACATCAACATGAAGCACTTATCACCACTCACTCTCTGTAAATCGGGTTGAGTATCGATTGGACTGTTTCTCGCCGCGATCTCGTTTGAGTGTACTGGAAAGCGCATATCGTTGCATTGTGTACTTGGTGCGCGCAGTCAAAAACACCCTAAGTGGTCCATTCCATCGGCACGAGGAAACGGCCATTGCGCCACTCTTCAATGATGGCATTTTCAAACCAGTCTTCACTGATGCGCGCGTGATCGAGTACTATGACCTGAAATCCTTCACCAATTTGCTCGGCTACATCAAACATCAATTCGAATAACTCATATACGGCTCGACGATCGGCATCTTGCAGTGGTTCTAATCCACCGTCATCGTTCTCATCGCGGTCTGGAGGATAGTGGGCTTGGGATGGCTGATCGAAGATAATAAAGCCGGGGACCGGCCGATTTTGACTTCTGTACCAACCATGGAGGGCGAGATGTGTGAGTACGTGGTAACCAATCCAATTCTCACCGCTACCCATCCGGTAAAGTGGGATCGGTCCGGTTGGTGTATCAGCGACAACAGTTAGCTTCTTTAGGTCAAGTCTAACTGAATCTGATCCGTGCTCTAGTTCCAAACGTTTAGCATACTCCGACATCTTTCGACTGATCAGATTGAGAAACGTGTCGAGACGCTGGCCGATCTCATCGACGCTAATAGATTTCTCAAGTGCGCTGAGTAGCAATCGGGCCTGTTCAATCTTCGCGTCCAGATTATCTCCCTCATCAGTCTGCCCAGCTTGTTCCAGGAACGCGCTAATGCGTCCGATCACCCGTGCTCTTTCTACGATGGTTTCACGCTGAGAGCGGGCACGCTCGTCGGCAACATAGGCCTGTTCCAGGGCTCTTTGGTTCTCGACTAGAGACTGCTCCAACTCAGATCGTTTGTTCGCCAAGCCGGAAAGCTGTTGCTGCAGGTGCGGGCTTTCGATTCCTACTCGATCAAGATTTCTTTGAAGGCGTTGAAGCGCTTGATTTATGTTGTGGGCGTTTGGAATGGGACTTTCTAAAATGCTTTCGCAAATTGGACAAACTTCTCCATCCGCATCCTCTTTGTAGAGGCCTATTGATGTCAGACGCGATTTCTGTTCGGCTGCCTCCTTGGTGAATGCACTTTGTTCGTTCAAGAACAAACGTGTTGCGCGCGCCTCTTCGATATTGGCGGTAAGAAATTCACGAAGGCTTTTCTGCTCGTCTTGCAGACGGGTGATGGTCAGACCGAAGTCCGGAAAGATCGAGCTGGACGAAATATCCGAGGCAGCTGCAATCCTCAGGGTTTTTATCAAGGTGTCGATGTCGCTTGATTCAAATGTTTCTGGAATAATGCCAGTGCGCTTACCGTCATTGATAAATCTGCGGATCCGTTGAATGGAATTTTCAGTGGACTGAGTTTGCGCCGCTTTTTGGGATTCAAGCGCTCTCAATTCGCTGCGCGCGACATCGAGTTCGGCCTGCTTGATGAAATGGTCTTCGTCTACGGCGCCGAGAAAATAGGGAAGAGTATCCTTTATTGCTTGGGGAATAAAATCATCAGCTTGGCGGTGGAACAGCCGTTCGCGGCTGTCGATTTCATTCTGGTCTTGAATGCACAAGAACAGCGCGTGCTTGATCGTCGCTCTCAGGGGGCGTCGCGTTCCAG
>Ga0209607_1001778_pt1 | contig 17901 bp, 16 predicted proteins | sample AD_UKC117_MetaG_FD_184413 | JGI IMG/M metagenome (GOLD analysis project Ga0209607, IMG submission 184413) | Active sludge microbial communities of municipal wastewater-treating anaerobic digesters from Hong Kong - AD_UKC117_MetaG (SPAdes)... | ecosystem: Engineered > Bioreactor > Anaerobic >... | reverse complement strand
CAATGAGGACGAGACGGTCGATGTCGGTGCGGTGCTCGCCGTGATCGGTTCCGCAGGCGCTGCTCCGGCTCCCGCTCCGGCTGCTCCGGCACCGGCTGCTCCGGCACCGGCTGCTCCGGCACCGGCCCCTGCGGCTCCGGCACCGGCTCCGGCGGCTCCGGCTCCGGCGGCTCCGGCTCCGGCTGCTCCCGCTCCGGCTCCCGCTCCATCTGCCCCGCCGGCACCCGCAGCGCCCGCAGCCAGCGCGCCGTCTGCTGCCCCAGCACCGGCAGACGCCGTCTACGTGACACCCATCGTGCGCAAACTGGCCAACGAGAAAGGCGTGGACCTTGCCACCGTCGCCGGGACAGGTGTCGGTGGCCGAATCCGCAAGCAGGATGTCCTGGCCGCCGCGACCGCAGCCGCAGCCGCCCCGGCGACCCCGGCAGCCCCGGCGACCCCGGCAGCGCCGCCCGCAGCACCTGCGGCCCGCACGGATCTCATGCATCTGCGCGGCCGCACGGAACCCATGAGTCGGCTGCGCAAGGTGATCGCCAGCAGGATGGTGGAATCGCTGGCGATCTCCGCCCAGTTGACCACCGTGGTGGAAGTTGATGTCACACGTATCGCACTGCTACGCGAACGCGTGAAGAACGACTTCTACGCGCGGGAAGGCGTGAAACTCTCCTACATGCCCTTCTTCGCCAAGGCGACGTGCGAGGCACTCAAGCAGTTCCCGAACGTCAACGCCAGCATGGACATGGAGGCAGGTACCGTCACGTTCCACGACGGTGAGCACCTCGGCGTGGCCGTCGACACTGAGCGTGGGCTTCTCGTCCCCGTGATCCGCAACGCCGGCGACCTGAACATCGCTGGTCTGGCACGCAAGATCGCCGATCTTGCCGAACGCACACGGACCAACAAGGTCAGCCCGGACGAGTTGTCGGGAGGCACCTTCACGTTGACCAACACCGGCAGCCGGGGAGCTCTGTTCGACACTCCCATCATCAATCAGCCGCAGGTGGGGATTCTGGGGACAGGTGCGGTCGTGAAACGCCCGGTGGTCGTCACCGATGACACCGGAAACGACTCGATCGCGATCCGGTCCATGGTGTTCCTGGCCCTGACATACGACCACCGACTGGTGGATGGGGCCGACGCTGCACGCTTCCTGGCCCTGATGAAGACCCGTCTGGAGGGCGGAGAGTTCGAGGCAGATCTCTAGCGGGCCCTCACCACAGGGAAGTCACCCCGCGCCAGATCAGGACCACAGCGACGAAAGCGGAGACCGCGCCCATCAACTGCAACTGATGGCCCATGACAAGTGCGTACATGCGCTTCATGGCGCGCACCCCTCGTTCACCTGCCACACGTACCGCCAGCGGCGGGACCAGAACCGGCAGCAGAACGCAGATCATGAGGACCGCTGTGACGAGCGCCTTCTCGACGACGGCGACCGCGGAGTTCGTGATGTCATGCAGTGCCGGCACGAGCATCACGATTGTGGAGAAGTCAGTGATCGTCATGTAGGCGGCCAGCCCGGCGAACACCCAGATGGACGCGTGGTTCGCGTACCCACTGACCTTCTTCTCGAGCTTCGCATCGGTCTCAGGGTGGGGCAGCAGGAGCCAGATGCTCAGGACGATCAGAAGCAGACCAGCGCCGAGTTCGACCACGTTCTCCCATGTCGACTTCGCACCCGTGCCGGCATCCGGAAGTTGACTGAAGCCTCCAAGGATCAGCGCGAACAGGACAGCGAAGACGAGCAGGGTGCCACCGGCCACCGCCCCCGACCGCCTCTGCCACTGCGGCCCCGATACCACCAGTACCTGCAGCGCGAACAGGGTCGGCGTCACGGCAGCCGCCAGCCCCAGCGGGAGCACAGTGGCGAGCAGGGAACCCATGATTTCTGAGCCTAGCCAGGTTGCACGCGGGTGTGCGTGCACCAGACTGGGGTGTATGCGAATCGGAATCACCGGAGCGTCCGGCCTGATCGGCTCAGCGCTGGTCACCCATCTCCGGCAGCACGGCCACGACACTGTGGCGTTCGTGCGGCGTGCGACACGATCCACCGCCGAGATCTCGTGGGATCCGGGCGCGGACCTCGACCCGGCGATGCTGTCCGGACTCGATGCGATCGTGCACCTGGCCGGGGCGGGTGTCGGCGACAAGCGGTGGACCGATAACTACAAGCGCGTCATCCTGAGCAGTCGCGTCGACGGCACACGGACCATCGCCGAGGCCATGGCCCGATCCACCGACGGCCCGCGCGTTCTTGTCTGCGGTTCGGCCATCGGGTACTACGGGGACACCGGCGACCGGCTCACCGACGAGACCGGACCGCAGGGTGACGGATTCCTCGCGGAAGTGGTCATGCAGTGGGAGGCAGCAGCTGGTGCCGCCGTGGACGCCGGCATCCGCGTCGCCTACGCACGCACCGGATTGGTGGTCTCGTCCGAAGGCGGTGCGTGGCAGCGCCTGTTCCCGATCTTCCGGGCCGGATTGGGTGGGAAGCTGGGATCGGGGAGGCAGTACTGGTCGCCGATCTCGCTGACGGATGAGGTCCGGGCGCTGACCTGGCTGATCATGAACGAGATCGAGGGTCCGGTGAACCTGGTCGGCCCACAACCGGTGACCAACGCCGAAGTCACTCGGGTCATGGGCGAGGTGCTGGGCAGGCCGACGATCTTCGCCGTGCCGGGCTTCGCCCTCAAAGCCGTACTCGGGGAGTTCGCACAAGACACCCTGGCCAGCCAACGCATCGATCCCGCGGTGCTGCGTGCGCACGGCTTCGACTGGCGCCAACCGGACATCCGGTCGATGATCCAGACCGCACGCGCCGCGTAGCGCGACGGGGAGCGCCCGGACGTCGCGGCGGCACTCCCGTTAGTCGTACTAGGTCGCCGATCTCCAACTGTTCCGTCCAGGAAGGTTGGTCACGGTAGCGGCACGGTGGCGTGACATGGCCTCCCGGTGGGGTGTCTCGCGACAAGACCTCACAAGGACATCCGCTTGCCGCACGCTGATGCCACGTTGACCGAGGCGGTCCGGCTCCGACCGGCCGGCTCAGACCGGTGAGCGGTTCCAGGCGTCCACGACCACTGCCGGCTCACCGCAGCCCGAACGAGACCCGGGCCCTGGTCGTCAAACACATTCGGGTCAACAAGCGGCTGGGCCCATCGACTCAAGAGGCTGGCTATGGTGCCGTCAGGAAGCGGCTGGCGGGTGCATGGCGGGCATTGCATGCGTCACCACGGCCCCCACGCGTGCAGCGCGTAGCACTGCGCGGTCGATGACCACACCCGGATGGCCTACACGGAGTTCAATGGCCATCGCACATCCCGGTTAGAGATCGGCATCCCGGTTAGAGATCGGCATCCCGGTTAGAGAAACAGCACTCCGGTTAGCCCTATACGTCCGTGGAACTCTAACCAACCTCCCGCCGACTAACCAACCTGCCGATCTCTAACCGGAACGTCCAGGGAGATCCTGACCGACAACGGGCCCTGCTCCCTCTCCCGACCAACGGCACAGTCGAACGCTTTCACCGCGCCCTGATCCACACGGGCGTACGCGTGCACACGCAGCACTAGGCGGCCAACCAACGTGCCCGTGCGCAAGCCCCGACATTCGACGGCGGAGCGGCCGCCGCCCAGCCAGGCTTAAGGACCGCGTCCCACCGACCTAGGCGCACCGGGTCAGCAGATCGGACATTCGCGAAAGTTGCTCGCGATCGGCCCGCTGCCGCCACCGGATGCGCAAGTCGGGCGAACCCGCGCTCGGATGCTCGGCGAACGGATCGCACAGGTCCCACGTCGTGCCCACGCGACTGAGCACCACGCGGCCCATCTCGTCCATGGCCAACACGTCAGAGAGGTCCCCGACCCACAGGCCCGCGTCATGCAGCGTCTGCACAGCGCCCCACAGGCCCTCGCACCCGGCGACGCACGGCGGCGCTTCGCCGTAGTGCAGGGATAGTCGGCTCGCACCCGAGGTGACTGCCTCGAGAGGCCGCAGGTGCGCGTGGCGCACCGACATCAGCGGCCGCAGCAGTCTGCGAAGGTGCCCATCGAGTCTCACCCTCCCCAACATGGTCCTAGCCTGCCGCAAACCGAATCAGGAGTGTGGGAGTTGTCCACAATCGCAGCCACGGGGTGGCAGCCGGACCGCACCGCGCAGCGGACGACCTCCGGCCCGGCACGATCGCCTCATCCCGGCCTACTCTGTAGGCGTGTCCGTGCCCACCCTCGTGCCGATCCAGGTCCGCAACCTCGGCGAGGTCCCCTTCCTTGAGGCGTGGGAGCTCCAGCGGGAGATCCATGACGCGGTCGTGGCCGGCAACATGCCGGACACCCTGCTCCTGCTCGAGCACGAGGGTGTCTACACCGCGGGCCGCCGAACTCAGCCCGAGGACCGGCCGATCGACGGCAGTCCGGTCATCGATGTCGATCGCGGGGGCCGGATCACGTGGCACGGACCGGGCCAGTTGGTCGGCTACCCGATCATCAGGCTGGCCGAACCCCTCGACGTGGTCGGCTACGTGCGCCGCTTGGAGGAGTTGCTCATCACCACCTGCGCCGCCTTCGGGGTCCACGGCGAACGGGTCGCGGGACGCAGCGGGGTTTGGGTGGTCGGCCCCCCCGACCGCAAGGTCGCCGCGATCGGAGTTCGGGTTGCCCGCGGGGTGACGATGCACGGGTTCGCCCTCAATGTCAGTTGCGACCTCGCCGCCTACGACCGGATCGTGCCGTGCGGGATCTCCGATGCCGGAGTGACGTCGATCCGGCAGCAGACCGGAGGTAGCACCACGGTCGATGATGCCGCCGACCGGATCACGCACCTCGCGGGCATGCTGCAGTCGCTGGACCATGCGTGAAGGCGGTCGGCACCGTGGCCGCGACGGCGGTCTGGGTCTGCTGCTGGCTCATCGCACCGGCTTCGTGGTGGCTCAACGAACGGATCCTCGACGAGCAGTGGTTCGAGACCGCGATGATCAAGGTGCTGCAGATCGAGGACGTGGACCGCGAGATCACCGATCGGGCCACGGCACAGGTGATGCAGGACGCCCGCACATTCGTGGCCGAGAACGTCCCCTTCCTGTCCACGCCGGCAGATGCCCTTCTCGAACGAGCCGAGCCCACGGTCTCCGGGGTGGTCAACAGCGCCGTCAACTCACAGCCCGGCCAGAAGATGATGCTCGGCGTGGCGACGCAGGCCCACAACGCCTTCCTGGCCTGGCTGGACGGCGATTCGCTCGGACAACCGGGCCTGTCCGCGGATCTCGACACCGGCGAGGCTCGCATCGACCTCGACGAGATGCTGGCCGGCGAAGTCGTGCAGGTTGGACCGCTCGACATCCCGCTGGACGCTCTGGATCTTCCCGGACTCAATGTCCCGGTGCCCCTGCCTCCGGACTGGATGCGCGCACCGCTGAACTTCGTCCGGGCTGCGTTCCTGCCCGCACTCGTCGGGATCGCGGTGTCAGCCGTCGCCCTGGTGCTGCTCGACCGGCCGCGACTGCGTCTGTTGGCGGTGGCCAGCGGGCTGACCGCCTTGGTCTGCGGGGTCACGGCCGCCCTCATCCAGTCCACCTGGACACTGTCGGGCGCCGACTCCGCGGATTGGACCATCACGCGCGCGATCGGCGAACTCATGGTCCGGCCGTGGATCACCGCCTACGTCTGGGTCATCGTCGCCATGATCGTGATCGCTGTGGGCGCAGTGGTCTGGGACCGCTACCGTATGGTCGCCTCCCGGCCCGCCGCGTACGCTGGAGAACATGGCGACGCCCTCTCCTGATGGACGCAGACTGCTGCGGATCGAGGTACGCAACGCCGAGGTGCCCATCGAGCGCAAGCCGGCGTGGATCAAGACCCGCGCCGTGATGGGCCCGCAGTACCACGATCTACGCCGTACCGTCGCCGACGGCGGACTGCACACCGTGTGCCAGGAGGCGGGCTGCCCGAACATCTACGAGTGCTGGGAGGACCGCGAGGCCACCTTCCTCATCGGTGGCGACCAGTGCACGCGGCGCTGCGACTTCTGCCAGATCGACACCGGCCGCCCGCAGCCGCTCGATCGCAGCGAACCGGCGAAAGTGGCCGACACCGTCGTGCAGATGGGCCTGCGGTACGCCACCGTCACGGGTGTGGCACGTGACGACCTCGAAGATCAGGGCGCGTGGCTCTACGCCGAGACGGTGCGCAAGATCCACGACCAGGTGCCCGGCTGCGGCGTGGAGGTGCTCATCCCGGACTTCAACGGCGTCCCCGATCTGCTGGCGGAGGTCTTCTCCGCCTCCCCGGAGGTCCTGGCCCACAACCTCGAGACCGTGCCCAGGCTGATGAAGCGCATCCGCCCGGCCTTCCGCTACGACCGCTCGCTGGACGTGCTGACCCAGGCGCGGGCGGCCGGATTGGTCACGAAGTCGAATCTGATCCTGGGCATGGGCGAACGTACCGACGAGGTGCTCAACGCCATGCACGATCTGCACGAGGCCGGCTGTGACCTGCTGACCATCACCCAGTACCTGCGGCCATCGGCCCGGCATCATCCCGTCGAGCGCTGGGTGCCCCCGTCGGAGTTCGACGAGTTGGCCGATGCGGCGGAGGAGATCGGATTCCTGGGAGTGATGAGCGGTCCACTGGTGCGTTCCAGTTACCGCGCCGGGCGGCTGTACCGGCAAGCCGTCGCCGCACGAGCGACCACGTACTCTTGACCCATGGCTCGTAAGGACGGATCCCCCGGACGTTTGGCGCAGATCCGCCAGACCTATCAGATGACCAAGCAGTCCGACCCCAGGATCGGACTGATCCTGGTCGGCTGGTTCCTTTTGCCGATCGTCGTTGCGGCGATCATCTGCGTGCTGATCGGCAGTTGGTGGCTGATGCTTGTCGGAGTGAGCACAGGCATGCTCGTGGCCGCGATCGTCCTCGGTCGTCGTGCCGAGCGCGCAGCCTACAGCCAGATCGAGGGCCAGCCAGGTGCGGCCGCGGCTGTTCTCAACTCGCTGGGCAAGGGCTGGTTCGTCACCCCGGCCGTGGCCATGACGAAGAACCAGGACATCGTGCACCGGGTCATCGGACGCCCCGGCGTGATCCTGGTCGGCGAAGGTGTCGGCTCGCGCGTCACGAACGCGCTGCGCAATGAGCAGAAGCGGGAAGCCAGGTTCGTCCCGGACGTGGACTTCCACGAGTACGTCATGGGTCGTGAGGAGGGCCAGGTGCCGATCGGCAACCTGGTCAAGACGATCCGCAAATTGCCGAAGACCCTTTCGCCGGGTCAGGTGACCGAGGTGCGCAAGCGACTTGAAGCGCTGACCAATCAGCCACTGCCCATGCCCAAAGGCCCGGTTCCGAAGTCGACCCGCGCCATGCGGCCACCGCGACGCTAGTGACGACTCACGTCTGCGTGTGACCCATGCGAACGGCCACCGAATTGGCCGCCTTGTCGTGCAGGCCGCGCTGATCCCGGTCGAACACCAGCGGCGGCACGACCAGGCACAGCAGCAGCGTCCGCAGAGCTGAGCGGGCCGGGTCCAAACGCCCTGTGCTCAGACTGACCACCCGGATGCCCAGGATCCGCTGTCCGAAACTCGAGCCCATGAGCGCGGTAAGCACCGAGACCTCGACGAAGAAGATGACCAGCGGCAGGAACGCCTCGGGCTGCCCGGAACTGACGAGGTTGGCGATCAGGACACATGCCAGCCAGTCGATGGCCAGTGCGACGAACCTGCGGCCGAATCCGGCCACCGAACCGGGTCCCGATTCCGGCAGGCCCAGTCTCTGTCCCTTGTATCCGAACTCGAACCCTTGGTCCTCCAGGCTGGCCTTCGGGCCCTCCAGCCAGCCCGCGACGTCACGGCGGCTGAATTCACGACCCTTGTCACTCACGGGGCCACGGTAACCCGCGCACTGCCAACCGGCAGAACGTGCGTCGAGCATGCACCGACCCCCTGGCGCAGCCCGATTCCGTTGAGTGCTGCATGGTTACCGATTTCACGCCACCGAATCCGCAACCGCGCAACAGTCAACCTCGAAGGCGCCACGGGAGTCCCCGCTTGTCACGAACTCGACCGCCGCCCCTGCCCAAGTCTCCGTCGCACGACACGCGCCGGCACAGGGTACTGCTGAATCGGTTGCTGTTGATCTTCCCAACAACGCTTTCCGAAGGTTGATTGCCGTGTACTATCACGAAAAGCGCCAATGAACTCCAGGAGTCGTACGCATGATCGCAGGGCAGTGGATCGATGGGCGGGCCCAGCACGGGTCCGGCGACACGATGCAGATCCTGAACCCGGCAACCGGGACCGTGATCGACGAGGTGCGGTTGGCGACCCCCGAGGACGTCGCCGCCGCCGTGGCCGCCGCCAAAGAGGCCTTCGTCGGGTGGTCGACGGCGACGCCCGGCGAACGAAGCACCGTCCTGCACGATCTCGCCGCGCGGATGTCGGCACGCGCCGAGGAATACGCACAAGCCGAGTCCGCCCAGGCGGGCAAACCGATCCGCCTGACCCGTGAGTTCGACGTCCCGGGTTCCATCGACAACGCCGAGTTCTTCGCCGGCGCCGCCCGCCACCTGCAGGGCTCCGCCGCGGCGGAGTGGGACGGTACCCACACCTCGACGGTACGACGGGAGGCGATCGGCGTGGTCGGCTCGATCGCCCCGTGGAACTACCCGTTGCAGATGGCCATGTGGAAGATGCTGCCGGCGGTCGCCGCAGGCAACACGATCGTGCTGAAGCCCAGCGAGATGACGCCCATCACGTCACTGATGCTTGCCGAGGACGCCACGGCCGCCGGAATGCCCGACGGGGTGTTCAACGTCATCACGGGCACCGGACCCGTGGCCGGGGAGGCCCTCATCGGTCACCCCGATGTGCGCATGGTGTCCTTCACCGGTTCCACGCGCGTCGGGCACCGAGTCGCTGAGGTCGCCATGGCCGGACTCAAGCGCATCCACCTCGAACTCGGCGGCAAGGCACCGTTCGTCGTGTTCGAGGACGCCGATCTCGAGGCCGCGATCCAGGGCGCGGTCGCCGCGAGCCTGATCAACACCGGCCAGGACTGCACCGCCGCGACCCGCGCCTACGTCCACCGCTCGCTGTACGACCAGTTCGTCGACGGGGTGGCGACGGTCATGGATGGCATCGTCCTCGGCGACACCGCAGATGAAGGCACGGACATCGGCCCGCTCATCTCCCCCACCCAGCAGGCGAAGGTGGCGGCGATGGTGGAAAGAGCGGTCGCCGGCGGCGCGAAGGTCGCCTGCGGCGGTTTCGTCCCCGAGGGGGACGGCGCCTTCTACCGGCCGACGCTGGTCACGGACGCCACGCAGGACTCAGAGATCGTGCAGGAGGAGATCTTCGGTCCGGTTCTGGTGGCACTGCCCTTCGACGACGACGACGAGGCCCTGCGGCTTGCAAACGACACGCCGTACGGTCTGGCCGCGTCGGCCTGGACCACTGATGTGGTGCGTGCTCACCGGGCGACCCGCGAGATCCAGGCCGGGTGCGTGTGGATCAACGACCACATCCCGATCGTGTCCGAGATGCCGCACGGCGGCTTCAAGCAGTCGGGCTTCGGCAAGGACATGAGTTCCTACTCCTTCGAGGAGTACACCCAGATCAAACACGTCTCGTTCGACATCACCGGCGAGAGCCACAAGCCGTGGCATCGCACCATATTCACCGGCAACAACGACTAGGGTTTTCTTCAACCAGCACCTCACAGGGAGAGACAGTGAACGCAAAGCACCCCGACCCGAAGATCGAGTTCCTTCGTCAGGCGATGTCGCGCCGCGGTTTCCTGGGCGCGATGGGGGCGGCTGGCGCATCGGCTGCGCTGGCAGCGTGCGGCACCGGCGGCGGCACCTCCGGGCAGACCCAGCCGTCCGGTGACTCCGGGGACAACAAGACCATCGTGTGGGCCAACTGGACGCTGTACTTGGACTACGACGAGGAGTCCCGCACGTTCCCCTCGCTGGCGGCCTTCGAAGAGGAGAGCGGCTACACCGTCGAGTACCGCGAGGACATCGAGGACAACGTCACGTTCAACGGCAAGGTCGCCCCGCAACTGGCGAACGGCCAGAACATCGGCTACGACTTGGTCACCCCCACCGACTGGCTGGTCGCCGAGTGGATCGCCAAGGGCTACGCAGCCGAGATCGACGCGGCGAACGTGCCCAACAAGACGAACATCCTCCCCAACCTCAACGACGTCACCTTCGACCCGGGCCGCAAGTACTCACTGACCTGGCAGTCCGGCTTCGGCGGCCTGGCGTGGAACAAGGAACGCGTGCCCAACGGACTGAAGACCATCGACGACCTGTGGGCGCCGGAACTGAAGGGCAAGGTTGTCGTGCTCTCGGAGATGCGCGACACGATCGGCCTGATCATGATGAGTCAGGGTGTGGCGATCGACGAGCCGTTCACCAGCGAGCAGTTCAATGCCGCACTCGCCGTGCTCGAGCAGCAGGTCGACTCCGGACAGGTCAAGCAGGTGAAGGGCAACTCCTACAAGGAGGACTTGATCAACGAGCAGGCTTGGGCCGCGATCGGCTGGTCCGGGGACATCTTCCAGATCAACGCCGAAGAGGGCGACAAGTGGGAGTTCGCGCTGCCCGACACCGGGGGCACATTGTGGTCGGACAACCTGCTGATCCCGAAGACCGCGAGCAACAAGGCCGGCGCCGAGGCGCTCATGGATTACTACTACCGGCCCGATGTCGCCGCCCAGGTCGCCGCGTACGTCAACTACGTGTGTCCCGTGCAGGGGGCACAGGAGGAGATGCAGAAGATCGACCCCGAGCTCGCCAAGAGCGAGTGGATCTTCCCGACCGAGGCGATCCTCAACAACAGCCAGGTGTTCCGTCCGCTCACTCCGGAGGAGCAGGCCGAGTACGCCGAGGCCTTCGGCCGCGTGATCCAGGGCTGACACGATGGCGAAGGCGGACATCACTCAGGCCGAGGGCGACCTGTTCCTCGAGAACATCACCAAGCAGTTCGGCGACTTCAGGGCGGTCAACGATCTGTCGCTGCAGGTACCGCAGGGCTCGTTCTTCGCCCTGCTCGGCCCTTCGGGGTGTGGAAAGACCACCACACTGCGGATGGTCGCCGGACTCGAGGATCCGACGGCGGGCCGGATCCGGATCGGCGATGCGGACATCACCTACGCCAAGCCCTACAACCGTCCCGTGAACACCGTCTTCCAGAACTACGCCCTGTTCCCGCACATGGATATCTTCGAGAACGTCGCCTTCGGGCTGAAGCGCCGCGGGATCAAGGATGCCAAGCAGCAGGTGGACGAGGCGCTGGACTTGATCCAGCTGTCGCAGGTCGCCAAACGCAAGCCGCTGCAGTTGTCCGGTGGCCAGCAGCAGCGAGTGGCGTTGGCCCGCGCGATCGTCAACCGGCCTTCCGTGCTGCTGCTCGATGAACCGCTCGGCGCGCTCGACCTCAAACTGCGCCGCCAGATGCAACTTGAGCTCAAGCGCATCCAGACCGAAGTGGGCCTGACCTTCATCCACGTCACCCACGACCAGGAGGAGGCCATGACCATGGCTGACACGGTCGCGGTGATGAACGAGGGGATCATCGAGCAGATGGGCCCGCCGACCGAGTTGTACGAGTCTCCGCGCACCGCGTTCGTCGCGAACTTCCTGGGGCAGTCGAACCTGTTCCCGGCGAAGGTCGCGGAGACGAGCGGGGACGACGTCATCCTCGAGGACTCCGACGGCCGGTTCGTCATGCCGAAGGCGCGCGTCTCAGACCGGGTGGTGACCGACCCGGGCACCGAGGTGCTGGTCGGCGTACGGCCCGAGAAGATCTCGATCGCACGACTCGAGGACGCCGCACCGCCACCCGCCGACGGCAACTTCGTCGACGGCAGGGTCACGAGCGCGAGCTTCCTCGGCGTCAGCACACAGTACGAGGTGACGACGCACGGCGGTGACACCATCAACGTCTTCGCGCAGAACCTCGACGTGCACAACCTGGTCCCCCAAGGTGAGGATGTCAGGTTGTCGTGGCTGCCGATCCACGGCTTCGTGCTCAGCGGACACGATGACATCAACGCCGGTGTGGAAAAGAACGTCTGATGTCGATCGCGGCCGCCATCGGCGACACCCTGCAGGAAGAGCACCAACCGAACGAGCCGAAGCGCAAGGGCAAGTGGGTTCCCTACCTGCTGATGCTGCCCGGCATGCTGTGGTTGGCGATCTTCTTCGTGGTGCCGATCGTCTCGCTGTTCCTGACGAGTCTGCAGACCCCGGTCCCCGGCGGTCAGGTGGGCGAGTTCCAGCAGACCTTCAACTTCGCCAACTACTGGGACACGCTCAGCGACAGCACCTACTACATACCGCTGTTCCGCTCGTTCGTGTACTCAGGAATCGCGACCCTGCTGGCGCTGGCCATCGGCTATCCGCTCGCCTACGCGATCGCCTTCAAGTCCGGCAAGTTCCGCAACCTGCTACTCGTCCTGGTCATCGCGCCGTTCTTCGTGTCGTTCATTCTGCGGACGATCGCGTGGCGCCAGATCCTCGCTGACGAGGGTCCCGTCGTGGCCGTCCTGCGTTCGGTGGGACTCGTGGGTGAGACCGCCGGTGTGTACCCCTCCGCAGTCGCAGTGATCGCTGGTATCACCTACAACTTCCTGCCCTTCATGACATTGCCGATCTACGCGAGTCTGGAACGCGTCGATCCCCGACTGATCGAAGCCTCCGGCGACCTGTACGCCAAGCCGTTCACCGGATTCCGGAAGGTCACGTGGCCGTTGTCGATGCCCGGAGTCGTGGCGGGCACGCTGCTCACCTTCATCCCCGCCGCCGGTGACTACGTGAACGCCGCACTGCTGGGCCGACCTTCGAACACCATGATCGGTAACCGCATCGAGTACACGTTCCTCAGCGTCAACGACTACCCGACAGCTGCCGTGCTCTCATTCATCCTGATGGCCTGCATCCTGACCATGGTGCTGGTCTATATCCGCCGCGTGGGAACGGAGGACCTGGTATGAGTCAGGCGACCGCGGCCCCCAAGGCCCCATTGACCCACCGGCTCCGCACATGGGTGGGCGACAACGCGCTGCGCATCTACGCCGTCATCGCGTTCGTGTACCTGCTGCTGCCGGTGGCATACACGTTCGCCTTCTCGTTCAACGATGCCGGTCGCACGAACATCGTGTGGAACAGCTTCACGTGGGACAACTGGCTCAACCCCTGTGGTGCACCTGAGGTCTGCCCCTCGGTGGTGAACTCCCTGGTCGTCGGTTTGATCGTCACGGTGGTCTCGACCATCTTGGGAACTCTGATCGCTTTCTCACTGGTCCGCTACCGGTTCCGGGGTCGGTCGACCACGAACCTGCTGATCTTCCTGCCGATGGCGACCCCGGAGGTCGTGCTCGGTTCCTCGCTGCTGGCGCTGTTCCTGAACCTGTTCGTGCCCCTGGGCTTCACCACCGTGGTGCTCGCGCACATCATGTTCTGCATCAGTTTCGTCGTGGTGACCGTGAAGGCGCGTCTGGCCAGCCTGGACCCCCGCCTGGAGCAGGCGGCGATGGACCTCTACGCCAGTGAGAGAGAGGCCTTCCGGCGGATCACCCTGCCGCTGGTGGCACCCGGTATCGCGGCGGCAGGGTTGCTGGCGTTCTCGCTGTCGTTCGACGACTTCATCATCACGAACTTCAACTCCGGGCAGTTCACGACCTTCCCGAAGTTCGTGTACGTCTCGGCCACCCGAGGCATCCCGCCGCAGGCGAACGTGATCGCATCGGCGATGTTCTTCATCGCGCTGGCCATCGTCCTGATCTCCCAGTTCGCAGGTCGGCGACGCAAGGAAGTCTGATGCCCTTCGCCCAGACTGCCGGGCAGCGGGCCCGCGCCGCGCTCAAGGACGCCCGGCATACGCCGTACTGGCTCGCACAGCCGGCTCGTCCGGAACCGCGCCCACCGCTGGAAGGGCAGACAACCGCCGACCTGGTCGTGGTCGGCGCGGGCCTGTCCGGGCTGTGGACCGCTCTGCGCGCCAAGCAACGCCGTCCGGACCTCGACGTGATCCTGCTGGAGGGCGGGCGCATCGCGAACGCCGCGTCGGGTCGCAACGGCGGTTTCGTGGCGGCCTCGATCACACATGGCCATCTGAACGGGATCGAACGCTGGCCCGACGAGTTCGCGACGCTGAACGCGATGGGGGTCGCGAACCTTCGAGGCATCGAGCAGACGATCGAGGAGTTCGGGATCGACTGCGGATACCGGCGCTCCGGCGAACTGCAGGTCGTCACCGAGCCCTACCAACTCGAGCACGCGGCCGATCACGTGCGAATGGCGACGGACCACGGCGTCGAGCTGTCCCTCTGGAACGCCGAACGAACGCAGGCCGAGGTGCACTCCCCCACGTACTTCGGCGCCATCCACGACCCGGAGGTCGGAATCGTCGACCCGGCCCGGCTGTCCTGGGGACTCGCCCGGGCGGCCGAGCAGCTCGGTGTCCGGATCCACGAGAACTCGGGGGTCGAAGCACTACAGCCATCGGCGGCGGGCATGACGGTGCGTACGTTCGGCGGCCGGGTCGAAACCCCGAAGGTCGCGCTGACGACGGCCGCCCACGCTCCCCTGCTCAAGCGACTGAACCTGTTCGTCGTGCCGGTCTTCGACCACGTCGTCATGACCGCCCCACTGCCTGCGGATGTCCGCGCCGCCATCGGATGGGAGCAACGCCAGGGCATCGGGGATTCCGGCAACCAGTTCCACTACTACCGGCTCACCGACGACGACCGGATCCTGTTCGGCGGCTACGACGCGGTGTACGCGGCCGGTGAACGACCGGGGTCCCACCTCGAACGTGACGACGAACTCACCGCCCGGCTGGTGCAACACCTGCATGACACCTTTCCGCAGGTCGCGGACGTCCCCATCGAGTACGCCTGGGCCGGCGCCATCGACACCTGCTCACGGTTCAGCGCGTTCTGGGGCTCGGCCTATTCCGGCCGCGTCGGCTATGTCATCGGTTTCACCGGCCTCGGCGTGGGCGCGTCCCGGTTCGGCGCGGACACCTTGCTCGACGGGCTGTTCAAGGAGCGGACGGATCGGACGGCCCTGAAGATGGTTCGCAGCAAGCCCCTTCCGTTCCCGCCTGAGCCTGCGAGACAATTGGTCATCGACATGACCCGACGCTCGCTGGCCAAGGCCGACGAACAGGACGGCCAGCGCGACCTCTGGTTGCGCACGCTGGACCGGCTCGGTCTCGGGTTCGACAGTTAGACCACCGGCCGACCGGCCGGACAACACAGGAGAGATAACCATGGCAACGACCGAACGCATCACGCACTGGATCGACGGTCGCCTCTGGGACGGCACCGCGCAACGACACGGTGACGTCTACGACCCCGCCACCGGCGAGATCACCAAGACGGTGGACTTCGCGACCGGTGACGACATGAACGCCGCCGTGGCCGCGGCCAAGACCGCGTCCGAGACCTGGGGCCGTTCCACGCTGACCAAGCGAATGGAGATCCTGTTCAAGTTCCGCGAGCTGCTGAACGCGAACAAGGAAGAACTCGCTGCGATCATCACCGACGAACACGGCAAGGTCCTCGCAGATGCGCTCGGCGAGGTCAGCCGTGGCCAAGAGGTCGTGGAATTCGCGTGCGGCAACGCCCACCTACTGAAGGGCTCCTACTCGGAACAGGTCTCTACCGGGGTCGACGTCTACAGCCTGCGCCAGCCGCTGGGCGTGGTGGGGATCATCTCCCCGTTCAACTTCCCGGCCATGGTCCCGATGTGGTTCTTCCCCATCGCGATCGCCGCCGGCAACACTGTGGTCCTCAAGCCCAGTGAGAAGGACCCGAGCGCGGCCATGTACGTGGCGGACCTGTGGAAGCAGGCAGGGCTGCCCGACGGCGTGTTCAACGTCGTGCACGGCGACAAGGTGGCGGTCGACGCCCTGCTGACCCACCCGGACGTCGCTTCGATCTCATTCGTGGGATCCACTCCGATCGCCCAATACGTCTACGAGACGGGCACCGCCCACGGCAAGCGTGTACAGGCCCTCGGCGGAGCGAAGAACCACATGCTGGTGCTCCCGGACGCTGACCTGGAACTCACCGCCGACTCGGCCATCAACGCCGGCTACGGCTCCGCCGGCGAGCGCTGCATGGCCATCTCGGTCGTCGTGGCGGTCGAGCCGATCGCCGACGACCTGATCAAGGCCGTCGAGACCCGCATGGCCACTCTTCGTACCGGTGACGGCCGCCGCGGCTGCGACATGGGGCCGCTGGTGACCAAGGTCCACCGGGACAAGGTTGCGGGCTACGTCGATGCAGGCGTGTCGGAAGGTGCGACGCTGGTGGTGGACGGCCGCCAGGTCCAGCCCGACGGCGAGCCGGGCGGGTTCTGGCTGGGACCGACGCTTTTCGACAACGTCACCACGGACATGAGCATCTACACCGATGAGATCTTCGGGCCTGTCTTGTCTGTGGTGCGCGTCGCCTCCTACGAGGAGGGCATGGAGTTGATCAACTCCCACCCCTATGGCAACGGCACCGCCATCTTCACCTGCGACGGCGGCGCGGCGCGGAAGTTCCAGAACGAGGTCAAGGTCGGCATGATCGGGATCAACGTCCCGATCCCGGTGCCCATGGCCTACTACTCGTTCGGTGGCTGGAAGGCATCGCTGTTCGGCGACACCCACGCGCACGGCGTGGAGGGTTTCCACTTCTTCACCAGGGGCAAGGTCGTGACCAGTCGCTGGCCGGACCCCGCCCACGGTGGGATCAACCTGGGATTCCCGACCAACGCCTAGCCTCCGCCACCCCGCTGACTGGCTAGCCTCCCCCACCCCGTTGACTGTTGCGCGGTTACCGATTCCGGGGCTCCGAACCGGTAACCGCGCAGCACTCAAGTTCGTGAGATCACGACAGTACGCTGAACCCATGGGCAAAGAACTGAGCCGTCGCCGACTCCTGGGCGCATTGGCGGCGTCCGCGGCACTCGCCGGCTGCGGGACACAGGGCGCGCCGGGAGAGACCGGACAGACCGCGAGCCAGGACCCCAACGATGACACCATCACGTGGGCCAACTGGACGTTGTACCTCGACTACAACCGCAAGACCCGCAGTTTCCCCACGCTGGAGGCCTTCGAGGAGGAGACCGGTTACACCGTCGAATACCGCGAGGACATCGACGACAACGTGAGCTTCAACGGCAAGGTCGCCCCGCAGTTGGCCCGCGGGATGGACATCGGCTACGACCTGGTGACCCCTTCGGATTCGCTCATCGCGCAGTGGATCGCGAAGGGCTGGGCGGCTCCGCTGGACAAGGCCAACATCCCGAACGCCAAGAACCTCCTGCCAGAACTCGAGAACGTCGCTTTCGACCCTGGACGTGTGTACTCCTTGACCTACCAGTCCGGTTTCGGCGGTCTGGCCTGGAACAAGGAGCGCGTACCCAACGGCCTGCGCAGCGTCGACGACCTGTGGGCCCCGGAGCTCAAAGGCAAGGTCGTGGTGTTGTCCGAGGTGCAGGACACTGTGGGACTAGTGATGCTCGCCCAGGGCGTCGACATCGACAAACCCTTCACCGCCGAGCAGTTCATGAACGCGCTGGCCGTCGTGGAAGAGCAAGTGGACTCGGGCCAGATCAAGCAGGTCAAGGGCAACTCCTACAAGGAGGACCTGATCAACGAGCAGGCTTGGGCCGCGATCGGCTGGTCCGGGGACATCTTCCAGATCAACGCCGAAGAGGGCGACAAGTGGGAGTTCGCGCTACCCGACACCGGCGGCACCTTGTGGTCGGACAACTTCTTCATCCCGTCCACCGCGACGAACAAGGCCGGCGCCGAGGCGCTGATCAACTACTACTACCGGCCCGAGGTCGCTGCCAAGGTGGCGGCGTGGGTGAACTACATGTGCCCGGTGAAAGGGGCGCAGG
>Ga0209607_1001776_pt1 | contig 17922 bp, 10 predicted proteins | sample AD_UKC117_MetaG_FD_184413 | JGI IMG/M metagenome (GOLD analysis project Ga0209607, IMG submission 184413) | Active sludge microbial communities of municipal wastewater-treating anaerobic digesters from Hong Kong - AD_UKC117_MetaG (SPAdes)... | ecosystem: Engineered > Bioreactor > Anaerobic >... | reverse complement strand
CCGGTTCCAATATTCCCGTAAATTCTCTTTCACCGCTGTTGTGGACATACCATCCGACAGCAGATATTTCAGTATGGCCGGCAAAGGGATGGTCCTGCGTGCTTTTGTGTCCGCCACGGGCTGCGTATTCCCATTCGGCTTCCGTCGGCAGTCTGTAGCCTTGAACCTGAGTGATATCCGTTGTGGGCTTGCCCCTTGAGTCCTGCAGCTTGCCTTCAGTGTCATAGGCTTTGGCCAGCCCTTCGCTTTCACTGAGCCAGTTGCAGTAGGCGGCCGCATCGTTCCAGCTTACATGTATAACGGGTCGGCTGCCCCTGCCCATGTCCTGTCCCCGGATCCATTCCCCTTCATTATATTCTACACGATAGGAGAGCGGTTTTTCTTTTCCGGTTTCCCGGCAATAATCATCGTATGCGTCAAAGGTGACTTCGGTTTTGCCGATGTAATAGTCATAGGTTAATGTGACCGGATGGAGGGGTTTGCAATCCTCAAACAAATCCCCGTATTCATCGCCCATGCGAAAATCTCCGGCCTTCACCAGCACCATCGGCCCGGCGTATGGAAAATCCGCTTCGGGTTGTAATTCGCTTTGATTTTGTCGTTGTTCAGCCACCGGCCCATCCAGCAGTTCGGACAAGTGCCATTCGTCTTCAAAGACGATCTCCCCGTTGTTGCGATAAAAACGGAGGGCGATGCTCTCAACCGGGTTGATGGGACTTCCTTTAACAGGGACCTCCACGATGTAAAAACGGAGCAGATACGTCTCGTCCGTATCCGGAACCCTTTGATTGGTATCCAGTACCTGTACCTGTACGGCAAAGCCGTTTGACAAATCGTTGTCTGTTTTCCGTTGGTCCCCGTCTTCGGCTTTTTGGATTGTTTGTAATAACGGACTTTGTTCAATGGGGTATTGATGCGATCTTTCCTTTCCGAAAAAATCGATATGGAAGGGGATATAGCTGTCGTTCAACCGGGATATTCTTGCAAAAGTCACTGCTGTTAATCCCATGAATAAGACACACAGGATCGACCGAACAAATCCTTCTTTTGTTTTCATTGTTTCATCATCCTTTTTCTTTTTTTTATGAGGCGGCACCTGCGGTTATCTTTTCACCATGATAAGACCGTCATAGGCTTATACTTTTCAAACATAGACTTTCCGCAAGGAGAATGGTGTTTGGTTCAATTTCCATGATTTTTCAGGCCCGTCATCCCTTCATGCTGCTGATATGGGATAATCAAACCCAAACGATACTGTTTATCCCGAAGATGATCAATCCTAAGTTTTTAGAAGAACCTGCGGAAAAACACTTTTCAACATGTATAATGATTCGAAGACACCAACAGCAATTTCTAATCACCCATTAAACGATTAATGTGTCTTGTAGAGGAACTGCGCTTAAGGTAGTTCCTTTTTTAATTTACGATACAACAACCAAGCCGGAACCTTGCTTTTCATCCATCCCTATTTTGTCCACCCTTTTGGGTCCACCTCAGACTGTCCCTATGGTTCGGTCAGATATCTACAGTGTTTTTCAATTTTTGCTCTCTCGCTATGTTAATATTTTACCATCAAAAACCTGCTTTATCATACTGTGGTATTTCAAATCATTCAAAGAAAAAATGTTGACAATGTACACGGTGCATGATATGATTAAATATGAAGACATACAATTGGAATATCCAGAAAAATGAAATACTCAAGAAAAAGCGAAAAGTATCATTTGAAAAGGTTATGGATGCTATGATGAATGGCAAAATCCTTGATGTCATCAAGCATCCCAATTCAGAAAAATACCCTGATCAAAAAATCTTTGTTGTTGATATTGATGATTATTGTTACTTGATTCCATTTGTGGAAAACGATGAAGAAATCTTCCTGAAAAAAATATTTCCCAGCAGGAAATACTACAAAATATATAAGGATGGTAAAAATCATGAAGGATAAAAAAACAGAATTTTTAGATCAAGAAGAAAAAGATCTGTATGAAGCTGTAGAAAAGCAGAAAACAGAATCTCTAAAAGAAGATTTACAACAGTATGTGCAGATTGCAAAAAACACCATAGAGAAAAATCACCGCATCAATCTTCGGATAAACGAGAAAGATTTGAGAAAAATAAGAGAAAAGTCCATTGAACTTGGAGTACCTTATCAAACCCTCATCAATATGATTTTACACCAATTTGCTGAGGGTAAATGCGCATTTAAAAACCGTGATTTTGATAGCATTCAAAATTAGTATGACCTTTCCAAGCAAACTCTAAGTCAATTCTAAACTCCCTCTAAGGTTAGAGGTTTAAAATCAGGATGTAAACAAAATTAAGGAGGGAAAAACGATGAAACGAACATTTGTATTAATCACAATAATGATGATGGTCAGCTTAAGTGCACTTTTTGCAGGAGCCTTAACCGCTGAAGACGCAGAAGAAGTCCTTTGGGTAAGAGAAGAGGAAAAACTGGCAAGAGATGTTTATCTAACGCTTTACGAGCAATGGGGACTCACGACGTTCAGAAACATCGCAGACAGCGAGCAAAAACACATGGATGCCGTCAATGAAGAACTCATTATTCCTTACGGCCTTGAAGATCCCGTCACAACGGATACAGTGGGTGTCTTTACCAATCCGGAACTCCAGGCGATTTACAATCAGCTCATCGAAAAGGGGTCTGTATCTATTGAAGATGCTGTTGTAATCGGGATGATGATTGAAGACATGGATATCTTTGACTTGCAGGAAGCCATGGACAAAACCGACAACGAAGATATCATCAGAGTTTTCACAAGCCTTGAAAACGGATCCGAAAACCATATGCGTGCCTTTTACAGACAAGTGGAAAAATACGGAGCCAGCTATACACCTCAATACATAACCGAAGAAGAAATGAATGAAATTCTTTCCGGTAGCAATGGGAATAACGGAAATGGCGATAATCAAAATGGTAACCAGTACAATGGTAATCAAGGCTCCAACGGACCGTCAAATGGTTCCCAGGGTTCGGGCAACTGGAATCAAGGCTCCACCGGACAAGGTAATGGGAATCAGAACAATCAGGGCCCAAAAGGCGGAAAAGGGAAGAAGTAAATCTTCTTAAATGATATAGAAAAAAGCTGGCAGACGCCAGCTTTTTTGTTGTTTTTTTATTCCTCTTTAAGAAAGCAATTCAACAGATCATTTTTATCCAGAAGAATAACATTCTCATGATGAACAAAGCAAATGGGAACAAAGCAAATGGGAACAAAGCAAATGGGAACAAAGCAAATGGGAACAAAGCAAAAGTATTTCTGTACAGGTGGCGAGAAAAAACATATCAGAAAATATCTTTAAATAAATCCTTTCAGTATTGATCTTTGCGATTTTGAGCAATTTTAAAACTTTTATTCTTGTCACATGTAGATACAACTATAATATTCGTTATTTCTGCTTTTTCGGATGATAGCATAGAAAACCGCAGGGGAGCTGACCCCATGGTTATTTCCCCGTGCTTCAATATTAGCAATTTTCTGATTGATTTTAGTAAGCCGATTTTAAGATCTTTATTGTTATGGACTGGTCTGCTATTCTTTCATTTCTTCTCTTTTTTATGTAGATATGATGACTACCTTGTATTTTCTTTAATTTCCAACCTTTTTTCTCTAATAGCTTACATCGCTCTTTCCCTGAAAGTGATTTCATATCGCTATCTCAATAGCCCTGTCTTCTTTGCTTGTTTCAATTTCTTCAACAACAATACTTAGGGCTTGCTGAAAAAGCCTAAAAAACTCTGAAAAGGTTTATTTAAAAGGACTCTGAGTTTTTCATCAGGCTTTACTTAAGCATCCTTCAACAACTTCATAAATATTAGCAAATCATTCTTCCCAGCCATCTCCTTGTACATGACATCCAGGTATAGAAAGAACTTCAGCCCCATATCCGCTTCTTTTTATATAGTATGAGCGTAACTTTTTTCTTTAACTGAAATGCGATTCATAGTCATTTCCAAAATGATTAGATAATTTGATTACTTGATGGTTTACTGTTTTCGATTATTTCAAATGAATTCTTCCGCCACCTGAAATTTAAAAAAGGAAAGAATTTGATTCCAATGCAAATACCCAAAAATGCGCCTCCTCCTCTTCGAGGGCATCCCCGCCCAGGGGTTAAGAAAGGCAAATGTCTTGAAAGGTATTTTTTAATCTTTGGTAAAGGAGTATCTTTGCGTGGAAAATCTCCGCTATTTTATACCACTTCTTCCACCCGAAATATTGATTAATTCTTCTTCTCTCAATTCACTGTACTTGGCTTTGCTTACGAGTTCATAAGCCTCTTGGGCTTGCTCATTTGTTAAAACAATATCCCATTGTTTAACCTGGTTTTGGAGTTCTTCAGGTGATTCACAGTTTTCAAGTTTATTTATCCAATCCTTACCAACTTTATTTTCGAAGATCCTGATCTTGGCCAGTAAGCCTCTTGTCATTTTGAACAGCTCCTTTGAATACTTTTGTAAGCTAGTAATCCTTGATTATATCATATTACTGGAAATTTCTTTGAATACAAAGCATAGGGACAGTTTCCAGCATAAAATAGAGTGGGACAGCTTTGCAGAAATAAATAGCTGTGGGGATACATGGGCATGCCCTCCTGTTTTCCTTTGATTGTTTTCTGTTGGTTTTGGTTGATTCATCTTGTTGATTTGCTTTTTCAGGGGAACGGCCATGGTGCTTTCCCTTGATACGTGTCGGTTTTTATTAGTGTATCGAGGCTTGTTCCGGTGTCTTTTTTTTGCTGTTTTTTTTATACCAAGTTCGAATCAGTTTGATTCACTTCGGAATTTTCACGAATCTAAGCCAATTTTCTGTTTTCCAAATGGTTAACAACTGATTGAAGATAATGTTTTTGATTATCCCATCAAATAATATTACAGTTTATAGCTGGCAAAAAGGATTTGCGGTTCTTCTCCGATTGTTGTGTAAAGGTCTGTATCATAAGGCTTATGATATAATCCAAGAGTATGTTGTAGTCATTTTTAACCGTATTGAATGGCGTTATCGGGTAGATGGTGATCAGGTATTAGTATTTGCTAAATCCATTAAAAAAAGGAGGCAAGAAAATGAGTGAGAAAAGAATAGAAACTGGGACTTCAAGTGCTGTTTATGGGTTGGGATTTATTGGAGCTGCTGTTTATTACATCACAACGGCCGCAACTTTTTGGACCGGAGTTTTGGGTGTGCTAAAAGCCGTTGTCTGGCCGGCATTTTTGGTATTTGAAGCCCTGAAATTTTTTGGAAATTAACCAAACAAATTGGGTCAGATGGCATCAGGAAAAAACTCAAGCGATTTGGAGGAATACAAAATGGTATTTCATGAAAAATGGGTAAATTGGGTTCTTGAAACAATTGATAAAGAATGTGTTGCCAAAATTGGCCGAAGATGTTATCAGGACAGCCAATGGGTTAAAGAGCTTCCTTCATATTCAGGAGGGCCCGATATTACCAAGATTATTTGTTTTTTGAAAGAAACCTTGCCGAATTTTCTTTTTTCACCTACACAAGGGGGATTTATCGTGGACTTAAATGAAACGGAATGCTTCTGTCCACTGGTTCAAAACAAATTGACCTCCAACCCCAATTTATGCTTTTGCACAAAGACTTTTGATCAGGCTTTGTACGAACAGCTCTTAAACATCCCGGTGGAAATTAAGATTCTAAAGACCCTATTAAATGGGGATGACCGTTGTACATTTGAAGTTCGTTTGAAAGCAACAGGAATGGGTTGAAGCGGTCAGAAGCAGAGAGGGACGGTTCTGTTTGCAACTCCCAAAAGCTGAGAGGGACGGTTCTGTTTGCAACTCCCGACTTTTCAAATAACCACAGGGGGCTGTCCCCATGGTTACATCCCACTCATGAAGGTGCAGCGTCATTGTCCGGTGGAGGAGAATATTTACCGGGATAAATCGTTGAAATGACTTGCGATACAGCTGAAGATTATGAATTCGTCAACTGGACCGACCAAAATGGTAATAAGTAAGCAAGGGGACAGCCCCCTAGGCAAGAATAGAAATAGTAAAAATAATCCCGTTTCAATTGGGTTCCGTTTTTGTTTTTAGCATTTTTCATCAGTATGCACCTCGAGTAATCCTTCAACACTTCACTCTTTTTCAGGAAAGGTTGGTCATCAAAACTTGTTTATTTATTCATAATTTTTGATCTATGCTACAATTACTATTAAGAAATCATTCTAAAGACAAAGGAGAAAAACCATGACGAAAGAATTACTTGAAAAGATCAGAGAAATAGAAACAAAAATGGGTAAAGTCTGGGCGCAGCAATTTGAAGGCATTACGAAAACAGAGGAGCTGATCAAAAAGGCAAAAGAAAACGGGATAGAACTCACCCCTGATTTAGCGGAAGAGGGATTAAAAATCATTGAAGCCAATGAAAAAAACGAACTAAGTGAAGAAGAACTCTCCGCAGTGGCAGGGGGAAAAATCTGCGTTCGTTAATCCCCATAAAAAAACATTGAATAAACCAGGGGGACAGTCCCCTTGGAAACAGCTCCTTGGAAACACTAGGAGGAATAAAAAGTCTAATGCCGTGAAAGTTGTTTTTAATCTTTAGTAGGAGATCACTTTTGTGGAGTCAAAATCTCAGCTATTTTATACCACTTCTTCCACCTGAGATATTGATTAACTCTTCTTCTCTCAATTCATTGTTCCTGGCTTTGCTCAGGAGTTCATAAGCCTCTTGTGCTTGTTCATCTGTTAAAACAACACGCCATTGCTCGACTTGGTTTTGGAGTTCTTCGATTGATTCACATGTTTCCAGCTCTTTTATCCAGTCCTTTCCAACACTCTTTTCCACAATCCTGATCTTTTCCAGTAATTCTCTTGTCACCTTAAACATCTCCTTTGAAGGATAGAATGTGATTCAAATAATCCAGGGGGACTGTCCCCTTGGAAAACTGAGTATGGCTTATTCAAAATAAGCTGTATTATGATTGTCCGCTTTCGCCTTCGGCCAGTATTTTGTGTCCAGATGTTGGCTGGAACAATTGATGGCTACGATCTTTCCGTGAGACTTGTCTGAGGAAAAGGCTGCAACGATCAGGGTGTTGGCTTCCAGAACGGAATTGGCAATGATACAATATGCGTTGTTATCAATGGTGGACAATCCGATCTGATGGCGCCATTTTTCTTTACCCGTTGTTGCATCAATGGCCTGTACCACACCGTTCATGGTACAAATATAGATGATTCCGTCGTTACCGATAATCGGTGAGGTGTTGATTCCGCCGGCTGCTTGAAATTCCCAATTTTTACTTCCCTTATAATTGTAGGAAACGAGTTTCTCGTGATCCGATACTACAAAAATGTCTTTGGCGGAAGAGATAACGGGTTCGGGCATCGTTCCGTAAAAATCGCTGTTTTTACCGGATGAGATCTTTGAGGACCAGATTTTACCACCGTCTTTCACATCAACGGCATACAAGGTCAGGGTATCTTGATAAGACTCGATAAAGAATACGGCATCGTGTTCACTCCAGCCTTTTGCACGTCCACGAATCGGAGATGATAAGACAGATGAACTGTTGATGCTTTTTTCCCATTTAACAGACAAATCCGTTTTGTCTAAAGCCAAATAAGTGCCTTTGTTGGTCGTAATATAAATGGCATCATTTGTGATCAGGATTCCCGTTGGTTCTGTTTTCTTTTCATGCAGATTGATGGAAAATCTGTTCTCTCCGGAAGCATAATCAGCAGATCCCGCAGAGAGCATTTTTCCCATCAAATCGTAAAAGTGCTGATAGGTGTAAACCATCCGTTTGTTTCCCTTGTCAAACCCGTAGATCAGGTTCCCATCCTGATAACTTTTCCAGAAATGGTCGTCCAAGTTCTCATCAAAGATATAAAAATCACCGTTGCCGTTATAAATAAACATTTGTTTGTCATCGGCTACCCACACCGGATCGCTAAAAGTATTGTTGTTCATTTCTTTTGTTGTTGACAAATTCCCCGAACCATCAAATTTGAGGATGTTGCCTTTTTGAGTGATGGCATAGAGATGGCCGTTTGCATCGAGTGCGAGATCTTTGTTAAACAGGTCGCCCGAAATAGTGTATGACCATTTGCGATGACCTTCCTGTGTTGAATTGACCTGTACGATAATCCGGTCGCTTTCAAGGGTCTTAAAATGCGGGATGAAACTGTCGTGAACTTCCACATGATAAAAATCCTCATCTTTTTCGCTTAAATTCTGAATGGTGAAGGTTTTCTCAACGGCGTTTTGTATCTTTTCCTCTCCTTTATACCATTGATAAGAATAGGGCGGTGTTCCCCCTTCAACGGTTACGGAGAGTGTGACGGAATTCCCCTCCATTTTTGCCTGTTTTTCAGGTTGCTGTGTTATTTTCAGCGATGAAGGGATATATGAGAGACCGCCGGTGTTTTGATTGTTATAGCTTCCCCTTGGCCAGGGAGAGGCACTGATGCCTTTGGCCGTTCCTGCGATCAGCTTGATACCGGCCAAATTCGGGGTTAGAACGACTCCGTTTGACAGGATTAGCACATCGGAAAGATTTGCCGGTGTACTGTTGGTTTTTTTCAACGGAGACTGCCAGATGATCTCGGAGGTATTCGTTAGAATATCGCCATTCGCACTGTGAACCGGAGCAGTTGCAATATTATAGGTGAAACCGTTATAGGTTGTCACGTTGATATGCCCGTCTCTGCCAATGACCGGCGCCGCTTTTATCTCCGAATCAAGCTGTTTTTTCCATGAAAAGACGTACACATCGCTTTTGTCCTTTTTATAACAGTGAATGGCATGATCTTCACAACCAAAATAAAGGTTGCCATCCGCTGCAATACTGATGGGTGTTGTGATAACACTTTCCGTTTTGATACGCTGTATGACATCTCTATAATTCGAGGACATCAGGATTAATTGATCATCAACGGCGAATACCGGTCGTCCTTGTGCATCGATACTGATAGCCCCTGTGGTCTTCCCCGAAAAATGGTTTTCAGCTCTTTGCGTTTCATTGACAGTGCCGTTTAACGCCATCGTCGTAAAAAGGGTTTGATTGTTGGAAGTGGTTCCCAGTATCAGAATATCATCCTTGACGGTTGTGGTGATTCCCTCTATTTTGGAAAGGTTATTAAAAGTGTACGAGCCGTATTCCCCTTTGTCGGAGATTCGAAGAATCACGCATTGGTTGCCGACTGTGAACAGAATGAGTTCTTCTCCACTGCTGCTTTGAGCGGTTGAAAGGTTTTCCACCAAACCATTCATTTCCTTTTCTGAAACCCTTTGATTGTCAATTATCCGGATGACTGAAGACTGATCCAGATTTACGGCATAACAGATTCGATTATTGCCGTCTACAACCGGCTGGGTGACACCCTTTATTTGATGCGTAAAAGGGGCGGAGTATGGAATGGTCCATTTGGTATTCAATTTGTTTAAGTCTTTATCGAAGTCCAGGGCATATAAATTAGCCTTGGTATCGTAATAATTGATTGCATAAATGGTTTCACTTTCATCCATTGCCAGGGCGTTTTGTACTCCACCTATGGCCTTTGTTCCAAGATCTCTTTCGTCAACGTTCTCCGGATCTTCGTTGTATAAATTCCATCTTTTGTGAAAGACCTCTCCGATATCAAAATCCAGATGGCCGATAACCGGGAGTCCCAAACGGAATAAAAGATGCCCGCTGATTACAAAATCCAGGGCATAATGCCATCCATCATCCCCTTTTGTCAGGATGTTTTCAAACATGAACGGAAATTGAAAACAGATACCGATCACATCGTAAAGCGTGACATTGGGTGTTAGGCCGATGCCGAAACCCACTTCGAGCTTATCAATATTCTTGTTGAATTCCGGTTTGAAAATTTTGAACGAGTTGTCAAAATTACCAATGCCTTCAAAATGGCACCAGGGGTCGGGATAGGGAATAAAGTCCAGAAAGAATTTCAGGCGAACGCCCATATCATATTCAAAACCCACTTCATTTTTCAAGTGAGGACCGCCACCTATTGTGAGATTTGATCCCGGAATCTCATAATCACCGAGTAAATCAACATCAAAACCAAATGTGACGACAATAGGCCCAACGTCTATGGGGAACGATTTTTTAAAGAGTCCAAACTCAATTTCACCATTTTCATTGGCGCCACCACCAAATGCCGAAAGCAGAAGATAGAGATGTTGTTCCGAGCCGGCGATGAAATGCCCCCGGACGTAACTCTCCTTCCAAGTGACCTTGGCGTCTAAGGCAACATCGACGTAAAGGTCAAAACCGCAATCTATCTTAAAATCCAGTGTGTTGTTATCAAAAATAGTGTTTTCCCCACTGAGGTTGATGATATCCCATCTGCCCTCAGGTAAATCCTCTTCGGATTGTTGAACCTGCCTCAATATGGACTTGCTTTCCGGGGTGCCGTATTGTTGAATGATCTGTCCGAGATCTCCGGACAAATTTAAATAGACGGCTCCCAAGATCGTTTGAAGGTTTGCATTGTCCGTCTTCAGTAGGAGCGTATCGCCGTTATTTTCCACATCCGTTATCACACAGGTCGTTCTTGAGGCATTATTAATGACATAATCACCAACGGAGAACAGGGGCAGTTCCGTTTCCGAAACGTTAATGCGAATGGTTGAAGCCTCCGTTGAGAATGAGAGATTTTCGTTTGAAATGGTATAAATCATACTGTTTTGAGAATGGTGTGCCCCGTAGACCACCGTTTCATCGTAATCATAAGCCTTGTCAGGGGATTCCTGCAATCTGAAGGAAACCGTCCTGCTTTTGGTATTGGTGCGAATCGAACGCATCGTTTGTATCTCCGAAGCAGAAGGGATATCTGTGGCGAAGGACAACAGGGTAACATCGCTCAATACCGGTGACTCAATCAACTCTGCACCATCAAGTGGCGAATAGCTCAGACTGTTTAAGAAATCGAGAAAGAAAGACGGTAAATCCTCCGGATGATCGAGTGAATACTGTGTCCCAGATAATTGTATCTTTTGAAAATGTTCCCAACGTTCGCCATCTTCATAATAAACCACATAATCGAAGACGATTTGATGTGCATTCAACTCCAATATTTTTAAATAGCCATACAACGTTGATACTTCAACGTTTTCATAACAGCCTTCTGCAGCGTTTTTGATCCACTCTCCTGAAACATCCTGAAACGGGATCAGAAGTCCCGGTTTTAAATTGTTGTACAGCTCATTTTCCGAATAGATCAACCGACCGGAAAAAAACGCCCCCTGACTGATTTGCTCATAGCTCATGGCTGGTGTGAACTCTTTTTTTCCGCCGTGGATCAGATTACAAGAAGAGAAGATCAAGACGAAACATAACGCTGAAACAATTACCAATATTTTTTTCATCAAATCGCCCCCGGTTTTTGGTGACAGTTATACATTATTCGACTACATACTTTAATATTATATCAAAGATATTGCTTAAAAAAACAAATGTCCGAATAACAGGAACCAGGGGGATAGTCCATTGGAAACTCCCTATACAGCAATTCCTATTTCACTTTTGTCAGTACGATTTTCCATTCTCTTTCATGAATGGTTAATGTTTTCCAAATCGCCTCTTTGCCGACAAGTCTATCGCCACCGGTTTCAAAAAAGGTATACATGCCCTTTCCTTCCTTATGATCTATAATTTTTTGACCGAGTTCTTTCAACTCGTCGTAGCCGTCATAGATTTCGTCAAAAAAGATGTTTTGCCCAATTTCTTCATGATCACGATCATAAATAATGGTTCCATCTTGCTGCATCAGCCAGACTTCATAAGGTTCCTTTTTCAGGCTCTTGCTAACAATCTCTCCAAAAAAGGGCTCTGGCCTTATCATTAGACTTATCGTTCCTGTCAGATCGCCATTTATATTGAAAACTGGCCATCCAATTTCCATCGCTTTGAAATCTTCTGAACCTTTGATGAGATGACTGATTACGGGCTTCTTCGTTTCATGAATTTTCTCAACCACCGGATGTTCTGAAATGCCGCTTCCTTCATTTCTATTGTCGCCTTCAGGAATCTGCTGCTCAACCATGCCATGTGAATTGATATATGAGATATTGTAAACATCTTGATTTTGGGAGTATAAGGATTCAAGTATTGTTTGAATATCATCCGGTACCTTTTCCACTTCAGCAAATTGAGTACTGATTGTCATAAGGCTGTCCTCCAATGTATTAATCCGCTGAAGTATTTCATCTAGAACGGTTGAGAGAGATTGCTCCATTTCGGTGTCTTTGTAGCTGACCGTTTCTTTTTCGTTCGTCAGATCGAATATTCTCTTTGCATAGACTAACTTCCAGCCTGTAAGTTTATTCGTTTTGTAAGTACCCAAATACTCGGTGTTACCTTGTCGGAATACAATAACTCCAGAATCATTTTCATTCAAAACGGACATGAAATGTTCAGGGTCTGAAACGACAAAGTCGTTGATGGATTCTAATAGACTTTCTTCCTGACTGTTCAACATGAGCATTCCTTCCCCGTTCACCGCCATTAACAATGTGTTTTTGTCAGACGTCATTTGCTTATTCAATTGATAGTTGAGTCCTTCTAAAAAGACCGATAATGCGATTGATCCTGTGAGTTCCCCGTTCTTGATAATCGGCATGCCAAAAATCGCTGATTTCCTCCCTGTTGTCCATCCGATAATGGGGTAGCCTCTGACTTCTTCGCCTCGCTCAAGAATCGGGAAATATGCCCTGTCTTTAAGGCTAACGCCTGTATAGTTTCTCACATGCGAGTAATAGTAACCATCAGGTTTTATGTATATGTAAAGTGCTGTATATTGCTTATCATTTCTTTCGGCATCTTCGAGAAAGTCTTCTTTTATTTTTTCCCAGTCTCCATTTTTAGCATATTCATTGGAAGTTACTTCTCTCATAAAACCGAGGATATCATTCAGTATCAAATCAGTTGACAGGTGATATTTTTCGAGAGCGTCTCCCACTCTTCTTGCAGCATTGGGATCAATTCCATAAAAGACTACGGGCACTTCTGCAGATTCTGATAGCATTTTGGTTAGAATTTTTTCAGCCGTTTCATCACATGCAATGACAGCATCAGGCTGGAAATCCTCACTTATTTTGAAGTGGCTATCGATGTAAGAATATTGCCGTTCACAATTTGCTTTTTCGAGCGTTTCACGTATCAACTGTCCTTGGAATGAATTCCATGCGCTTTCGCTGTCCTTGCTGTAGACTACCAGTATTTTCGGAACCCCGGCTGTCAAGATTAAACTGAATAATAAAAAAACGAGCACATTGACGGTTATTTTTTTACTCATTTTTTTCTCCCTTCTTAAGACTAAAATATCAACCATTATACCAAAAAAACAGTCCAGTTAAAAGAATGATCAATGAATAATTAGCCAGGGGGACTGTCCCCTTGGAAACAGTTAATTCGTTGCAAAATCAATATGGGCGCCGTTTGTCTCGCCATTAAATTCTATTGTATTTCCCAAATAATCATTGTTCAGATCCAGTGTCTGGTTGTGTTCCACATCAGCCGTATTGGAAGCCGGACAATCAAAAAGCAGCCATGGCTCTCCTTCAGCGTTTAAAACGATATTGGGACGGTGTGCAGCGTTTTGTATATATATTCCTCCACCTGCTCCATCTGCCCGGTTGTAGTTAATTGTGTTTGAATGTATCGTTGCTGTGGCGGAAGTATCGATACAAATGCCCCCGCCGTTGTTGATTGCGTAATTGTAGCTGATGTTACTGTTCGTAAGGGTGAGTTCGGACGTGTTGAACAAATAGATGCCGCCTCCGCCCCCGAAAGGACCATTAGATTGATTATAACTGATTTCAGAATCGATGATTTGACAAGTTGTATTGGAATTTGTCATGATCCCTCCGCCTTCGACAGCCGTGTTGGCATTGACGGTAAGGTTGATGCCTGTTAATGTTACCTGGTTATGTAACGCTATACCGCCTCCTTGAACGGCGATGTTGTTGGCCACACTACAGTTTGTCAGTGTAGCCGTGATGCCGGTGACCAAGTATAATCCGCCCCCTGCAGCCCCGGCTTGGTTACTATTGAAATGGGTATTAGTTGCCTGATAGGTGCTTGAATAAGCTACGGCAATTCCAGCTCCATTTTGGGCTGTGTTTTCTATGAATGTACAGTTATCGGTGGTTATCTCGGAGTAGGCTGAATAAATCGCTCCGCCGTTTTGTGCGTTGCCCGCCTGGCATGCTTGGAATGTTGACTTTTCAAGATGCAGTGCACTGTGATCGATATAGATTCCCCCGCCATATCCGTTACTGGCCAGGGCATTTTTAATGATGGCATTTTTTACTGTAACCGAGGCGTTGCTTGAGATGTAAAATGCCCGGCAGTTATCTTGTAAATCAATGGTGAAGGTTTGTCCGTCTTGTGATTGAATCGTCAGTTCTTTTCCGGAGATGCTGATAGCCTGCAGTTGATTGGTTAAAGTGGTGCCTGAGATCACTTTGATGACATCACAATTGGCTGCATCCGATACAGCCGATGCGAGATCGTTGTAGCGTTCTTGGAGAATATTTGCCTGATTGTACCGTGAAATGACACCGTTGATGGTTAAAGTTTGCGTGGTTGCATCTGAGGTAAGATATCGGGTTCCGGAACCATCGGCATCTGAACGGACCTGAAAGATGTAGTCCCCGTTTGCCAATGGGGGCTGAGCCATATTGATATGGATTGAAACGTCTGTGCCTGTAATACCGTTAAGGAAGATATTTTCCCCATTTATTTGCTCATCCGAGAGGGGAAGTGTCTCTCCGTCGCCAATGGTAACCGAAGCACTTTCATCAATCGTAATGCCGTTTGGAATGTGTACGGTTATCGAGCCTTCGCTTGAAAAGCCGGCAAATGTATAGGTGGCGCTGATCAGGCTTTGTCCTGCTGAGGTGCCTGTACCAATTTCTTCATTAACCTCGAATGTTCCCGTTTTTGTTTGGCTTTCCCCCTCAAAATAGATATCTGTCCCTTCCGTTTCACCATCCCTCGATGAGAACGGGTTGACTGAAAGTATATTACCGGTGTAAACATTGTTTTTTTCACTGTTTGCATTATGTTCAACAAAATCTGGTGTGGACAGGGGGGCGTTGAATCTCCGCCATAGGTTTCCTTCTTCGTTTACAGGTTCCATATCGGCATCTACGTAAACTCCGGCGCCCTTTTCGGCCCTGTTGTTGCGGATGATGTTGTTAAAGATGGCGGGGCGATCACCAGATCTTGATGGTTGCCCAAAGCCCCCGGTTTCAAGATAAATGCCCCCGCCGTTTCCAACAGCGGTGTTTGATTCGATGATGTTGCTTGTGATCGTAGGCTGGCCACTTAAAACAAAGATCCCGCCACCGTTTTCAGCCGTGTTGTAGGCGATGGTGTTGTCGGTAATTTGGGAATTTCCCTGCAAATAGATTCCACCACCAGAGAAATTTTGGCAGATGTGATTATCGTAGATTTTTACTTCTACACTAACAGCGTTGACGGCAATACCACAAGCGCCGGCACCTTCACTCCCATTTTCAGTGATGATGTTGTTTCTGATGATTGCGTCTCTTTCGTAGATCAATACACCACAACCCATACCATCGCTTCTTTCATTTACACCAAAACTCCCACCTTTTGCATTGGTGATGGTGAACCCCTCGATGATGCAAGTTCCCTCAACCGGTGTCCCTCTTGCGGAAGAATCTGGCTGAGAACCTATCATCATTACAAAAACATTTTCATTTCCATCGATAATCGTGGAAGCTTTTATCTGTTCATCATCCGGATCCGTTGATGTGAGGTGAATGGGTTTGACTTCCAAATCAAGTGATTCCACATACCTGCCGGGCCAGACGGTGATAGTGGATGGTTGAGCTGAATTGGCACTGGCTACGGCATCGGCAATGGTGTCATGCCAGGTTTCGATAACCTCTGAATCCCCCCGGTACGTTCTTAGGCTAATGGGAGAGCCTTCCGGTATGTTATGCAGCTTGACAAAGGGTGTGGCATTGATGATGATTTCATATTCTGCCTGATGAGTATCTCCATGCTGTGAAGTGACCAGCAGTGTGGCACTTTCCGTTAATGGGTCATCATCTGCAAGTGATGAATTGCTGTTGTAGAATTCATGCGTTTGTTCAGAACCGTCTGTTGATTGAATCTGTTCACTGAGTGTTTGAACAGTTGTCCCGCTGGCCACTTTTAAAACGGTGGCGGAATCTGTTATTTGGCATTGAATGAAATGCTGCGGATAACCGATTTTAAGCTGAATATCCGTGTTGGTGGACAGGCGAGTGGATGTAAAAATGGCAGTAGCCTCACCGGTTGGGTTCCAGGCACTTGAAGAGCCATCTGCATCCGCACAAGCCCTGAATTGGTATGTTTTATCTCGGGAAGTTCTTCCATCACTCATTCCTGACGGGATTGGCTGTTCAGCCAGTTTAAGGGTGACGGTTCCCGTTTCAAGGTTAATACCGGTAATGTCAATGGTCTGTGCTGTCGGATGATAATCAGATGCGGCGCTTTCTGACTGATTGCCAATGACAACAGAGGCGTTGGCGTCTATTTCAAAACCTGTTGGGACGTGTATGGTGAGTGTACCCCCGTGAAATTCTGTGCCAATGGTGTAGTCGATATTCAATGTGAGCAATAGTTGCTCAGCCCCTGTCTCTGGTCTCAAGGTGAGTGTACCGGCTGGTGTGTCCGACGGTCCGAATTGAATATCAGATCCCTCTGATGTACCCGGTCTGGCACCGGCTGTTTCAATTAGGGTGTTGTTAACATAGGTGTTGTTTTGGTTTGGGTCTGTATTGCCTTCAACAAAGGCAACCAGTGCAACAGGTGAGTTATATGGTTTCCAAGGCTTTCCGTCGGCGTTCACAACAACGGCCGTTTCTACAATGTAGATCCCTCCCCCTTCCGAAGCGCTGTTGAATTCGAAGGTGTTGTTATGAATTTCTGCTAGGGAATAGTTATCAACAAATATGCCCCCACCATTCAAATTTCCATAATTGTTATTAAATTCGTTGGATATGATAACCGGTACCGGCTCAAGGGGGTCGTGATTTTGATCAGAGTTCGCCACGTGAATGGCGCCCAAGGTGCTTTTACTATTCACGATTCGGTTTTTACGAAAGATGGGGGACGAATAGTAAAATCTGACAGTTGATTGAAGATGCGGGTCTTCATGGGGTCGTGCCGGATCATTTCTGCCGTTAGTGATCGTCAACCCCTCAATGATGGTCGAATGGTTCTGTCCGCCTTTGATATGTAGAGCCGGTGAATTCGGATAACTGTTGATCAGCGTTGTTTCAACGACTTGCGCATCATCCGGATCGGTTCCTGTGATATGCAGGTTTTTCTCACCAAGATCCAACGATTCTTCATAGGTACCGGGGTAGACAATGATTTGATCCCCATCAACAGCACTGTCAATCGCCTCTTGTATGGACGAATACTGCCAATTCACAGCCTTTACAACGATAATACTGGTCAGGGCACTTTGATCAACCGGCGTGTTTGGAATGCTCTCCAGAAAAGCGCCATCAGTCGATTGAATGGTCCCTTTGGTGTAACTCACGTGAATTTGATTGTGCTTGCCGATGGGTTTTTCCAATCCAAGGATGATGATGCGGTTGTTTCCGGCTTTGATCTGGCCGGATGTGCTGTCGTTTTCAAAACCGCTCACCAGTACAGTAAATTGAGTGTGCTGATTTGTAGTCAAGGACTTCATGGCCTTGTCAAAGGTGAGTTCGATCTGCGTGCCTTCCCCGTTGATCCTCGCATGGGTGCATTTAGGCGATTCAGGATTTACGGCGTTGACAATCTCCACTGTAAATCCTGCCAGCGGAGCCCCTTCCTGGCTTTGGATGTTTCCGGGGATGTAGGTTAAGAGGCTGCTTTGATTGTAGGCTATTTTGTCTTCCA
>Ga0209607_1001773_pt1 | contig 17932 bp, 14 predicted proteins | sample AD_UKC117_MetaG_FD_184413 | JGI IMG/M metagenome (GOLD analysis project Ga0209607, IMG submission 184413) | Active sludge microbial communities of municipal wastewater-treating anaerobic digesters from Hong Kong - AD_UKC117_MetaG (SPAdes)... | ecosystem: Engineered > Bioreactor > Anaerobic >... | reverse complement strand
GGAGACCTACTGGCGCACGCTGCCCGGCCTGTGGGTGCACGGCGACTTTGCCGCGATCGACGCACACGGGCTGTGGTACATCCTCGGCCGCAGCGACGACACGATCAAGGTGGGCGGCAAGCGGCTTGGCCCGGCCGAGGTGGAAGCGATCCTCAACAAGCACCCCGCCGTGCGCGAGTCGGCGGCCATCGGCGTGCCCCATCCCATCAAGGATCAAGAGGTCGTGGCCTTCTGCGTGCTGCGCGAGGGCTATGCGCCCGACGAGACCCTGCGCGCGGCGCTGGTCGACCTGGTGACGACGGAGCTGGGCAAGCCGCTCAAGCCGCGCACGGTCAAGTTCGTCACCGCGCTGCCCAAGACGCGCAACGCCAAAGTCATGAACCGCGTCATCCGCGCCGCCTACCTCGACCTGCCCCTGGGCGACCTGAGCAGCCTGGAGCATCCCGCTACCGTCGACGCCATCCGCCAGGCGATCTGACGGGCCGGGGCATGCCTCGTTGTGGTACAATTCGGCGCCAGAGAGTACGTTCGAGTGGAGTGAGCCAATGACCGTCAAGGATATCTTGCTGCCGCTGCCGGAAGATCTCTATTTGCGCCTGGAGCAGACGGCGCGGGCGACGAGCCAGTCGCTGACCGACCTGCTGGTGCATGCCATACGCGCCGGCAGCCCGCCGGATTGGTCCCAGGCGCCGGCTGAATTCCAGGCAGACCTGGCCGCACTGGATCGCATGGACGATGCCGCGCTGTGGCAGATTGCGCGCGCCCAGCGCACCGATGCGGAGACGGCACAGCTTGCCACATTGTTGGAAAAGAATGCCGAGGGCGCCTTGACCGCCGAGGAGACGCTTGAACTGGAGCAATGTGTCGCCGCTGCGGATCGCTTTATGCTGCGCAAGGCCCACGCCGCAGCGCTGCTGCAATGGCGCGGTCACGCCGTCCCTCCATTTGAGAGGCTCTAGCACGTGGCGGTCTATTTGTCCGCCGCGCTACGCCAGAAACTGCTGGATGCGGACGATCACCGCTGTGCCTACTGCGGTACGCCGCAGGCGAATAGCGGCAGCCCAATGGTAGTCGACCACATCGTGCCGCGCAGCCTGGGCGGCGCTACCCGCTTTGACAACCTCTGTTTTGCATGTTACCGCTGCAATCTCTACAAAGGCCCGCGCATGGAGGCCATCGATCCGCTCAGCGGGGCGGTGACCGTGCTCTTTCATCCGCGCCGCGACGCCTGGGCCGACCACTTTGCGTGGGACGATGCCGGGCTGACCATTCTGGGGCAGACAGCCACCGGTCGCGCTACCATCACGGCGCTGCGCATGAACAATGCCGTCATCGTCGATGCACGGCGCAATTGGGTACGGCTCGGCTGGCGCGCCGGAAACCCTTGACGTACAGGCATCGGTGCATCTCCGGCGGGGCGCACCGCACACCTCGCCCCTCGACCCGGCAACGTGCCCAGCCCGGCGCCCATCGCCGCCGCCAACGCCACCCACGCGGCGCGACGACAGGCTGCCATGCTGGAGCCGGCGCGCTGCACGGCGTTCCTGTGCGCCCAGTCCACCGAACGACCAACTTGCAATGTGAATCGCAGCACTGGATTTGTGAATCGCAGCACCAACTTCGCCAGTTGCAGAGCGATCTTCGTCCATCGCAGCAGGGTGTGCCAAAGGGCGTGTGACGGCCGGCCACGCTGCTCAGCATATTGAAGCAGGCTCGCCTCGCCTTACTATTTGCGCATCCCTGCCCGCTCCTATACAATTTCTTCAGTCAGTGGCGTGCAGGCCGCGCCCCTGCCTGCGGTGACCTGATGCCCTGCCTCACCGGGCAAAGCCGCAGCACTTTCCTCTTCATATCGTGCGGCACTGCGAACGGCTCCCGCATGGAAAGCATCCTGATCGGCACCCTGGGCGCCGAACCACAAGTCATCACCCTGGCGACCGCCCTGCTCCTGCACCGGGCGCCGCTTCAACGCGTGGTCGTGGTGCACACGGATACGCGCCTGGCGCCGATTGCCGAAGCGCTGCCTGCCTTGCGCGCTGCGTTCGGCAGCCGGCCCGGCTTGCCGCCGCTGGAGTGCGTGGCCGTTGACGTGGCCGATACCCTTACCCCCGGCGATCTGGAGCGCTTTGCCGATGTACTCTTCGCCGTGCTCCAGACGCACCTGGCCGCCGACCGGCGCATTCACCTGTTGCTGGCCGGCGGGCGCAAGAGCATGGCGCTGACGGGGCTGAGCGTGGCCCAGCTCCTGCTCGGCCCCGGCGATCATGTGTGGTATCTGCACTCCGACGAGGCGTTACGCCGCGCCGGGCGCTTTTGGCCAGAGGCGAGCGATGCCGTGCACCTGGTCGACGTGCCGCTGGCGCCGCCGGTGGCGGTGCCGCCACGCTTCACGCGTGCCGCCGTCGCCCCCACGCCGGCCGCCGCACGCCAGGCGCTGGGCGAGGCCGAGCAGGCGCGGCTGCGCCACTTTGTTGAGCACGAGCTGACCGCGGCTGAGCGTGCCGTCGCCGCGCTCTTCGCCCAGGAGATCATGACCGTGGACGAAGCCGCGCTGCGCCTGGGCAAGCAGCGCAAGACCGTGACCAACCAGCTCACGACCATCTACAGCAAGCTGGAGAGTTATTTCGGGCTGACGGCCGATGTGGGGACGAAGCGCGAGTTTCTGCGACGGGAGTTGGGGGCGTGGTTTGGAGGATTTGGGAGTTGAGTCCCATTACAGATGATGCACAGCATACTATCATTCAACTAGACCGATTCAGGGCGGCCCTCGGCGTCCTGAATCGGTTCAGCTATTTCTGTATCTGAACGGAGAGCAATGTGATGGATAAACATACTGCTGCGCTTGCCACTCTACTGCTTGGTATCGGGAAAATTGCACGACGAGCCGGTATAGGCTCTGGTGACTTTCGCGCGTTGGCCCGGTCGTTCGGCGAGCAGGTCTTGCCCACCGACATCAATCGGCGCCTGGCCCCAGCTCTGTCACCGACGAATGATGGGGAATCAACCTGGCAGATGCTTCGCCTGGCAGGGGAGTTGGCAGCGGGGAAGTCGCTTGAAGAGGAGCCTGACAAGCCGAGCCGGCTTCAGACGATACTGTCGCGTCTTGGCGACGAAACCCGAATTCCAGCATCCATGCCGATCGTTCCGCTGACATTGAGCCAGGCGGCAATATTTGCGCAGGAAGGCAGCAGCACAGAGGATGCAGCGAGCGCATACAGCGATCTATGGCAGGCGCTCAGCAATGATGCACAGCGGTTGACCAACGCTGAAGGCGATCTGCCCACCCTGATTTCAGATATTTATTATCTGTTGGCGCAGTACGGGTCGAACATCCCGGCAGGCACCGGTCCAGATATGGAGGATGTGTCGCTGTTTGATTACAGCCGCGTTGCTGCGGCACTGGCATGCTGCCTGTCGGATCTGGAGGCGCCAACCGTTGCGAGACTTGCCGTCACCAGCGATCAAGATCGGGCGGATGACAATACCACCGTGGCCCTGTTGCTGGAAGGTGAAATCTCAGGTATTCAGAAATTCATCTATACCATCACCTCACGCGGCGCAACATCGGCGCTGCGCGGGCGCTCATTCTATCTACAGTTGCTGACTGACGCAGTTGCACGCTTCATTCTTCGCACCTTCGACCTGCCCAGCACCAATCTGATCTATGCCGGTGGCGGCCACTTCTACCTACTGCTACCTGCCAACGCCGTGCAGTCGCTGGATGCCTTGCAGTCGAAGCTAGACCGTCTGTTCTTGCACTTTCACGGCGGCGACCTCTACTGTGCCCTCGGAGCGGCCTCATTGACCTGCGCCGACTTCGCGAGCGACAGATTTGGCTCCGCATGGCGGCGTGCCGGCATGGCAGTCTCGGATCGCAAGCGACGTAAATTCGCCGAGTTGGGGAATGAACTCTTCAGTGTCCTGGGCACTGGAGGCGATGAAACTCGCGAATGCCAGGTTTGTCACTACGAAGGCGACGACGTGGAAGAGTCACAGCGCGACGAGACCGATACCGCCACGGTGCGCAAGTGCGAGTTGTGCAGGTCGCTGGAAGAATTGGGCAGAGACCTGCGCGGCGCCTCAGCAATCCTTCTCGCCGATACGGATGCCATCCCCTCCGAGGGGCGTACCTATTCCGCAATTCTTCGTTCGCTCGGGCTGTCTGTCGCAATTCGCCGATCTGCCTCCGGGTGGACAGACCTTCCAAACAACGCGCAACGGGCAGTTGTGTTGGGCATACAAGGGATGGCCGATGACGCCATCGTCGCGACCGTTCAGAGACAGATGCATTGCCCAGTGGCGCGCGGCTTTCGCTGGACGGTCAATATCTCACCGCTGCGCAGCGATGGCAGCCGGGCCACATTCGAAGACATGCAGCAGGCATCCCAGGGACTCAAACGGCTCGGCGTGCTTCGCATGGATGTCGACAACCTGGGTACCTTGTTTAGTGAAGGGATACAGCGGCGAGATCAAAAGAGCGGCGCAACCGTCCCGGCCGCAACGCTTTCCCGCGTCGCCGGGCTTAGTTCGGCATTGAGCCGCTTTTTTGAGGGATGGGTCGGCGTCCTGTGCAAAGATGTGAACGAACGCACGCGTGCCAACACAGGACTGGAAGCAGTTTACTCGATCTACTCCGGCGGCGATGATCTCTTCATCGTCGGCGCGTGGAGTGTTCTCCCTGAACTCGCCCAGCAAATCCGTAGCGATTTCGGGGTCTACACGTCCGGTCATCCCACACTCACAATCAGTGGCGGTATTACGCTGCATGGCGGGAAAGAGCCGCTCTACCAGGCAGCCGAAAGCGCGGGCGACGCCCTCGAAGCTGCAAAAGACCTTGACGGGAAAGACGCCCTCACGCTTTTCGGGCAGACACTTTATTGGAAAGACTTTCCGGAGGTGAAACGCCTTCAAAACGAACTCGAACGATATGTGGAAGAATCCGAAGGCAATCGGAGTCTTCTCCATATTCTCCTTGATGCCTATGCACAGTACCGCACAACTGAAAAGGAACTGCGGGAGCAGGGTATTGGTCGCACGTGGGGTGGCGCACAGCAAGTTATCTGGGGTCCCTATATGTGGCGTACGCTTTATCTCCTGCGGCGGCTTGCCGATCGCCCACAAACCGCCCGGGAAGAAATCGAGCGATTGATCGACGAATTACGGAAGGAGGACTTTGCCGGCTTGCTTTGGTTGGGGCTTGCAGCGAGATGGACAGAAGCATTGACACGTAAATCTGTTGGAGAAGACGAGGAAAGGGATTGAGGAACATATGCGATCACAAACAGCTACGGTACCATCGGAACTTTCACAAGAAGATTTGAAGCGAATTGTGCAGGGAGATTCCCCCTCGGATGCCCAGTTTATGGTGCAGAGGGCCGAGGCGCTTGGTGACGCACTGAACAGCAAGGGGCTGAAGTCATCACAGATCCGCGGCATTTTCAGCTCGGTACGCATCATCGAAACAGGCTGGCCCGTCGCCGACAATCAGTCAGTCGACGCCCGGCGCGCCATGCGCGAGCTGATTCTACTCAAGGCCAAGATGGCCTATCAGGGCTACCGTACACCGGAAGTCGTTCCGCTGGTCACGGTACTGACGGACAGTATCGATCTTGTCGGGGAGGATCGCGAGAACTTCCAGCGATTTGTCGATTTCTTTGAAGCGATTCTGGCCTACCACAAGGCCGCAGGCGGAAAGGACTGAGCGATGTCAAGCACATTTAAGCTATACGGGCGCATGTTCGTCACCGGCCGGATCGAAGTCAAGACCGGTCTCCATATCGGCGCGTCGGAAAGCCTGTTTTCAATCGGCAAGACGGACAAGATGGTCATAGCCAACCCGATCACCGGCCAGCCATACATTCCCGGATCATCGTTGCGCGGAAAGATGCGCTCCCTGACTGAGAAATATTCGGGCAAGGTGACCGGCCAACGCATTGCGCAGGGTGAGATCCACAGTTGCAAGTCTGTGGAGGAGTATCGTGCATGCCCGATCTGCAACCTATACGGACGCAGCGCCGAAGATTTCAACTGGCCGACACGGTTGATCGTGCGAGATGTGGCACTCTGGCCAGAATCGGCCGAGCAACTGAGGCGCGCACGCACGGAACTCCCATTCACGGAAACCAAGACCGAAGTCTCCATCGACCGGGTCACGTCGCAGGCAAATCCGCGCACAATTGAGCGCGTGCCGGCCGGGGCTGAATTCGGGCCCTTCGAACTGGTCGTCAGCTTCTTCGATCCGGGCGATGTCAACTGGATTGATACGCTGGTCGACGGCATGGCACTGCTGGAAGATGACTATCTGGGCGGACACGGAAGTCGTGGCAGCGGCAAGATCGCCTTCTGCAATATCGGCGTGCGCTTCAAATCCGGTAACGGCACCTATCGAGCCGCCTCGCTTGAGCAGGAGTTGACGTACAAAGATCTGGACGAACTGTCGGCAGCCGTCGGCGACATCAAGGATATCGCCGGCAAGACGATGTTTGGAAGCGGCCTATGACGTTCCAGACCTTTCGTCTACAGCCATATCCGGAAAGCGGTTTTCATTTTGGCCGTCAAGGCCGGGCGTTGGAGACCACGGCCGAAACCCTGGCGTCCGACTCGTTGTTTGCGGCACTCGTCGTGACATACAAGGAGACACATGGTGCGGTTGATGAATTTCTGGCCCCTTGGGAGAATGGAGACCCGCCTTTTCTCCTATCGTCGATGTTCCCATTTGCGGGGGAATTACCACTGCTGCCACTGCCTCGCCTGCCGGTGAGATTTGGTCAAGTGGACCCGCGCTCTCTCAAAAAGCTGAAGAAGATCAAATATGTATCGCCGCACATCTTCAGTCGCCTGCTTGCCCATGAGTTGATGGATGACGCCTGGGCGAACGGCCCGCGGACCTCACTACAAGACGGCGCCGTGTGGCTGGACGGTGGAGAGCAGCAGCAACTGCCCACGAAATGGCGCCGGCTGAAGCCGGAACTGTTGCATGAGACCAAGATCTGGGCCACGGACACCGTGCCACGCGTGACGGTGGCCCGCCCGACCTCATCATCGACGATTTACTTTGCCGGACGAACTGTCTTCGCCGAGGCGTGCGGGCTCTGGTTCCTGGCTGACGTGCGTCGCCAATCAGAACTGCTTTCCAGCCTTCTCGCAGAAATTAGCCAGGCCGGTATCGGGGGTGAGCGCAGCGCCGGCTACGGAGCATTCACGATCGGGGAACCGTTGCCGTTACCGGCGTTGCCGCCCACTGCGGGCGCGGATCAGGTTCTGACACTGGCGCGCTATCATCCGCGCCCGGATGAAATTGAAGCGGGCGTGCTTGGTCCGGCCGCAGCCTATGAGATCGTGACAGTCGGTGGCTGGCTTGCAACCGCCGGCGCGCCCGCAGAGCGGCGCCGGCGCGTGCGCCTGCTCGAAGCCGGGTCAGTGCTGGACGTGAGCGGTGGAGCGCAACTGTCTGGCCAACTCGTCGATGTGCGCCCATCCTATGCGTCCGGCAAGCGATACCGGCACGCCGTCTATCGCAATGGCTATGCGTTTCCAATTGGGGTGAGGAAAATCTGATGGCAGACAACCACCACCAAATCTATCGGCTGGATATTGAGGTCCTGTCCCCGCTGCATATCGGCACGGGAAACATCCTGCGGCGCGATTTCGAGTTTGGCGTCCACGACAACCAGACGTGGGTCATTGACACCGATGCCCTGGCAAGCGAAATCCTTGACCGTGGAACATCCAGCGCACAATGGCAGACCCTGCTTGCCGGCAGACCGGCAGTGGAGCTGCTCGACGCAGATGACTACCAACCGGATGGCCCCTTGATCCGCTACTCGATGCGCGGCACGCCAAGGGCACAGACGACCGGCTCGGAGATCCGCGAGATGATCAAGGACGCCTGGGATCGACCCTATCTTCCAGGGTCGTCGCTGAAGGGCGCATTGCGCACCGCTTTCATCGTCGACGCATTCGAGGAACTCGGTATGACCGTCGATCTCAATGATCTGGACGAGCGCCCGAAGTTCGCCGCGCGCAACATCGAGCGCGCGATCGTAGCGCCCCGCAGCGAGCAAAAACGTGCGCCTAACAACGACATCTTCAAAGCATTGCAGGTTTCGGACAGCGGGCCAGACACCCAGAAACGAATGGCACTCATCACCGGCGCGGTCTATGCCGGCAAGGAGACAAGCATTCCGGTAGCGCTTGAATGTATGCCGCGCGGCGCCACCGTGTCGGCCACCTTGACGCTCGACCAGATGATGCTGGATCGCTTCGGGCCTGAACGCCTGAACTGGGACAAGGACAAACAGGTCAAGTGGATCAAGAATCTGCGCCTGCGTGCCAACAAGCTTGCCTATCGCCACATCCAGGCCGAGTTGCGCTACTGGACGGAGCGCGGCATCCAGGGTCTTGCCGACTTCTATCAATTGCGTTTTGCCGAAATGAGGAAGTTGCAGGCCGAGAAAGATCGGACCACCTTCTACACACAGGTTGGCTGGGGCACGGGCTGGTCGAGCAAGACGCTTGGCCACATTCTCACTGCTGACAGCGCCAGCCTCTATCGAATCGTGAAACGGTACGAACGTACAATGGATCTGCGCCGTAACTATGAACAAGGAAAGGCCTTCCCACGCAGTCGCAAGGTCGTCGTCGAGGATGACCGGATGGTCGCCCCGTTTGGTTGGGTGCGCGTCACCATGGATCGTGTGAAATGAAAACACTTCTCATTGCCAATGTCGGAAACAGCGACCTGGATGTGACTGACCCCAATAGACTGCCCGAAACGCTGCGCAACAAGCGGTCCATCAGGTCACTTGGCGATTACTTGAGCGAAGATGCACCAAAGTTCGCATCCCACGTGCAACTGCCTTTGATCGGCACGACGCTGCGCTGGTTGATTGTCGAGCAGGGGGTGAGCGCCGAGGACATCCGCCTCTGGCTGTGCGCGTCAGACCAACCGGAGCACTACACACGCAGCGAGGAGCGACAAAAAGACACAATCGGCTACGCGCGTGCGATTCAGAAGCTCTTGTCAGATGCCAATGCGTTTCGCACGTTGATCGAGGGCGCACCACCGGGCGCCTTCATCCCCAAGAAACAGATCCGCGTCATGTCCATCGCAGGGAACCCTGCGGACTATAGCAACATGTTGCAGGATTACTCCGAGAAGTTGCCGGATGCACTGCAGTGGGGAAGCGATTGCGAACAGGTGTACCTGGAGATATCCGGCGGGACGCCGGCCATGACATCCATGCTCGTGGTCGTCGGTGTTGAGTTGTTTGGCAGCCGGGCGCGCACGCTCTATGTCGACCGCAGCGCCGGACGGCCCTATGAAGTTGGCGTTGCCGGCGAGTTGTTTGCACGGCGGACGCGCGATACGCTGCTCACCCAGATACGGATGCATGCCTATGCCGTGGCATCGCGCACATTGAAAGAGAGCAACGCGTTGATCAGCAGCGACGAGCGTCGCCGCTCTGTGCTGGCCGCACTGATCGAGTATGCGGACCGCAGACTTGCATTTGACTTTGACGGCGCGCGGGCTGCGCTTCAACGCGCACGCGCCCTGACCACGGGGGAAGATCAAGTCAAGGTGCAATTCTGGCTGGGACAGTTGGAGCACCCGCAGGTGATGGACAAACTGGTTGAACTGCTGCATAGTATGCGCATCCGGCATGGATTCGGCGACTATGCCGATTTCGTGCAGCGCGTATTCAGATTTCAGGAGGCGACCTTCCGCTACATGGCCGAGCAGATGGGGCTGCAATACTCAAAGCCCAATAGCGATCTGTTCGCCAGTTCCAAGTGGCTGGACGGCGTGGTGGGTCTGCGTACTTTCACCGAGACCTATAAGTCGCCCTACATGAAATCCCCGGAGAAACTCGACTTTACACGCACGCTCAACCGGATCACCTTGGGTGCGATTGTCGACTTCTTTGTACAGCATGACGCCAGTTGGGCGCAGTGGGCGGATGCTACGCGCTTGCTGCACCAGTTCTCGGCCGTTGCAGACCTGCGCAACCGCGGCCTTTCGGGCCATGGGTTCCAGGGCATCAGCGCCGGGGCAATTATCGAGGCCTACGGAGATTCTATCGAGACGCTGTTTGCTAATCTCACCGCGGTGTTCGAGATCGTCTTCGGCAATGGACCGGGAGATAACCCGTATGACCAGGTCAACGAAATGCTGGAACGCATGATCCCAATCGGTTAGCTCTATAGTTGGCGAGTATTTCAGGCTGGTATCGCAGATATATCCGGCAGGAGGGGCGCATGACAACACTGATAATTTCTGGCAATGTGAATCGATTTACCTTCACAAACTCGATTATCGCGGCGAATCACAAATCCATGGACCTGTTTCACCAGCCCCTTCGCGATATCTTCATCGTACACTCACGGGAGTCATATGCCCGGCTCCACGAGCAATATGACTGGCTGGATCACCTGGAATCTCATGGAATCGATCGAGAAACATTGGCTCATCGCGTGATTGAGATTGAGTCCACTGCCGAATCGCTGCAACGATTCGTTAGTTATGCCGAGAACGTGATTCGGGGCACGGGCGATACCGGAAAACTAATAGTCGACCTCACCAACGGAACTACGTTGCACAAGACGTTTTTGTCGATTACCTCGTATGTACTGGATCTCTCGCATTTGTATATGATCGACATCATCGAACTCTCCAAACTTACGCCGGAGAGAGGGTTCATCTCACCCGATATATTGGCTGCCGCGTATCGCCCGGCGCCAGAGAGTGTACAACTGGACCGAATTGCCTACCTGAATCTTGCTGAAGTAGTACGATACAAACGCATCGTTGATCAGCACACTGAACGTTATTCCAATATCTCTCCCAATTCCGCTGACAATGAATTCTTCCGCACAAATCTGCTCCACTCAGTAGAACTTAAGCTGTCCGGCGATCGGAAAGATCACCTCGACAAGGCTGTCTATCGAATCGCATCAACCGCAGTGGCGGCAAGCCTCGAAGATTTGATTCGGGTGATGCTGGAACGATACGGAACGACCGATTCTACCGAGGGGACTTTCGGGCAGAATCTTCAAAAACTTGCGAAACGTGTCCGGGTTTCTGCGCCGGCCGACTTCGACTATGACTTTCTGAATCGCTTCAACGACTTCATGCTCTATCTCCGAAATAGCACGACACACAAAGGCCGTCTCCTGACTGAGGTCGAGAAATTTAAGGCAGAGTTGTCGGTCAAGATGGCTTTCCCATTCATTCAGTTCTACACTGATATCGTGCACAATGTGCTGAATACTGACTCAGATGTGCTTCCCCCCAAAAAAATCCGGCGATTCAGGCCGGATGAGCCCACAGGCGGCGCAGAGTTGTACTTTGGTCTCGACGGAGATAACACAGGTACAATCCTCGAAGAACTGTTCTGTTCTTCCAGCGATGAACGGCGTTTCCGCCAACTCAGCCGAACAATCACCGACGCGATCCATGCAATCGCCGATGACGTGATTAAAGCCGCGGGCAAAGGAAGTATTGTATTCGAGGCTGGCGATGATCTCCTTTTCAAGGGGAGATTCAGTCGCAAAACCTTGGTAGAATATCAACGCAAGTACGCCGAAATGACGAATTTGAGTTGTTCCATCGGCTATGGACGGACATTTCAGGAAGTGTATCTTGCCCTCAAGTACGCCAAGACTGAGCCGGGTAAGGGCGGCATCGTAGGCATAGAGATCGTATAGCAACGCAGATTGTCGATTATGAGGGCAGCGGGTAATCCATGCTTATCGCCATTACTTTCAACCTGATTTCGGAACGAGATACCATATTGCCGGCACACCTCGGCCGCGCACATTACGCGGAAACGCTGCAACGACTCGGCGCCGCCAGCCCCGCGTTGGCAGTGCAGATCCACGACGGCGACGGGCCGAAACCGCTGACCTGCTCCGGCCTGATCGGCGCGCGCGTGCGCCAGGATGGCAGCCAGATCGAGGCGGGTCGCTCCTACGCGGTTCGGGTGACGGGACTGACCCGAACCGTGAGCGAAACGCTGGCGGGCATCATGCTCGACAACCCGCCGGAATCGCTGACCCTGGCGCACCACACCTTTCGCGTCGAGCGCGCCGAATGCGATGCATCCGCCAATCCATGGACCGGGCGTATCGCCTACGACGAGCTGGCAGCCCACTACCTGGTCAGCGCCGACAATTTCGCGCGCATGGTTCCTCTACACTTCGCTTCGCCGGTGACCTTCAAGTCACAGTCGATGAACATCCCGATCCCGTTGCCGAACCTTGTCTTCGGCAGCCTGGTCGACCGGTGGAACGCGTTCAGCCCGGTTGCCATCAGCCCGGAGATGCGGCGCTTTGGCGAAGCACTGGTGGCGATCAGCCGCTATCGTCTCGTCAGCAAGGCGATTGCCCACAGTGACGGATCGCTGCGCATCGGCGGCGTCGGCCACGTCACCTACCGCTCGCTCTCCGGCGATCGCTACTGGCTGGGCGTCATGCAGATGCTGGGCGACTTCGCCTTCTACAGTGGCGTGGGCGCGCTGACAACAGTTGGCTTCGGCCAGACGCGCCGTGCGGCGATACAGGCACGCACGGCAAATAAGGAATAGGCGTGCGACGTGCCGGTTGGAAAACGATCTGGCGCACATTAACAATTGAAACCCACCACTTGGTTGGCTGGCGGTAGACGCTTGCATCAAAGGGCCCTGTCGTCTGTGAGGATGTGGTAACTAGAGGAATGCTCTTCGGGGTACTGAAACACTGCGATAATGTCCAGCAGTGAGCCGCGCAGTTTGTTATGAAGACCAGAGGAATGCCCTTTGGGATGCTGAAGCTCCGGTCGCTGCCATTTGTAAGGCCGCCAATCGATGCCGATGGTGGAAACCAGAGGAATGCCCTTCGGGGTACTGAAATGACTCGCCGTACTCGTTGATGGTCGCAATGGCCCAGTGATACACGTGGAAACCAGAGGAATGCCCTTCGGGGTACTGAAACCAGGGCGGTGCCGACAGGCCAGCGTAGAGGTTGCCGGGGATGGCTTGTGGAAACCAGAGGAATGCCCTTCGGGGTAGAAACCCGTCTCGCAGCAGCCGGCAGGTGCCATCGGTGAATTCAAGTGGAAACCAGAGGAATGCCCTTCGGGGTACTGAAACAGGCACCACACCAGTGCGGCGATCACGATGCCGCCAGTGATGATTTCGAGTGGAAACCAGAAGAATGCCCTTCGGGGTACTGAAACGCCTGGCGCTTGATCACCATGAAGTTCACGGGCTCGTTCTTGTGAAAACCAGAGGAATGCCCTTCGGGGTACTGAAACGTGTAATCGTCGCTTTTCCGCATAATGTCGGCTACAATCCATCGCGTGGAAACCAGAGGAATGCCCTTCGAGGTACTGAAACCGATCAACCAACCGATAACGCGTAGACTTCGCCCCACTAGCGTGGAAACCAGAGGAATGCTCTTTGGGGTACTGAAACGTGAACATGAATTCCTCCGCATTCCAGTACATCTGGCGCGTGGAAATCAGAGGAATGCCCTTCGGGGTACTGAAACGACATAGGTACCAACACCAGGTTTGGCAGTCGGTGACCTATGGAAACCAGAGGAATGCTCTTCGGGGTACTGAAACGCGATGACGTAGTAGGAAGTGCACATGGTTGTGGGCCTTTCGAAGTGGAAACCAGAGGAATGCCCTTCGGGGTACTGAAACACATTGTTGTCCCGCCTCTCGACGGAAAACATATAGTCACGAAGTGGAAACCAGAGGAATGCCCTTCGGGGTACTGAAACCTATAATCCGGTGCGATCGTCAGTGTATAGCCTGGGTGCTTGTGGAGACCAGAGGAATGCCCTTCGGGGTACTGAAACCATGCCTCCTTGATCGCGTCGGTGGGCTTCGCGTTCTCCAGTGACCAGAGGAATGCCCTTCGGGGTACTGAAACACAATTTCACCAGTTGGCGTGCTCTTGGCGTAGGCGATTCGATGTGGAAACCAGAGGAATGCCCTTCGGGGTACTGAAATCCCTCGACCACCACCGTCTTTGGTGGCGGAGAATAGGGCTGGTGGAAACCAGAGGAATGCCCTTCTGGGTACTGAAACAAGGGTGACTCAGAGTAAGCCAGAACCTCAACCAGGCCGTCGTGGAAACCAGAGGAATGCCCTTCGGAGTACTGAAACTTGATCGCCAGAACCTGCGACCTCTGGACAAGCGCCACTGAGTGGAAACCAGAGGAATGCCCTTCGGGGTACTGAAACAACTCCGGCAGGTTGGCCGTTGCCGCCTTCACGTCATCGACGCGGAAACCAGACGAATGCCTTTCGGGTACTGAAACTACGGTGGTACTGCGGTAACGTCCAGCACGCAGTTGGTGTGCATCGAGTGGAAACTAAAGGAATGCCCTTCGGGGCACTGAAACCGCAGCAGCGGCAGCGCATCGACCAGCGCCACCAGATGGTCGTGTGGAAACCAGAGGAATGCCCTTCGGGGTACTGAAACCAGCGGGCCGAGGCCTATGTTGCGCACAATGGTGTCGGGCGTAACGCCCTCTACGTGGAAACCAGAGGAATGCCCTTCGGGGTACTGAAACAAGGATGGATGGGCATCTAATCGTTGACGCCCATCGTGGAAACCAGAGGAATGCCCTTCGGGGTACTGAAACCTGTGTCCTACCGCTTCGTCTCTAGCTATGCTTATGATTTGTGGAAACCAGAGGAATGCCCTTCGGGGTACTGAAACAACAGCCTGTCATTATGCTCGTAGATGACCGCATCGCGTGGAAACCAGAGGAATGCCCTTCGGGGTACTGAAACCCAAATCATTGCGGCAATGGCAATTATTGCGAGTACGAAGTGGAAACCAGAGGAATGCCCTTCGGGGTACTGAAACATGGGGGAAACTGATGACGAGACCTTTCGGACTCCGATCACGTGGAAACCAGAGGAATGCCCTTCGGGGTACTGAAACAAACGTCTGGATGACGAGGGCCACTGCCTCGATCTCATTGGTGGAAACCAGAGGAATGCCCTTCGGGGTACTGAAACTAGGGTTAAACTGTTGTGTGTCGCCAGAAGGAATTTCCTTGTGGAAACCAGAGGAATGCCCTTCGGGGTACTGAAACCCGGGCCTGTCGGCCCAACCATGTCCTTGCGGCGCATGATGACTGCATTGTGTGGAAACCAGAGGAATGCCCTTCGGGGTACTGAAACCTTGAGCAAGGCGATGAAGTTGGCCTTGATCTCTTCGGGGGTGGAAACCAGAGGAATGCCCTTCGGGGTACTGAAACTATTGCCCGGAAGCACATGCCAGAAACTCCGGAAACGTGTGTGGAAACCAGAGGAATGCCCTTCGGGGTACTGAAACGTCCACTAGCATGTGGCGCAGCCTAGTCGTCATTCTGACTAGGGCATCGTGGAAACCAGAGGAATGCCCTTCGGGGTACTGAAACTTTCGCCCTGAGCGTTGGTGTACCGCTCGTTGTGCGCAACGTGGAAACCAGAGGAATGCCCTTCGGGGTACTGAAACGCCGGTTGCCCGGTCGACCATGCAGCTCCCCTGCTGGTTGTGTGGAAACCAGAGGAATGCCCTTCGGGGTACTGAAACGCCGGTTGCCCGGTCGACCATGCAGCTCCCCTGCTGGTTGTGTGGAAACCAGAGGAATGCCCTTCGGGGTACTGAAACGCATACTTGTCGGCCGAAACCGCGCCGATCAAGTTGTAGAGTGGAAACCAGAGGAATGCCCTTCGGGGTACTGAAACCGTCGCTTTGTCAACCTGACGATAGTCAACGTCAATAACGTTGGTGGAAACCAGAGGAATGCCCTTCAGGGTCTGTGAACGACAATTATAGTTACCCGTGACGGCAACGACACGACAACCGATTCACGGAAATAGCGGCTTGCGTCTCGCCGCGGGCGTGTGGTTTTGCGCGGCGGGCGGTCTTGGCCCTGCAGGGCAGAGCGCCACCGGTTCGATGAATGTTCAAGAATAAGAACCGGCAATCGCGCAGTTGGCGCCGCCTTCGATTCAAATCGAGGCTGATAGCGCAAGTCGGCTGCAAGCCGACTGGGGAGACGCCCGTCAGTCCACTTGAGTGGACTTTGGCTATCAGCCGGGAATTGATTCCCAGGCGGCGGCAGACACAACCGGCTGAAGGTAGGTTGCGTCAGCGCCAGGCCAGGCCAGGCAGGGCGTGCGTCGCACTGGTCACACGGTGCGCGGTGACGAGTGAGCCGCTGACCAGTGCGACGCACGCCCGCGCCGGGCTGGGGCAAACTTGGTGCATGATTGGCAATGGAGCGCGTAAAATCTCGACCGACGATTCGAAGGTGCTGGTTGGCGAGAGACACGCCGCCGAGAGCGGCGTCTGCGATGGTGAGTTGCGGGTGTCGTAGCTGCGGCTCGGAGCCGCAGGGTCCCGACCGACAAATCAAGGGTGTTGGTTAGCTCCGCGCCGTGGTGCGTGTGATCCAGTCGTCCATCACCTGTAGCGCAAGTCCGATGTTTCCGATCTGGCAGTGGTTCTGCGCAGACTCCGCCTTGGTGAACACGCGGTCGGTCAGCGATCTCGCATTCGCAAGAAGCTGGACTTGTCGATTGTGCAGCTTGTACGGGATGAAGTGGTCTTCTCGGCTGGTCAGCAGAAGGACATCTTGGTCCACCAGTTCGCAGTGCAGGTTCTCCTCGTTGAGTTGCATCGCGTAGTCGAAGGCAGACATTGGCGGCTCGATCTCGGTGATGTACATGAGGTTGCTCATCTGCCAACCCTCCATGCCCCCTTTTTCGATGTTCTTTGTTGCGATGCGGTTCGAGCTGTCCTTGAAGCGCGTGTTGAACAAGGTCATCAACTTCTGCGCAATCAAGGAGGGGATCTTGTACTGGTCGTACGCGTGACCGTTGGGAATCACGCGGGCGATTCGCTTCTCGAACGCAGAGGCTCGCAAGCACAGCCAACCACCGAGCGACAGCCCGATGACTGTGACATCCTCGACGGCGAAGTGATCCAGGATCGCGGACATCGGCTGCTCCCAGCGATAGTCGAAGACAACACCGTGCCTCCGTCGTGAGGCGCCCTGGCCCGGGCCGTCAAACCCGATCACGTCATAGCCCGCATCCGCGAGGAACCGCATCATCGAGTAGAACTCCTCGATGAAGGAGTCGAATCCTCCGTGCAGCACGATCGTGCCCCGATGCGGGCCACGCCCCGAGCGTCTGAGCCGCATAGCGTGCAAAAAGGCGCCTTGGTACCGTACCTCGTGTGTATCAATGCCGTCCTCGGCAAATGCGCGGTAGAAGAGCTCAGAGAATCGCTCGTACAGCGCTTCCCGCCGGCGCGCAGGGATGGTGTAGAACTCCTCAGCGCGGTAGAAGAAGGCGGCGTGCATCAGGTTGTTCCGCCGCAGGGCCTCATCCCCGCGAGCCTGCATCTCGGCCGTCCAAGTCGCAAAGCTGGAGACACGTTTGCCTGCCGCAGCTAAGTCGTCGCAGGGGAGATATCCGAGGGAATACCAACGATTCAGTTGGAAGTTGTACAGTTGTTTGGGATGAAACCGCCTATATCCTACCGGGAACTGGAATCTGGCTCTCTGCTCTACCATGGCGATGATCCTCTTTCCTCGAAACGCTCCGCCGACCTGGTCACTATCGAGCGCATTAGAAGCTATTTGGTCTCCAGGACGATCATATCATGCCGTTCGACGCATATGATCCGCCGCGTGGCCGATAATTTCTGTTCACTGAATCGCGGAAATATCGGATGGTCACACAGGGTATGCGACGAAACATCGCAGGCCTGTGTCTCTCGCCGTTACCGTCGGTGCACAATGCCGGGGCAAGCCTGGCCGTGCGCCGCCGGTTCGAAACCGGCGTCTGACAGGCAAAACCGGCTGAAGGCCGGTTGCGTCAGCGCCGTGCCAGGCAGGGCGTGCGTCGCACTGGTCGCACGGTGCGTGGGTAAGGAGC
>Ga0209607_1001755_pt1 | contig 18051 bp, 16 predicted proteins | sample AD_UKC117_MetaG_FD_184413 | JGI IMG/M metagenome (GOLD analysis project Ga0209607, IMG submission 184413) | Active sludge microbial communities of municipal wastewater-treating anaerobic digesters from Hong Kong - AD_UKC117_MetaG (SPAdes)... | ecosystem: Engineered > Bioreactor > Anaerobic >... | reverse complement strand
AGACATTTCACGAAGAGCCTGTGCCCAGCGTGATGTGGAATCTGCCAGCAGCAATACCCGCAGCCCCATATTCCGGTAGTATTCACAAATGGTCATGGCTGTATAGACGCTAGCTTCTCTGGCAGCTACAGGCATGCTGGATGTATTGGCTATGATGATGGTCCTTTCGATCAGTTTTCGTCCTGTGGCCGGGTCATCCAGTTCAGGAAACTCTGTAAAGATCTCCACCACTTCATTTGCTCTTTCACCACATGCTGCAATGACTACGATATCTGCTTTCGCCTGCTTGGCAATGGCTTGCTGCAGTACGGTTTTGCCGCAACCGAATGGTCCCGGTATAAATCCTGTACCTCCCTCCAGCATTGGGTGCACGGTATCAATTGTTCTGATGCCGGTTTCCAGCATTTTGAACGGGCGAATTTTTCTACCATACGCTTTGAGTGCCAATTTACTTGGCCAGGTGCTAACCATTGTTACTGCATGTTTTCTGCCATCAGTCATGATGATCTCAGCGACTGTATCTGCTGCTTTATATTCTCCAGCCGGTTTGATCTCAGCTATTTTCCCCTGACCTTCCATACTGAAGGGAGCCATGATCTTGTGCGGCAGTCCATTCTCTGTTATTTCTCCAAGCCAGGCTCCGGCAGATACCATGCTTCCAGTCTGAACCAATGGTCTGAAATCCCATTTTTGATGTACATCCAATGCAGGAGAACGCATGCCACGAAGCAGGAATGTGCCTTCGTGGGCATCGAGATCACTTTGCAATCCGTCGTATTTTTTACCCAGCATACCCGGACCAAGCGTCACTTCCAGCAGATCGCCGGTAAAGTTCACTTCTGCCCCGATGCGTACTCCTCTTGTGCTATCATACACCTGCACAAAAGCGATCTCACCACTGATCTTAATGATCTCACCCATCAACAGATCTTCGCCCGCCTGCAGGTAGCATATTTCGTTTTGTCTGACAGGTCCGTCAGGTTTTACCTGCACCAGATTGGCAATCAGACCCTGAACTGTACCACGAACTTTCATACATATGTATTTACATCAATGTCAAATACCGGAACCTTGGCGTCAGCATTTCTGATCCTGCTCCATCTTGCTATCAGTTGTTGTTGCCATGCATAGGCCAATAATCGGTCAATTCGAAATTCTTTCTGAAAGAGCTGTTCTTCAAGCCAGTTCCAGGCAAGGCTGTCAGCTTCCCATTCCAGTTCTTCCGGGTGTCTGATGGTCATTAAACGCATGATCTGTCCTGAAATGCCGGTTGCTTCCAGTATCCGGCGATGGTAATCTGGCCAGGAAATGTTCGGTTCTTCCACACCGGAAAGCCGGTGAACATCTGCAATGGCATCACCATTGTCTTCTACAAGCAGGATCCTGATCAGGAACAGAGCCTCCTGTAAAACGGTGTATTCATGAAGCAACCGGTTGTTTGTCTGACGAACAAAGGTGGTCCAGGCGATCCTCCAGGATGCCTCCAGCGATATCCTGGGCGATTCTTTGCCGGGAAATAGCATTTGATCCTGGTAGGGAAATAATTTCAGGTTTTGCTGCAGGTAAGACTGATGAGCAGAACTGTCGTAGCACGCCAGCAGCTGATCGGTTTCAGAAACGGGTTGTTCAAAGAAGCTGCGCAGAACCAGTTTATGATCAACCGGCAGGTAGGCAAGTTGTAGCAGCAGCTGATCATGGGAGGTCAGCAAATGACCATATTGTGCCCAGATATTTCCTGTACCGGCAAGATCCGGTTTTTGAAGAGTCAGATCCGGTAAACCTGTGATCAGGCCATAGTATTCATGATTCACGGGAGGCTTCATTTCCAAGCAGATCATTCATTTCCTGATTGAAATAGGCGGACAGCAAAGACCTGAAACTTTCCTCAGTGAAGTCTATGGTAAATCCTTTCCCTTTCATTTTAATAGCAAATCCACGAAAATGACCTCCGGTCAGCCCCAGTTCCGGTTCTTTAGAGAGTTGCCTTCCTACTTCCTCCTGCAGATAGGCTGTAGCTTCCTGGTCAAAGGAATCAGGCAACTGAACCTGAATCTGTCCGTCTTCGCCTTCATGCAAATGTTTGAGGGCTTCGGTCAGCAGTACTGCTACGTGTTCTTTCTGATCAAGGATCTGATGGATCGGTTCATCGATGACCCGATACCTGATCATATGAGTTATCTCTTCCCGTAAAGCAGTCAAAGCATTATCTGTAAGCATTCTGATCTCAGCCAAAGCTCTTGCCTTCCAGCCGGCTGCTTCCTGTTCTGCATGATGAAGCAAGGCATCTTTATGGTTTTTTGCTTCACGCAGAATATTATCGGCTTCATGACGGGCATTTTGGATGATCTCTTCTGCATCCAACCTGGATTTTTCAATGCTTTCCTGATAGATCTTTTCGGCCAGTTCGGCCAGTTTGTTATCCATACTGTCTGACTTAATGGTTGCAAACCAATGTCTTTAGAGAAATGATCAGGAAGTCTGGTTCGCTTCCGGAATACATAGTCAGATCAGCAGAAATTGGTCAGCTATCCGTAAAAAAAACAGATCCATATCACGCTCTGTTTGGAGTGACCTCATCCCACAGGATTTGAGGCGCCGGGGTGCTTTGTAATCCGGTTCATACATTACTGCAGGCAGCAACTTCTTACGGCACGCCATTACACACCGGACGTTTTCTCGGTTGAATTACCAATGTTAGATCACCAAACAAATAACGCAGATATGGATCTGATACCTTTCGGTTGGTACTAAGATAATAGCAGGTTCCGTTTTCAACCAACTGAAAACAGATTTTTTTTCCTGCAGAAAAAACTTCAACTTTCTGAGTGATGAAAATTGCCTGGTCTATTGTACTAATGTCATTGTGTTGCTGGTCATGCAATCAGGGACGCACAGGAACTGATTCTCACAGTTATCCCGTAAGCAGAGAGATATTAATGGACAACTGGCGGAATGCAGAGAAGTTGCTGGTGGTGTACCCTTCAGATGACACTATCGTCAGGCATTTCATGGAACAATATCTGGTGCAGTTTGGCACAGGCAGACGTGCAGCGCCATTTGAACTGATCAGCGATATCGAAGTGAACGATAGTTTGCTGGCCAGATATCCTGCTATGCTGATCGGACATTTTTCTGCCGATTCGAAATGCCGGGAACTGATAGACCTGCCATACTTCAGCTGGATGAATAAAGGCTTCAGTTTCATGGGCAAGCAGTTTCTTTCAGAAGATGATATTCTTCGCTTGTCTTTTGTGCCAAACGCCCGTTACCCCGACCGGCCGTTGATGCTGATCACCGGAAATTCCAACAGTAAAATTGTGGCACAATTCAGCAGCAGAAATCAGGAATTCGGCAACTATTTGTTGTGGGATTCCTGGGGGTACCAGATCTTTCATAACGGACAGCGCATCATGCTGGGGATGCTCAATGACCGGTTTGAACGGGATGATGTAAAAAGCTGGGAATTTGATTTCCGGGGGAAGGTGATTGCACACAACGAGCATTTTGACTTCTATGACCACAATTCCGGATTGTCTGAGCTGCAAACAGACAGTATCATGGCATACACCCACCGAAATATAACAGCGTTCGAAACTGTTTTCGGAGTTACTGCCGGAGGGCCTTTTGCCTACCACCTGTTACCCAGCACAGAGGTCAAAGGTCTGATGTACAACAATACCGACCAAAGCCATACAGATATGACTCTCCAGGCTGTTTATGCGGTTTATGAACACGAATTCGGAGAACATTACAGCGGTACAGAAATGGAACTGATCATTGCAGACGCTTTTGGTTATCCAAAAACATTGGCCATGCTAAAGGGTCTGTCTGCCACGTTCAACAGTAAATGGGAAGATAAGGGAAGCAGGTACTGGGCACTTTGCCTTTACCAGGCAGGCGCAGCACCGGTATTGCATGACATCCTCGATGCTGACAGCTATCAACAGCGGTCGCCGCTCATTATGCAGGCCTGTGCTTCTTTGTTCACACAGTATCTGCTGGCTACATATACTCCCACCGAAGTCAGGAGTTTGTACAACAGCGCCACATCTGAAAGGCTGATGCAAGAAGCAGAAGATTATGATTCCTGGATAAGGAAACAACTTCAGACCTTTGAACCAGAAAAACAAAAAAAGAAATCTCTGGAAAGGCTTCAGGGATTCAACTTTGCCCATGAAGGATATAATGTGTACAATGGATACCTGGGCAGTGAAGCCCGGAAGTCTATTGATGAAATGCACAATACAGGCAGTAACACCATGGCCATCATTCCCTATTCCGTGACCAGGGAAATGAACAAGCCTATGCCCTTCCCTATCATGCAGTCTGCCGGCAGCGAAAACGATGCAAGTGTCATCAAAGCAGCACATGAAGCGCAGGAACGGGGCATGGTGGTCATGCTCAAACCGCAGATATGGAGTCATATGGGGTGGCCAGGCGATATTGCCATGAAGAATGAAGAAGACTGGTCTCTCTTTTTTTCATATTATGAAAACTGGATCATGCACTATGCATTGCTGGCGGAGATGTATGATATTGAACTGTTTTGTGCAGGAGTAGAATTTCAACAAGCTACCCTGACCCATCCGGAAGCATGGGAAACCTTATTCAGGAAGATCAGAAGCCTGTACGGGGGATATCTGACCTATGCGGCAAACTGGGGTGCCGAGATAGAAGGCGCCCGGATATGGGATCAGCTGGATTTCATATCTGTGAACTGCTACTACCCGATCAGTAAACAGGAAAGTCCAACAGATGAAGAATTGCTTTCAGGCATGGAAGCCGTACTGGATAAACTGGAGCAGATAGACCGGCGAACAGACAAACCTATGATGATCACAGAGATCGGCTTTAAGAGCATTGATAAGCCCTGGATACAGCCTCATGCTGATCATGATGAGCAGGGTGTAAATAATGATTCGCAGGTCAGGTGCTATGAGGCAATGTTCAGGGCGTTGAAGGATGAATCATGGATCCAGGGTATCTACCTCTGGCAGTGGCCCAGTTATATGGACTACTATCGGCATAACCCAAAAGGATTCACTCCGGCGGGCAAACCGGCAGAAGAGGTTGTCAGAAAATACTTCACTAATCAGGACTGATAGATCAGTACCGGAGTATGAGAATGGTCAGAAAGCTTTACTGCGATCTGTCTGTGAAATGCTTCTATCATGTGTTTATGATGTCCTGCTACCAGCAAACTGATCTCATTGGCTTCCATATATGACAAGACCGCACCGGTAATGTCATCTTCATAAAGCACAACAGATCTCAGATGACCTGATTCTAATTCCTTGCTGAAATGTTTTCTGATATAGGCTTCTACCTGCTGTTCGCTTCCGTTCTCTCTGGCCTGGCTGATATGCAGTAATTGCACCTTCTTTCTCAGTTGTGCTGCCAGCGTCATGAGCCTGGACAGGATCTCTTCATCTCCGGCATCCCAGCCTGAAGCAAACAGGATATCACCGGCAGGGTATCTGGTTATCACAGGAGGAAAAAGCAACAACGGCCAGGAGCATTTTCTGATCAATGTACCGGCTACTGAACCTCCAAAAAGAGCTGGAAAATGGTGGTGTGAAGGTACACCCAGTACCACAAATTGCGGCTGGATGCTATCGGCAGCATGTATGATCTCTTCTACAATCATACCTGTAGTAAGAATATGATCAGATTCTATGTGGGTGTTGTTATTAAAGGCAAATTCGGCAGTTTCCCATTTCATTTTGTTGAGTCCTTCCATAGCTGCCTGGCGGCGATGCTGCATAACCTGTTCCAGCATACCGCCGCTGGCTTGTATATCAGTTGCAGGCACATGTTCCACATGCACAAAATAGATCTTCGCCCTGAGTTGATCAGCAACGGGCAATACCTGTCTGAATGCGTGCTCAGAGGCTTCAGAAAAGTCGGTAGCAAATAAAATAGTATTCATACATTGTTTATTCTTCAGCAACAAAAGCCACCCAGTTTCCATCGGGACTAAAGGCAAGTCTGAAAATATTCTTCAATCCAAAAACAGACAGGTCGGCTACTTCATACCAATTACCGCTTTCCATATAATCAAAGTAATATATCACTGATCCTTTGGCCATGAACAGATTTCCGTCAGTACTCCAGGCCATGTCTTCCATATCAGGTGGGATGGAAGTTACTGCGGCCGGCAACTCACCGGGTTTCCATTTATTGATCGTCCAACTGGTACTGTCTTTTTTAGATACGTAGAACAGTTCATTACTATTGGGGTAAGGCTTCAGGCTTCTGCCAACTGATGAGTCAACCGTTTCCGGAAGTAAAGAAGCCCGGTTCCAGTATTGCAGGGTAAAAGGCTCAGGCAAAACGAAGGCTGCATAAGAACCTGCAGGCATGGCTCCGTAATAACCTATATCATGAAATTCAGGATAGAGAGGACGGGCTTTTCTGCCGTCTGATCGGATACGCCATAAGCGCTGGGTGCCGTCCATTTCTACCCGCACAGTACTGATCCATTTACTGTCTGGCATCCATTCCGGAGAGTATTCGCTTTCGGGTGTACCGGCTATACGTTTCAGCGGACCGTTGGGTACATAATATGAATAGATATCCGTTTGTACTCCGTCTCGCAAGGAGCTGAAGAGAACCTGACTACCATCGGGCGAAAAGGAAGGCTGATTATCATAACCAGTATGAGCAGAAATATTCCAGGGTTCAGAATAGAGATAGCCGTTTACTTCATTGCCTCCCCACCACATCAGATAAACTTCATATCCGGGTACTTCCTGAGCTGCCACGAAAGCGGCATTCAACATACAGGCAAGCCATACAGGCAGGAACTTTTGCATACAGGCAAATGTAAAAAAAGCCCGCTTCCGGGGGAAGCAGGCTTTTACATTAACAGCGCAAATATTATTGTACACGGTAGCTTACCATGTCTCCTTCTGTGTCGAAGCTGCGGGCCATGGTGCGAACGTTATTCTCATATACGAGTTCAAATGCCAGTTCACCTGAGGTGGAGTAGATATTCCAGATACCGTCTTTTTCTCCGGATTCGTTATAACTGGCAACAGCCAGAATAGTACCTTCAGGGCTGTATCTCACCCACTGTCCTGTGCTCAGACCATTCGTCATGTACCCCTTTTCCTGCAATCGACCATCTTCATAGTAAACGGCCACTTCATAGAGACCATTACCCATATCGGTCAGAACCACGTTGTCCTGCACCTGCGCTACAGCATCTGCTTTTGTCATAAAAAGCAACATGATCGCAGCGATGAAGAGCATTCCTTTTTTCATTTTCATTAGATTTGGAGGTACAACCTTGTTAACTGATTGTACGATCAAAGTTAAGAATTTGTTCCGTTTTGCTTAATATTCAGTTAACATTAGGGTAATTTTTCTTCACATGCAATTAACAAAAGCACTCAATTTAGTTCCTAAACTATTGTATATCAATGTGTAATGTCTGACAGTTGGAGAAAAAAAATATTTCTTGAAATCAGGAAAAAGCCCGGTAAACAGGCAGAAAAAGTTGCTTTTGAGGCTGAAAAGGCAGTTTTTGAGCACACCGATTGCCTGGGTTGTGCACGTTGTTGTAAGGGATACAATGCCATTCTGGAAGAAGAAGACGTTATCAGGATATCCGCACACCTGAAGTTAGAACCGCATCAGTTTGCCGCCACTTATATGATGGTGGATGAGGATGATGAATGGTGTCTGAACGGAAGCCCCTGCCCTTTTCTGCAGGCTGACAACAAATGTTCGATCTACCCGGTCAGACCGGCATCCTGTGCCGATTATCCGCATATGGGAAGCCCGGGATTGGTCAACCGGGAAGAACTGACACTTATCAATGCCGATATTTGCCCGGCTGTTGATGAGATTTTGCTACAGATAGAAAAAAAGCTTCAGGACTTATGAGAATGTTGGGAACCATCGCCCATACCGCCTATCAGATCACGGTATTCGGGTGGGCTGAGAAGTACATTGTAAAGATCGAGGCACGGGGGCTGGAACAGGCATACAAATTTCCCCAGGAAGCATATGATTCCTGGAAAGACCTGGAAAGCCTGTTTGATGAGGCCATGCTGGAACAGGTGAGACAGGTCTTTCAGCTTATGGCATCTGCTATGAGTGCATCTGTGGCCCGTCGATCAACCTGATCACTGCCGGTCTGCCATAGCAGCAAGATTTCTCTCTACCGGGTTATAAGCAGGAAGATACAGGCGGTCAAAATACTCCTGTGCCATCCGGTCACTGTCGAAGAACGGATACACATCCTGCATGCTTTGCTGCATGATCTTTACCCAGCGTTCCGGATCGTTGTAATAAGCCGGTATCACCTCATTTTCCAGCACGTCCATGATATTCTCATGGTCAAAATCATCGATCTCCTGAATGGACAGTGCATGATGATCAGCTGTTGGGGTCACGAAACAATTCTGGCCATGACGGGCAAATTCAGGAATCCAGCCATCATTGATCGATACGTTTACAGAACCGTTGAATGCAGCAGACATGCCTGAAGTTCCTGATGCTTCATGTGGCCTTCTGGGAGTATTCAGCCACACATCAGAACCCCGCTTCAGTTGTCGGGAAAGCATCAGCTCATAGCCAACCAGAATGGCACAGTTGGGTCTTCCCTGTATAAAGGACCTGATGTCATTGAACATGGTCACAGAATCATGATCCATCGGATAGGGCTTACCGGCCCATATGACCTGAACGGGCATATCCGGATTGTTGATCATGTCCAGGAAGCGCTGTTTGTTTCTGAGAATCAGATTGGCTCGTTTATAAGAGGCAAATCTTCTGGCCCATACAATGGTCAGTACGTCAGGCCGGAAGATCTTTCCTGTCTGATTGGCCACCACTTCAAAAAGCTCCGTCTTCATTTCCCGCTTGATCTGGCGGATCTCGTGCTGGTTACCCTCCTGAAAGGCCTGTTCCATTTCACGATCTGCCCAGTACTTTTTCTGTTGTGCATTGGTAATGGCGATGATCGGGCTTCTGTCACTGATATGAGACCACATATCATTGGAAACCTCTCCATGCAGCTGAGATACTGCATTGGCCATTTTGCTGAATACCAGTGTAGCAGGTGTATAACTCAGCATATCACCATCGGTATGTGTGGTGGCTTTCACCAGGTCAACCGGCAATCCGTCAAAGAAGCCCATACGTTCCAGGAAGTCGAAACGCTGTTCTTCATTTCCGGCTTTCTCCGGAGTATGTGTTGTAAATACAAGGCGTTCGCGAACCTGTTCAATATCCTTGAATGTATTGAACAAATGAAAGGCCAGTGGCAGTCCGTGTCCTTCGTTGAGGTGGTAAATGTCCACCCCGCCCAGTGCTTCTGTGATCTTTGCCCCGCCAATACCCAGAATGACCTGCTGAGCCGCACGGTTTTCCGGCCAGTTGTCATAGAGCCTGTGGCTGTATGCACGCGATTTGTCGCTGTTTTCAGGAAAATCGGTTGTCATCAGAAACAGAGGTGCTGAATGGAACACATCGTGTGGCAGGTAATATACCTTGACCAGTACATCTTCTCCATCAATAGGAATGCTGAATTCAATATCTGTCTGATGCAGGAAGGTGTACAGTTTTTTCTGGAACTGCACAGCCATGAAGCCGTTGTCATCACGAATCTGGTCATAATAACCAAACCGCCAAAGCATGCCGATCCCGAAAACAGGTTGCCTGAGTTCATAGGCGCTTCGCATGTGTGAGCCGGCCAGGAAACCGAGGCCTCCTGAATAGATCTTTAGTGCCTGGGCTATGGCAAATTCCATGGAGAAATAGGCTACACTTTTATGGTAACGAGGGTCTGTTTCATAAGGAAACTGCCACTCTGCTGCTTTGATCATGTTGTCTTTTTTTTGCGGTGCGAATATAAACAAGCGCAAAAGAATAGCGTTTCACCATTTGTTCACACAGCCCCCTGGTGCCCGGAAACCGGTTTACCTGCTCCTATTTCCAGGTGAACCTGCCGGCGATCAGCGTAAATTCCAGGCCCTGCCCGGTCTGGATCTCAGGTAGCCTTTCTGGCTTTCATACCGGTATGCTTCTCTTTCAAAATTGATCTGACGATAAGCCTGATCGTGTGAAAGGCCTTGCCTTCTGCCGGTGAAGTATTGCCAGAGATACAGCACATAGAAGGGCAGCACCCACAGTTCGATCTGCTGGCACAGGTGAATGCGTTCATGCCTGACAAATTTGGGATCGCTGAGCAGGCTTTTATTTCTGATCAGGACGAACGGAAACAGGGTCATTCCCTGCACATGCAGGAATGGCACCACCACCCAGATACCTTTTGTCCAGAAATGTCTTCTGTTTTTCAATGCTCCGTCAGACTGTCACGTTGGAAATGCCAAATGCCCATTTCAGAAAATGGGGCATCACTTCACCCCAGGTGGATTGGTTATGTTCTCCGCCCCGCACCAGCAGAAACTGAATGTCTTTGCCCTGCTCATAGCCTTTATTCTCCAGTTCATGGATCAGGTCTATCGTGTCATCAATGGAATCAATGACCCCGTTGTGATTTCTGTCGCCCGTTTCATCATCGGTGCCTGCTTCCAGCCAGAACTGCAGCCCTTCCCGCTTGTCGCCTTTCCGTATCACGTGATGGATGATCCTGTCGCGGTCATCCCGATACCCCCTGTTCATGGCTTTTTTGCGCCACCATAGTGAACCTGAAAAGACACCTACGCGGGTAAAGAATTCAGGATAATTCCAGGCTATATCAATGGCACTGAGCCCACCCAGCGAGAAGCCGGCCACCGCATTCTTGTGCCGGTCTTTGCTGACATTATAGTTAGACCTGATGAAAGGAATAAGCTCCTGCACAAAAAATTCGGCAAAAAGTCCTGCTTTCGCCCCCATATTCTTGTAATCAGGCATTTCGATGGTGCCGTATTCATCCAGTCTTCGTTCATTGGCATGAATACCCACAACTATGAAGTGCTGAACCGAGCGTCTTCTGTAGAGGCGGTTCATGGTTTCGGTCAGCTGCAGGCTTGGAATATCCTGGCCATCCAGCAACCACAATACCGGATAAGGTTTGCTTGCATATTCCGGAGGCAGGACGATGGTAAGACTGACCGCTCTGGCCAGATATGACGATCTGATAACCTCTTCCCTGCTCTCAGTAGATTTCCTGCTCGGCACCTTCCACCCTTTCATACAAAGGTACTATGCATTGGGAAGTGGAAGGTCGCTTTATGCACATATTCTGCAGAATCAAACCTGATCCACCCACCATAAAACGTTTATCAGGCAATTTGGCATAAAGCGGGGCAAATCCTGTATTACAGGCAGAAGGGAGATAAAAATCACTACCTTGTTCTGCTTGTCTTGGCCTACCTTTGCTGCCTCAAAGAAGATAGCAACGTGAGCAATTTCAACGAAGAAAAACACAGCTGGGAAAGCCCTGTACTCGGGCTGAAAATGGAAATGTTAACATTCGGCACAGAAGGTTTCCCTATCGTGCTGTTTCCCACCTCTATGGGCATGCACAATGAGAACCGCGATTTTAAGCTCATCGAGGCCATCGGCTGGTTCATCGACCAGGGGATGATCAAGGTGTATTGCCCGGACGGAATTGATAAACACAGCTGGTACAATACTGATGCAGCCCCCGAATATCGTGTCAAAAATCATATACTCTATGATCAGATGCTGACAGAAGAATTGTATCCCCGGATGAAGGAAGAGACCGGTTTTTCGCGGATAGGAACAGCAGGATGCAGTTTTGGCGGGTATCATGCTATGAATTTCGGCCTCCGGCACCCTGATCTGGTTGCTGCCATATTTTCCCTTGCGGCAAAGTTTGACATTCGCGATCAGATGGATGGGGTGTATAACGATGATGTTTACTTCAACAATCCGGTAGATTATCTGCCGGACCTGGAGGATCCCTGGCTCTGGAAATCGCAGATATTCCTGGGTTCTGCTGAGTATGACATGTGCCTCGATGCCAACTATAATCTGGCTCATGTGTTGGGTACCAAACAAGTGCCTCACATGCTGCAGGTGAAGCCGAATGACAAGCATGACTGGCCTTGCTGGAGAGAGCAGCTCCCCTACTTTTTAAGTCTGCTGGACATTGAAAAAACCAAAGAACTTCTTTAAAGCAACTAATAAATAAAATCCCATAATAAAATGGAAATCAAGAAAATAGGAATATTGTTTGGTCAGGAAGACAGCTTCCCCAATGCCTTCGTAGATACCATCAACAGCAGGAATGTACCCGGCATCGTTGCAGAAAAGGTCAGCATAGATAAGGTCATGCAGGGTGAGCCTACAGAATATACCGTCATTCTGGATCGCATCAGCCACGATGCTCCATTCTATCGTGCCTATCTGAAGAATGCCGCCATGAGTGGCACCTATGTGATGAACAATCCGTTCTGGTGGAGTGCTGATGAAAAATTCTTCAACAACGCCCTGGCAGTTAAACTGGGAATTCCTGTACCGAAGTCAGTGCTGCTTCCCTCCCATGATATGCCACCCAATACCAAGGAAGGATCATTCCGCAACCTGAAGTACCCGATGGACTGGCAATCGATCTTTAATTATACCGGACTTCCTGCCTACATGAAGCCGCATGATGGTGGTGGATGGAGAGGTGTGACCAAGATCGAATCCATTGAACAGTTCTTTGAGGTCTATAAAGACAGCGGTACCGACGTCATGATGCTGCAGGAAGAGATCACTTTTGATTACTATTTCCGATGCTATTACCTGGCTGGCGACCGTGTGCATATCATGTATTACGAACCACGCAACCCGCATCACCTGCGGTACACCTGGAACGGGCCGCAGGCCAGTGCAGAGCTGATGGAAACTGTTCGCAAGTACACCATTGCCCTGAACCAGGGACTCGGCTATGACTTCAATACAGTTGAGTGGGCGGTCAGAGACGGCATTCCTTATGCCATTGACTTCTGCAATCCGGCTCCTGATGCTGAGCGCTTAAGTGTGGGTGAAGAGAACTTTGCCTGGATCATACAGAACGCAGCAGACATGGCCATTGAGAAAGCCCTCAACCATAAACCGGGCGTGGTCAACCTGAGCTTTGGCACCTTCATAAAAAATTCTGTGTATGGTTTTCCGCATAAAGGAGAAACCCTGCCTATATTTAGCGCAGCAAGCACGAATTGACTATGATCGACCTGTCGCCATTTACCTTAGGAATAGAAGAAGAGTTTCAGATCATTGATCCTGTTTCCCGCGATCTCGCCCATCGCCGGCATCATATCATTGATGCCGGTGAGGCTACCGGTGAGCAGATCAAGGCTGAGATGCACCAGAGTGTGGTAGAAGTGGCCACCAAGATCTGTGCAGACATCAAGGAAGCACGCCAGGAGGTTTTCAAGTTACGCAGGATCGTAGCTGACCTGGCAGATAAAGACAACCTGAAGATCGCAGCGGCAGGAACCCACCCCTTCGCCCAGTGGGAAGAGCAGCTCATTACCAATCATCCCAGGTATGAGGAGATCATCAATGAGATGCAGGATGCTGCACGAAGCAATCTCATCTTCGGCTTGCATGTGCATGTAGGAATGCCTTCAAGAGATGTGGCAGTATTCATGATGAACTCCCTGCGTTACTTCCTCCCCCACATCTTTTCCCTCAGCACCAACAGCCCTTTCTGGGAAGGCCGGAATACAGGGTTCAAGAGCTTCCGCACCAAAGTGTTTGACAAGTTTCCCCGAACAGGATTACCCGACGTGTTCAACGACGCAAGTCACTTTGACAATTTCGTGGCGTTGCTGGTCAAGACCAACTGCATAGACAATGGTAAAAAGATCTGGTGGGATCTGCGGGTGCATCCTTATTTCAATACGATCGAATTCCGCATCTGCGATGTAACACTGCGTGCCGATGAGACCGTTGCTCTGGCAGCACTCATGCAGGCACTTACTGCCAAGCTGTACAAACTTATGCGCAGCAATATGGGATGGCGCAACTATGACAAGGCGCTCATCAATGAAAACAAATGGCGTGCAGCCCGATTTGGTATTGAGGGCAACCTGATCGATTTTGGCAAGCAAAAAGAAGTCAACACCAAAGACCTCATTCTGGAGGTGATAGAACTGGTGGATGATGTGCTGGATGAACTAGGCAGCCGGGAAGAGATGGAACACATCAAATGGATCCTGAACAACGGCACCGGTGCAGACAGACAGCTGGAAAGCTATAACCAGAATGGCTATAACTTTAAGAAGCTGATGGATTTCATTGTGGAGGAAAGCTACGTTGGCCTCTGACGAAGTCCTGAACAGAAACAACCAATTCCTTATTTCATTCTGCAGACAACCCTTCGGTAAATCTGTAATTAGCCGTTTGCTTTCTTGTGATCTGCAAGGAACTGTGCCAGTCCGATATCAGTGAGCGGATGTTTGAACAATCCCATGATGGAACTGAGCGGACAGGTCACCACATCGGCACCAGCCTCTGCACATTTGACAATATGCATGGGGTTGCGGATAGATGCCGCCAGTACCTGTGTGTCAAATCCATGAACATTGTATATGTGCACGATCTGTGCGATAAGGTCCATCCCATCCCAGTTGATATCGTCGATACGGCCAATGAACGGCGACAGATAAGTGGCCCCTGCCTTGGCAGCCAGGATTGCCTGACCTGCACTGAATACGAGTGTGCAATTGGTGCGGATACCGTTATCAGTAAACCATCTGATAGCTTTCACGCCATCTTTGATCATGGGTACTTTCACCACGATGTTCGGATGTAAGGCTGCCAGTTCTTTCCCCTCTCTGATGATGCCATCATAGTCAGTAGCGATCACCTCAGCACTGATATCTCCATCCACGATTTCGCAAATGGCTTTGTAATGGTTACGAATGTTCTCTTCGCCGGATACCCCCACCTTCGCCATCAGCGATGGATTGGTGGTCACCCCATCCAGAATGCCCAGCGCAGCGGCTTCTTTGATCTCTTCCAGATTGGCTGTATCAATAAAGAATTTCATAGTATTTTTTTACAGGGATAAAAGTAATGTATGAAAGATATGATCAAAAATGACAGGTTGTGCAAAAAAAATGGGCAAGTTACTTACATCGCACCGCTACGACCACCTACCCTTGCTTCCGTCAGGACCTGGGGGATTCAGCAGGAGCTGGTCGTATAAGACTTGCCCGGTGCAAAGATAGCAAAACCACTGTGCATACCGCTGCCTTTTGTCCTATTTTTGCTGTTCAGGTACACGTATGAATTTAGAACAGAACAGGAACGAAGACAGCATGCGCCTGCAGATCTCCCGGATGGAATCCAGGCTTGGAGAGATCATGTTGGGCGGTGGTAAAAAGAACATAGAGAAACTGCATGCTAAAGGCAAGATGACCGCCCGTGAGCGCATTGACGCCTTGCTGGATCCCGGAAGCGAGCGTCTGGAGATTGGCGGCTTTGCAGGGTACGATATGTATCAGGAACAGGGTGGATGTCCTTCCGGCGGGGTGGTCGTGGTCATGGGCTATGTATCAGGCAGGCAATGCCTGGTGGTGGCTAATGATGCCACTGTAAAAGCCGGTGCCTGGTTTCCCATCACAGGCAAGAAGAACCTGAGGGCACAGGAAATTGCCATGGAGAACAGGCTACCCATCATCTATCTGGTGGACAGTGCCGGAGTGTTTCTTCCTATGCAGGATGAGATATTCCCCGACAAAGAGAATTTCGGTCGCATCTTTCGCAACAACGCCATCATGAGCAGCATGGGCATCACCCAGATCGCTGCCATCATGGGTTCCTGTGTAGCGGGCGGTGCTTATTTACCCATCATGAGCGACGAGGCCATCATTGTGAAAAAGACCGGCAGCATTTTCCTGGCCGGGCCCTATCTGGTCAAAGCTGCCATTGGGGAAGAGATCGATGCCGAAACACTGGGAGGTGCACATACCACCAATGCCATTTCCGGTATCTGCGATTATGAGGCAGAAGATGATGCCGATTGCCTGCTGAAGGTCCGGGAGATCATGGGTAAGCTGGGCGCACCTGCATCTGCCGGTTTTGACCGGATCAAACCTGCGGCTCCTGCATTAGACGAACTGGAGATACTGGGCACGATTCCCGAAGACCCTTCCAAACCTTATGATATGGAAATCATCATTCGCCGGCTGGTGGATGATTCGCAGTTCGAAGAATACAAAGCTGAATACGGCAAGAGCATTCTGTGTGGCTATGCACGGATAGACGGCTGGGCTGTGGGCATTGTGGCCAACCAACGCAAGGTGGTCAAGAATGCCAAAGGCGAATTGCAGTTTGGCGGTGTGATCTACAGCGATAGTGCCGACAAAGCTGCACGTTTCATCATGAACTGCAACCAGAAGAAGATACCACTGGTATTCATCCAGGACGTGACCGGATTCATGGTGGGCAGCAAGAGTGAACATGGAGGTATCATCAAAGACGGAGCCAAGTTGGTGAATGCCGTAGCCAATTCTGTGGTACCAAAATTTACCATCATTGCCGGCAACAGTTTCGGCGCTGGTAATTATGCCATGTGCGGGAAGGCTTATGACCCAAGACTGATCGTAGCCTGGCCCAACGCCCGGATCGCAGTGATGGGAGGAGCTCAGGCTGCCAAGACCCTGGTGCAGATCGAAGTGGCTTCCCTGAAAGCAAAAGGCAAAGAGATCAGTCCGGAAGACGAGCAACAGATGCTGGCCGATATCACGGCAAAATATGACGAGCAGATGAGTCCCTACTATGCAGCCGCCAGGTTATGGGTGGATGGTATCATCCATCCGCTGGATACCAGAAAATGGGTGAGCATGGGGATAGAAGCCGCGAATCAGTCGCCGATAGAAAAGGCATTCAGTACGGGTGTGATACAGGTATAAAAAAGCCGGCACGCCTCCTCTGCGTACCGGCTGATTCACAAAACAACAAATGTCGATCTCACCCACAGAAATGCGTGATGAGCCCATTTGCTACTTGCAATTGTACAGATATTTTCAGAATTGGTTGTCATCAGATGTTCACAATTAATACATATAAGTGTCACCTATTTCGGATAGAAGACCTTCAGGTTATCCAGGATGAACCGGAAATCAGAAACGGGTATCGGGTCAGCTAATCCATTCCCGCCTATGACCAGGTGTTTCCCATAGAACAAAGTGTCGCAGACCAGATCAAATGACGGAACATCTGCAGGATCCTGCAAAACGAATATTTCATAGTAAGGTTCTATACTGGTCTTTCCATAAAGGAGAATATTGCGGTATCCCCGGCCATCTATTGCCTGTCTGATCTCCTGCTTGCTGGTGCTGATCTCCACATCACCCGGAAAGGTGCAGACCAGTCTGATCCTTTCAAAATCAACTTCTGTGTACATGCCGTTTCTTACCCATTGCTCTTCAAAGGTTTTGGCAAAACGGGGGGAACAGGACAACCACCCGGGTAGTGCTACCAGCAACAGGAATACAGGTTTGTACATGCTGCAAATGTATAGGCAATCTGCTACCTTCGGCGAATGATGCGGCATTTGATTTTTTCCCTGCTTGTACTATTGACCCTGACCATGACCGCTCAGGAAAACCGGCTCATCCCTGCCCCTGCTGAATGGTCGCCCGAAACAGGTTCCTTCAACCTCACCCCTACTACTTTTCTTCTGGCACGTGATATGCAGGCTTTTCAGGACGCAGTTACGTTCCGTGATATCTGTATTGACTGGTTCGATTTTCCACTAAAGACCGCCATCAAGGAGATCGGTTCAGGCCCTTACATAGAAGTGGCCTACGACAGCACCCTGGACCTGCCGGATGGAGGATATATTCTGGTAATTGCTCCTGAAGGGATCAAAGTAACGGGTAAAGCAGATGGTGGCGTATTCCATGGCCTGATGTCTCTGCTGCAGCTCATGGAGCCGAAACCGGATCGCACCATTTCCATTCCTTGTCAGACCATCAGTGATGGCCCTAGGTTTGTCTGGCGGGGTATGCACCTTGATGTATGCCGGCATTTCTTTTCGGTGGATGAGGTCAAACAGTATATTGATCTGCTTGCCCTGTATAAGTTCAATTCCTTCCACTGGCATCTGACCGACGATCAGGGCTGGCG
>Ga0209607_1001752_pt1 | contig 18063 bp, 16 predicted proteins | sample AD_UKC117_MetaG_FD_184413 | JGI IMG/M metagenome (GOLD analysis project Ga0209607, IMG submission 184413) | Active sludge microbial communities of municipal wastewater-treating anaerobic digesters from Hong Kong - AD_UKC117_MetaG (SPAdes)... | ecosystem: Engineered > Bioreactor > Anaerobic >... | reverse complement strand
ATGTATTCGGAATTGAAGCATTCTTACCAGGTTCTCAGATTGATGTTAAACCTATTCGCGATTACGATGTATTCGTTGGTAAAACAATGGAATTTAAAGTTGTTAAAATTAACCACGAATTCAGAAATGTTGTTGTTTCTCACAAAGCTCTTATTGAAGAAGAACTTGAACAACAAAAGAAAGATATTATTGCTAAATTAGAAAAAGGACAGGTTCTCGAAGGAACTGTTAAAAATATTACCTCATACGGAGTATTTATCGACCTTGGCGGTGTTGACGGATTAATCCACATTACCGACTTATCTTGGGGCCGCGTAAATCATCCGGAAGAAATCGTTCAATTAGATCAGAAATTAAATGTTGTTATTCTTGATTTTGACGATGATAAAAAACGTATTGCATTAGGATTGAAACAATTAACTCCACACCCATGGGATTCTTTAGACAAAGAACTTAAAGTAGGTGATACCGTTAAAGGTAAAGTTGTTGTTTTAGCTGATTATGGTGCATTTGTTGAAATTCAACCTGGTGTTGAAGGTTTAATTCACGTTTCAGAAATGTCATGGTCACAACATTTACGTAGTGCTCAGGAATTCCTGCAAGTTAGTAACGAAGTAGAAGCTCAGATTCTTACTTTAGACCGCGACGAAAGAAAAATGTCGTTAGGTATTAAACAACTGCGTCAAGATCCTTGGAGCAATATCGATGAAAAATATGCTGTAGGAAGCAAACACAATGCTGTAGTTCGTAATTTCACTAACTTTGGTGTATTTGTTGAAATCGAAGAAGGTGTTGATGGTTTAATTCACATCTCAGATCTTTCATGGACTAAGAAAATTAAACACCCGGCAGAATTTACTTCGATCGACGAAAAAATTGAAGTTGTAGTTCTTGAAATCGACAAAGAAAACCGTCGTTTAAGTCTTGGACATAAACAATTAGAAGAAAATCCATGGGATGTATTCGAAACTGTATTTACAGTAGGATCGATACACGAAGGAACCATTATTGAAGTTTTTGATAAAGGTGCAGTTGTTGCATTACCATATGGTGTTGAAGGATTTGTTACTCCGAAACACTTAGTTAAAGAAGATGGTTCAAATGCAAAAGTTGATGAAAAATTAGAATTTAAAGTTATCGAATTCTCAAAATCATCTAAAAAAATAATTTTATCACATAGCCGTATTTTCGAGGATGAGAAGAAGGAAGAAGCTACTGCTGATAAAAAACAAAAGACAACTGCTAATAAAAAAGCTGTGAAAAAGTTGAAAGCTAACTTAGAAGTTACTACCTTAGGGGATATAACTGAATTGGCTACTTTAAAAAGCGAAATGGAAGAAGAGCAAAAGAAGGAATTAGCTGAAAAGAAAGCTGAAATGGACGCTAAAGAAGAAGCAAAGAAAGCTAAAGCTGAAAAGAAAGTTAAAACTGAGAAAAAAGCTAAAGCAGCTGATACAGAAGAAGCAGAAGATGTTCAGGAAGAAAATAGTGACGAAAACGCTGCTGAATAATCTTTACTTAAATTAAAAAATTTGAATAATGGAATTTAAGATTGAAAAGCAAGAGAAGTACACCTTAATTCAGGTAATGGAAGAAAAACTAGACACAAATGTGGCTCCAAGCCTCAAATCTGAATTAGTTTTAATTTCCGGTAAAGGAGAAAAAAATATAATTCTTGATCTAAGTAGCTGCCGTTATTGTGATTCATCTGGTTTAAGCGCTATTCTTGTTGCCAATCGTTTATGTAAAAATGCTAATGGGACATTTGTTTTAACAGGATTAAACGATGCTGTTGACAGATTAATCACCATATCGCAGTTGGATACCGTTTTGAATATTGCCTATTCAATTGACGAAGCTGTAGATATTGTAAACGTGGAAGAAGATAAACGCGAGAATGGGAAATAAACCCTTTTTCAAGTGACTTTCGAACTTACAATATTAGGAAGTAGCGCAGCAGTTCCAACTTCGAAAAGAAATCTAACCGCTCATGTACTTAACGTGCATGAGCGGTTTTTTTTAATCGATTGTGGCGAGGGTGCTCAACTTCAACTGCGAAAAAATAATATCCGATTTGGTAAAATAGATCATATTTTTATCAGCCATATGCATGGCGATCATATTTTTGGATTATTTGGGCTAATCTCAACGTTTAACCTCCTGAACCGAAAAAATGATTTACATATTTATGCGTATCACGAAATCGAAAAAATATTAGAATCGCACATTGCTTATTTTGAAAGAAATATGTTGTATAAAATTGTTTATCATAACATAAATCCTAAAAAAAACGAACTGATCTTCGAAAATGACAAACTTACGGTACATACAATACCATTAAAGCATAAAGTTCCAACATGTGGTTTCCTTTTTAGGGAAAAGGAACATCTTAGAAATTTAAGGAAGAATGTAGTTGAAACATATCAAATCCCAATAAAACAAATACAATTGATAAAAGAAGGAAATGATTTTATTAATGATGATGGAGAATTAATACCTAACGAAAAATTAACACTTCCGCCTTATAAAATAAGGTCATACGCATATTGCACCGATACGGCTTATTCTGAAAAAATAGTACCCATTATCGAAAATGTCGATTTGCTTTTTCACGAAGCTACATTGGCTAAAAATTTACAAAAACAAGCTAAAGAAACAACTCATTCAACAAGCACTGATGCAGCTACTATTGCTAAAAAGGCAAATGTTAAGAAACTAATTATCGGGCATTTTTCGGCACGATATAAAGATGTAAGTTTGTTACTACAACAGGCTCAGGAAATTTTCCCCAATACGTTCGCAGCCGAAGATGGTGAAAAGTATTCCATTGAATTGTCCCGATGATACCATACTATTATTTATTTCTAAATTTTTACAGATCGGAATATTAAATCAATAATATTATCTTTGCACATGAATTAAAAAAGGTAGAAAAAACAAATACAATGCACGAAAAAATTATCATACTCGATTTTGGGTCACAATACACTCAGTTAATTGCCCGTAGGGTAAGGGAATTAAATGTTTATTGCGAAATACATCCTTTTAATAAAATTCCTGAACTTAATCCAAACGTAAAGGGCATAATTTTATCAGGAAGCCCTTTTTCTGTACGCGATAAAAATGCTCCAGTGCCTGATTTATCTGGAATAAAAGCAAAATTCCCGTTGTTAGGGGTTTGTTATGGCGCTCAGTTTTTAGCACATCATTATGGAGGAGAGGTGCTACCTTCAAAGCACCGTGAGTATGGTCGTGCAAGGTTAAATTTTATCGATCAGGATAATAAATTAATGAAAGGGCTTACCCAAAATACTCAGGTATGGATGTCGCATGGTGATACAATAACGAAAGTGCCTGAAAATTACCAGATTATAACCAGTACTGCCGATGTTAAATTTGGTGGTTACAAAATTATGGATGAGGAAACCTATGGTATTCAGTTTCATCCTGAAGTTTACCATACAGAACAGGGTAAACAGCTATTAGAAAACTTTATTGTTGGTATTTGTGGTTGTAAGCAGGATTGGACTCCTGCTGCATTTGCCGATGAAACAATTAAAGAATTGAAAGTTAAGCTGGGTAATGATAAAGTGGTTTTAGGCCTTTCGGGCGGTGTGGATTCATCTGTAGCAGCTGTGCTTTTACACAAAGCTATTGGTAAAAACCTTACTTGCATATTTGTGGATAATGGTCTTTTACGAAAAAATGAATTCGAAAAAGTCCTAGAATCATACAAAGATATGGGCTTAAACGTAATAGGTGTTGATGCGAAAGATCAATTTTTAAGCCAGTTGGCTGGAATTTCTGACCCCGAAGGAAAACGCAAAGTTATTGGACGGGTTTTTATTGATGTTTTCGACCAGGAAGCTCACAAAATAAAAGATGTAAAATGGTTGGCACAGGGAACAATTTACCCCGATGTTATTGAATCAATTTCAGTTAACGGCCCATCGGCAACCATTAAATCGCATCATAATGTGGGTGGGCTACCAGAAAAAATGAACCTTAAAATAGTTGAGCCTCTAAAACTTCTATTTAAAGATGAGGTTAGAAGAGTTGGTTCTTCAATAGGCATTAAGGATGAATTATTAAAACGCCACCCATTCCCCGGACCAGGATTAGCAATTCGTATATTAGGAGATATAACAGCCGAAAAGGTTCAAATTCTTCAGGAAGTTGATGATATTTATATTGAAGGGTTAAAACAATATGGTTTGTACGATAAGGTGTGGCAGGCAGGTGTTATTTTATTACCGGTACAATCGGTTGGTGTAATGGGTGATGAAAGAACATATGAAAATGCAGTAGCATTGCGTGCTGTATCATCAACAGATGGAATGACAGCGGATTGGTCGCATTTGCCTTATGAATTTTTAGCCGATATTTCAAATAAAATTATTAATAACGTAAAAGGTATAAACCGTGTGGTATATGATATAAGCTCGAAGCCACCGGCAACAATAGAGTGGGAATAAAAAATGCAGTAAAGAAAAAGGTTTTTCCTTTTTCTTTGTTGTTTAAATTATTTTGCAATGACCGAAGTGAAAACGCTGCTTAATTATAAGGGAGCCCTAAATTACAAGGTGCTGAATCATTTGCTTTCGAACTTGAACGAGTTGTCCGAAAAGGGTTCTTTAGATAATTATTTTTATAAGAAAATCCAGATTATCATGATAGAATTGATTGAAAATAATTATCAATATCTTAAAAACTCGAAATTAGCAAAAGACACAAATCTGTTTGATTCAGAATTTAAATTAATACAGACAGATGAAGGGTTTAAAATTTTCTCGTCAAATCCAATTAGAGTTTGTGACGCCGGGTTTTTAAAATCGCATATCGACCAGATTAATAAGTCTGATCCCAACAAACTCAGAACTATATACAAACAGATTTTAACAGATGGGATTTATTCAAGTAAACGAACTGCCGGAATTGGGCTGATGCGTATTGCTAAGGTGGCAAAGAATAAAATTCATTATACTTTTAAACAAATTGACAATAATTTGTTAAATTACAGCATTGAAATTGAGATAAGTTCAAGATAAACCAGTATTTTATTATGGATAGCCTATTTATAAACGGAACAGAGATAAGCCCAAAAGTAACATTTGATGTTAAAAAAAATATTTTTGAGTTGTCTGGCATATCAAGACCCGAAGATGTAGTTGCATTCTATGATTCAATTATTTTTAAAATAGAAAATTATATTAACGGAATCTTAAGTAAACAAGCGGATGTAAAAGACTTTAAATTTAATCTTAAGTTTGATCTGGTGTATATGAACTCTGCATCCTCTAAATATATTCTTCAAATTCTTGATGTTTTTAAAAAATTAATGACTAAAGGAGTAGAAATTATAATTGATTGGTATTATGAAGATCCAGATGACCAGATTTACGAAGATGGAGAAGATTTATCGGATGTTATTAAGATACCATTTAATTTGATTGCCAGAAAATAGATCCCGGACTGATTTTTGATAAGAATACAACACAATTAAAATCAAAAACTATGAATAAAAGAAAGATTCTAATATATAGCACTGTAATTTTATTGTATTTAATCCCGGTAAGAGCTTTTTCGCAATATTTAACCGAAGATATTTTTAAGTTTAGTCGTGCATTAGGCTATATATCAACTTTTTACGTAGATTCTGTAGATTCAAAAGAATTGGTAGAAAGTGCTATAGTAAGTATTTTAAAAGACCTTGACCCGCATTCGGTTTATATTCCGGCTGATGAGGTTAAAGAAATGAATGAGCCGCTGGAAGGAAATTTCGAAGGTATTGGTATTCAGTTTAATATATTAGAAGATAGCATATATGTTATTGCCTCGATACCTGGTGGCCCTGCAGAAAAGGTCGGCGTAAAAGCGGGCGACCGTATTGTAGAAATTGATGGGGAGAATGTAGCTTCTATAAAAATTTCAACCACTGGCGTTCGCGATCGCTTGCTGGGACAAAAAGGCACCAAGGTAAATGTCGGTATTAAAAGGAAAGGTGTTGATGAGATTTTATATTTTACCATTGTTCGTGACAAAATACCTATTTATAGTGTTGATGCAGCTTATATGGCAGAAGAAAAGGTGGCTTATGTGAAAATTATCCGTTTTGCCATGACAACGGTCTCTGAATTTAAAGAAAAACTGGAGATGCTTACAAAACAAGGTGCTGAATCACTTGTAATTGACTTAAGAGGAAACGGAGGTGGATATCTTGATCAGGCAATTGACCTGGCAGACCAATTTTTAGAGCAAGGAGAGATGATTGTTTATACTAAAGGATTAAATGCCCCAAAAACAGAAAGTGTTGCAACAGGTACAGGTATGTTTAAAAAGGGGAATATTGTAATTTTAGTAGATGAAGGTTCTGCTTCGGCTAGCGAAATTGTTTCGGGTGCTGTGCAGGATTGGGACAGGGGGATTATTATTGGCAGACGTACTTTTGGTAAAGGTCTGGTTCAAAAACCAATGTTTTTACCTGATGGCTCGATGCTTAGGTTAACGGTGGCGCGCTATTATACTCCTACAGGCCGATTAATACAAAAACCCTATGAGGATGGAACGGATGCATATGAAAAGGAGCTTATGAAAAGATATGAACATGGCGAATTTTTAAATGAAGATAGCATCAATTTACCTGATTCGTTAAAATATTCTACGCTAAAAAATAAGCGATTGGTATATGGTGGTGGTGGTATTATGCCTGATGTTTTTATTCCTTTAGATACCACTTCGGTTACAGGTTATTATAGTAAAATGATAAGGCAAGGTGTTTTAAATAGTTTCATACTCGATTATATTGATAAAAACCGTAAAAAACTGCTTTCTAATTATCCGGATTTTACTAAATACCAAAATGAATTTGAAGTTAATGATAAGATAATTAGTGGTTTGCGTGAATATGGCATAAAAAATAAAGTGGAAACGGAAGAGGATGAATTTGAAAAATCAAAAGAAGATTTTAAATTGATTATTAAGGCTTTAATTGCAAGGGATTTATGGGATATGAGCGAATATTACCAAATTGTTAACGTTCGCGATAAAGGTTATAATAAAGCACTCGAGATTTTGAGGAATTGGGATAAATATCATTCTGAACTTCTAAACTTAAGATAATACTGCATTTTTAGATTATTAACGATATATTTGCAGCATCAAAAAATAAAATGATGCTGCATTTAATTTTTCAGTGGATTGGCAATAACTATATTGAACTGCTGGGTTCAATTCTGGGATTTGCTTACATATTGCTTTCAATAAAACAAAATATTTGGTGCTGGCCTGTTGGACTGGCAACTTCTGCATTATACATTTATGTTTTTTTTGTAAGCAAGTTTTATGCCGACATGAGCTTACAGGTTTATTATGTGATTGCAAGTATTTACGGTTGGTTTCATTGGATGTATGGCGCTAGAAGCAAAAAAAGCGACGACCTGAAAATTTCAAAAACAGGGAAAAGATTGGCCATTTTATTGTTTGTTATTAATGCTGGTTTATTTTGGATTATTGCTTATATTTTGATTCATTTTACTGATTCAGAAATACCTTATTGGGATGCTTTTACAACGGCAGCCAGTTTTGTGGCTACCTGGATGTTAGCCCGCAAAATGATTGAACACTGGATTATATGGGTTATTGTTGATACAGTTTCTTTAGGATTATATCTTTACAAAGGATTATATCCAACAGTTATTTTATTTGCTATTTACACGGCTATGGCAATTATTGGTTACATACAATGGAAAAAACAATTAGCTCGACAATAAAACGAATCGTATTAATTGGGCCCGAATCTACTGGAAAGACGGAGTTAGCTCAATTCTTATCTAAAAAACTGGATACCGTTTTTGTGCCTGAATATGCGCGCGAATATATCGAAAATTTGAATCGTAAATATACCTATAACGATGTGGTGCATATTGCTGAAACACAGATAAATTTAAGTAAAAGATTTATCAATCAGGCAAATAAGGTTTTATTTTACGATACATATTTGATTATTACTAAAATCTGGTTTAAAGTAGTTTTTAATACCTATCCGTCTTGGATTGATAAGGAGTTGACTGATAATCCGATAGATTTGTTTTTATTGTGCAATACCGATATTGAATGGTTACCTGATGCAGTGCGCGAAAATGGAGGTGAAATGCGCGAGAAACTTTTTGAGATGTATAAGCAGGAAATTGAAAGCTTCGGTTTTAAGTATGAAATTGTAAAAGGAGTGGGTGAGGAGAGATTTCAAAATGCTCTAGAGATTGTTACTAATTTTTTAAATCATTAAAATATAAAAGAGGTGGAAACTGGCAAAAAATACAAAATGGTAGCCAAAACCTTTAAAGGGCTTGAGGAGGTTTTATACAATGAACTTATAGCAATAGGCGCTACATCAGTTAAGAAAGGTATTCGGATGGTTGAATTCGAAGGTGATAAGGAAATGATGTACAGGGCTAATTTTTACCTTCGGACAGCTTTACGCATTTTGAAACCTATTAGCAACTTTAAGGCACAGGACGAGGATGAACTTTACCTTGCAGTAAAAAAAACTGACTGGAGTGCTTTTTTTGATGTAAAAAGTACATTTGCAGTCGATAGCGTGGTCAATTCAAAGTATTTTTCACATTCAAAATATGTTGCATTAAAGGTAAAAGATGCTATTGTCGATCAGTTTCGCGATAAGTTTGGTAAAAGGCCTTATGTTGAAACCGATGACCCGGATGTTCGGATTAGTGTGCATATTACCAACGATTTATGTACTATTTCTCTCGATAGCTCCGGAGAGTCTTTGCATAAAAGAGGTTACAGGATTAAAGCAACAAAAGCCCCTTTAAACGAAGTGTTGGCAGCAGGAATGATACTATTGTCGGGTTGGGATGGTAAATCCGTTTTTATAGACCCTATGTGTGGTTCGGGAACTATTCTCATTGAAGCTGCTATGATAGCGCATAATATTCCTCCAGGTATTTATCGTAACAGGTTTGGTTTTGAAAACTGGAATGATTTCGACGATGATTTATTACAAAAAATATACGACGAAGATTCTCAAAATGAGGATATTAATACTCCTATTTTGGGGTATGATGTTTCTGAAGTTGCTATTCGTATTGCAGAAGAAAACTGTAAAAATGCAGGCTTGCATCGAATGATTTCATTACAAATAAAGGATATAGAACAGCTTGTTCCCGAGAACACATCCAAAGGAGTAGTGGTAACTAATCCTCCTTATGGTGAGCGTTTAGTTAAAGATGAAATAGAAGTTTTCTATAAAATGATGGGCGATCAGTTTAAAAATAATTTTGCAAATTATGCTGTGTGGTTGCTAAGCAGCAATATGTCGGCTATCAAAAATATAGGTTTGCATCCCGACCAGAAGTTAACCCTTTACAACGGGCCACTGGAATGTAAATTCCTTAAATATTCCATTTATCAGGGTAGTAAAAAAAGCAGAAATAGCAAGTCGTAATATTCGTTTATAAAGGAAATAAGTACGTTCATTGATTATTTTGAAACGATCGAAAAAAAAATTTTGATACTAAAGTTTACTTGTTTAATTTTAAATAGTAAAAAAGTTTCAGAATTATTTATGATATAGTTAAAGTTGTTGTATATTTATGTTCAGTTCATAACTTTAAACCAAAGTATCACAATATTTGTTTTACGTAGAAAAAAGTTATAAATTTATACAACCTTATAGACATTAATACGAAAGCCTCTATGAGCTTTGATTTGGAAGAGCGTTTTAAAAAAATGAATACCGGCGAAATACTCCTTGCCTATAAGGGAAGTATTAGTGCTGAATTAATTACAAACGTGCTTGGTGTTGTAGAAACCAAGCTCGATCATGTGATTGATAAATCAAGTACTAAGAAAAAAATATATAATGTTCTTGTGGAAAGCTTGCAAAATTTATACCATCATGTCGACGATCTGCCCGAAACCAATGGCGAAGATTTGGATGTGCATTTTGGCATTTTTGTTATTTCTAAAGTTAATGATGACTATGAGATAAGAACCGGTAATTTTATTAGAAACGATAAAATCAATAAACTAAAAGAACGCTTAGAGAAAATTAAGACTTTATCAAAAGAGGAATTAAAAGAATTATATAAGTTTGTCCTCAATAATCAGAAATTTTCTGATAAAGGGGGTGGAGGACTTGGATTAATTGATATTGCAAGGCGTACCGATGGAAATATCAATTACAATTTCGATAATTTTAATAACGAATATTCATTTTTTAATCTGAATGTTATCATAACGAATCAATAAAAAAACTTAAATATTACAACAATATGGAACCAATCTCAATTGAAGGAACCCCAAAAACCCCAACAGTAAAGTTTGATGCTTCCACTGGAATAATTGAAATTAAGGGTAGGTCAATTCCCGAAAACTCGATTGAATTTTACCGCCCTTTAGTGGAATGGTTGGAAGAATATGGCAAAAATCCACAAGCTATGACAACTGTTAACATCCAACTGGAGTATTTTAATACCAGTTCGTCGAAATGTATTTTGGATGTTTTCAAAAAATTAGAAGCCATTAAAAAGGCTCGTAACGAAGTAGTTATTAATTGGTATTACGAAGAGGATGATGAAGATATGCTCGAAGCAGGTGAAGATTATGAATCAATTATTCGTATACCTTTTAAAATGATTGAGGTAGTTGATTAATTCTTGTAAAAGTTGACGTAAAAAAGCAACCCTTCTTGGGGTTGCTACATATACATTATATAAACTCACCTAAGGTGGGTTTTTTTATTTCGAAACTTTAAATTTTCGTTCTTCAAAGAAATCCAAGGCTCTTTTTAATAATCTGTAACGAAGCACAAAATAAAGTAAAACAGTGGTTGCCCAAATAACAAATATATTTACCCAAAAAGTATCATAATACCTACCAAATACAAGTTTTCGAGGCGCATAAAAATGTGCTTTAATAAATCTTTGCGGGTCTAAATAGATAGGGTCTATTTTTTGAAATAGTTCTCCTTTAAATTCTATTATACGGTTTATTTCATTCGAGTTTCTAAGTAAATCTGCTAAATTTTCGTTGTGGTGCTCGCGTTTTAATTTAATAAATGCTTCCCGTTCGGTACTGTTTTCCTGTAAATCTGAAATAAGATTATCTTTCAATCCGTTTGCTTTATTGTAAAGTTTTATATAGTATTTATTTAAAACTTCAAAATACGTTTTCAGACTTTTTATAGTTTCTACAGTTACATGATTTGGTTTTAGCTCTTCAAGATTATTAAATTTAACAATTTTACCTGATTCCGACTTAAGTTCTTTACTTATTTCATTATAAAGTAATTGAAGGTTTTGGTTGAATTCTTCACTTCGTTCAGGCTTGTTAATATTACGTTCTATGAAAGATACTTTATTATTTAAAGTGGTTATCCAATAATTCTTTTTAAAGTCTGAAATACTCATTGCTTTGTCATAAGCATAGAACTGTTTTTGGTATTTATTCTCTTTATACTGATATACAGCTAAAGCTTCGTAAGCCCAACGTGCGGTTATTATTTCACCATAAACAGGTATATCGCGTGGATTTGATATATTGGGGTTAAGTTTTTCGAACTTTACGATTATACCGCTTAATATAAGTTGAGGTATAATTAAGAATGGAATTAAAATATAAATGGTAATTACTGTTTTAAAACTATCCGAAATTACTAAACCTAAGACATTTGAGAAACACCATGCACTGAATAAAACAAGCCAGTATTCAAAGTACATACCTTTTATTTCCATAATAGTATTTCCGATCATTACAAACATAAAAGCTTGTAAGGCAGAAATAGTAAACTGTACCGCAATTTTCGAAAACAAATAACTGTTCCAGCTTAAATTAAGAAATTTTTCTCTTTTAAGAATTTTACGGTCTTTGATAATTTCTTCGGCACTTACGGTTAATCCAATAAACAAGCCTACAATAACTGCCATAAAAATATAAACCGGCAAATTGCTGTTTTCACTTAAACTATATCCTGCCTGGTTTCCTACATTATAATATTTTATGATGTAAGCAAGTAAAAATGCCAGTAAAGGAGCTTCTGCAATATTTATAACAAGGTATTGTGTATTAGCAAGCTTTGATAAAATATCGCGCCTTACGAAAACTAAAAATTGTTTAAGCCTGTTAGGGGTTTTAAACGATATTTCAGGTACTTCACCTTTAGTTATGGGTTGTTTTTCCTCAAGGTCGTGAATTATTTCTTGCTGAAGTTTCTCTTCGTAGTTTTCTCTCCATTCTACAGGCGAAATTTTTCGATCGGGTGTGAAGTTGCCGTATTCGTCCAGAACCTTGGTTTCAATAATATTAAAGATTTGTTCGGGATTTACATTACCGCAACAATGGCACTCACTTTCGCTCCAGTTAGCATGTTGTATGCACGATTTAAAATAAATTATGGAATCAATGGGGTCTCCATCGTAAATTAAATATCCGCCGTTGTCAAGTATTAAAAGCTTGTCAAACATTTTGAAAATATCAGATGATGGCTGGTGTATTACAACAAAAACCAATTTACCTTTTAGTGTTAACTCTTTTAATAAGTCCAGTATATTTTCCGAATCACGTGAAGATAATCCCGATGTAGGCTCATCGAGAAATAAAACTGCTGGTTCGCGGATTAATTCCAGGGCAATATTTAAACGTTTGCGTTGACCGCCACTAATTTTCTTATTCAGCGGACTTCCAACTTCAATGTCTCTTATTTCGTATAATCCTAGGTTTTCTAATACATCTAAAACGGCTTCCTGTAGTTCTTGTTCCGTATAATTATCAAAGCATAATTTGGCATTGTAATATAAGTTCTGGAACACGGTAAGCTCTTCAATAAGTAAATCGTCCTGAGAAACATGGCCAATTAAACCCTCAATCTTTTCCTTTTCTGTATGTATATTAATTCCATTAATAAGCACTCCGCCCGAGGTAGGAGCCGATGTCCCGTTTAAAACGTTTAATAAAGTTGATTTTCCTGCACCACTTGCACCCATAATTCCAACCAGTTTACCCGATTCTTCTGTGAAACTTAGCGGATGCAGCCCTATTCCTCCCGATTTAAACTGAAACATAATATCTTTAGCCTCGAATAAAATGCGTGATTTCATCCGATCTACGTTAAACTGGCTAATGATATCGCCGTAATATATTGGCTTTATTTTAGGGTTACGTATGGAAGCCCCGTTATTTAAAACATAAACTTTTTCCTGCTCAAGTAGCTGTCCATTAAGGTATAGTTCGCTTTTGCCAATATATTTAATGTAATACATATTAGCCGAACTAACTTCTAATACCCTTAGTTGCCCAAAAAGCGAAGGGTTAAGCATATGGAAGATTCTTTCGTGCTGAAAGTTTTCGTTATTGTCTATTATAAGGAGCTTATTGGTATCGGGCAGTTTATCAGGCCCAAAAAATACAAAATCTTCAATTTCCTGATATTCATTTTGTTCAATAAAAAAACTATCTGCTACTGTGGTAACAAAAGCCATTTCCTGTTCGGTAATTTCATGACCGGATTTTACAAATTCGAGTAATTGAACTAAAACTACATTCTTCTGGCGTTGTGTTAATTCCTCATTAATTTGAGTGCAGATCTTTAATACACGAACAGAACTTGAAGAAGTCCGTTTTTTACGTAAGCTTTTTTCGCTTAGTTTTTCCTGATGCATCGAATAGTATTCGTCGAAAACACTCAGGTAATTTTTAACGGTTTCCTGGTTTAATTGCCGCTTTAAAAACGATTCAACAATAGATCTGCGATCTTTTGCATCGCTTGTAGGATGTGCAATAATTGCAAATAATTGCATTAATGCTTTTAAAATCTGTTCACTCATAGACTTTTATTTGTTGCTACTGACAGATAAGATATTGTAACGAAATTACAATTATTTTTCTTTAAAACCAATTAACAACATTACTTCGTTTGGAAGGGTTTTATCCGTTTTATATTCTATTTCGATTATGCAGTCAATGGTGGATATAAAGGTAAAGTTCCAAAATGGTGAATAGTTGTAATCAGAATTATTAAATAAAAGGTTTTTTTCAGTATCGTAAATGGTCATTTTTAGAGGTATATTTTTAATGTCGGAACAGGCGACAATCCTGTAATGACTTCCTCCAAAAAATGTGCTGTAAAAACGGGCCCTGTTATTTTCGTCTAAATGGGCAATGTATTCCTGCCCATCAGAAATATATTCCCCGAGCAGATTTTCGCAGTTTGCAAGAGTGTTATCTTGCGCGTTTGTTTTACCAATTGTTGCACTGCAAATTAACAGGATCAATATATATTGCAGGAGTGATTTCTTTTTCATTGCCATTTAATAAATAATATTAGTACGAATAGATGCAATTTTATTGGTAATGGTTTTTAAATGATAATCTGATAAAACAATATTGGATTTGCTTTTAATTAAGGTGTGTTTTTTATCTTTATCAGTAACAGGTTCTTCGTAACTATAAGTGTAAACTATTCCGTCAAATTCATAGGCTAAATCAACCAGGGCATCTATAAGTGATGTATATTCATCCGAATTATAATAATAGGGCGATAAAATCTCAATAAGATTGTCTAATGGATGTTTTTGCTCTCCTAAGCGGTTAATAATTTGCCTGTTTTTAGTTTCAAGGGCAGTTTGTGTTAAAATATAAAGGCTCTCGATCCAACCGCCTGTAACAATTAATACACCAATTTCTTTCCGGTTACTGGCTTTTAGGTAGGAGTCAATTTGTTTGTATGTATTGCTTAAATAATGCAACAGGGTATCGGGGTTGTCAATGTTCTTTTCAATTTCGTTAATTATTTCTGCTTGCAATGCGCTATGAATATCAAGTTCCTGGCTGAGTTTTTTTATTACAGTAAAATACGAGATAACATCAGGAATTTGCTCATACATATTCAGATAACTTAAATCGGTGCCATAAATTCCAATATTAAGAGCTTTATGAAAGTTCGTAGTATAATTAGAAACATTATCTGCTGGGTTTATTAACTCTTTATTAAAATTAATCTGGTTTTGTTTTATAATAAAGGCTGCCTGATACGACGACGGAATGGTAAAAACTGTGTTATTGTATTTAAGGATAACCGATGATGTATCTATTTCGCGGGAAGGGATGTGTATATTAATATCTTTATCAGTTTTGGTTTTGCACGATATTAAAATAAAAGCGAAAAATAAAATATATCCTAAATTCTTAAAATTGTGAGTTATACTCAACATATAGATAAATTCTTTTTTTAAATTTAGTACTAAATAAATAAAAAATCAATAAATATCAAATATACAAAGTTTAATAGATTAGATTGTATTATGTAGCCTTTATTTGTTTAATTAAGTTTTTTACATGATAAAACGGCGGTTTGCTTAGATAACCGTATTGATTTTTATGAATATACTTGAAATAATCCCGGTAAATCTTTCAAAATTGTATAATTTTGGCGCTTGTTTAATCAATTATTATTGTGCACACAACGGTAAAAAATAAAGAAATTTGGAAAATAGCTTATCCAATAATTTTGGGTAGCCTGGTTCAGAATATAATAAGTGTAACCGATACCGCATTTTTGGGTAGGGTTGGAGAAATTGAACTGGGTGCTGCAGCTATAGGTGGGGTTTTTTATCTTACACTTATCATGTTGGGATTTGGGTTTGCTGTGGGTACTCAAATAATTGTTGCACGCAGGTTTGGCGAAAATAAACACAGCGAAATAGGGAAAACAGTAGAGCATTCTCATTATTTCCTTGTGATCCTGGCCGGCCTTCTTATTATACTGATGAAAGTATTCATTCCGGATATTTTTAATAAGGTGCTTGAGTCGGATGATATTCGTGTTGCAACGGGCGAATACCTTGATTATAGGATATTTGGTTTATTCTTTGCATTTATAAACTATGGATTCAGGGCTTTTTATATTGGAACAGCCAAAACAAAGGTTATTACCATTACAACAATCGTAATGGCTTTAACCAATGTGTTTTTTGATTATACCCTAATCTTTGGACATTTTGGTTTCGAAGCCTATGGTATCGCAGGGGCAGCTATTGCCTCGGTTATAGCTGAGATAACTGCTTGCATATTTTTTATTGTTTATACCCTTAAGTTTGGTTCGTATAAATACTATGGTTTGTTTTCGTTCCAACGATTTAGTTTTTCGTTGTTTAAGCGCATTTTTGTTGTTGCCTTCCCTATGATGATGCAAAATTTTATCTCATTTATCGGCTGGTTTTTCTTTTTCTTGTTTGTCGAAAAAATGGGTGAGCATTCCCTGGCAATTTCCAATGTTATACGAAGCATATATGTGGTTATGCTCATCCCGATTTGGGGTTTTACTTCGGCTGCTAATACCCTGGTAAGTTACATGATAGGGCAAAGCAGGCAAAACGAAGTTATTCCTTTAATCTTTAAGATATTAAAACTGGCGTTAAGTGGTGTTTTTGTATTGGTATTATTTAATATAGCCTTCCCTGAGGTCATTATATCAATATATACCAATAACCAGCAATTAATAGCAGATGCTAAACCTGCGTTGTATGTGGTTAGCATAGCTTCGTTATTTTTAACGGTAGGCTTTGTCTTTTTCAGTGGAGTTTCTGGTACAGGAATGACTAAAATATCATTCGTTATTGAAACAATAGTAATTTTTATGTACGTTTTATTAACCTATTTATTTGTTAATGTTAGCTTTGCAAGTATAGCCCTGGTTTGGAGTGTCGAAGTTTTTTATGGGATAATAATCGGTGTATTATCCATTACATATTTGCGTTTTGGAAATTGGCATCATAAACATATTTAAAAACGATAAAATTAAAGTTATGAATTCTTCAATGGTTTTTATACAGTTTTTACAATCGTGTATTACTCCTGTAGCATTAATTTCGGGTGTAGGTTTACTGTTGCTTACTATTACAAACCGCTACGGAAGGACAATTGACCGCACGCGCATATTAGTTGCCGAGTTAGACCATGAAAATATTAAAAGACGCGAATCAAAAATAAACGAAATAAAGATATTGTTTAAACGAAGCAAATATTTGCGCTCATCTATTGCTGCTATTACTTTTAGCATTATTGCAAGCAGTTTAATTATACCTATGTTAGCTATTATGCAATTCTTCTTACTAGATTTAAGGCTTATAGGATATTTTTTATTTGGCTTGTCTATCTTTTCTATCTTAGTCTCATCCGTTTATTTTTTTATGGATGTAATTTTGTCATTACATGCATTGCGTTTAGAAGCTAAGGAATATATTTAGATCTAAAATTATAATTTTAAGAAACCACTTGAGTTTTAATTGTAAAAAGGGTAATTTAAACTTTTATTGTTTAAAGTAGTCTTAGTTTATGTTTATAACCCTAACAATTAATACTTTATATTCATGAAAAGAATAAAATCTATTAGCCTCTTTATTCTTCTGTTTTTATCATTAACATGTTTCTCGCAGAATAAAGAAAACCAGAAACTAATAAACGAATCTACATTTTCTGGATTAAAATTCAGAAATATAGGACCTGCTTTTATGTCGGGGCGAATAGCCGATGTTGCAATTCATCCGCAGAATAGAAATATTTGGATTGTAGCTGTTGGATCGGGTGGTGTATGGAAAACCGATAATGCTGGTACTACATGGAAACCTGTTTTTGATACTTATGGATCATATTCTACAGGCTGTGTTACTATTGATGAGAAAAATCCAAATATAGTATGGTTGGGTACTGGTGAAAATATTGGAGGACGGCATGTTGGTTATGGCGATGGAGTATACAAAAGCCTCGACGGGGGTGAAACATGGACAAATATGGGATTGAAAGAATCGCAGCATATTTCTAAAATTATTATTCATCCAAATAATTCTGATATTGTATGGCTTGCTGCACAAGGGCCTCTATGGAATAAAGGTGGCGAGAGAGGGATCTATAAAACCATTGACGGAGGAAAAACGTGGAAAAGAACACTAGGAGATAATGAATGGCTTGGAGTTACTGATATTGTAACAGACCCAACTAATTGTAATATTTTATATGCAGCCACCTGGCAAAGGCACAGAAATGTGGCAG
>Ga0209607_1001747_pt1 | contig 18089 bp, 17 predicted proteins | sample AD_UKC117_MetaG_FD_184413 | JGI IMG/M metagenome (GOLD analysis project Ga0209607, IMG submission 184413) | Active sludge microbial communities of municipal wastewater-treating anaerobic digesters from Hong Kong - AD_UKC117_MetaG (SPAdes)... | ecosystem: Engineered > Bioreactor > Anaerobic >... | reverse complement strand
GACACCGATCAGCGATCCGGGGTTGTGCCTGCATGTCCGCTTGCTGGACGAGTACCCCGAATTGCTGGCCCCCGGCCCGGACGTGATCGAGTTGATTCATACCGTCAAACGGCTCAAGCGCGACTATCCCGACATGACCTTACCGATGCCGGCGTCCGGCAATCTGGTCGGGTTGATGCTGGGACGCAACGCGCGAACCGCCGCGACCTGGAGTTCGGGCCGGGCGGTCCCCGCGCGCAAAACCCTGTCGCTGGTCCATCACCTGCTGACGCTGCTCGATACGCGCGACGATCCCGACCGGGTCCTACAACAGTACTGCGAACTCATCGATCGGGAGGCCAAGGCTCGGGGTGTCGAGGACATCTTCAAGACCCGTTGCTGGCCTTGAGCACGACGGCGAACCTACCCGTACACGCGCTCACCACTCGCCAAGCGTGATCGAAACGCCCGAACCGTACCTTTCAGACGTCCTCACTCGGACGATGACCGGACGCCGACATCCGTTTACACCTCCGGTGCTTTTCGACCGCAATGCGCGTCATACAGGCGCTGTAACCCCTCGTGGTGTTGCCGAAGTCCCGTATTGTTCGGGGCCAATTCCAGTGACCGCTTCCAGCATTGCAACGCTTCCCGCCAAGCTTGACAGGCTGCGTCTAGTGGGCTGCCTCACAGGTTTTGACAGGTGATTTCAGGTTCAATTTGATGTTTATCAAACACATAACATGGTGTTACCTGTCAGAATTTATGCGATAGCCCACTAATGGTTTTCGTCTTGGGCGTGCAAGTCGCCCAGACGGTGCGGTGCGAAATCCTGATTGTTGAGGACCTTCACGTCATCCGTGTCCTTCCGGCAACCCTGCTTGCTCAGCTCGTTCATGATCATTCTCACCTGTCGGTCGGTCGTTATCACGGCTGCGCGCTCTGGGTTGCCAAAGCGCACAGCGTGCCATCAACTTACAGGTGGCCTGCCCTGTTAAGGTCTAATTGCCATCCATGTTTATGTGTAATTGTCACCAAGCAGGGTGGGTTTTGATGGCTTTTATGGCAGCGATCCGGCGTTCCCGCGCGCCCTCGACGCGCGGGGGGAGGTCTTTGTTGGGGATGTGCACAAGATCAGCGCATCCATTTGGACGACCCGCACCCGAGCATGCCATCCGCCAAAACCGCCCACGGTCGGCTACCGAACCGTCTTCAGGCTCACGCCTCGGCGGTACGGGTTGACCAGTGGGCGCAACGGCAACCGGCGGAGGCATGGCGGACCGTCACGGTGCGCGATGACACGAAAGGCGCGTTGTGGGTGGAGTTTCCGCACCGGCGGGTGTGGCTGTGGAAAGCGAAGAGCCCCAGGCCCGCCCATGGCATTTGATCGTGCGCCGAAAGATCGACGCGCCGACCGAGATCAAGTACAGCCTCGGCAACGCCCCGGCGGATACGCCGGCGCCCCGCCTGGCCTTCATGCAGGGGCAACGCTATTGGATCGAACAGGCCTTGCAACAGGGCAAACAGGACGTTGGCTGGGGCGACTATCCAGTGCGCGGTTGGCGGGGCTGGCACCATCACCTGGCCCTGGTCATGATGGCCATGCTGTTCCTGCTGGAAGAACGTCTGCTTCATCAGCAGACCCGGCCGTTGCTGAGTGGTACCGATATCCGCGCGTTGTTGAACCCTTTCCTTCCCCAACGGGAGACCACCTTGGAAGAGGTCCTCCGCCAGATGGGGGTCCGCCACCGAAAACGGCAATCGGCTATCCATTCAGCCCATCGTAACCAACAAGTTAGTGAATAGTGACAGGTGTTCTGACAAAGTAGAATTAACTGATCCTCAGAACGTATTATCGACATTGAATACAATTATAATTTAATCGATAATGACATTATTAATATTTTAATAGATTCTTTGATGCACTATCACTGTTTTGCCGCGTGGGCGCTCGTTAGCGCGCTGGTCCTGGGCGCCGCCCGCCGCCGGCCATGGCGTGGCGCTGACTGCAATCCGCCTTGCGGGGCGGTCTGTGTCCTCCCCGCCGCCCCTGACGGTTGTTCTTGCGCTAGAGCGCTGACCGGCTTGATCTTCATCACATTGAAATTTATATTTTTTTTTGAGAATGTTAGTTCGAGCGTTGATCGGCAAGGCACTGAATTTACGATTAAATATTTTCAAATCGGTCAGCGCTCTAGGAGGTCCGTTATGCGACACGCGCTTTGCCATGGCAGACTGGCGTTGCTGCTGGCGGCATCCGTTGACGGTCAGGCCGAAACCTCGTGGCTGGCCGCCGCGATCCAGGCGCAGGAGGCGCGCTGGGCCGCCCAGCAGGACTCCCGCGCCACGAGGACCGCCCGACAGCCACGGACGGGTAATCCCGTCTCCTCTCACCCACGAAAACCGGTCTTGGCCACCTCCCCGCGGCCAGCTTCATCCACCAAACGGCCACCCCATGCCGCACCGACTCCCACCGGCGCCGAAACCGCCCTCGCCACGCTGATTCTCGACAATGCCCGACAACATCAAGTCGATCCGCTCCTGATCAAGGCGGTGATCCTGGCCAAATCCGCCGGGCGTCGTCGGGCCACCAGCCCCAAGGGCGCGATGGGGTTGATGCAATTGATGCCCAATACCGCCAAGCGTTTCGGGGTCGCCAATCCTTATGATCCTGTCCAAAATATCACGGGCGGCACGCGCTATTTGCGCTGGCTGTTGGATCGCTACGGTGGCAACGTGGCGCTGGCGCTGGCCGGCTATAACGCCGGCGAGGGCGCGGTGGATCGCCATGGCGGAATCCCGCCCTATCGGGAAACGCACGATTACGTCAGAAAGGTGCGATCAACCCATCAATGGTTGAGCCAACGGGTTGCTAGAAAAATTGCACGGGAGGCATGGTAATGACATCAGAATTATTAAAAAATGAACCCTATTCGATTCTGGTAGCGCACCATGAAGATGAGATACGCACACGTCTCAGAAAGACGCTGAGAGCAGCCGGTTATCCTCAAATCGCTATCGCTCAAAGCGGACGAAATACGATAAATCGGTTGTTGCGGGATAACTACCATCTACTGATTATTCCCCTCGAATTACCAGACCTTAACTGCTGGCAACTCTTACGCATGATCGAGACGGGTGCGTTCTGTTCACCGCGACTGCCCGTGCTGATCGTCTGCGACGCTAGCCAGATTCCCTTGGCCGCACCCCTAACGCACGAACGCCATGCCCGGTTGCTGGCGCTGGACGCATTGATGCAATTACCGAGTGTGGTAGCCGCCTGTATCAGTGGACCCAAGAAGCCCACCATATTAATCATTGAGGATCACTTGGGTACGGCCCGACTCATCGAATTGAATTTGAGCACCGATTTTGAGGTTGAAATCGCCTTGACCGGCGAGGAAGGGCTAAGCACATGGCAAGCCAAGCAGCACGACCTGGTTCTGCTGGATTTGATGTTGCCGAACATGAACGGATTGGAGGTACTCCAACGCATCAAAACCGAAAAATCCAGTCAGGTCGTCGCAATTATTACCGCCCGTTCGGAGCAAAAAACCCATCAGGCGTTGATGCTGGCGGGAGCGGCAGCTTTTTTATCGAAACCCATTGATCTCCGCCAACTACCTGCCTTTTGTGAACGGATTTTACCTTATGGCGCTTATTTGAATTTGCGGGCGTTGCAGAATCGCCAGCAAGAGCGAGATCAGACCATTAATCAGCGCGTTCAAGCCGCTCATTTTTTATTGGAGTCAGGCCAAGCGGGCATGGCGGCCCAACACCTCAAGTGCGCAATCGCCGTGCAACCGGGTGAGGCGCTTGGAGATGATGAGTGGGCCACTCTGCTCACCGAGTTCGTGTAGCCCCATTGAAAGAAAGCGAGGCCACATGAACGCCACCCGATCATTGCCTATGGTCCTGCTGCTGGCGGTCCATGCCGTATTAGCCGAGGAAGATCTCGAAGCCATTTATGGCACCGAAGAACAAGGCAGCGAAGAAATCATCAGTCTGGCCACGGGTTACAGCCAACCACTTGTTCGCGCCCCAGCCATCGCGACCGTGATCACGGCGGAAGAGATTGAAAAGCGGGGTGCCTTGACCCTCGCGGATGCGCTGATCAGCGTCCCTGGCCTCCTGGTATCCACCGCGCGCGGGCTGAGCGATGTGTTCGTCATCCGAGGATTATTCCGGGAATTCAACGCCCAGGTACTGCTGCTGGTCGACGGCTTCCCGATCAATGATTCTGTCTACGGCGGCCGACCGCAAGCATGGTCCATGCCGGTCCACGATATCGCCCGGATTGAAGTCATGCGAGGACCCGGTTCGGCGCTCTACGGCGCCGACGCGATCGCTGGGGTCATCAACGTGATCACCAAAACCGCCGGGTCGATCCAGGGTGCCGAGATGGGTGCCTATGCTGGCCGCTTCGACACCTATGGCGGCTGGTTGCTCGGTGGCGACCGTTGGGGGGACATCAGCCTGGCCCTGTACCTGGAAGCGGGGACCACCGTGGGGTACCGGAAAAGCATCGGCGCGGACGATCAGACCCGCCTGGATCGCCTGCTGGGCACAACGGCCTCCTGGGCGCCGGGTTCTCTCAACACGCAACGGGACGATCTCAATGCCCGCCTCAGTCTCAAGGGAGCACGGTGGCAATTCAACGCCGGCTATCAGGGGTTCCTGAATGTGGGCACCGGCGTGGGAACCACCCTGGCCCTCGATCCCGACGGCGATTTTAGCGTCGAACTGATCAACGCCGATTTCACGTACCACCTGTTCAGCAGCGACATCTGGACGGTCGAGGCCCAACTCGGCTATCTTGGCACCACCACTCGCGCCGACCTGACCCCCTACCCGTCCGGCGCCTTCGCCGGTCTTTTCCCCGCCGGGGTTCAGGACCGGTTTCAGTTTCGCGTCGACCAGGAACGCGCCGGTCTGACCGCGATGTACGAGGCCATCCGGAATCACCGCATCCGCATGGGTGCGGGCATCAACGCCGCCGCCGTGAGCGATGTGGAAGAACAACGCAACTTTGTGACCGGACCCAACGGGATTCCCCTCCCCACTGGCCGGCTGATCGATGTCCGGGTGCTGGGCGAACCCCTGTTCATCTCCGAGCAAAACCGGACCAATCTTTATGGATTCTTGCAGGACGAGTGGCGATTCGCGCCGGACTGGACCCTGACGGCCGGCGTTCGAGTCGATCATTACTCGGATTTCGGCACCACCGTCAACCCCCGGCTGTCGCTGGTCTGGAACGTGTCGCCTCACCTGACCGCGAAGCTGCTGTACGGGCGGGCCTTTCGCGCGCCCTCGTTCACCGAACTGTATAGCAATAACGCCGCGCTGCTCGGCAATCCTGACCTCAAGCCGGAGACGATCAACACGGTGGAGCTGGGACTGACCCAGCGCTGGAATCCTCGGCTATGGACCGGGATCAACCTCTTCGTGTACGAACTGGACCAGCACATTCGCGGCGAGCGCAACGCGAATACACCGGCGGAACCCAGCCGGGTGGTCAACGCCGCTGGAATCCGAGGTCATGGCCTGGAACTCGAAGCCGGCTACCAACTGACCCCGGCGTTGAATCTGGCCGCAAACTACGCGTACCAAACCGCCGAGGATCAGGCGTTCGACGCCAGTCCCGGACTGGCACCCGAACAGCAGGGATACGGCGAACTCAACTGGCGGATCACGCCCGACTGGTCGCTGAACACCTACCTGAAATGGGTCGGCGAGCGGGCGCGGCAGCCCGGCGATGCGCGGGCTGCCCTGGACGACTACACCCTGGTCGGAGCCACCTTGCGCCGCACCACGCCGAACGGCGATTGGGATGTGCGGTTCTCGATCCAGAACCTGCTGAATACGGATGCCCGGGAACCGACCTTCTATCCGGCCTCCCTCCCCGATGACATTCCGCTACCCGGCCGCGGCTTCACGATGCAGTGGCGCTGGAGGTTTCGATGAACACCGCTCCCGGCCCGCGCGGCTGGCCCCTGCTGGGATCCCTGCCCGACCTGGCGCGGGATCTGCCCGGATTCTGGATCGACCTGGCGTCCCGCCACGGGACGGTCGCCGCCTTCCGATCGGGGGTGGAAACCTGCCATCTGGTGAGCGATCCCGCGCTCGTTGGCGATTTCTTTCAGCACGACACCCAGAGTTACTACAAGGGCAAGCATACCCAACGTCTGGCATCCGTGTTGGGTGAGGGACTCGCCCTGCTCAACGGTCCACCGTGGCAGCAACGACGGCAACTGCTCCAACCCGCGTTCGACCGGCGTCCGGTTTCACGCTGGCTCGATATCGTGACTGCGGCCTTTGAATCGCAGGTTCCCGTTTGGGACGAGGCCGCCGCCCGCGGCCGGCCGGTGGAAATGGTGAACGACATGCTTCGCCTCACACAGGCGATCATTGTCCGTATCCTGTTCGGGCGGTCGGTTCAGCATCAGGTCACCACCTCGATTCTCGGCGCGGTCGATACGCTCAACCGCAATATGTTGCGTCATCTCCTGCGCGAAATGGTGCTGGGTGGCTGGCTGAATCGCTGGCCGCTACCGAGCACGCGTCGTTTCCATGCGGCTCTGGCGACCCTCCATGCCACCATTGACGGATTGATTGCGGGTCAGGGCGAGGGCAACCAAGACGAGGACGCGCTCATCACGTTCCTCAGCAACGCCCGGGATGAACAGACCGGCGCGCGGCTCGCCTCCGCGCAAATTCGCGACGAACTCATCAACTTTTTCCTCGCCGGCCAAGAGACCACCGCCGTGGCGCTCGCGTGGATCATTCACCACCTCACGACTCAGCCGGACTGGGTGGATCGGATTGCGGCCGAAGCCGACTCGGTCTTGAGCGGCCGAGCCCCGCTGATTGGCGACCTCTCCCGACTCACGATCACCCACCGCGTGATCAACGAAGCGCTACGGCTCACGCCACCCGTCTACGGGATCGGACGTCGGACCTTGATCGACGTGGAACTGGGGGGTTGGCGCATCCCGGCGGAATCGGTGGTGATTGCCAGTCCGTATGTCCTGCACCGGCATCCGGCCTATTGGGAGGCTCCGACGCGTTTCGATCCCGACCGTTTTTCCCCCAGCCATCGCCTGTCCCCTCGTCCTCGCTACACCTATTTCCCGTTTGGCGGCGGCCCCCGGCGTTGTCCTGGGCGACATCTAGCCATGATGGAACTGCTGACGATCATCGCCCAACTCGCACGGCGGTACCGATTTCATGGCGTGCCCGGGCCGCGGTTGGTCCCGCAAAGTGGAATCACCTTGCGTCCGCACCCCGGGGTTCTGGTGCGCTTGAGCCCGCGTTGAACCGCGGCGCGACCGGGAGCGGTATGACCACCCGAAAGCTGGACCCCCGGCCCAGGGTACTGGTCACGGTGATGGTCCCCCCGAGCAGATGGCAGACATTTCGGGTGATCGCCAGCCCTAACCCCGTTCCGCCATAACGGCGCGTGTCGCTCATATCCACTTGACGAAACGGCTCGAAAATGAGGTCGAGCTGGTCGACGGGAATGCCGATACCCGAATCCGTGACCTCGATGGTCAAGCGATCCGCCGCGCTCCGTACTTCCAGCAACACCGTGCCCTCTCGGGTAAACTTGCAGGCGTTGTCCAACAGGTTGCGGATGATTTGCCGGATCTTGTCGCCGTCGAGTTCCACGCGTTCGACGCCCTCGCAGACCACGTCCACGCGATTGCGATTGCGGGCGGCGAGCAGTTTCAGTACGGCGACCACCTCGTCCACCAAGGGGGGCAGTTCGATCCATTCCAACAGGACATCGCGTTTGCCCGCTTCGAGCGCAGCCAGTTCGAGCACTTGATTGATGCGGTACAAGAGTTCGTCGGACGCATGGAGCACGATCCCGAAATACTCGGCCAGCGTATCGAGAATCATCGGGTCGGCATCACCTTCCAAAAACTTTAATTTCTTTTCACTCTCCTGGGTGTACCCGATGATGGATTGAAGCGGCGTGCGCATCTCATGGGACATGGCGGCCAAAAAGGCGGATTTGTACCGGTCGGCGGTCAGCGCCAGGTCCCGCGCCGCACGGAGTTCTTGCGTTCGCATCAGCACTTCGGATTCCAGCACGGCTTGGTGCTGGTCCAGTCGTTCCAACAGCGCGTTGAAGACCCGGCCGATCTCCCGGGTTTCTGCCGGACCCGCGACGTCGGCGCGCGCGCGGGTGCCTCCATGCTGTATCCGCCGCATCACGTCCGCCAAACTGTTGAGAGGCTCGGTGAGGCGACGCAGAAAATAGTGGAGGCCGACGCCGATGACCAGCGCTAGCGCCAGCGCGATCACCCCGTTCAGAACGAACAGCCAACCCCGCAGTTGCGCCAGGGGCGCCTTGCGCCAAGCGACCGCAACGTAGCCGAGTAATTGGGGCTGCGTTCGGGTCACCACCGGTACCGCATCATCGGTTCCCGTGCGCACCGGCACGACGAAATACCAACAGTCGCGATCCTCATGGATCGGCGCGGCTCGCATCGGTTCTGGGCTCGACAGCGGCACGGACGGCCAGCGGCCCGCCCCGGGGGACGCCACCCACGTTTCAGCGTCGGGCTTGAGCAACGCAGCCTGGCGCACGCCGGGAAAAGTCGCGATTTGGGCAGCCCGCTCCCGCGCCGACGCCGGCGATTCCAGAAACACCAACCGGCTCTCGTGCGCCAATTGCCCGGTCACTTCGCCAAGGAGCGTCAGCAACAAGGATTCCAGACGCCAAGCCAACCAGCCGCTGGACACCAAGAAGATCGTCAGGGCCAGGCACAACAGACCCATGTTGGATAAAATTGTCAGTTGGCGTTGAAAGCTGCACGCTTCGAACACCTGCTGGATCGACGTTCGCACCTTCACCATACGGGTAACACCAGATCAAATTGCCGCTCGATGTTCCGATGGATGTCCAAGTCGAGATGCGTGGCGATCTTGAGATTGAGCGCGCGCTTGACCGCGCGCAAGACTTCGATGCTGGATGGGGTATCCGGAGTCCGCGACGCTCGGGAGGCCAGTTCCGCCAGCCGACGCCCCAATGCGATGTTGTCGGGATACAGCGCGAACAGAACCCCGCGGTTGACATGCAGGAGGCTGTTGGAAAACACCAGCAACCGCCGTTGCCAGCTTTTCTCGATCACCGCCGGCAGAATCGTTTCGGAGTCGATGATTCCGGTATCCGCCACCAGCCAGATCACATCGGTTGCGGGATCGGCAGCTTGGAAGATGTGGTGAAACTGTTGGATGGACTCGCGTAGATCGCGGGCTTCAAGCGGTTCCAGTTTTAGGTCAAGCGCGGTGGCGGCGGTTCGAGCGAGACCCATCAGCCAACGGTCGTAAGTGGGATCGAACACCACCCAAACCCGCTGTTTCCCGGGCGCGAGTTGCTTGAGCGTGGCGAACAGCAGGGCCGGATCGACGGCGAGACCCACCCCCGCCACGTTCGGGCGGGTTTGCGGGGAGGCGTCCAACGCGCCGATGACCTGAGGCGTTTTCAGCCCGAGTTGTTCGTAGGTTTCGGTAGGCACCCGGCCCAAGGTGATGACGGCGGCGGGCGATTGCTGGTCCAACCAACGGCGCAGGGCCGGCACATCCGGGGCTTCGGGCAACGAGTACGAACGGGTCACCTCCGCAGTCAACCCTTGTTCGATCCCACTGAGAATGTCCGCGAAAATTTTCCGATAGGGCGTGTCGGTCTCCGGGTAGAGCACTGCCACCACGCGCGAGGTGGCACCGGCGACCACGCCGCTGACCGCGCTCGTGAGCAGAAGGATCATCGACAAACCCAGACCCAGCGCCACCTCGCGGCGCAAGCGGCGGGTGTGCATCGCGGTTGCCAGTCACTCCTCCTGAGCCAAAACGGGTTGTCGTTCTTGTTGAAGCCGCGCCCCGACCATCAAGAATATGCGGTTATTCCCTTAAGATTTACCCAAGATCAAGCGGTTGGCAAGTCCGCTGGCCCCCTTACAAGGCTGGATCGTCCCGAATGCCTTTTTTGGCTTTCATTTCGCCGAGCAGTGGCTCCAGGTTGATCGCGTGAATGCTGGTCTTCAACCAGTATTGGTTGCGTTGCGATTCGGGGCCGGCTAACCAGGTCAGCAACCCACGCAGCGTGCGGGCGCACAAATCCGCTTGCAGTGTGGTTTGCGCCGCCCTTTTCTCCAAGGTCATGTGCTGGATCACGTTCAACACGGCATCGACCGGATCGGAGCGCCCATCCTTCCGATTGCCTTCTCCGTTTTGCAGCTTTTTGAAAAATTCGAGAACGCGCTCCGGCGGATACAGCGCCAAGCCGATCAGGGCCGCCGCCACCACTCCGGAATAAAACGGCCTCGGTTCGGGGTCGATGCCGTCGAGCAGTTCCAGTTCACGCTTGAACACGTCGACGGCCCGATACAAATTCACCTCAGGCAGGGCGCGGCTCTGCTGGCCCCGGATGCCACCTCGCAGGGCGATGTTCAGCGCGTCGTTCAGAAAGCCGTGCTTGAGGCGCTTGGATCGGGGCTGGAACCCGCACTCCCGGAAGCCCCCGTAAACTTGATCGTAGCGCGTCTTGGCGGCGGTGGACGCATCGAAGACCTCGTACAGCGCATCCAACTCCGCTCGGGACGAGACCGGATAAATCGTGACGTGCAGAACGGCCGGGCGCGGCAGTTTGCCCTGCTCCCACAGATAACTTCGGGTGTGGCCGTCCACTTTGTAGTACATCCCGTCGAGACCCGCGGCGACGACGTGGGCCAGCTGCCGCGCCACCGCGCCCGCCGCCTGTTTGGCTTGTTTGAGATGCACGGCCCGCGCGTGGCGGGCGGTATTACGCTGGTGCGGATGGTTGGGGAGCGCAATCCACGCCTCCACCGTCATTTCAGCGGTCATGACACCGCCGATATCCGCCAGGATTCGGAAATTGGACTCGGGAACGGCATTCGGAGCGGACGAGGGTTTGGCGGTCCCGAGCCCGGACCCTTTTCGCAAGGATTTTCTGGGCAAGATCTATCATCCTCGTGACAAGACTTTTTCCAATTATAGATTATTTTAAAAGAAGCGCTCAGAAAACTTGAATTAATCATTTTTCTGTTTTTACTATATAGAGCAGGCGCATAAAAAACCACGGGTCGCCCAATGAATGATCGGAATTTTGCTGGAGCACACCATAACGGGGCACGCCTTGACCAGATAGTCACCCGACGTGGCGCAAGCGCGTTCTCTGAGCGAATATTCTGATTATAAACAGATTTTAACGGAGAGCTTATGCAAATTCGCAACCGGATCCAATCGGTCGACTCTTGGGGAGAAGAGCGCGGCGGGGGTCTTGCAACCGCCGCCACAGGGACTATCATAGGGGTACTATCGACAGCCGCCCCGCCTGGGGCAAAGGCGGCCCCCACCGTGATTAGCGGTGAGGACCTGACCACAACTGCAACGTAGGTGCAATCATGGCTACTCACCGCCCGCATGATACGGGCTTCGCGCCCGATGTCGCGTTCCAACTGGCGCTTGGTGTGCTGGAGGCCTCCGAAGACCTCGCCGCCCGCCACCGCCCCATCACCCCCAACGCTCTCGCCCGCCAGCTTCGCGCCCGGCCGTCCAGTATGCGTCCCACCGTACCGCAAATCCAGGACGCCCTGGCCCAAGTCCAGCGCTGGCGCGACCAGATCCTCACTCGTGACCTCCTTCAGCACCGGCGGCAACTTGTCGCGCTGTGCGCTCACATCGAGGCGGAACAGCAGCGCTTGAGCGAGGATTGGGTGTACCTGACCCGCATGCGGCGGGAGACGGACGCCCTGCTACACCACAGCCTGACGACAGCCGGCGGGCCGGAACCAGCGGCGGCGCGACCCAGCACCGGCGGGCCACCGGCGCTACAATAGCAAACGGTCAGCGGCGATCGCCAGACATGAACCCCCACGCGCCCCGACCCAAATCCCCATTCGCCGACGACTCGCCAGGCGGCCTGGGCCGGACATGGGGTCCGTCGACTGCCAATTGCCGATTGGTGGATTAATCACTATGCTTCAACGATGGTTATTTTCAGAGCACGAGGTACCGCACTCCCATGAGCTAGCCACACGCCATCGAACACCCTAAAAAGCAAAACCCCCAGTCAGCGTTGACCGGGGGATTCGGCTGGGGAACGTTGGAAGTCGTCCGTCGATCCGCTCAGGACAACAATCGGGAACACTTCAGGAATGTTCTTGATTATAGCGGCTCGCGAATGGCTTGCAAGACCCCAAGAGGTGGTTATTGGCCTTAATTTGAGGGGATCATCATGCACGTCCACACGCTCGAACCGTGGTTTGTCACCCGCGCGGCCTCGATTATTCGACGCCCACGATGGAGTGAACCGCCCAACCCGATGCGGTTGTAGCGGCTTTTCCGTCCAGCCCATCGGCTTCGGCACCCGGCCGCCCCCTGCCTTGGGGGGCGCCGGACCAACCCGCCCGCCCCCCGGCCATGCTGCCCGGATTGCCCGACCCGTGCTTCACCGGCACCCTCACGGTGCCGGCGGCTTTCTGCGGCCCGCTGGCGCCGCCGGACCGGCTGGCGACCGCCCTCGCCCTCGCCGTCCTCACCGGCAACCGCTGCGGGCACGACCCGGCCGCCCCGCGCTGGTTCGAACCGCCGCCCCAGCACGCCGCCCGGCCCAAGATCCTGCTCCAACTCCAGGCACGGGTCCGGGCCTACTTCGACGACCCCAAGGTCCTGCCCAGCCTCAACGCCGCCAACGGCTCACCCCGCCAACAACGCAGCGAGCGGCGGGAAGCCTGCCTGGACCTGTTGGGCGCGCTGGTGCACTACCTGGATCTCGCCACCCTGCGGGTCGGCATTCCCCAAGCCGACGGCTCGATCCACGGGCTCTCGCTGGCGTTTCTGGCCGAAAAAGCCGGCCTCGGCCGGCGCCGCGCCGAACGGGCCGGCCGGGATCTGCGCCGCGCCGGGCTGGTCACCGTCTACCCCCACCCCCAAAAGACCGGAGACGGCCGCTACCGGAGCCAGCCGGCCATTCGCGGCGTACCCGAAGCCCTGTTCCAAGTGTTCGGGCTCCACAAATGGCTCCAGCATGAACGCGACAAAGCGGTCAAGCGCCGCCGCCGCCACCAGCGCCGCCAAGACACCGCCGCCACGGCGGCCGACCAGGGCCGGCGCGCACTAAACCTGGACGCCGCCCGCCAGCGGGCCGAAACCGCCGCCCCGGCGGCCCCCACCGCGGCGGCGGCCGACACCGCGCGGCGCGACACCGCCCACGCCGCGCTCGGCGCCCTGTTGGGCCAACTGCGAGGGCGACCGCCCGCCTGACTCGGGGCGTCCCCGCCCCGCCCCCGCCGCGCTCTTCTCCCCCCTTCGATCCCCTCGGGGCCAGGCCCACACGTCCCAACGCCGGCCGCCCACCGTTCTCCCGCCCCCACCGCCGTCCGATTCCCCACCGAGCGGGCCGAGCGGGCGGTGGCCGCCACCGAACCGGGTCCGTGACGGCCCGCCACGGCTCGTCGCGCCCGAATCGCCGCTCATTAAGTGTCGTTTCAATTCCTAATAACTGTCGGGTCTCGCCTAGCACCTCCCCTGGGCCTCCCATTAGTGTCGGAGACCCCCACCGTTAGGTGGTGGCGCTTTCTTCAGAAGCGTTCTTTCAGAACCTCCGCTCCAAAACCCTGCAAACCCCAATGCCCCGGCACTCAGTCGGAACGCCGACCATCCGGCGTCAAGCCGTCTTCAAAAGAGCGCAACGCCGGCGAGGAAGGTGTGCGCGACCCCTCGGGGTTTGAGTACCATGACGGAGAAATGTGCAAACGTGCCTGAGCCGACCATGAGCAAATCCGACCACCGCGCCGTCAAGACCCTCCATGCCCGCTTACAAGAGCGGTTTCCCCAGGCCTTTCCGAAGAACTACGAGGCGATCCGCCCTCTGAAAATCGGCATCCTCGCCGATCTGATCGAACGGCTGCCTGATTTCGATCCGACCGCGCTGCGCCGGGCGCTGGCCAACCAGACGAGCCGGGATGGGTATCTGCTGGCGCTTGTTCACGGTCGAGGGGATCGACGCTACGATTTGGACGGTCAGCCAGTGGGTACCGTGACCATGGAGGAACGGGCGGAAGCTCAAAAACGGCTCGATGCGTCCACGAAGCGCGGCCAGGACAAAGCCGAACGAGTACGGACAAACAAGGAGCGAGAGGAGAAACGACGCCAGCAGCGCGAGATTGAGCGGAAAAACCGCGAGGCAAAGGCGGCGCGGAAAGCCGAGTACGAGCGCATCCAACAGGAGATCGCCGCCCGCAAGGCGGCCCTGATTGCCCAGGGCATCACGCCGGAGTCCCGTTCGGAGCGCAAGCGCCGCCTGGCCCGTGAGGCGGCTGAGCGGGCGGCGCGCAGGCACCAAGGGCCGAAACCTGTTGCTGACCGACCGGTGGGCCAAGGGTTCGCGGGGCCAGCGTCGCGACCGCCGAGGGACGCGACCGGGCCGGACCCGCGCCCAGAGCGGTTGATGGAGCGGGCCGAACCCGCGCTGGGTAAGCCCATGCCGCAGGTGGTGTTCAGGAAGAAACGGCGAATCGTGCCGCCGCCGGATGAGAAATGATTCGCTTAGCCCGAAAACCGGTCCACGTGACACGCTTGCGGGGGCGAATTAAAGTTTTGTGCTATTTCCACAAGGGGTTAAGGCATCCAACGGAGGAGGTCTCGAACCGGGTCGATTTCGTCCTCCAACGACAGCCGACGGCCTCGCCAGGCGGAAACGGCTGGAACCGAATTTGGGAGCGGTCTTGTTACCTTTCGGCGTGATGGTACCAGGGATTTTCGATCAAGTTACCTAACCCGTTTGCGGATCGCCGCCGGAGTCGCGACGGTTTCTGGTGATGACGGCCGAACAGGTCGGTCTCCCGCCAACCTCGAGCCGCGAGACTCCACACTAACGGGAGCCCGTTTGTCGCACATGACATATAAGTACATAAATGTATTTATATACTTGCCATATTTGCACAAATACCTAAGTGTGTATTTTAGTAAATATATACTTGCGTAATAATATTTTTTATAATTCAATGGTTCGGACAGTTTCGGTTTTCATCTTGGTCACATTGGGTGATGGAACTCTCTGAAAATCCAGATCTTCGAGCAACCCCCATAGGCCAAGCAAAATCAACAGGTTATTTTATAAAACTCAGGGATTGTCCTGAGTTTGATTTAATCCGCCCTGCTGGAGCTAACCGTTTGATTGTCGCTTTCAAAACTGTCCGACCCATTGATAATTATAAATAAATAGGAAAAAGTGTAACTGCTATTATGCGTAATATGTATTTATGACTGCAATTCTTTCCATTGCATCAGCTAAGGGTGGTGTCGGTAAAACAACACTCGCTGTCGGAATAGGGACAGACCTCGCCCTTGAGGGTTATCGGGTAACGCTGATCGACTGCGATGCCAACCAACATGCCGTGGCGTTTGCACGCAAGGCAAACGTGCCAAGGTTCCGTGTGATTGGCGATATGACCGAGGATAACCTACTAAGCCAGCTTAGAACGGCGGCAACCGATGCGGATTTAATTATTCTGGACCTACCGGGAGTGACGTCTCGGCTAGTCATGATGGGGTTAGCAAAAAGCTCGTTCGTCCTTATCCCATGCCAGCCAAGTCTGCTGGATGTCCGCGATGCAATTCGAACAGAGCAGCAAGTAAGCGATGCGGCCGATTTAAGTGGCCGTTCAATTGGCCGCGCTGTGATATGGTCGCGAGTATCGTCTGGATTTGAAACTCGTGTCTCGAAAACCGTTCGTGAGACGCTAGAAAACCGAGATATGCCGCTCATGACGACCGTTTTACTTGAGCGCACGGCCTTTCGTGAGATGTTTCTGACCGGCCAGCCACCACGGGCGCATGATTCTCCAGAAAAGCTCTCGCCTGCAGCAACTAATCTGCGAACTATTGGCACCGAACTACTTGATCGGCTTGCTGAACTTTAAATTATCGTCGAGTGCTTACCGATGGCTATCAAAAATCGTCCATTCTTAAAAGTTGATGAGAACGATCTTTTACCTCAGCACAAATCAGTTCCGTCTGACGATGAGGAAGACAGCCGCATTTTGGCTGCTGCCGATCAGCTCAGTGCACGTCACAGCGCCTTACGGGATAGCTCACCCTCTGCGACTGTTTCGCCATCACAGCGTCAAACACCTAAGCCAGTTCCTACCTTAATGGCATCGTGGAAACTGGTTGTGCCTGACTACCTAGATCGCGAGCTTTCACGGTTTGCTGCGGAGCGGCGCGTATCGAAAGGCTTTCTAGTTTTGGAAGCCTTGTCCAAAGCTGGATATGAAATTCGATCTGAAGACCTGATCGGTGACCGTCGTCGTAGACGTTGACTGTTACTTGCTATTCAAAGTCATATTTGCGTGAAAGTATATTTGCACAAATACCTATTTATATAAATGCTATTCATTATAAATAGGTATTTAAGTAATAGGGTTTTTGTTTATATGCGTAAATAAGTGAATTATAAACTCTATTATATTTAAAAAGAGGGGGTGTCCATCTGAGTGCGGTAATCCCTACCTGTTGTGGTCTCGCCACGGGCGAACTGACGAGGTGACAGCAAGCGACGCCGGGCTCAGATGATGCGCTGACAGCGGGCACGGGGGGATGAGCTTCGGCGATGGGTTTGCCACCAGCGAGCGGTAGGTCATGGGACCTGTTTGCACGGCTTGTTCGAGGAGCCGCCGGAACAACAGTCCACGAAATGCAGAATGACGCCGATTGAATCGAAACGCAAACTCGTCAAGGTAGCCTTGCAGATGATCGGACTCGACGGCGCCTTGGTGGGTGCCGAGAAGCCATCGTTTGAGCAAGGCAGCCACCCTGTGGACACCGGGCATGGAGACGTGAGCAGGATCACCGCTATCGGAGACGATAGTCCGTCGATGAATCAATCCGTGAGTGGCGAGATCGTGGTAGCCACTCCAGCCATCGGTCAACACGGTGGCCCCGCGCGCCACGGCATCGCAGACGAATGGCACCAAACTTGCGCCCGACGCATCAGGAACACAAAGCATCCGTACCCGTCCGAAGCCCTTGGGAGATCGCAGCTCGATGGCGACCGCAACCAGCGACTTGCGTCCCGCACCACGGCCACGCTTGCCGCCATGTTCTTCACCGCCAACCAGGGTTTCATCAACTGCCACCTCACCGCTCAGGCGATCGCGATCTGGACGAACCATCGCCGTGCGAAAGCGGTGCAGCATCGTCCACGCCGTCTGCTAGGAGCCGAAGCCCAACAGGCGCTGAAGCGTCTTGGCCGAAACCCCATTCTTCGCCGAGGTCATGTACCAGGCAACAGCGAACCAAACCGTCAGCGGTGTACGAGTGCGGTGGAAGATCGTCCCCGTGGTCACCGACACACGACGCCTGCAGCGTTCACACCAAAACCGCCCGTCACTCATCCGCCAACTCTTGGTGGTTCCGCAGCGCGGGCAAACGAAACCGTCTGGCCAGCGCAGCCAATCAAGATAGTCGAGACAGGCGTCATCATCGGGAAACCACGCGCACAACTCGGCATAGTCACGCGGGTAATCGTGACCGCCCTGGAGAGCAGAGGCAGGAAGCTGCTTCGTCATCCCTACATTTTGTGCTTACCGCACTCAGATGGACACCCCCTTAAAAAAGATACAGTTATTTCGAAAAGACGCTGTTTTCTCTAGTTTTTCCCTTACTGCGGACGCAGTACGGCCATCCGTTTTAGATTCCACGCCAGACACACCAGGGTCCATTCACCTTGGACGTTGGCCAATCCGCGGGTGAGAAATTGGCGGAAGCCCATCACGGATTGGATGATTCCAAAGACCGGTTCGACGGTGGACTTGCGCAGCGCGTAGGCGGCCTTGCCGGCGCCGGTCTTGAGCCGATGGGTCATGCGTTGGACCGGGGTCGCCTCGGCGGGCCGTTTGGGCGGCTCGCTGAAGCGCTCCGAGAAGTGGGGATGGTGTTCATCGCGCTGGATCGCCATCAGCGGCTCGATGCCGGCCGCCTCGCAGGCGTCCACGTTGGCCTCGCTGAAGTACCCAGCGTCGGCGAGCATTTGCGCGGGTCGATTCAGGCCCTCGGGTAGCGCCTGAAGCTTCTCGACC